>Ga0114964_10002710_pt1 | contig 12252 bp, 10 predicted proteins | sample C_131016_MF_Meta_FD_92638 | JGI IMG/M metagenome (GOLD analysis project Ga0114964, IMG submission 92638) | Freshwater microbial communities from Lake Croche, Canada to study carbon cycling - C_131016_MF_MetaG | ecosystem: Environmental > Aquatic > Freshwater > Lake | place: Lake Croche, Canada... | reverse complement strand
TGCATCGCCAAACGCAGGCTTTCGCGATATTGCTCGGCAGGCGCATCACGAGCCACCTCAACTACCGCATCGTAGTTTTCACGAATTACGAATTCAATCTCGGCGATGTCTGCACGAAAGAACTCTTTGCGACCGTTTACTTTATTTAGACGACCTGCTGCAAACCGCTCATGCAACTTTGCCTCAAGAGCAGGAGCGTTCGGAGAAAAAACCATTGCATGCACATCGAACCAGAACGGAACCGATGCATCGCCAAGCTCGTCAACCCGCTCCATCGGCTCCAGACGACGCGTCATCCCAATTTTGTAGATGCCCTCGCCAAACGCGCCAATGTTCGAGATTACGTATACATAACCAGCCTTTGCGTTCTGCTCGCGGTAGTCAATGACCTTCTCTTCCTTATCGAGATCAGCTTTTCCCGCTTCAACTTCCGCAATTTTGGCAATAAGTGATGAACGCTCGTCCTCGGTCGAAGCCTTTTCAAGGCGAGATTTAAGGTCTCGCAACGCTGCGGTGAAATGTTTTCGCTCCTTGGCGATTTTTTCTCTCGCAACGCGTATCTCTTGCTCAAGCTTTTGCTGCTCCCGCAGCTCTGCTCGTAATTGCTTTGCTTCTTCCTTCTCCTCCTGCTTCCTGACCTGAAACTCGTGTGCAAGTCTTAGCTCGTCAAGCTTGAGGTTTAAGTATTGATCCGCCAGCCGTACGGTCATAACGCGACCGAGCCGGTTACAAGCTTCAAAGGACTGACGAATACGCTTCTGCCCCAGCTCGATATTGTCAAACTTTACGTTATCTACGCAGTAGTCGGCTTCGTTGTTGAAAGAGCGGATCACCAACTTGATCATGTCGTTTACAAGCTTACGCCCCTCAGCTTTGCTCCCGTTTACTTCCCAACCCATATTTCCGATAGCCGCGTCGCCATTCTTGATCATCGCTTTCTGTTGCTCACGTACTGAATCGAGTCTTGTCTTGTACTCGTGGCTTGCGCTCAGCTTGAACTTTGGCTCATAAAGTGCAAAACTTTCCAATAGCAACGTCGTTTCCAACACAAGAACTTGCCCCCTCAGCTCGGATGTCTGTTTGGACAGTGCTGCAACATCTCGTTCTGCCGCTTCGATTGTGTGGCGTAAATCAACTAGCCTAGCGTGCTCTTGGCGGATGAGCTCCTTAACCTCAAGCGACTCCATTACTCCAAACTTTTTCGCCAGAACTTGTAACTGTCCGTAGCGCTCCGTGATCTGCGCCAATTCACCTTCCAAGTCATGTACCCGCTGCCGGTACTTGGGGCCGTTCAAGTAGTCTGTAAGAGCCATAATAATTTTCTCATTGAATGTCGCCACATCAGGAAAGAGCAGACAAGCCCATCTTGTCCGTCGAATCTGGCGACCCCGCTGATGTTGCGCTGTGGATAGCGCCTTAGTTCGGTGGCTTTGCGTCGCCGGTTTTCACCGGGTTTGCCCTTCAATTTTCTTGTCCATCGGTCCAGGGCTGAACCGACGCGAAAGGATAGCACGGATGCCCGAAATCATTGCCACATTGATTATTTTCCCAAGGTGGCGTTTGACGATTCGTAATCACTCGATTACACTTTCGCCATGGTCTACACGGTTAATCGCCTCGAAGAGTTTTCGCACTGGCTCAAGGGCTTGAAGGATGGCGCCACCCGCCTGCGCCTCATCAAGCGCTTGCGCAAGGTGCAGCTCGGCAATTTGGGGGACGTGCAAGCGGTGGGCCAAGGCGTCTTTGAGATGCGCGAACACTTTGGCCCTGGCTGGCGCATGTACTACGTCCAGCGGGGCAACACTTTGATCGTGATGCTGGGCGGCGGCGACAAGTCGTCACAGCAGGGCGACATCGATAGGGCTATCCAACTTGCCAAGTCTTTAGAGGATTGAACCATGACCAAGAAAATCAAAATTTCTGAGATTCCCGAGTTTGATGCAGCCGAATACCTTACTACCGACGAGGATGTGGCGGCGTACCTCACGACCATTCTTGAGGAAAACGACGCAGCGCTGCTGGCCGCCGCGCTTGGTGATATTGCCCGAGCGCGGGGTATGACGCAGGTTGCGAAAGACTCGGGCATCACGCGGGAGGCCTTGTACAAGGCGCTTCGACCCGGCAGCGAGCCGCGTTTCGACACCGTCAGCCGTGTTTGTGCCGCCCTGGGCGTGCGGCTGGTGGCTCAGCCGATGCCGGCCTAGTGTTCGTTCTGGGGCTCGGCCCACCGCGCCCGACGCGGCACAAGGCGGTTTACCCACCTTCGGTACATTAGCGGCTAGTCAACCCCCGCTTCGCAGCCACACCACCGCCCATGACCTCCGTCTTCAATTTCACCTTCGTACCCTGGTTTCGCTCGGTGGCGCCTTACATCCACAAGTTTCGCAACCAGACTTTTGTGGTCGGCATTGCGGGCGAAGCGGTGGCGGCGGGCAAGCTGCCGCATCTGGCGCAAGACCTGGCGATGATCCAGAGCATGGGCGTCAAAATTGTGCTGGTGCACGGTTTTCGGCCCCAGGTGAACGAGCAATTGCAGGCCAAGGGCCATGTGCCCAAGTATTCGCACGGTATCCGCATTACCGACGAGGTGGCGCTGGACTGCGCGCAAGAGGCTGCGGGCCAGCTGCGCTATGAGATTGAGGCGGCGTTTAGCCAGGGACTGCCCAACACGCCCATGGCGGACTCCACGGTGCGGGTGATTTCGGGCAACTTCATTACCGCGCGGCCCGTGGGCATTGTGGACGGGGTGGATTTTCAGCACTCGGGCGTGGTGCGCAAGGTGGACACGGCGGGCATCAGCAAAGTGCTGGACATGGGCGCCATGCTGCTGCTCTCGCCCTTTGGCTTTTCGCCGACCGGCGAGGCCTTTAACCTGACCATGGAAGAAGTAGCCACCTCGGTGGCCACCGCCTTGCAGGCCGACAAGCTGATTTTCTTGACCGAGATTCCCGGCCTGCGCATGCGCCCCGAAGAACCGGAGGGCGAAGACAACCCGATTGACACCGAGCTGCCCCTGGCCGCCGCAGAAGCGCTACTCGCCGAACTGCCCCCGGCCAACCACCCCACAGACGTGGGTTTTTATTTGCAGCACTGCGTGCGCGCCTGCAAATCGGGCGTGGAGCGCAGCCACATCATTCCCTACGCGGTAGACGGCGCGATTTTGCTGGAGGTGTATGTGCACGACGGCATCGGCACCATGATCGTGGACGAGAAATTGGAGGAGCTGCGCGAAGCCACCGAAGACGACGTGGGCGGCATCCTCAAGCTCATTGAGCCCTTCGAGCAAGACGGCACCCTGGTCAAGCGCAGCCGGACCGAGATTGAGCGTGATGCGGGCTATTACACGGTGATTGAGCATGACGGCGTGATCTTTGCCTGCGCCGCGCTCTACGCCTACCCCGAAGCTAAGACGGCAGAAATGGCGGCCCTGACCGTGTCGCCCGAAGTGCAAGGCCAAGGCGATGGCGAGCGCGTGCTCAAACGCATTGAGCAGCGCGCCAAGGCGGCCGGGCTGGACAGTATTTTTGTGCTGACCACGCGCACCACACACTGGTTTTTGAAGCGCGGCTTTGTGCTCGTTGACCCCGACTGGCTGCCCGACGCCCGCAAGCGCAAGTACAACTGGGACCGCAAGAGCCAGGTGCTGGTGAAGAAGCTTTCGGCCTAACGCCGCCTGAAAAAACGCTCGCGGCTAGCGCCGCCAAGCGGGGAGCTCGCGGCTAACGCCGCCCGACGGAAAGCTCGCGGCTAACGCCGCGAGGTGCCCAGCGCCAGCAGCAGCGATGTCAGCGCAATCGCGCAAAAGCACAGGAACGACCAGTTGGCGATCGAGCCGCCCAAAAAGGTCCAGTCCACCACCGAGCAGTCGCCGCTGCCCTTGAAGATCATGGGCACGACGCGCTGCAGGGGAAAGTTTTCAATCATGCCGTACAGGTCGCGCCCGCAGCTCAGTGCCTCGGGCGGGTACCACTGCAACCAGCTTTGGCGGGCGGCCACAAAGGCGCCCAGGCCCGATATCAGCACCAACAGCAGGCTTGAAGTCAGCAATGCGCCCCGGCCGCTGCGGGTGGCCGCGAAACCGGCTACCAGCGCCACCAGCACCATGGCGTAGCGCTGCACGATGCACATGGGGCAGGGCTCCAGGCCCACGACGTGCTGCAAATACAGACCAAAGACCAACAGCGCCAGGCAGCCCAGGCTCATCACGGCAAGAAACCGGCGGGGGTACTGGCCCACGGAATGGAAAACAAAGTTCACGCAAGATTCCTGTTTGATTGGCATAAGCGCCTAGAGCCCATTATCTCGCCATGGGCATGGCGCCGCTACGGTTGCATCAGCAAGGGCGCTTGACAGAAAAGCCCGACTAAGGCGCGGTTTGCCCCAGCAGCGCCTGCAAATCGGCCACCTGCTGCTTCAAATCGGCGATTTCCTGCAGGTAGCCCATCAAGAGCACCACGGCAAACACATCCAAATCGTAGTCACGCCGGTGCTGGCAGGCGTCTTTGAGGAACTGCATGCGTTGCGCTGCGAAAAATATTTCTTCGTCAACGACCACGTCCGAGTTCAACGCGCCGTAGTCCATCAGCTCGGCGATGTCCTCTTCGCTGAGTTCACACAGGGCAACTACCTCCTCGATCGAAAGGTAATCGACAGGTTTTTGCAATTTGACATCGAACACTTGAATTGGCATGGCATCTCCTTGTGCGGTCAACCGGTGGGCTTGCGCGGGTAGCACTGGTTCAGCGCACCCCGTTCGCAGCCACCGCACCACAAGAACGATGCTATGGCCCACCGCCCGCCGCGCCCATGACGCAGGTCAATTTGCGATGCGCTGGTCAGGCGCGGCGGCCCTTGTCCCAAGCACTTTCAGGACCTTTGGGCACTGCTTTTTCGGGCACCTTGATGCAGCGCACAAACAGGCTTGATTTTTTTGACCAGCCCCAAGGCATTGGCGTCCAATCGCAAATCTGGCTGATATTGGTCAGCGCCAGCAGCTTGCGAAACACAAAAGGCGTTCTCAGCATGATTTTTCAAGAAACCCCAGCGCAGGAAAGCAAGCCCAACAACGAGATCGGTCTGATCGCCCTGTGGCGCCGCTCACGGCCCATCAACATGATCACCGGGCCGATCATTTACAGCATGGTTATTCCGCTGCTATTTCTGGATATCTGTGTCTCGTTCTACCAAGCCAGCTGTTTTCCGGTCTACAACATCGCCAAGGTGGCACGCGCGGACTTCATCATCTTTGACCGCCAAGAGCTCAAATACCTGGACTGGGTTTCCAAGTTCCACTGCACTTATTGCGCTTATGGCGTGGGCGTGGTGGCCTTTGTGGCGGCGGTGATTGGCCGCACCGAGGCGTATTTCTGCCCGATCAAACACCAGGCGCGCAACGCCCCACCGCCGCCCGCCGCGCCCCTGTACATCGACTACGCGCAAGCCCCTGACTTTGACTTCGACGCCAAACTGAGCGAAATCCGCTGTGACCTGGCCCCCACGCCCAAGGACAGCGTTTAGCTGAGCCCCTCCGAAGCCAGGGTGTGGTGCAAAGCGAATAAGATCCGGTCTCGTTTTTCACCGTATTTTTCGTTACCAAGGCACCCCATGGCACGCACCGTTCATTGCATCAAACTCGGCACAGAGGCCGAAGGACTCGACTTTGCGCCCTACCCCGGCGAACTGGGCAAGCGCATTTGGGAAGGCGTAAGCAAAGAAGCCTGGGCCGCCTGGCTCAAGCACCAAACCATGCTCGTCAATGAAAACCGCCTGAACCTGGCCGATGCCCGCGCCCGCCAGTACCTGGCCCGGCAAATGGAAAACCACTTCTTTGGCGGCGGCGCCGACGCGGCGCAAGGCTACGTGCCCCCGACTGCCTGAGTTTCCTGCCCATCCCATCCTTGCCGCTTGACGCCCTGACCGCTGCAGCGCCAGCGTGCACGGTGCTCGACACCGATTTTGGTGACGGCGGCCGGTTTCTGGCGGTTTGGCGCCAGTGGCGCAATACGCCGGGCCGTGGGCGCATGCTGCATTACGTCGGATTGCTCCCTGCGGGCAAGCCACCACAACCCCAAATCGTTGACCCACAGACGCATGCGTTAGCCCTGGCGCTGTCCCATATGGACGGGAACGAGGGCTTCCACCGCCTGCTGCTGGACGGCGGGCAAGTCTCGCTCACCCTGTGTCTGGGTGAGGCGCAAACCACGTTGGCCCAGCAAAGCCTGCAGGCCGACATCGTTTACTTCAATGCTCTGTCGCCCGCTGCCCCGGCGCTGGCGGCAGTGGCTAAATGCTGCAAACGCAGCACCCGCCTGCACTTTGCAAATACTCCGGCGGCGCCCACTACCGACACAATCCACGCGCTCAACAGACTGGGCTTTTGCCAGGACGCTGAAGACGCTTGGGTTTTTGACCCCACCTGGCCGGTGCAGCGCAGCCGCCAGGCGCCGCGCGCCGCATGGGCGCAGGCCCAGCGCTGCACCGTCATTGGCGCGGGCATCAGCGGCGCGGCGGTGGCCCGCGTGCTGGCGCTGCGCGGCTGGCAAGTGCAGGTTCTGGATGCAAAGATGGGCCCGGCGCAGGGCGCCTCGGGTTTGCCCGCCGGGCTGGTGAGCCCGGTACGCAGCGCCGACGACGGGCCGGTGTCGCAACTCACCCGCAGCGGCTGCGCCCTGACGCGCCGTCATGCCCAAGCGCTGCTGGCGCAGGGCCAAGACTGGGAAGCCAGCGGCGCCTGGCTCAGGCGCCCTGCCGCTGCCGGCGCCCAAGACGCACCCCCTGCGCAGTGGCTGCCCGAGGCCTTGTGGCTCAAACCGGACGCCCTGGTGCGCGCATGGCTGGCCACAGCGGGCGTGGCGTTTACCGGCAATGCGCGCGTGCATAGGCTGGAGCGCCAGGGCGTTGACTGGATTTGCCTGGACGAAGCCGGGCAAGAACTCTCGCGCAGCCCCATGGTGGTGATCGCCAGCGCCTTGGACGCAGCGCGCCTGCTGGCACCGACCGGCGCCACAAACCCAAGGACCGACGCGGCTTGGGCTGCCGACGCCACACCCAGTGCCTCACCCCCTACGCCCGCCACTGCAACACCCGATGCGTCACCCCATCCACCGCCTGAAACCACCGCCGCATTGGCCCACGCGCTGGCGCAGCTGCACCCCATGTACGGCGGCGTCAGCATCGGGCCCTGCGCAGGTCTGGCAGATTTGCCCGTCCAACCGGTGCAAGGGCGCGGCAATTTTTTGCCATACGTGCCGCTGACCCAGGGTCTGGGTCAAGGTCTTGCGCCAGGCCTGGATTCAGGCGCGACGCAAAGCCAAGACCAGCGCCGCTTCTGGCTGGCCGGTGCCAGCTTCGATCCGCAGTCCGACACCCCAGCCTCGGCCCTGCACCGAGCCAACCGCGCACGTCTGGCGCAGCATCTGGCCTCGTTGGCCGCCGCCCTGGCGCCGCAGTTTGATGCCGCCCAAGTGCAGCTCTGGCGCGGCCAGCGCTGCGTGTCGCACGACCGCCTGCCTTTGGTGGGCGCGGTGCAAGCCGCACCCGACGCCAGCCTTTGGATCAGCGCCGCCATGGGCGCGCGCGGCCTGTCGCTGGCAGCGCTGTGTGCCGAACTGCTGGCAGCAAGCATCCATGGCGAGCCGCTGCCGGTGCCCGCACGGCTGGCCAAGCTGCTGAACGCCCAGCGCCTGCAGCGCCAGCGTGCTTCAAAGCATCCACCCAAAAGCACGACTGCATCTGCCGCAGACCACAGCATTGCGGCCAGACCCGCGTACCATGCCAGCTCAATGAAATCTGCAATGACAAACCCCAAAAACACACCCATGGTGCTGGTAGCTGGTTCGGCCAACTTGGACTTTGTGGTGCGCGCGCCGCATATTCCGGCGCCCGGTGAAACCGTGCTCGGTGGCGCTTTTCAGACCTTTGCCGGGGGCAAGGGCGCCAACCAAGCGGTGGCCTGCGCACGCGCTGGTGGCGTGGCCACGCACATGCTGCTGGCCCTGGGCGACGACGCGTTTGCCGCGTCTATTGAGGCGTCCTTGCAAGGCGCGGGCGTGACGCTGCACACCATGCGCCCCAGCGGCGTGGCCACCGGTAGCGCGTTTATTTGTGTGGACGACCAGGCCGAAAACGCCATTACCGTGGCCCCGGGCGCCAACGCCTGCCTCACAGCCGCGCACCTGCCGCCGCTGTACGGCTACAGCCACTTGCTGATGCAACTCGAAATTCCGATGGAGGCCGTTACCGCCTATGCGATGGCCGCTCGGGCCGCAGGCGTGCAGGTGGCGCTAAACGCCGCACCCGCCCAGCCACTGCCCCCTGAGCTGCTGGCCGCCCTGGACTTGTTAGTGGTCAACGAAGGCGAGTTGCGCCGCCTGGCTGGCGTGCAAGGCAACATTGCGGATTGCCTGGCGCATCTGCCCTGCCCCGTCGTGGTGGTCACCCTGGGCGCGCGCGGCTGCGTGGCGCGTGAGGGGGCCACCTTTCATGTGCAAACCGGTTTCAAAGTGCATGCGGTAGACACCACCGGCGCAGGCGACACCTTTTGCGGTGCGCTGGTGGCCGCGCTGGCCCAGCAAACCCCCATGGCCCAGGCGCTGCGCCAGGCCAGCGCCGCCGCCGCCCTGGCCTGCACCCAGATGGGGGCGCAAAACAGCGTACCCACTGCGCAAGCAGTCGCCGCCTTTTTGGCCCAAAGCCCGCAACTGCAACACGCCTCAGACATTGAGGCGCTGCGCCAGTACGCCGGCCTGCCGTAGAGGCAGCACACCGCCACCGGCCTGACCCGCATTTTGCAAACAACGTTTTATTCACCCGCCCCGACCATGAACCACCTTGCGCCCCACCGTGTGATTTACGACACCGACCCCGGCGTAGACGACGCCATGGCCTTGTATTACGCCTTGGCCCACCCAGACATCGATGTGCTGGGCGTGACCACCACCTTTGGCAACGTTACCGTGGCGCAAGCCGCGCGCAACGCCTTGTATTTGTTGGCTATTGCCGGGCGTGACCAGATTCCAGTCACCCAAGGTGTGGCCGCGCCGCTGGTCAAGGCGGGTGAGGCGCCGCCTGACCACATCCACGGCGCCGACGGCTTGGGCAATCTGGCGCAGCGAGCACATACCGACAACCAGCTCGACGCGCGCACTTCGGCAAAGTTCATCGTGGACATGGCGCGCCAGCATCCGGGCGAAATCGCGGTGGTGGCCGTGGGCCCCTTGGGCAACCTGGCGCTGGCCCTGGCGTTGGAGCCCGAGTTGCCCCGCTTGCTGCGCCAGGTGGTGATGATGGGCGGCGCGGTGCTGGAGCCGGGCAATGTCTCGCCTGTGGCTGAGGCCAATATCTGGAACGACCCGCATGCCGCCGACCTTGTTTTCACCGCCGGCTTTGACTTGACGATGGTGGGCTTGGACGTGACGCACCAGGTGATCCTGCCTGTGCGCCTGTTTGCGCAGATCGCCCAGCACCACCAGCACCTGGCCACCGACACCTTGCACCACGCAGTCGCGTTTTATGCCCACTTTTACAGCGGCCTGTACCCGCACGTGGCAGAAATCCACGGCTGCTTTGGCCACGATGTGCTGGCCTTTGTGGCGCTTACCAATCCCGAACTGTTTAGTACCGAGACCGGCCGTGTGCGCGTGGCGGTGGACGGCTTGGCGCAAGGCCAGACCATGCTGCGGCGCAAAGACATCGCCTACCCGCAAGACGGCTGGGGGCCCGAGGTGCCCGACACACGAGTCTGCATGCGCGTGCAGGCGCAGGCCTGCAAAGACCTGATCGAACGCACACTGTTATCCAACTGGCTGGAGGCTTGAACATGCAGCTGCCCATCCTGGACTTTGCCGCCCCCGACGCGCCCCAGGCCTTTTGCGCCAGCCTGCACGAAACCGGTTTTGCGGTGCTGCGCAACCACCCCTTGCCGCAAAGCCTGGTCGAAGGCATTTATGCCGAATGGCGGGCATTTTTTGACACCCCGGCCAAGCACGCCTACGGCTTTGACCTGGCCACGGGCGACGGGTATTTCTCCACCGCCGTGTCTGAGACGGCCAAGGGCCAAAAGCAGCGCGACTTGAAAGAGTTCTTTCACGTCTTTCCGTGGGGCCGCTACCCCGCTGAGGTGTCGGGCGCCGCGCGCGACTACTACGCCCAGGCCAGCGCACTGGCCACCACCCTGTTGGGCTGGGTGCAGGCGCATACGCTCGCCGAAGTGCGGGCGCGCTTTTCCATGCCGCTGCCGCACATGCTGACCGACAGCGACCACACTTTGCTGCGCGTGCTGCACTACCCGCCGCTCGCAGGCGACGCGGCGCCCCAGGCGGAGCGGGCTGCCGCGCACACCGACATCAACCTGCTCACGCTGCTGCCCGCCGCCACCGAGCCGGGCCTGCAAATCCGCGCCCAAGACGGCCGCTGGATCGATGTGCCCTGCGACTTTGGCCTCTTGATCGTCAATATCGGCGACATGCTGCAAGAAGCCTCTGGCGCCTATTACCCGTCCACGGTGCACCGCGTGATCAACCCGGCAGGCGCCGACCGCGCCAAGAGCCGCATTTCCCTGCCCCTGTTTTTGCACCCCCGGCGCGAAGTGGTGCTCTCAAAGCGCTACACCGTGGGCAGCTACTTTGACGAACGCATGCAGGAGCTGCGCTCGCTCGACGCTTAAGCCTCGGGCCCAATTGGGGCGCATTTCAGGCGAATGACGGAAGCATTCAGAAACCAAAGCGCAGCAATAGTGATGGAAATCACTCTCTGCGCCGCCATTGCTTTTTACAGTTCCACCTAGGGCTGGTTTGGCAGGAACGGTGCCGGTTGTTGCTCAGCGTTCGGGCGAGTCGGTGTGGACTTCTGCGTGCCCTGTTCATGCCAACGTCGGTGACGCCGGGTTTGGCGCCGATCTGCACAACACGAATGCACCTATGACTGAGGCCAAATCCTCCTTGAACTTGGCCGCCAAGCGATCTTTCACCTTGGGCCTTTCCTGGCCCTTGCTGATTGCGCTGGTCGCCACCTTCAGTGCGCTCGGCTCCTCCAGGATCCACGTACTAGGCGACCCCGATACCTATTTGCACATTGCCGCTGGCCGGTGGATGCTGGCGAACGGCACCGTGCCCACGGCAGATCCGTTTTCGCACTCGATGCTCGGTACGGCGTGGATTGCCCATGAATGGCTGTCCGAACTGGTGATCAGCGGCACTTACCAGAGTTTTGCTTGGGCCGGACTGGGTGGCTTGATGGCACTGGTTTTTGCCGGCACGCTGGCCTATCTCATGCGCTTTTTGCTCGACCGCATGGAGCCGATCCATGCCTTGCTGTTTACCAGCTACGCAGCCTGCATGCTGGCCGGGCATTTGCTCGCGCGCCCGCATGTGCTGGCGTGGCCGCTGCTGGCTGTCTGGGTCGGGTGCCTGGTCAATGCCTCAGAACAAGACCGCGCTCCGCCCTGGTGGCTGATCCCCATGATGGCGCTATGGGCCAATTTGCACGGAGGCTTCATGCTCGGCATCGCACTGGCCTGCGGGCTGGCGCTCGATGCCACGGTCAGCAAGGAGCCGGGACAACGACGCGCCTGCGCCTGGGTGTGGGGACGGTTTATCGCTTTGGCTGTGGTGGCTGCTATGGTGACGCCCTCCCACTGGCATGGTTTGTTATTTCCTTTTCAGGTGGTGAATATGTCCGAGGCCTTGGACATGATCGGCGAATGGGCTTCGCCCAATTTTCACCAGCCACAGCTCTTAGAGATCTGGCTGTTGCTGGCCCTAGGTCTGGCGTGTAGCGGACGCCTGCGCTTGCCCTGGGTGCGCCTGCTGCTGGTATTGGCATTAACCCACCTGGCGCTCAAATACCAGCGCAATATATCGATCTTGGGGCTCGTCGCACCATTTCTAATGGCCTCTCCTTTGGCTCGCCAGTGGCGCGCAATATCCCGCACGGGGCGCGACGTGGAGTCCATGGACCGGGTGTTTCAAGCCCTTTCGGCGCCTGCACAACTTCGCGCAATGGTGGGCACCGCCCTACTGGCGTCTCTGTCCATGGCACTGGCGTCGCAGTCCGACCGTTTCGTCCCGGAGAGCAACATCACGCCAGAGGCCGCAATGCAGGCGGCTCGGCGCGCGGGCGTCTCGGGAGCAGTGTTCAATGACTATCAATATGGTGGCTACCTCATTTTCAAGGGCACGCCCGTGTTCATCGACGGCCGGGCGGACATGTATGGCGACGCCCTGATGAAGCGGCACCTGGCCGCCACCACACTGG
>Ga0114964_10002709_pt1 | contig 12253 bp, 12 predicted proteins | sample C_131016_MF_Meta_FD_92638 | JGI IMG/M metagenome (GOLD analysis project Ga0114964, IMG submission 92638) | Freshwater microbial communities from Lake Croche, Canada to study carbon cycling - C_131016_MF_MetaG | ecosystem: Environmental > Aquatic > Freshwater > Lake | place: Lake Croche, Canada... | reverse complement strand
GATTTGGATTTAATAGCATGATATACCTATTCGATAACTGTTATCTATCAACTACAAATAGTATTGTTGAACCTTGCAAACAAGTTTGGATAGGCTCACATCCAAAACTATCCAGTGATCTTATGGTTCACTTAACATATGATATTCTAAATTCATATGAAGAGATTAGTGATGAAGAACTTGATGAACTATTCAATGAGATTCATCAAGAACACCCAGATGTAAAAACTATTATTTACTGCGACACTACAAATTTTATGTATGTTTACTCATACTTCTTTAATGGTGTATTAGAAACTGCTGCAGTTAAAGAACTCTATTCATTTGATAGACTAAAAGAAAATTATAGAATTGGAACTTTTGTAACTAGAGATGTTGAGTTTGTTGATTTGCCAAAAACTTTAAGAGGAACAGATACAGCATCTACTTTTTCATCTACACTAACTACAACAAGAATAGAAATTGCGTTTGCAAACGCAATGAGAGGTAATTCAGAAGCATTACAATTCTGCGTAGATCGTGCTACTGAAATGTATGATGGATCTCCTGGATTTTGGTCTAAGGATGCGGAGCAAAATTTACCAGCATTGTTGACTGATGAGCAATTTACTATTTCAAATTTGACTAATGATGAATTTTTAGAATCATTCGTCTCACAGTTTGAAATTAATGAAGTGTTCCCGAATAAAATTATAGATAAAATTAAAGAGTATTTTGATTTTGATTATCTGGAACACTACTTTACTGTAATGAATAATACACCAGATTGGAAACCGATGTGGGAACAAGACGCAAATATTTCTAAAGAACATTTTGTTCAAAATTATCTTTTAAATAAAGAGTTTGCTTCTGGTAATCAACTATTGTTTCCTAACTACTCAAATTTTGATTCAGTTAATCCTATTTTCTGGAACACTATCCTCCGTAAAAATACAGCATGGCTTGACAAGTATAAAGTGAAAAATGGAACTTATAATCAAACCAACTGAGTTATGTAATTTTAAGTGTACCTTCTGTTCCTCAACTAAACTCGTAGAAGACAAAGCAAGCACTCTTAACCATCAGCATATTTTTGATTTTCTAAAACGATTTCCAAATACCAACAGTATTATCGTCAATGGCGGAGATCCGCTAATGATGAAACCTGAGTATTATTTTACTATACTTGATCACATTGAAGAACACAATCTCCCAACAAACATAAGTCTAACTACAAATCTCTGGGCATTTTATAAGAAACCAGAGATGTGGACACCTTTGTTTAAACATCCGAGAGTCGCAGTTACTACAAGTTTTCAATATGGTTTTGGTCGTATAATCACAGGATCAAGAGTCTATACTGAAAAAGACTTTTGGAAAGTCAGCGATTTGTTCTTAAAAGAGATTGGTTATCGTCCAGGATTTATTGCAGTCATCTCTGAAGAAAACGAGAAACATGCTATCCGTCATGTAGAGTTAGCCAAGAAAATGGATGTTCAGTGTAAGTTGAATTATGCCATGGCTTCTGGGGAACAATCATCTCCGTATCGCCTAAGTAAAATATACGAAATGTATATCGAGGTTTACGAACGAGGTCTTCATCCGTGGGAGTTTAATACCAAACAGATGATGACTCGTCTGAATAATATTGCCAATGTATGTCCTCAGGCAAGAAATTGTGATGACCATATTAGAGCGATGAATCCAGAGGGTGATTACTACTCTTGTGGAGCGATGGGTGATGATAAAGAATATCCAATTAACTTTGTTAAAGAAGTTAAAGAGGGTGGGTTTATAACTCCACTGCAAGACGCACCAGAGTTATTCTCAATGAAAGATGAGTGTCCCACTTGTCCAATGTTCAATATCTGTAATGGATGTAAGAAAACGATTAAAGATTTAAAACAGCACGGAATGGTTGAAGAGCATTGTTCTCATATGAAACAACTGGCTCCAAGAATTATACAAATTAACAGTGAAACAGATTATGTCGAAGCAACTCAAAAAATCCATAAGAATATCGTTCCTTAATATTGATTTAAGAGTTCCTATTGTAAGGTTGCCAATCAACTGGCTTAACTTTAAGAACTACTATACCAAACATGGTAAGTATAGTTCTTATGTAAAATGGGAAGAACCAATTCTTAATTTAGAGGGTTGGTCGTTTGATGCTATTGTTGACTATTATGATAAACAAGACTCTGACATTTATGCATTTTCTAGTTATCTGTGGAGTCACATGGCTATTATGGCTGTGGCAAAAGAACTGAAAGAAAGAAACCCAAACCGAGTTATTGTTCTTGGTGGACCACACCTTAACATTACACACAATAAGATTGATTGGTTTTTTAAGAATAAATTTATCGATGCTATTTGTGAACCTACCAGCTATGGTGAATGGTTTATCTCAGATACCATCGATCAATATATTGAAGGTGATATAGACTGGAAAGAAGTTTCATTTGCAATTTATAAAACTGGTCGTGGAAAGAATCCAAGTAAAATTGACTTCCAATTTCCAGGAAGTTTAATTGCAGGTAATGAAGACATTCTGTTCAAGTGTAAAGATATAGCATTAGAACGAGGTGTCCCTTTAGTTCTACCAATTGAATTGACTCGTGGTTGTCCATATGAATGCGTGTTCTGCGAATGGGGTGGTGGAATTGGTGGTAAGGTTATCCGCAAATCTATGGAACACATCAAAGAGGATTTAGATTGGATTCCTCAGGTTGGTATTGATCAGATTCAGATCCTTGATGCCAACTACGGTATCTATAAAGAAGATGAAGATGTTTCGAAATATATTGAAGAAATAAAGTCGTTTGCTGGACTCCCAACTCATGTTGAGATTTATGGTATGACAAAATCTAAACAAGAGCGCAGATGGGCGACTATTGAACCACTGGCAAGAGCAGGTGTGGTTGAAAGATATAAGTTAAGTTTGCAAACACTGAACAACGAGGTTCTTCGTAATATTAAACGAACTGATATTCCTCGTGAAAAAGATTTTGAGTTTGCAAAATATCTGTTTGATGAATATGGGATTCGAGCAGATTTTGAGTTTATGATGGGACTTCCAGGATACACTCGAGATGATTTCTATGATGAAGTTGATATTCAGTATGAGTATGGTTATGGGCTGGAGCGATACCTTTGGTTGTTTCTACCAGACTCTCCTGCCTACGATCCAGAATATGTAAAGAAGTATAATATCAAAACTGAAAAGATTTGTATTGGTAAGTCTAAGATGAATAGTTATTCATATGACGATGTGGATATCTTTAAAGACTATCACATTTCATCTGATCCTAAATTTCTATCTGATGTAGAGTTTGTGGTCGAGGCAGATGGATATACTAGGAAAGACTTTACAGAATTCTTTTTTATGAATCATTGGATATTGGAAAATGTTTCAATGATTGACTTTACTGATAAGATAGTTAAGCACAATATTGCAATAGGTCGGTTAGAAAAACCTTCTTTAATTTTTAGGAAAATATACGAACATATTACTTCACAAAGTGAAAATAAATATGTATTGGCCATGCAGGATCTTAACAGTCAGATGTATGATTTAATGCTGGGCAATAGAAAAGAAATCGTAGATTATAAACAGTTTAATCTGCCGTTCACGGATGTATCTGTTGATTTCTCTTACATTTATAAGGTATGCGTTTTAGTATTTGAATCTGAATATATTAACTTTTTAATAAGTGTTGGTAAAGAGTTAAATCTTGAGATTCCAGATGATATCATAGAACAGTTTAAAGAAAAACTGGATAATTATAGAAATACCTTTTCTCCAAAGTATGATAAATTCTATCAGATAAGAACATATTATGAACGAGTTATTGGAGAAAGTTAAAAATATACCCCATCTTCCTTTATCGTTTTCATTTGACGCAAAAAGAATAGAAGATGAAATTAGAGCGATGCCCTTTCCTCTAATGAGTTATAACGCAAATATACAGAAAGGTTATAATCATAATCCTGAAGGATGGAATAATCTTTCTTTGTATAGCTACGATGGTAGTATTTTTTGTGATACGAATGAAGGTGATGGTGGAGATGCATTAGTAGAAAGATTTGGTAAATTTCAGAAAACTGGATTATCAGAATACCTGCCTTACACCTATAAGATTTTAGAATCTCTCGGTGCAGGTAAGTCATTATGTAGGATTGAGGAAGTTATGCCAAATACGATTATAGGTTGGCATAGCCATGTATTGGAGTTTCATCAGCCAGAAAATATATTAATAGTTCAACTTCCTATTTGTATTCCAGATAGATTTAAGAACTCTGTGGTAGATTATAGAAAATATAGAGGGTCAGATTTTACCTTAGAACCGATTGTTTCTTACGACTCTAAATATATCCCAGGAACTGCCTATATTTTTAACTCTTATCACTATCACAATGTGTTTAATTATAGCGATAAACCTGCTCTAATGATAAGGTTTTTTGTGGCTATAGAAGATTTAGATATAAAAAAAACAATAGAATCTTATTCAGGAGACCTAATCGTAGGTCTTCCTAAATAATAAATAAAGTGTAAACCCATAGGAATAACCATAAATGGCTTCGATTACAACTAGAGAAACAGGAACTACTGGCGTAAATGGCGTCACTAGGAAAGACTCCCCACTCACAAACTCTGAAATTGATACTAATTTTATCAATCTAAACACTGATAAATTAGAGTCCTCTTATACAGGAAACTCTAATCTTGTAACGCTAGGTACAATTACTACTGGTACTTGGAATGCCACGACTATCGGTACGACTAAGGGTGGTACTGGTTTAACCAGTTTTACCTCTGGTGGCGCAGTTTATGCATCTAGTACATCGGCTCTTACTACTGGAACTTTACCAGTTGCTTCTGGTGGTACTGGACAAACATCCTTTACCAATGGTCAACTATTAATTGGTAATACCACTGGTAATACTTTAACAGTTGGAACTTTGACTGGAACTGCAAATAGAGTAATTATTACAAACTCTGCTGGTGGAATTACATTGTCTGGTCCACAGGATATTGCCACTGGATCAAATGTGCAGTTTAATGCAATTGGTGTTGGTGTTTCTCAGGGAACGGCAGGAACTGTATATGTAAATAATTCTCTTGGAGTTGGTTCTGCTCCAACAGGAACTGCTGGAGAAATTGTTGCAACTAATCAAATCACATCATACTATTCTGATGAAAGATTAAAAACAAATATTGAGTTAATTCCAAACGCTCTTGAAAAGGTTATGTCACTCCGTGGTGTTACATACGAGCCAAACTCTTTGGCAGAGTCTTTTGGATTTAAGAAAGAAAAACAAGTTGGTGTTATTGCTGCAGATGTTGAGAGGGTTCTTCCAGAAGCAGTTAAACCAGCACCATTTGATATGATGATTTTTGAAGACTCTAGAATTTCTAAATCTGGCGAAGATTATAAAACAGTTCAATATGAAAAATTAGTTCCATTACTAATAGAAGCGATTAAAGAACTAAATAACGAAATAAAGCAATTAAAAAGGATTAAATAATGCCTATCGTTTTAGGAAATACTACTATTACTGGTCTTGGTGCTGGAGGACTTCCAAATAATATTATTACATCAGATAATATGATGGCAGGTATGGCACATTTCTCAAAAGTAGAAACAACTACCACATCTACATATAATTTATCTGGAGATTCTGGCTGGAATAATTATATGTCTTTATCATTTACAGTTGGTTATGCCAATACTTCTTGTATAGCTCTTGCAGATTTTGCTCCTGGATGGGAGTCAGGTGCAGCGAACTTTTGGATTCAGTTTGTGCTGACAGGTGCTACTTCTCAGACAAGTAATCTTGCACAATTATTTAAACAGGGATATACTTCGAATAAAGCATACGGGAATCATCAATATTCATGGTGTTTTTCTGGTCTTAATGCTGGAGCCCATACTTGTTATCTTCAGTTGAGAAACTTTAATGCGAATGGTGATGTAAATAGATTTAATCCTGGAGGTCGTGGTGGGCAGACTAATTATGAAGTTGTCTACATCGCATAAGGAAATGAAATGCCTATAACAATATCAGATACAACAATCTCTGGAGTCGGTGTTGGTGGACTTCCAAATGAAATTATTAATATATCAACTTTTGCCAGTTCAACTAGAAGATGGAAAAATGCCTACACTACTAAAGATGGAGCAGATGGTGGAGGTGGAGATACTGGTTGGATAAATCATATATCTTTATCATTTACAGTTACAGAAGCAAGCAGTACAGTTATGATTCGTTATGATGGATGCCAAGGATATGAGGAAGGCGCAGGAAATGTTTGTGGTTATGCTGCTTTAAGTGGTGCGACAAGCGCATCTGGAAATGAAATGCAGATCTGTAAACAAGGATATTCAAGTAATTTTGCCTTTGGATCTCATGAATATAACTGGGTATTTACTGGATGTGCCACAGGATCCACTACATGTACTTTCTATGTTAGAAACTATAACGCTACTGCTTATGCTAATTACTTCTCTCCAGGATATACAAATCGAGCAAATCTACAAGTATGGTATCTATAATTAAATAAGGAAAATAAAAATGGCATGGACAATTAGACCTGAACTATTTGCGAAAGCGGTTCAACAATTAAGACCTGGAAAGGGTTTCGGACATACTGATGATAAGTATGAAACTTTAGTATTTCCAGATGAGACAGTTATTAAACCAACTGAAGCAGAGATTATGGCTTTGGCCACACAATTTCAAGCCGAATACGATGCTCTTGAATATCAGCGTCAGAGACAACCAGAATATCCACCATTAGGTGATTTAGCTGATGCTATCTACTGGCAGTCTGAAGGAGATTCAACAAAAATGCAAGCATACTTAACTAAAGTTGCAGCAGTTAAAGCAGCATATCCTAAGGAGTAATATATGCCTATTGTATTAGGAAATACTACTATTACAGGTATTGCGAATGGCGGTTTACCGAATGGATCTATAACAGGCGCAAATTTAGCAACTTCTTGTAGACAAATGAAGTTTACTCAAACTGGCTGGTCTGGTGCTGCAGGTGGTGGTGGAGATAGTGGTTGGGTCAGTTGGCAATCTGTAACATTCACTGTTACCGAATCAAGTTCTCCTATTCATTGTTGGTTTAATGATGTGGGTGGTTATGAGGCAGGTGCAGGTAATGGATGGACTAGATTTGTTTTGTCTGGAGCAACTAGCGCAACTAGCCATGAATCGAATAGTCTTCTTCAAGGACATGCTATTAATCTAGCATATGGCTCTCAGAAAACTCACTATATTTTCACTGGATGCGCCAAAGGATCCACGACTGTAACTCTACAGTATAGACAGTATAATGCTACTGCTTACTGGACATATTTTACAGGTCCAGGTCATGGTGTAAATGCATACCTTCAAGTAGGTTATTATTAAAACAAACCACCTTCGGGTGGTTTTTTGTTATTGCAAGTTGCATTCTCTGGTATTATAAATAAGAAGTATACAATTTATCGGATTCCAGAATGGCAACTATTAGCAATCTTTATGTGGACGCTGGAGCGACATACAGTAATATTATCACTGTAACGGCTTCTAATGGTCAGGCACTCAATCTGACCAGTTACACTGTGGCTTCCCAGATGAGGAAGTCTTATTCATCTAGTACAGTGTATGCGTTTACTGCCAGTGTTTACGACGCTGCAAATGGCAAAATCCGATTACAATTAACAAGTGGTCAATCCGAAGCCATTCCTGCGGGAAGATGGCTGTACGATGTGGAGATTACTTCTTCCTCTGGTACAAAAACCAGAGTGGTAGAAGGAATCGTTACAGTAAATCCTCAAATTACTCAAATATAATTATGGCAGATATCATAGCAGTCGTAACACCTGATGAGGCATTAACAGTTGCAGTGTCGGAGGGTACATATGTGCTCAACTCTTCAACTAATTTGGCTAATCCAGCCGTAGTGGAATCAATTTCAAATATCGCAGATGTCGATACTACCACTAAAATTAATGGATCAGTCCTAGTATATAAAACAACAACAAACAAGTGGACATCCACCACCACCCTCGATGCGCAAAACATGGAAGGTGGAGAATTTTAACGGAGAAATAAAAGATGGCATCTATTATTCGCATAAAGCGTTCGTCAGTATCGGGTAACCCAGCAACGCTGGGTGCTGGTGAATTAGCGTACTCAGCATTAACCGACAACGGATCCAATGGTGGTGACAGACTATACATTGGTATAGGTTCAGAAACCGCAGGTAATGCTGCAAATCACTTTGTTATCGGTGGTAAGTATTTTACCGATATGTTGGATCAAACTCCAGGTACGCTAACTGCGTCATCTGCGATTGTTGTTGATTCTAATAGCAAAATTAATAACCTTAATGTTGGTAATCTAACTCTTACTGGTAGTACTAATACTATTAGTTCCACAGATACCAATGGTAATATTGTTCTTACTCCAAATGGAATGGGTAAGTTAGTTCTTAATAATCCATACATTAATGGTACTACTGATACTCTTTCTGAGTTCATCTATGATACAGTTGGTGGTGCAGTAACTGGTACTGCTGGTCAGATTCTTGTCACCAACTCTGATGGTTCCAATACTTCTACAATTTCTTTAATAGACACTGCAGTTACTGCTGGTAGCTATGGTTCTGCCACAGCAGTCCCAATATTCACTGTTGACTCAAAAGGTCGTTTAACTGCAGCTAGTACAGCATCTATTTCAACTTCATTAAGTATTGCAGCAGATTCTGGTACAACTGATACTGTTTCTCTTGGTGTTGATACTCTAACATTCTCTGGTGGCACTGGTCTTGATTCTGTTGTATCAAATAACAATATCACTTTCAATATTGATAGCACAGTTGCTACTTTAACTGGTACTCAGACTCTTACAAATAAGACTCTTACTAGCCCATCATTAACTACTCCAACTATTGGATCTGCTGGTGCTATTTTCTCAGGTACTACAGGTACTACAACTGTTGTGGCTTCTTCAGCTGCTGGTTCTACTACTTTAACTTTACCTGCTGCAACAGATACATTAGTTGGTAAAGCAACTACTGATACTCTAACAAATAAATCGATTGCTGCTAGTACAAATACCATCACAGGATTAACTAATACTAATCTATCTGGTTCTGCTGGCATTACTAATGCAAACTTAGCGAATAGTTCAGTTACTATTGGTAGCACAACAGTTGCTCTTGGTGCAACTTCTACTTCTCTTGCTGGATTAACTTCTGCCACATTTGCAGGTTCTACTTCTGGTACTACTCAAATTTTATCTGGTGCAGTAGCCAGCAGTAGTGTATTAACATTACCAGTTGGAACAGATACTTTAGTTGGTAAAGCGACTACTGATACATTCACTAATAAGACTTTTAATACAGCAGCTACTGGTAATGTGTTTCAAATTAATGGAACAGGTATTACTGCAGTTACTGGTACTGGTTCAGTTGTTCTAGCGTCTAGTCCAACTCTAGTAACTCCAACTCTTGGTGTTGCTACTGCTACATCTATCAATGGTTTAACTATCAGTACTACTACTGGTACATTATCAATTGCCAATGGTAAAACTCTTACTGCAAGCAATACTTTAACATTCACTGGTACAGACACTTCTTCTGTTGCTTTCGGTGCTGGTGGTACTGTTGCTTATGTAGCAAATAAACTAAGCGTATTTGCTGCCACTACTTCGGCTGAACTTGCTGGTGTTATCTCTGATGAGACAGGTACTGGTGTTCTAGTATTCTCCAACAGCCCAACTCTAGTAACTCCAACTCTTGGTGCTGCTCTAGCAACTAGCATTACTGCCACTTCTGGCAATATGACTGTTAATGCTGCAGCTGGTAATAATAGTGTAAACTTAGTTCCAACTGGTACTGGTACTGTTGATATTGCTAACAAACGAATTACTTCTGTTGCTGAACCTACTCAGTCTAGCGATGCAGCCACTAAGAACTATGTTGATGCTGTTAAAACTGGTCTTGATGTTAAAGACTCAGTTATCGTTGCCACAACTGCTAATCTAACTGCAACATATGCCAACGGAACTTCTGGTGTTGGCGCAACTCTTACTAATTCTGGCACTCAAGCTGCTATTACTATTGATAGTAGAGTTCTTGTTCTTAACGAGCGTGTTTTAGTTAAAGACCAAACTACTGGTTTACAAAATGGTTTCTATAAAGTTACCACTGTTGGTACTGCTTCTACAAACTGGGTATTAACTCGTACAACCGATGCTGACGAAAATAGCGAAATAACTCCAGGTGCATTTACTTTCGTTGAAGAAGGTACTGTTGGCGCAAATAATGGTTATGTTTGTACCAATGTAGGTGCCATTACTATTGGTACTACTGCAATTAGTTTTGTTCAATTCTCTGGTGCTGGTTCTGTTATCGCTGGTGATGGTTTAACTAAGACTGGTAATACTTTAAATGTGGGCGGAACTACAAATCGTATTTCTATTTCTGCAGATGCTGTTGATATCTCTGCCAGCTATGTTGGTCAAGCAACTATCACTACTCTTGGTACTATCGGTACTGGTACTTGGCAAGGTTCAGTAATTGGTGCTACTTATGGTGGTACTGGTGTTAATAATGGATCTAGCACTATTACACTCGGTGGTAGTTTAAGCACTATCGGTGCATATACTACTGCATTAACTGCAACTGCTAATACTACATTAACATTACCTGTTACTGGTACTCTTGCTACACTAGCTGGTACTGAAACATTTACTAACAAGACTTTAACCAGTCCAGTTATTGCGACCATTGTTAACAGCGGAACATTAACATTACCAACTTCAACTGATACATTAGTCGGTCGTGCCACTACTGATACTCTTACTAATAAAACAATCACTGGCGCAGTAATTACTACTGGTAGTATTAATAATACTCCAATCGGTGCTACTACTGCAAACACTGGTGCGTTTACAACTCTTGCTGCTTCTGGTGCAGTAACTTTTACTGGTACTACTGATGCAAGTGCTTTGGGTACTGCTGGTGTTGTTATGTCTGGCGGTTTATCAGTTGCCAAATCAATGTATGTTGGTATTAACATTACTGGTGCTGGCGCAGGAACTTCCACTCTCGATGGTTTCAACATTGATGGTGGTACTTATTAAATTGAACTAAATACTTGGTGGGTGTAATTCCCACCCCAGTATATACTGGTTGTTTTAAATTCTACATAGAATAGGTTATAATGTCTAACACAGTCGTTCTTAAACGAAGTGCCGTTCAAGGCAAAACTCCAACTACAAGCGATCTTGCGCTTGGAGAGTTAGCACTCAACACATACGATGGTAACCTATTCTTCAAAAAAGACAGTGGAACTGCTTCCATTGTATCTGTAGCCACATTAACTGGCACACAAACCCTAACAAATAAAACTCTCACATCACCAACTATTAATGGTGGTGCATTGTCTGGCACTTTTACAGGTGCACCAACTTTTTCCGATACAACAGCTTCTACTTCAAGCACAACTGGTGCAGTTAAAATTGGTGGTGGCTTGGGTGTTGTTGGTAACATTTATGTTGGTTCAGCCAGCAAAGTTGGTTTCGTAAACGCAAGTAATGTTAGTGCAGTTTATCAATATTATAATGCTGCAACAAATAGTTTAGACACAGTGTTCGGATAATGGCAACAATCACTAAATTATTTTCTACAGGGGTACTTCAATCAGGTGTTGAGTTTGATGAAATTACCCATGGATCTATCAAAGTAAGTCCCACTGGAGTTTATGCTGCACAATTTGATGAAACTACTTTAACTGCAGGAACTGCTGAACGACGAACTAGCACTGGTGTATATCAAGTCAGTGGGTATTTTGATGAGTATACTCCAATTCCTCCAGATGTTGTTTTGTCTAATTTACAACTTTGGTTAGATGCTGGACAGACAGCTAGTTACTCTGGATCAGGCACAACATGGACTGATTTAAGTGGAAATTTAAATAACGGAACATTAGTAAACAGCCCAGTTTATACAGCAAGTCCAGGTTATTTTACATTTAATTTAGTTAATGATAGATATGTTTCAACTTCTGGGACAATTTCGTCTTTATCTACTGCAACTTTTATTGCTTGGGTAAATTCAAGTCAAACTCAAGCAGACTATACTAATATATTAATGAGTAGAAATGGTATGGGTTCTGCTACAAATTATGCTACAGGTATGAATATTGCTCCAGGCGGGAATAACAACATAGGTTATCATTGGAACGATAATGGTGCTACCTATGGTTGGGAT
>Ga0114964_10002707_pt1 | contig 12259 bp, 12 predicted proteins | sample C_131016_MF_Meta_FD_92638 | JGI IMG/M metagenome (GOLD analysis project Ga0114964, IMG submission 92638) | Freshwater microbial communities from Lake Croche, Canada to study carbon cycling - C_131016_MF_MetaG | ecosystem: Environmental > Aquatic > Freshwater > Lake | place: Lake Croche, Canada... | reverse complement strand
TTACTGATAGTTACCCATTTTTAGTGTTTTAAAAGTATTCCTACCTGGAGAAATCAAAAAAAAAAAGGCAAAAAAAAAGTAAAAAGTCAAAGTAGAAAAAGTTTTAAAACACTAAAAAATGGGTAAAATCAGCAACCATCCGTAACCGCCTCCAAAGGAAGCAGGAAGATTTTACATTTAGGAATGTTCCTGTTGTTTGACCCAATCCTCGTGTCTTTTGCTGAACTTGTGCGAGTATTTACAGAGTTCTTGAAACTTTGCTCCGCATTCGCACTCTATGATGCCTGACCTCTTTTGCCTGTAGTTTTTCCGGTATTCTTTCATATACTCCTGTCTGTCCTCAAAAGCATTCTTTCCAAAACACAGGTTGATATGTCGTTTCGCCGTCGCCTCCCAATCCATTTGTGTTTAATCGGCAGAAGTTTTTCCACCCATTAAAGTAAAATGATTGATGAGGACGAGGCAATCTGGGAGTTGATTAAGGATAGTCCGGATGTGGATTGTTTTCCACTTCCAGCAAGGTTCTTTAAGAAGTTTGGGATACAACCGAGAGCGGTGGAGACCACGAAGGATTATTTGGGTTCGCAATACACAATCAAGAAGCAGTTTGAAACAAAGGAACTCGCACCATTGATTATTGATGAACCACAGAGGGACACGGATGGCAATATTAAGTTAGTGCCTGTTGCTCCTCCTGAGGATATTAAGACGGAGACCATTCAGCGTCCGTTCATTCAAGAGGAGGGCAAGACACTTGTTGTTCTTCCGTCTCTGCGAGATGATAGTGATTTGGTTAAGTGCGACCATACAGACGCAGAAGTTCCGCCTGTCCCACATCATAACTCACCTTTGGAAACTTGTAGCGTGACGCTCCCATGTCTGGATAATCTGGTCGGTTCATAGTTGGGGCATTGACACTGATAGGGTCTATCTTCATGAACCTTGTCTCTGGACGGATGCCACGTTTCAGTGAAAGAGGAGGAGGAATGCGGACATCTGTTTCGGCATACATTTCACGCACATCCAGATGACGGGCATACTCTTGTGGGATTGCGAGTTGGGCGACTGGTGTATGAACTGGGGCATTAAAGAGAGACGCACCGATTGCGTGTGAGTTCTCTTGGTCGCATTTGAGTGGGATATAGTTCAAACTTTCGTTCGCACGAGGATTGCCGTGCTTCATAATCTTGAATGACTGGGACTGCCGTGCGGTCGTCTCCGCCATTTCAAAGTCAGGCGTGACTGCTTCCCCAAAATCCCTTGCTCGTTTCTGGACGGCGATGTCCCTATTCATAAAGGTGCGTCGCCCAGTATCCACGAAAGTATCAATACGACGAGAAACGATAGACATCTTTTATGTATTTACTTGCGGAAAAATATCGCATCCAACATCTCTCTTCCACTTACTTTTGTTTCACGAATGACTTCCTTCTCTACGATGCGTTCCACAGGGACTTCTTTGATGATTTCCTTTGGTGGCGGAGGCATCGCCATTTGTCCCTTCAACTCGGCGATGGTCTGTTTCAGGTCTTCAATATCATTTCTAAATCTCGGTTCAGGTTTCTTGCGAGGGACGAAAACGGTCTCACGCACGACACCTGTAAAAGGGTCTGCCTTTGGTTTGGGCGGTGCTTTCTCAATCACGACTTTGGGTTTCGGTTTGAAATCTTCTGGATTGAAAGTTCCCTCTTCTTTTGCTTTTTGGATTGCCTCACGTCTTGATTTGAGTGCGTCCATTCCCTTTCGTAATGCCTCCATTTGTTTATCACTTGCTTTGCGTCCAGTGAGGGCATGGGGTTTCTTCACGACAGGGGCATCAGGGGTAGCAGGAACAGAAACAACAGCAGGGGCATCCATTTTATACTTTGTAAGGAGAAAAAAGCAGGAGAAAATCACGCCTTGATGATATAGTTGATGCCGATATACGCATTTGTAGTGGGGGCATTCGTGTTCGTCACAAGAGTAGTGCCGTCTTCCAAGTATGTTTGATTGGCGGCGGTGTAATACTGACCTGGATTTTGACCGAGAGAACCACCTCCTACTCCAGTAGCACCAGTAAGAGCGAACGAGGTAATGCCGTGCCTGTGTGGTGGAAGATTGGCGGCGGACACTTTGGTTCCATCACCGCCTCCTGATGCTCCAAGAGATACTGCCGTTGTTCCTGCCGCACCTGAACCATTACCAGTCCAAGAAGATGTGCCGACGCCTCGCACGGTGCGTCCTGCTGTGTTTGGGACGTTGAATGTTGTAGTTCCATCGCCAGTTCCAAATGTCGTGCCGATGGCAGTAAAGAGGTTCGCATACGTAGTGCGTGAGTATGCCGTTCCGTCACAAAGCAACCAGTCAGCAGGGGCAGTCGCACCTCCCCAAAGGGACATCATACCTGGCAAAAAGTATGCTCCGGTATTCGCATTCAACGGATTAGGGGCAACATTCAACTGCTGATACGAGGACATCGTTTATGTATTCAAAAGAATATTTTACCCTACAAGGTTCATCGTGACGCCAAAAGCAACCTGTGCTGGACGAGCATAAGTAGAAGTCTGTGCCGCAACGTATGTTAATGGAGCACCGGCATTATCACCAGACCACCAGAAGTCCAGAACATCACCAGGGTTGAATGTTAGCAAGGTTGTCTTCACCATTACGCCATCTGTAATCGTGCTATTTACGGCAACGGTCGTCATACTATTCGGCACATCAACATTGTTAATCCTCGCCCATAACCAATCTTGAGGACTTGTTCCGCCAGTTTTGGAAGCATACCCACGCCACGAACATTCGTAAGTCCCTCCGTTTGAGACGGTGATACGATTGGAAGCAAGAGTTAAACCAACTGCCTGTGTTGTCGTATCTATTGCTACACGAGTGGGCGTTAGAAGAGCGGCGAGAGTTTGGGTTGTATTCATGGTGAAGTTGCCATAAACACCAACCGGATTGGGAGCAACAGAAGTTGTTCCTGTGCGGTTCATAGTTTTATGTATTCCGCAGAAGATAGTTTAGGCGATAATACTGATGGCACAACTGAAACCAGGTATGGCAGGATACGGCGACGATGCTGCGTAGGATGTGAGTGAAGTGTTTATATCATCCGCCGCCCAAAAGAACTCTATGTATTGACCTGATGTTACGGTCACTTGTGTTGAACCACCGATACTAATCTCACTCAATCCAGCATCAGTCCTCTGTTTCTTTCCTGTTCCTGCTACATCAGTTCCATTCAGGCGTATCCAAATGAAGTTGTTGGCAGTCCCACTTGCCCTCACAAAGTATCCGTTCCACGTCACCTGATATGTTCCTGCGTTGGAGAATGTAAGACGACCGATATTTGTTGATGTGTCTAAGGTAATGCCTGATGCTGTCCCTGCTGTATTCAACTTTACTCGTGTCGCAGTTCCAGTCGCAGTAAGAGATTGACTTGTTGTGTTGTAGAACTTGCCGTAAGAATACAAGTTGTGTCCGTTGATACTTTTAACATTTATAATGTCATTCGTGCTGAAATCAATAGACGATGTGTTTGCTCCTGCTGCCGTTACAAATGTTAATGACCCATTGGAAGAAATGTATGGTGCTTGGGTTATGCTGTTTCCTCCCATAAGCAAACCTTTGTTGGCAATAATCACGCCTGTTCCATTTGGCGACAAACCTATACTTCCATTAGAAGAAGTAGCAAGAACAAGGTCAGTTGCTCCTCTAATCGTATTTGCTATAATATCGTTTCCGTTCATATTCAGGGTTGAGTTCATATTCACATTAGAACCTGTCCCTGCTGTGAAACTAATATCTGCTCCTGCTGTGAATATTTGCCTTCTGGTGATTGGGATGTTTCCGTTGCCATCGGTTGTATTATCAAATGTGATGTTCCCGCCATTGTAAGACGCAAATAGAACGTTAGACCCACAGAGGTATTTGAGTTCTCCATCATAAGAACTTCCGCCACCATTCGTGTTTCCAGCAAAACACTGAAAGGCACGATTAGATACAACATTCACGTCAGTTGCTCCATATCTTCCTACTTGTGTCGTAAGACTTAATGCTCCCTGTCCGCAAGTCAAACTCGTAGAACCATTCGTAGAGGTCGCAGTTAAATCGTATGCTGAACTGATAATAACATTTCCGTTCGTAGAGGTCGCAGTCAAATCTCCGTAAGTTGCTGTTATACTCGTATTCCCTCCTGAACTTATAGTCGTATCAGCACCAGAGTTTGAAACTACATTTGCTATTGAACTCAAAGTAATATCATAAGGTGTATCTCCTGCGTCTGTAGTCGTCAAAGTTATACCGCCTGAGTTTGAGTTGATATTCACGCCAGTTGCGTCTCTATTATCAATCTCTCGCACTTGTAAAATATCAGTATCCACCAGAACACCATCACGCAGTTCAACACCAGTCACTCCACTTGTTAAGTCATTCTTGCCGTCAATCAACAGATTTGTTGTTTCAGCATACGCAGGACAGATATGTTGAATAAACATGCGTCCGTCATTATAAGACCCATCAGTCAGTCCTGAAACATATAGTCCAGTCCCTGCTTCAACCTCCGTTCCAAGAACTGACCGAGTTGTAAGTTCTGTTCCAGTATTTATTGTTACGGCGGAAGCAAGTGCGTTAATGGAAATACCTTGAACTTCTGGTTGTGCTGTATAAATAGATACACCTAACTCCCCGAAGGTTGCCCTAACCGTAGATATGCCTTCTACTCCTGCTGCGTATATATTAACTCCGTGAATGCTTAATCCTTCGTTGTCTGTAATGCTTCCTGCGTCAAGAGTTACGCCTCCAGTCACGGACAACGCACCATATCCAGTTAGGTTGTTCGCACCATAAATAGATGTAGAACTTTTGCCGATTGTAGAGTTTCCAATACTAACAGATGGAGCAGAAGCAGGGTTGTAGTTGTCTGTGCCGATATTCAAAGAACCTCCTGTCGTTGCCGTTCCCACTTTCAAAACAACATTTGCTTCAACGGAACTGGCATTCTTCAAGGCGTATGTTTCCATCTCAACCTGATGTATCGCAGGATACAAAGACCATTGAGACGCATCCACTGGCACAGGATTGTTGTTGATGGTATTACAATCTATATTGTCAGTTATTATGTTCTCTGCGTTTTCTATGTTTGTTGTTTCAAGAAGTGCGACTTGAAGATACGGATACGAAGTAGGCATCTCAATGAGGTTTCCATCCACGATGCCGATTTTGTTAATGTCCGTAGTGTTTGAAACTGCTGGGACGAAATAGAGTTCTTCGCCACCAGGCAGTTGATTATCGCCTTTCCAGTTTGGAGCAGTTGGATTTGACCCAGACCACATTTGTATCTACACTTTAATAAAATACTGAAATCTGTAACTCTGTATTGTAGTTGGGGGGGAAGGAAACCGGAATGCCATAATCATCCCTGAACTCAAATGCGAGTTCATAAATCTCGTTCGGCACGGACAGGGCAGGTTTTTCAACAGACGACATCGTGTAACTATTCACGTTGAGGGCAGGTGCTTCCAGAGGGATGGTGGCAAGTAAGTTCTTTCGGTTCAAACTATCCACACCACCGCCAGTCACGACAGAGCAATATACATTGACATTCTGCGACCCTACCAATATGGGGTTTGCGTCTGCGACAACAGGCACACTTGTTGATTTACTGGGAAACCCTGTGGAAGTCGCACACCCGACAAGGGAGGAAGAAGTCCAATACAGACCACGAGAAGCATACGCCATCGCAAATCCAAGTCGTGCGTTCATGGAAATATTAGGAACATAAGGTTGTTTGACTGTTGCCCCACCAGATGTGCCGTTAAATCCCTTCATATTGATGGTTGTTGTGACTGGCGTTGTGTTCGCAAGGGATGCGAGAACGAGAGGGTCATCTGCGGCGGCAGGTGCGATATACGTCGTTCCATTTCCTGCGACTGCGATACGGCGAGTAGAACTATCGTAAGAGAACGTGACCTGTCCTGCGACCCACAGGGGATTGTAGGCAATATCGTCTCCGCCAGTAGAGGCAGCAATATTGAGTTGGGCGACTAACTCTGCGACTGTATTGAAATACTTGTTGCGAGTGAAACCAGTTGTGTAATCATCTGGAGGAACATAGGACGACGGGAGGAGACGAATACACCGCAGATTGAACGGCACAAGTGTTCCGCCTGTGAAGGACGATGCCGTGGTGGCATAGACGAGTTGCGACCCGTTCGTGCCGGATGCTGCTGTGAAGACTGTATTGTTCTGTGCGATTTGGTTAGTGTTTTGGAGGTAGAACTTATCACCGACACCAATCGTGTTAGAAGAAAGAGTGATGGTTGTGTTTGTTCCATCACCAGTTCCGCCTGTGATTGACCTTCCTGTTGAGGAAGTAACGACTGTCTGTGCTCCTGCTGCGTAGTAAAAGAACATCAACTGGGAGGCATCATTCAACTGAAGAATGGGATTGACGAAGTTGGCATTCAACAGAAGCAGACCCTTCGCATTCAGGATAGGTGTCGTGAGCGTGTTTGTGAAATGGGAATACACTCCGTTTGGTGCGTATGTTTCCAAAACATTATCACTGAAAGCATCACAAACTACCTTGTCTGGACGATTTGCGAACGACATCTTTTATGTATTCTCACGAGGTTTTTTTTCCTCCACGTATCGCACTTTTAACATGAAGGATGCGACTGCGTTGTTGCTTAATAAGTATGGTTCGCCGAACTCATCCCTCAACTCCAAATAGATATTGTAGATGTCTCCTGCCACTTTATTCAACGGATTGTCTATGAACTGATTTGAAAATGCGACACCCAAGTTTCCGGCATTCATTGGTGTAATGGCGAGTAAGTTTGTGTTTCGTGATGTATCCAATGAAGACGCACCTGCGATGGATGTGTAGATATAGACGATGGAGGAATAGACGAGACACGCATAGGCATCAGCAGTATATACTTCGGCAAGTGCTGAAGTATCGTTGATTACGGATGCTCCTAATGTAAGAGGATTGGGACTTTTTTGTTCCCACCAGTCTGTATCCGTTGGTAAATGTGCCAAGTTATTGTCATCTGCCGACCCATAGGGTAGTCCGTTATACGCCACAAAATCGCCTCCATCATAAGTAACATTTATATCCCATTGAGGTAGAAGTTCATAGATTGGAATAGGACGAAACCTGTTAAGAAAGTTCGTTTGTGGAGTGGAACTTACGGAGTATGTAATAGCAAAAGGGTCAAGTTGAAATGGTTGTATATTTCCTGTTGAAAACACGCCATTCCATGTGAAACCTAATATGGAGTTCAATAATCGTTTTGGAACATCCACATAAGGTTGTCCGCCGATTTGCTCTGGGAATGTAAAAAAGTATTCCAACCCTGCGTCGGCACTATACATATCATACACGGATGTTAAGTAATAAAGACCTGCGGATGTTGGGGATGCTATTGTGCTTTTCCAAGAGGTTCGTATTTCCGCCCAATAGTTTCCATATATATCTGGTTGTAGTCGCTGATTGATGATAAGTGCCACGTAAGTTTTGTTATTAAATATCACGACATCGCCTTCATAAAATATGCGTTCGTATAACCAAATCATGGGAGGAGGACTATTTAAGTTCTGCGAAACTGCTTGATAATGAACTAAATCCCACACAACTGTCGTTCCGTCCTTCAACTGACCTGGTGGTGGTGTATTATTCATCGTTCCATTTATCACCCAGATTACCTCTTTTGAACTATCAACACTTTTCCACCGAACATACGACCCAATATCATACGTGGCATTTTGTTTCCACAATGGTATTTTTGATGTATTCCCATCGTATATTATAATCGCATCCTTCTCATACAAGTTGTATGCGTTCCACTCATATTCAAACTCTTTGCCCTGTGCTACTGCGACATTTGGGTCTTGGTATCCGGCAACCAAATATCTGTTCCAAACATTATTCGCAGTCAAATCCACAGCAGTCCAAAAAGAAATCTCTTGCCAAGCACCACTATCTCCAGTCGGCAAATCCCCAGTCGTCTGTCGTAACGCAACATAGTATTGTCCGCCTCCATCTACGAAACAAATAAATCCTTCTGGATATGCTTGATAAATGTCGTAGTTCGTTTCTAACCATCCTTGTGACCCCAGATTTGATGGTTGATTGTTTGTTCTGGGGATTGGACTGATGTATGTATAGTAAGTCGCATTCGTGGGGTCTAATACAACTTGATACCTCGTATAATGTTGTAAGGCACTCCAAGTATAGTCGCCGTTAGGGTTTTGTGAAGCATTTGGATATGTGGATACATACAAAGTTGTTCCATCGGTCACGTATCGTGTCTCTCCGTAGTTCGTGAATGCGTCCCATTTCGCCACAACCTCGTTGTAATCAAGTTCCCACCACAATGGACTACTACTTGGCGTGTGACTACTATTTGCGTTCTGTAATGATTTATAACTCTTGCCGAGATAGACAACTTGTTTTCCTTTGGCATACGTAGTTCCTCCACTCCAATCAATATAGGTTGGCGTAGTGAATACATTATTGCCTTTCATTTGGAACTTATTGATTTGGGTATTGAGAGTGATGGATACATCGTTGGGAATAAATGGGATGTAATCGGTAGGATGTTCTGCCCCCAAAGTCGCATTCCAGTTATACCAGCATAAATCCTTTTTTCCCATCTTCGCAAGTTCGGTTGCCAAATCCTTATAGTTCTTGAATGTCCTGTTCCATCCGTAAGTCGTTGGGGCATCCACAAGTTCCTGTTTATAAATAGATGGAAGCAGTCGGTTGTAGTAAAGGTTATTGATGTTCGGTATCTGTCCTGAATAGGCACTCATCTTATAATACCAGAACGCACATGCGGTATTTGGAATATTGGCATTTGCTTGTGGGATGTTTGCCCCAATCAGTTGAATACTATCCACATCAAGACATGGGCGAGGTAGATTACAAGTGAAGTTGTAGAAAGACGATTGGGACAAGGGCGTATCGTTTGCCCCTTCTTGAACTCCGTCGGCAGATGATACGGCAATGAGATTGGGTTGGTTCAGCATACTGCGGAATACTTTTACGGCGGAGACACGCCCAAGTGCCTGTTCTTCTTCAATCTCTTGGACGACTTCATCTATCCTCTCGTCCATTTGTAAGAACCGCCTAAAAATAAATCCAAGTGATTACCATAAAGATGCCGAGACGCAAGGACGATTATCTTGCCGGTTTAGAAACCATTCTCAACAATCACAAGACATCGTTCCTGAAAGACCCAAAGGTGTTTCACGAGATACACAAGGGCAGTGAGATGTCTTTGTCGCAGATGATTAGACATATTGGACGAGGGTCAAAGGCACAGACGCAGAAACCACCGACGGACAAGGAAAAGAGTGAGGCAAGGATTAAGGAAATGGAAGCAAAAGCGGAAGAGAATAAAACTGACTAAAATATATCCTCGCAAAGAAACATAAACCATGTCTTTCCTTAACCAGAGTGGCGACCTTTCTCCTTTTACCGAGGTCGTTCCGGAGAGTGCGAAACTCGGCGGACTGACGAAGTCCTCTATCCTTACCCAGAGGCGAAGATGCCGAGTAGTGCCACAGACAGGTGCGACGTATGGTTCTAACTCTGCTGGAACTGGTGGTTCTAACTCCCAAATCCAGTTTCTAATAGCAGACCAGGGCGGTCTCATTGACATGCGAAGTGTTGTGCTGAACTACACGATTTCCACGAGTGGAACTGGCAATGCCGTTCCTGATGACGGACACCCCTTTACGACCGTCCAGGTTCTAATGAACGGTCAGTTGATGGATAACATCCAGAACGCAATGAAACTCACGAACATTGAGATGAAGGCAGGTGGTAGCAAGACCTATTACCAGTCTGCTGGTTCTTTCCAGGGTTTTGAACTCCTGAACCCAGATTTGACGACTTCCCTCGTCGCCGCCGCCGCATCCACCGGTTCGCAGTGGGGATACGTCCAGCAGAATGTTGCTTCCATCACCGCACGAACCACTCGTGCCGCCGACCCCAAGTGGAACAACTTTGTGGGCGAACAGCGTAGCATTCCTCTCGGTCTTATGAGTGGTGTGGGTCGCATGAAGACATATTTGCCAATCGCACTAACTGGCGAACTTTCCCTTGTGCTGATTACTGGGTCTGCCGGTGAGGTTATGTTCCAACCTGGAACGTCAGGTAACTGCGACTACTCCCTCGCCAATGTGTCTCTTGAGTATGATATCGTTGTTCCAGACCAACGCTACATGTCCCTCCTCCAGAAGATTGCGAGTGACCCCAGCGATGCTGGTCTCAATATCCCCTTTGAGAGTTCCATCGTGACCGCCGGTGCTTCCATCGCACTCTCCACCACCCTCACGGAGAGTTCAGTTATTGTGTCTCGTGCGACGAACCACCTGCTACGAGCACACGTAGTCCAGATACCAACTACTATGTTACAGAACCAGACTTACCCCTCGCAGTCTTGCTTCGGTCACGCAGGTCTCTATTCCTACCAGTTCCGTATCGGCAGTCAGGTATATCCGCAGGTGGCAACGGCAGGTGATGCGAGTATGTTTAACACTTCTCTCGCCGCATACGGCAGTGTCAATCAGGAGAACGGCAGCGTCATCAATCGTTCTCTGTGGGCGGTTGCGACTGACATGGGGACGACGGCAGGAACTATCAAGGTCTATGAGACGGCAGAAGGCACTGCTTCTACGACTGCCATCAAGTTCGGTCTCGGTGATAGTTGTATCCCCAGTTATGGTTTCCAGACCGTCAAGGGTGGTGCTGACCCACTGGATGTAGACGGTGTATCACTTGCTGGTGCGAGTGGGTCGCAATTAATTTTTTCACTCATCTCTGCTCCTTCGGTTGCTTACACGCCCTTTGTCGCCCTCGTTGCTCTCAAGTTCCTGAAGGCGAGTGCTGGTGCGGTCACGGTGGTCGGTGCGTAAGTCAAAAAATAATCCAAACCAAGAATGAGGCGGACATCCTCCTAACCTCCATCCTCCATATTGAAAAACAACCCTTCCAAAACTGGCGAGGATGTTTTCCTTTTTTTAGTTTAGTCTTTGTGTGAGTGGCGACGATTACAACTGGCACACTTCCAAGTATTATTGCCGTTCTGCTTCTCCTGTTCCTTCCAAGTATCCAGACATCCCTTACAATAGAAATGTCCGCAGTTAGTAATCACGAGGTCAGCATGGGCGATGAAGTCCAAGCAGATGGGACACTCCCACTTCTTTTTGAGTTCCTTTGCCATCTCCGCCATCTCGGTCTTGATATGTGTTGGGATTTCCCTGTCCTCTGTCTTCGTCACATAGTATCGGTATTGGCGGACAGCATTCTCGTGGTGTTCGTTCGCCATCTCATAGAACTTACCCCAAGCAAACTTCACCCTCTTGTTTGCGTAATCCAGTTTGGTTTGGAGTTGTTGTGCGTTCATCTTATAGAAGTCGTATTGCCCCAAAAATCTACCTTGGATTAAATCCGTTTTGATTTTGGGTTGTTTTTTTGATTTTTAGGTTTTAGTTGTTCTCACGATTGAGGAAAGGTTCAATCGCTTCCTTGACCCACTCACTAACCTGCGGAAGCAAAGTAATCTTGTATGGTTTCCGTGTGCGGTTAGGGTCATTACGCCTCCACACCTCCAAATGAGTAGGCGTGTTTGTAGGCGGTTCAATCGTGTATTCCCACTCCTGTGAGAAATGATACTCTCTTGGTGCGTCCCTCTTTATGATAACATTTGCGAGTGCGACAAACTTTGCTGTTTGGGTTTCAGTAGGAGGCATCTTGTTTTAGTTGAGGTATTGAGGTTATGGATGATAAGTTTCGTTTTCCGGAAGTCGTATTGCCCCAAAAACTTGCCGCCTCACCTTTTACGGATATGCTTTGGGTATGGTATCTTTGATTTTTTGATTTTACACACGATACCAAGTATCGTCCCTCGCCTCCCACCAATCGCCCTCCGTATCCTCCTTTCGCAGTCCATCACGGAGAGGTGTGGTGATGCCCTCCTCGTCATCAAAGGAAGGAACATCCTCCTCATCCTCATCAACCTCCTCATCGTCGCTCTCATCAGGATTGTATCCCTCATCGCCCTCCTCCAGGACATCATACATACTGCGGTAGCACTTCAGCACGACGATACTGAACTCGTCAGTTCCAATCTTGCCGAAACCCATCCACTTCCAACGAAACCTGTTGCTGTCCTTGTAGTTCGCCTCCAACCAAGCGTTCATCGTCTCCCAAGATACATCGTTCTTGGGATAGAAGTTGAGGGCATGAGTGTCCTTCTCGTAGGTG
>Ga0114964_10002704_pt1 | contig 12267 bp, 6 predicted proteins | sample C_131016_MF_Meta_FD_92638 | JGI IMG/M metagenome (GOLD analysis project Ga0114964, IMG submission 92638) | Freshwater microbial communities from Lake Croche, Canada to study carbon cycling - C_131016_MF_MetaG | ecosystem: Environmental > Aquatic > Freshwater > Lake | place: Lake Croche, Canada... | reverse complement strand
ATAACAAATAGCTACATTTTCATAATGCGTATAATTATTAGGCTCCACCGAACTTGCCTTTATATACATATTAGCAGCTTGCGTATATTTTCCTTTTGCAAACAGCTTCCCACCCTCTGTAGAATATTGATTCGTAAAAACGGCTTGCCCACTAGCTTGACTTCCCAAAACTCCTCTAGATAATAAGTTTTTAGCATTCAAAAGTGGCACTGTATCTTTTGGAAAATGAACATAGGCACTATCTAAGATATTAATCATGTTTTTATCGGCCCCGCCCTTCACTTCATACATGGCCATTAAATATTGATTCACAGCTTCACCCCCATCTCTATACTTCTTATAAACATTATATATCTTATTAATCTCTACAGTATCTTTTTTCTTAGCAGCTGCATACAATGCATTTTTATAATAAGAAGTAGCCCTAGGCCAGTTGTAAAAAGCACGGTAAGCATAAAAAGCAGTGCTATCGAAATTCTGCTGAGCAGAGAATATGGCTGTTTTAATAAAGTCGTTATAATGCAAGGCAGGGTTTACATTTTCACTTTCTCTCAACAAGCGCATCGACTCATCGTACATTTTATCTCTAAAATAATACCTAGCCACCAAGGCTTTAATTGGAAGTGTAGAAGTAGATAAATTAGGGAACATAGGAAAGGCGTTTTTTACATCATCTAATGCCATTTTAGGATCGGCATCAATTTCACCCATCACATATTTTTGCACTTTCAAAGATTCGTAGACTTGGTTATTGATAAAGATGGAAGGAAGTAAAGTAGCAATAGTTAATAATACAAAAATGTATTTAGCAATAGTACTTGTAAATAATTTAAACTTAGGGATAGCAATTAACTCATCATTCACTAAATAAGCTGGAGCCATTACTAATACAAAAGAAAAGACCAACATAGTTTGCATAATGGGTCTTTCTGTAGGAAAATTAAAAAAGGCATCTATAAAATAACAGGTTAAAACCATTAAAGATATAGTGGCTATAAAATGATACTGCTTTGCATTTTTGTTTTGCCATAACCTAAGTGTCACAATGCCAAGTATTATAAAAAACAAGAAATAACAAACTATACCTATCAAACCTAAGTCTGCCCCATTTTCAAAAAAATCATTGTGTGAATGGTAAGGCACGAATAAATCATTGGTTCTTTCTTTTTCATAGGGTATGGAAGCTAATTTCCAGTTACCATAACCCGCACCTAACACAGGATGCTTTTTAAAATAATCTAAGGCTGCCCACCATAAATGAATTCTTGCACCTTGTTCACTAGCAATATTAATATCACCAATTCTTTTAGTTACAGAACCATAACCACCTTGAGATTCCTGCATTTTAATAGCATTACTTAAAACTGTATTGGCCGATAAAAATGCAAGTGCCACTGGTATGATAAAAAGAAGTAATTGAAAAATTAGCTTCTTTTTATTTTTATATAAGAAAACAACACTGGTTATACAAAAAACTAATACAATTAATAAAAGACCTACATAGGTTGAACGCGTATTCATAATAAATACTGCAAATACCCCTAAGAATACAGTAACTAACCCTATAATTTTTTGAAAAAACTTCCCAGTTACAATTAAGTATAAAGCAAAGGGTACTTTAATAAGCAAACTTGCTGCCATTACGTTTTTATTACCATTATTGCCGGTTAAGCTAACAATATTTTGATCTAAGGCCATGGTATCCATATTATTTACAAAGCCCTTAATAACATAAAGGGCATCATAAATTAGTATTAAACTTATGATAACGCATAAATAAGCATAAAGTGAACTAAGGTCTTTTTTATAAATCAACACAGAAATATTCACAAATAATAAAAAAGTACTAGCTAACCTAGACAAACATACTATGGCTTCAATGGCATTCATGGCATAGCTTATAGAAATGATTGCCCAAATAAAATAAATTAAATATATAATGGTTAAACGACTGTTGAAAATGGCTTGAATGGCTTCTTTGAACTTATTTATATTGAATAATAAGTATCCGAAAACTAGTAAATCAACCAAACTAGTATACAACCATTGCGCCCCCATTACATCGGCGCCGCCTAAATCGGGAATAAAATGTACTATAAGATAAACTGCAGTGAAAAATAATAGACTATAATCTGTTCCTTTTTTCATATTATAAAACTACTATATTTAATTGATTTTTGATAGTAAGTATTTTGATTATTTCTTGGGAACTTCTTCAATTTTTTCAACCACCATTAAATCCTCCACATCAATATTCATTGGCAGTTGCCCCACTTTAACAATGGCTCTTTTCCCTTTGAAACCTATTACTTCTCCTACCTGATAATTCTTCTTTAGTTTTACCATTGAACCTAGTACTATGGGCACTTCCAATTCTTTGTAATTTTTATCTACTTTTTTAGCCAATCGATTAATTACAATCTTATCATTGGACTTAAATAATAAATTGTATAAATTCTTCATCACTTCCTCCTTCTTCTCCGATTTTTTCCAGTCTAGTGCGATTTGCTTAATCTTTCTTTCCATATCCTTTAAATAGGCAAACTTTTCTTCGGCTACCCTATTTTGCTCTCTCAATAATTCAACTTGTTGTAAATGCTTTTCTTTGTCTAAAGTTTTTTTAAGTTCCGCTTGTAGCTGCTCATTCTCCTTCTGCTTTTTATGCAATTCACGTCGCTCTTGTTGCACCAATTGCAAGTCTTGTTCTGTTCTATTTAATAATTTATCCAATTCAAAATGGTGACTGTCAACCAATTTTCTGGCACGATTGATTAAATTTTTAGGCAAGCCAATTCTTTCTGCAATAGCAAAAGTGTAAGAACTTCCCGGCTTACCAATGACCAATTGATACAAGGGTTCAAGTTTCACTTCATCAAATTGCATGGCTCCGTTAATGATACCTTTATTGTGATTCGCCATTACTTTTAAATTCAAATAATGTGTTGTTACAATACCTTGTGCATGCCTATGTGAAAGCTCTTCCAATATTACTTCAGCAAAGGCTCCGCCTAAATGCGGATCACTTCCACTTCCCAATTCATCTATGAAAAATAAGGTCTTCCCATTTGCATTTTCAATAAAATGCTTCATGTGCATCAAATGACTTGAATAAGTACTTAATTCAAAAGCTAAATTTTGAGTATCTCCTAATTGAATAAATAATTGCTTGTAAATACCCATTTGAGAGGTCGCACTCATAGGAACCAATAAGCCACTTTGTAACATCACTTGATTCAAACCCAAGGTTTTCATAGAAACCGTTTTACCACCAGCATTAGGTCCACTAATAATTAATATTCTGGATTCATCGTCTAATTCCAAATTAACAGGAATTGTTTTTTTACCTGAGGTTTTGTTATAGATATACAATAACGGATGATAGGCATCAATTAAATGCGTGATGGCTTTATTGTGCACCATGGGTCTATTGCCATTCATATCTATGGCAAGTAAAGCCTTGGCTCTTATGAAATCAAAACTCCCAATAATTTGCGCATAGCTTAATAGCAAACTTGAATAAGGAGCCAACTGCGCTGTCAAAGCTCTTAATATTTTTTGAACTTCTTTTAATTCATCTTGTTCTAAGCCATACAATTCATTATTTAATTCAATGGTTTCCTCTGGTTCTATGAAAGCCGTTTTTCTGCTATCACTTTCACCATGTAAAAAACCTTTGACTTGTCTTTTGTATTCAGAAAAAACCGCCACTACTCTTCGCCCATTGCTAAAGCTTTCATCAATATCGGCGGTATAACCCGACTTGGCCAAACGGTGCACTACTTTTTCAAAAATGCGGCGAAGCTCTTGTCTTTTTTTAAACAACTGATGTCTAATTTTAACCAAGTCTTCAGATGCTTTGTCTTTGACAGCCCCTCTATCATCTATGATTAAATCGATACATTCGATTATTGCTTTTTCATAATAGGAATTTTTAACAACTTCATATAAATTAGAATAAGCCATTTGCCTTTCCGCATCAAACCATTTAAATACTTGTTGTAGATGATCTGCCAAACGTCTTACTAATAACCATTGCTCCCCTGTTAATTGCGCACCCGGGATGCCCAATAATTTTAGATCTTTTCTAATATCCAACACAAAATCAGTAGGAAAATATTGATTGGCTAATTTTATATACTTATACTCCTCGGTTTGCCTCAACGCTTCCTCAATATATTTTTGATGGGTATGTATGCGCATTTCATTCACCAGTTCCACCCCCATATTGGTTTGGCAATAGTTCAATAAAATAGCAGTGATTTTATCAAACTCTAATTGAGTGAGGGCATTTTCGGGATATACGCGCATAGGGTGTAAATAGAGCACGAATTTACTTAAATAAACATTAACTAAATGAGAACAAATAGAAGCTAAATTTGTTATAATTTTAAGCATAATTAAAGACAACTATGAAAAGATTTAACAAAGGATCCCTCCTTCTACTTTCCTTCCTATATTTATCGGCATGTGCCCAACCCTCTAAACAAAAAATTGCTAAAAAAATTAATATGACCAATACAGAAACAATTACATTAGGTTCAGGTTGCTTTTGGTGCACCGAGGCCATTTACCAAAGATTAGAAGGCGTAGTGAAAGTAACCAGCGGCTATAGTGGTGGCTTTGTTGACAATCCTACTTATGAGCAAGTTTGTGATAAAAATACGGGGCATGCCGAAGTTTGTCAGATTGCATTTGATACCACTAAAATTAGTTTAGATGATATATTAGCAGTGTATTGGAAAACGCACGACCCTACCACTCCCAATCAACAAGGTAATGATATAGGGCCGCAATACAGAAGTGTTATTTTTTTCCATAATGAACATCAAAAAGAAGTGGCTGAAAAATACAAACAAGAATTAACAACTGCGAAAGCTTGGGACAAGCCTATTGTTACCACCATTGAAGCGTTTAAAAACTTTTACGCAGCTGAAAACTATCATCAGAATTATTACAACAACAATACCAATCAAGGTTATTGCAGGTATGTAATTGGGCCTAAATTAGAAAAATTTGAAAAAGTATTTAAAAGTAAATTAAAAAAAGAAGTAGACTAAATGAAAAAATCATTCTTTACCATCATACTAATAACTATTGTTGCTTTTACAAATGCACAACCCATTTTTACAAAAGCCGATACCCTTAGGGGAAGTTTAAATGATCAACGCGATTGGTTTGATATTCAAAAATATGATATCACGGTTCAACCCTTTTTTGAAACAAAAAGTATCAAAGGAAATGTTAGTTGGACAGCCAAAGTAGTTAAAGCTAGCAATGACATTCAGATAGATTTACAAGAACCTTTAGTTATTGACAGTATTATATATAGCAATTCAAATACTTCAGTAAACAACACAGCACTAAGTTTTAAAAGAGACCATAATGTTACCATAGCTAATTTAACAGATCACCCAGCCATCAATAGTTCATTTAAATTGATGATTTATTACCATGGTGTCCCCATTGAAGCGGTTAAACCTCCTTGGGATGGTGGTTGGATTTGGACAAAAGATGCGAATGGTAAACCATGGATGACGGTGGCTTGCCAAGGTATTGGCGCTTCTGCTTGGTATCCTTGTAAAGACATTCAATCGGACGAACCCAACAACGGTGCCTGTTTAACGATGATCGTACCTGATACTTTAATGGCCATCGGAAATGGACGTTTAAAAAAACAATCCAAAAACAATGGACTAGCCACTTTTACTTGGGAAGTAACTAGCCCCATTAATAATTATACCATCATCCCCTACATTGGAGATTATATTGGATGGAATGAAACCTATCCAGGTTTAAAAGGCGATTTAGATTTGCATTATTGGGTACTTAGAGAAAGTGAAGAAAAGGCCAAATTGCAATTCAAACAAGTGCCCTTAATGTTAAAAGCATTTGAGTATTGGATGGGGCCTTATCCGTTTTATGAAGATGGTTATCAGTTAATTCAAAGTTCGCATTTAGGCATGGAGCATCAATCTGCAGTAGCATACGGAAATAAATTCGGGAATGGCTATTTAGGAAGAGACTTGTCTGGTTCAGGCTGGGGTAAAAATTGGGATTACATCATTGTACATGAAAGTGGACATGAGTGGTTCGCCAATAACATTACCACCAATGATATTGCTGATATGTGGGTGCACGAAGGCTTTACCAATTATTCAGAAGTATTGTATGTAGATTATTATTATGGTGCCAAAGCCGGTAACGAATATTGCAATGGTATTAGAAGAGGCATTCAAAACAAAAAACCAATCATTGGGCATTACGGTGTCAATGAAAAAGGCAGTGGTGACATGTATTCAAAAGGTGCTAATATTTTACAAACCATTAGACACTCTATTAACAACGATAGCATCTTTAGAAAAATATTGATTGGTTTAAATAAAGATTTTTATCACCAAACAGTGTCAACCAATCAGGTTGAAAACTATATTTCAAATAAATCAAATTTTAATTTTGGTAAAGTGTTTGATCAATATTTAAGAAACCCGCAAATACCTACTTTTAATTACAACTACGACAGCACTCAACAAATATTGACTTACCAATATAAAAATTGCATCGTTGGATTTAATTTGCCTATTAATATTTCTTATAACAATACAAGCATAACTCTCTTGCCAATGGATTATGAACCTAAAAAACGTTTACTTAAAATTGAAAATTTTAATATAGATAGTTTTATCAAAACCATTCAGGAAAACTATTATGTGAAAATAGAAGAAGGTAAATTTTAGTTTTGAGCAGCTATTCTTCCTAAACTGTATAATCTTCTTTGCCAATAAGGATCAGCCAAGTCGCTAATGGTGACCCCTTGGCTGGTTGAGGCATGTGCAAATTTATTGTTGGCTAAATAGATGCCTACATGTGAAATATTTCTGCGGCCTTCGGCTTTAAAAAAAATCAAATCTCCTTCCTTTAAATCATTCCATTCAATTTTGGTGCTTTGTTCATATTGTTCTGCAGCGGTTCTTTTTAAATTTACTTTATACACTTCTTTCATCACGTCTAGAGTAAAATAAGAACAATCCACTCCATTTTTTGAACTGCCCCCTAAACTATAAGGTGTACCCCACCATTCATCAATTTTTTGCAATAAGGGAATATTGGTAATGGATTCTACTGCAATATCCATTCTAATTGAATATTTTAATTGCAACCAATTAAGCTTTTCTCCTTCTGATAAATTAAAAGGCATGGCGTCGTACTTAGTAGCCAAATTATTTTTTTTCTCTGCAACAATTTTACCCTCCCCATTTTTTATATAATTACTGCCTGGAGTAACTGAAATATTTTCTAAAAAATCAATTGAATTGGTGTCCGAAGTGGATAGTTGACTATAGGGTACATTTTGTTGAGCAGCCAAGCCCTTATTAACACTTGTTTTAATAGCTGAGGATATATTTTTAAGGGAGGAGCAACTGGACATAATGATGACCAATACAAATAGTGAGGAATAATTAACAAGTTGCTTTTTTACCATCGTAAGCAAGTTAAGTCAAGTCCTTCAAAAATTTTAGAAATTCGCCCTTTAAAGTCAATTTTTGTGGAAAATTAAGCAAGTTTAAGCTCCTGTTTTTAACGATATTTGTAACCTTAGTCCCAAATCTCAATGCCTACCTTTTCACACTTACACGTTCACACTCAATACTCACTTTTGGACGGCGCCGCCTCTATTGAGGGATTGTATGAAAAAGCCATTGGAGATAATATGCCTGCTTTGGCCATTACCGATCATGGTAATATGTTTGGAGCATTTAAATTTGTAAGTCAGGCCTGGAAAAAAACCAAAATTATTGGAAAAGACAAAGAAGGGAAAGATATTTTAGCACCAGTGGTTAAACCAATTGTAGGTTGTGAATTTTATGTGGTGAAAGACAGACATGTAAAGCAATTTACCAAGGAAGCCAAAGACCAACGTTTTCATCAGGTGTTGTTGGCAAAAAATGCCATTGGATACCAAAACTTAATCAAACTTACTTCACTCGGTTATATTGAAGGGTTGTACAGCAAGTATCCGAGAATTGATAAAGAGTTAATTCAAAAATACCACGAAGGAATTATCGCCACCACTTGTTGTATTGGTGCTTATGTTCCTCAAACCATTTTAAATCAAGATGAGGCTGCGGCAGAAAAAGAATTCAAATGGTGGTTAGATATTTTTGGTGATGATTATTATATCGAAATTCAAAGACATCAAATTCCTGAGCAAGAAACCATTAATGCACTACTTTTAAAATTGGCCAAAAAGTACAAAGTGCCTGTTATTGCCACTAACGATAGTCACTATATTAATGAAGACGATGCCAATGCACATGATATATTATTATGTATTAATACTGGAGAAAAACAAGCCACTCCAGGATTTGATGATTTTGTAAATGATGAGATACAAATAAAAAATAGACGATTCAAATTTCCTAATAACGAATTTTATTTTAAGACCCAGGAACAAATGAGTGCTCTGTTTAGTGATTTACCTGAGTCTATTGACAATACCAACGCCATTGTAGATAAAGTAGAGGTATTGAATTTAAAAAAAGACATCCTACTTCCCGCCTTCCCTATCCCCAAGGAATTTCAGATTCATAAGGAAGCCAATATGAATCAATGGGAATTATTAAAGCATTTAACTTGGGAAGGCGCCAATAAAAGATACCCAGAAATTACAACAGAAATACAAGAACGTATCGACTTTGAATTGTTCACCATTCGTACCATGGGTTTTGCGGGTTACTTTTTAATCGTAAGTGATTTTATTCAAGCTGGAAGAAACATGGGTGTGTTTGTAGGGCCAGGCAGAGGATCTGCGGCAGGTTCTGTGGTGGCCTATTGTATTGGCATTACGAATATCGATCCAATTAAATATCAATTACTATTTGAAAGATTCTTAAATCCCGATCGTAAGAGCATGCCCGATATTGATACGGACTTTGACGATGAAGGCCGTCAAAAAGTGATCGATTATGTGGTAGATAAATATGGTAAAGAACAAGTAGCACAAATTGTTACTTATGGTACCATGGCAGCAAAAAGCAGTATCAAGGATGTGGCCCGCGTAATGGATTTGCCATTATCTGAAAGTAACTTATTAGCAAAATTAGTACCTGATAAACCAGGCACCGAATTAAACAGATGTTTGCACGCACCGCTAACGGTGAAAGAAGGTGAAAAATCTTTAGCAGAAAAAGAAGGCTATCAGCCCGAAGACATAGACAACGTAAAAAAATTACGTGAAATTTACAAGGGCAATGATTTGCGAGCAGCTGTTTTGCATGAAGCAGAACGTTTAGAAGGATCCATTAGAAATACAGGTATACATGCAGCGGGTATCATTATTGCACCAAGTGATTTAACCGAAATCATGCCGGTGGCCACCGCCAAAGATTCAACCTTATGGGTCACTCAAATTGAAGGAAGTGTCATTGAAGAAGCCGGTGTACTAAAAATGGACTTCTTGGGTTTGAAAACATTGTCTATTTTAAAAACTGCATTAGAGTTAATCAAACAAAATCATGATATCATTATTGATTTAGATTTGATACCACTTGATGACGTAAAAACTTTTACATTATACCAACGCGGCGAAACCAATGCTACCTTCCAATTTGAAAGTGTGGGTATGCAAAAACATTTACGTGATTTAAAACCGGATAAGTTTGCCGACTTAATTGCCATGAACGCTTTGTACCGCCCAGGCCCGATGGCATACATACCCAATTTCATTGAGCGTAAACATGGCCGTGAATTAATTAAGTATGACTTACCTGTGATGGAAGAAATACTTTCCGATACTTATGGTATTACCGTGTATCAAGAACAGGTAATGTTGCTCAGTCAAAAAATTGCAGGCTTTACCAAGGGGGATGCCGATGTGCTTAGAAAAGCAATGGGTAAAAAGCAAAAGTCGGTGTTGGATAAAATGAAAGCACAGTTTGTATCGGGTGCGGTGAAAAATGGACACCCCGAAAATGTATTAGAAAAAGTGTGGACGGATTGGGAAGCTTTTGCACAATATGCCTTTAATAAATCACACTCTACTTGTTATGCTTACTTAGCCTATCAAACGGCTTATTTAAAAGCACACTACCCAGGTGAATACATGTCGGCTGTTTTAAATCACGCTGGAAGTATTGATAAGATTACATTTTTCATGGAAGAATGTAAAAGAATGACCATAAAAGTATTGGGGCCTGATGTGAATGAATCTTTAAATGGTTTTTCAGTCAATGCCAAAGGTGAAATTAGATTCGGTTTGGGTGGATTAAAAGGCGTAGGAGAAGCAGCCATTGAAACGATTATCAATGAAAGAGCTAATGCTGGCCCATTTAAAGACATGGTAGACTTTATGAAAAGGGTACTTTCTAGATCGGTCAATAAAAAATCATTAGAAAGTTTAGCCTACTCAGGCTCCTTTGATTGTTTCCCCGAGTACCACCGAGCGCAATATTTTAATGTGGCAGATGGAGATAGAACCAATGGACTAGAAAAATTAATCAACTATGCCCAGGCATTGCAATCAATAAATGTAGGTAGCACCAATACCCTTTTTGGCGATTTACCTTCTGCCATGCAAGTGCCCGTTCCTAAAATGGCGCTTTGTGAAGAATGGACTTTGACCGAAAAACTAGACCACGAAAAGGACATTACCGGTATGTTTATGAGTGGGCATCCACTGGATCATTTTGGCTTTGAGATGCGTCATTATCAATTTACGCCTATTAATTCTTTTAATGAAGTAAGAGATAGTTTAAGTATGTATCCCAATCAGTTAGGTCGTTCATTTAAATTGGCTGGCTTAATTACCGATGTCCAACATAGAGTCACCAAAACAGGAAAGAACTTTGGGTCTTTTGTCATTGAGGATTTTACTGGCAAAACCGACTTTTTGCTATGGAGCGAGGATTATGTTAAGTTTCAAAACTACCTCGAAGTAGGTCAAAAGATATTTATCAATGGCTCCTTTAGAACCAGGTACAATCAGTCCAATCAGTTTGAATTCAAAATTGTACAGATGTCTTTATTGGAAACGGTAAAGCAGGTTCAAACCAGATCCATTGAAATTAGCTTACACCCGGCCAACCTAAATGCAGGGATGATTCATTTTTTTGAAAAGAACTTAAAACAGAATCCAGGCAAATCCGCCTTTAAAATGACTTTTGTCGAGCCCATCGAACAATTGTCTTTTAGTTTACTCACTTTTGAAAAAGGGTTTTTAATGAATGATGAATTGGTTCAATTCCTAGACAGTAACCCAGAATTAAACGTTCAAGTGAATTTGGTTACCTAGTTCGTCACTTAAGTCGACGCTTTGTCCGACTTCCTGCCATACAATTTGTCCCCAAATGCTATTTCATAAAGTGGAAAAGTCAAATGGGCAGTTCTTATACTTTGGAACTATTTTTGAACTAGAAATTATTGAAGTTAAACCAATCAAAATTAAAATATAAAATATGAGTTTAGAATTTACAGATGCCAATTTTCAAACCACCGTAATGGAAAGCGATAAGCTAACCGTAATTGATTTTTGGGCAGAATGGTGTGGTCCTTGCAGAGCCATCGGGCCAGTTATCGAAGAATTGGCTACCCAGTATGAAGGCAAAGTAAATATTGGTAAAGTAAATGTAGATGTAAACCCTACTTTAAGTATGAATTTTGGTATTACTTCTATTCCAGCTATCTTATTTGTTAAAGGCGGTCAAGTAGTGGACAAACAAATTGGTGCAGTACCTAAAGCAGTGCTTGACAAAAAGATACAAGCACATTTGTAATTCGCTATAACCTCTGATGATTTATTAAAATAGGCAATCTTTGCCTATTTTTTTTTATCTTTCTATTTCAAAACTATCCTATGGAAAGATTTCAAGGCCTAATTGGTGTGGTTGTTATTTTAATGATTGCTTTTTTGTTCTCAAATAATAAGAAAAGCATTAATTATCGATTGGTGGCAAGTGGTCTTGCCTTACAACTTACGATTGGTTTACTTATTTTGAAAATTCCAGTAGTCACTAGTTTTTTTCAATTGCTAGGAAGAGGCATGGGAAAGATTGAACAATTTTCTCGTGCGGGTGCGGCATTTGTTTATAGCGGAGTTGCGGCTACTACCCCAAGCGGCGTTGTAGATTTTGCGAATGGTGGATTTGTATTTGCTTTTAATGTAACTGCAACCATTATTTTGGTTTGTGTGATCGTAGCTTTATTTTATCATTTTGGCATCATGCAAAGAATAATTGCAGTGGTCGCTAAGGCCATGAATTTTATTATGCGTGT
>Ga0114964_10002703_pt1 | contig 12267 bp, 13 predicted proteins | sample C_131016_MF_Meta_FD_92638 | JGI IMG/M metagenome (GOLD analysis project Ga0114964, IMG submission 92638) | Freshwater microbial communities from Lake Croche, Canada to study carbon cycling - C_131016_MF_MetaG | ecosystem: Environmental > Aquatic > Freshwater > Lake | place: Lake Croche, Canada... | reverse complement strand
TGAGTGCCATCAAGAAGATCAGATCTTCCGGTGTACAGATTTACGATGCGCTTACTCCCTTTCCGGTTCACGGCATCGATCCTGCTTTAGGATTAAAAGAAACGAGATTGCATACTGCCGGTTTCTTCTTTGGTATGACCGGAACAACTATTGCATTAAGTGTGATCACTTTCATCTCTAAGTTTAACTACCCATTAATCGTTGGTGGTAAGCCTTTCTGGTCTTTGCCTTCATACATACCTATTACTTTCGAGTTAACGGTATTGTTTGCAGCTGTGGGAATGGTAACTACCTACTGCGTTAGAAACAAACTATTCCCGGGCAGAGTACCTAGAATTTTTGATAAAAGTACTACCGATGACAGATTCGGTTTGACGTTCGCGGTGGACGATCTAAGTGCAGGAGATATTGAAAAAATTAAATCATTGTTGAAGGAAACAGGTGCAGTTGATGTGAAAGACAAAGTTTTCACTGATCAAAACGCCACTTCCCTTAACTAAGAAATATAAACAGCTAATACCACGGTAATGAAGAAAACGATAGGAATAAGTTTACTCGCTGTGTGCATCCTCGCGGTGTTGTATATCATGGTTATCCCAAGAGACCCAAAAAGTCCGGGAAGAGATTATATGCCGGATATGCGTTACTCCCGAGCTTATGAAACATATCAAACATATGATTTCTATATGCAGCGTGATTTTGATACGATGACAGCCAGACTTCCGGAAGAAAATACCATTCCACGTGGCTACATTCCAAATGATTCAAGCGTAAAAAAGGATGAATCGATGCTACGTTCTTTCCTAATGAAGAATGAGTATCATGGTCGCAACCAAGATTCTATCTATACCAAGAAATATGAAGAAGCCGGTATGATTCTGAAAAACCCATACGCTCATAGCGAAGGGGCGATTGAAGAGGGTAAAGGTTTATATACCATTTATTGCAAAGTTTGTCATGGTGAGAAAGGAGAAGGTAACGGTCAAATCGTTGAACTTCCGGATGGCTCAGATGGACCTTATGGCGCTCGTCCACCGGCATACAAAACAAGATTGCCGGAATTGACTGATGGTAAAATATTTTTCACCATCAGCTATGGCAAAGGAAATATGGGCGGATATGGCCCTATGTTAACCCCAACTGAGCGTTGGAAGGTGGTAACATATATCAAAGACTTAGCCGGCGTAACAGGAGCTCCGGCAGTAGCAGCGGATTCTATGAAACCAGCGGCAGGTGCGCCTGTAGCGATGAACGGAGGAAAATAATTTCAGTAAACGTCACAACCTAGAATAAATGACAGAGCAATTTAAGTTATCGAACAGAGCAAGAAACTGGTTCTTGGCTCTTATCGGAATTGGAGTGATTGGTATCCTATTCGCACTTCTGGTATATCCTGAAAATCAACACAGTCGCCTTTGGTCTAACTTGCTGTTAAATACCTACTTTTTTACCGGTATCAGCTTGATAGGTATGTTCTTTGTTTGTGCACACCAAGTTGCCTACGGAGGTTGGATTACCGCCATTAAACGCGTACCGGAAGCTATGTCAAGCTTCATTATTGTTGCCGCGGTATTTGGTTTAATCATCATTATTGGAAATGACTTAGATTGGCATAATCTATACGCGCATTGGACGCATCACCAAGACGAAGAAGCAATCAAAGGGAAAAGCGCTTTATTGAATAAAACGACTTGGTCAAGTATCAATATTATTTTCTATGTCCTATGGATTGCATTAATTTATTTCTACAGAAAAACATCTATCGCTGAAGACTCATTGACCTTTGGTGCGAATTACAAAAAGATGCGTGCCATCGGTGCGATTTTCTTGATTGTATTTGGAGTTTCTCAATCAATTGGTAGCTGGACTTGGGTAATGTCACTTGATCCACATTGGTATTCTACCTTGTTCGGTTGGTATAACTTTGCCTCTTATGCTTGTGCAGCTATGGCCTTCCTCGCCTTGATTCTTATTTACATGAAATCAAGAGGTTATTTGAAGTATGTAAATGAAAACCACTTGCATAATGTTGGTCTATTCATGTTCGGTTTCACTGTATTCTGGACTTATCTATGGTTCTCTCAATTTATGTTGCAATGGTATGCGAATATTCCGGAAGATACCGCCTTCTGGTTGAAGCGTTGGAACGTTGGCTGGTTCAAATTCACATTTTACTTTGTGTTAGTTATAAACTTTGTGATTCCATTTTTGTTCTTACTAGCAAGAGGCGCAAAACGTAACTATGGAAGAATGGTCGTGATGTCAATCGTGGTTATTTGTGGACACTATTTGGATTTCTACAATATGATTATGTTCGAACCAAATGCACCGGAAGCTAAAACAGAGCATGTGATGGAAGGTAAGAAAGAAAGCGCTCTTAAACCACATACCGCGGTTCTATTGGCTCAAGCAGGAGATGCTAAAGGAGATATCAAAGCGCCGGCTATGGAAGAAGGCAAAAAGACGGAAATGAAACCTGAAGGCAAAGAAGAAAGCAACAAGGCAGAAATGAAATCTGAAGGGAAAGAAGAAGGCATGAAAGAAGAAAAATCTGAGGCGCCGGCCACTTATGCAGGTATGTGGATCCCGGAGATATTCATCTTCCTCGGTTTTATAGGAGCATTTCTACTTGTAGTATTTAATACTTTAAGCAAGTCATCCACCATTCCTACGAATGATGCTTACTTAAAGGAAAGTTTGACTCATCATATCTAAATTATATTCACTATGACAGTTATATTAGGTGTTATCGTTCTGGTCTGCGTTCTCCTCGTAATTCTTTACGTTGGAAGAACGGTAGAATTGACCTCAGAACTGAAAGGAACAATTGATGATACGGAAAGTTCTAGTAATATCAATGGCTTTCTGCTATTAGGGTTTCTTATACTTTTCTTTCTTGGTATTGGATGGAGTTCTACAATATTCCTACCAAGAATGCTCCCATCAGCAGCCTCTAAGCATGGTATGGAATTGGATAAATTATTCAACATCACACTATTCTGTACAGGAATCGTTTTCGTAGTGACTCAAATCTTATTGTTCTGGTTTGCATTTCGCTACAGAGAGCGTAAGAACGCCAAATCTTATTTCTTCCCACATAGCAATATGATGGAATTGATATGGACGGCTATTCCCGCAGTGGTGATGCTTGTGCTTGTGGCAAAAGGTATGATTACTTGGTTCGATATCTTCCCAAGTGAAAAAGATATGCCAAAAGATAAATTGACTATAGAAGTTACCGCTCAACAGTTTAAATGGACATTCCGTTACCCTGGTCCGGATGGTGAATTTGGAAGAAGAATAGTAGATTCAGCGCACGTAGCCACAGGTACTGATTTATGTTTTGATTGGACAGATCCGGCTATGCACGATGATTTCACTACCGATACTTTATATTTTGTAAAAGATAAACCGGTTTTGGTGAAACTGAATGCCTTGGACGTATTGCATAGCTTTTATTTACCTCACTTCAGGGTGAAAATGGATTGTGTTCCGGGCGTACCAACCAGATTCTTCTTCATACCAACTCAGACAACAGAAGATAAACGCAAGGAGTTAAGTCAATTACCGGAATGGCAAAAAATCAACGAAGCTACCGGACAACCAAGATGGCAGACTTTCATGTATGAACTGGCTTGTGCCGAGTTATGCGGAAGATCGCATTTCGGGATGCAGCGTTATGTGATGGTAGTGAATCAATCGCAGTTTGATATGTGGGCGAAACAGCATTACAACAACATTTGGGATCAGAACCATAAGCCTGGTGCTGATACTGCTAAAGCGAACGGCGACAAAGCGCAGAGCACAGAATTCAAATTGGCGCTTAGTAATGGAACTGCATTGAAAGGTGCATTGAAAGAAGGGGTAGAAAATAATTTGATCACCTTCATCGAAGACAAAACTAAAATGGTAGATAAAACTACCTGGTTTTCTTTCGATCGTTTAACCTTCGAAACGGCAAAAGCAACATTGAAACCTGAATCTGCTGAGCAGCTAACCAATGTGGCGGCTATTCTTAAAGCACATCCTGAAGTGGAAGTAAAAATTGGTGGCTATACTGATAATGTGGGTGATGCCACAAAGAACATGACATTATCAGGTGAAAGAGCGAAAGCAGTAATGGCAGAGCTAGTGAAATTAGGCGTGGAAGAAAAACGTATGAAAGCAGAAGGATATGGCGACCAATATCCTGTTGGAGATAACAAAACAGAAGAAGGTAAAGCCAAGAACAGAAGGATTGATATTCGTGTTACAAAGAAATAAGCTTAGAAAAATTCAAGAACAGCATAAATTAGGATAATGGAAACTATACACACAGATATTCATGCAGACGTTCATGACCATCATGATGGACATGGACATGAAGAGCATCATCATGAAGAAACCTTTCTGACGAAATATATTTTCAGTCAGGATCATAAGATGATCGCTAGACAATTCCTGATTACCGGTACTTTTTGGGCAATTATCGGGGCATTATTCTCCGTATTCTTCCGCTTCCAACTAGGTTGGCCGGACACCGCATTCCCATTCCTTGAAACTATTCTAGGAAAATGGGCAGAAGGCGGAAAAATCAGCTCAGATTTCTATTATGCTTTGGTGACCATGCACGGTACTATTTTAGTATTCTTCGTGTTAACAGCCGGTTTAAGTGGTACTTTCAGTAACTTACTTATTCCATACCAATTAGGTGCTCGTGATATGGCTTCAGGCTTCATCAATATGTTGTCTTATTGGTTTTTCTTCGCGTCAAGCGCGGTAATGATGGCTTCTTTGTTTGTTCATACCGGTCCTGCTTCAGGAGGATGGACAGCTTACCCACCAATCAATGGTCTTCGTGATACCGCAGTGAACATGGGCTCAGGCGTAGGATTTGACTTATGGATGGTGAGCATGACCTTATTTATCGTTTCGGTATTGCTAGGTGGTTTGAATTATATCGTTACCATCCTGAACATGCGTACCAAAGGAATGAGTATGTGGAGAATGCCTTTGACTATTTGGTGTTTCCTTTTTACTGCAGTTTTAGGTGTACTTTCTTTCCCTGCACTATTAGCAGCGGTGGTATTACTTGGTTTCGACCGTTTGGCCGGCACTAGCTTCTATCTATCAGATCTTGTGGTGAATGGTCACTTTATTCCTCATCATGGTGGATCACCGATTTTATTCCAGCATCTATTTTGGTTCTTAGGTCACCCTGAGGTGTATATCATCATTCTTCCGGCAATGGGACTTACCTCTGAAGTACTTTCTGTACATGCAAGAAAGCCTATCTTCGGTTACAGAGCCATGGTTATTTCCGTAATGGCTATTACCGTATTAGCCTTTCTAGTGTGGGCGCACCATATGTTCGTTTCCGGATTGAATCCATTTGCCGGTTCCGTATTTACCTTGTTTACCCTCTTGATTGCCATTCCATCAGCGGTGAAAGTCTTTAACTGGATCACCACGATTTGGAGAGGAAATATTCGTTTAACGCCTCCTATGCTTTTTGCTATCGGTTTCGTTTCCATGTTTATCTCAGGTGGTTTGACCGGTCTTTTCTTAGGAAATGCCCCTATCGATATTCCTCTTCATGATACTTATTTCGTAGTAGCTCACTTCCATATCGTAATGGGTGTTGCAGGTTTCTTCGGTATGTTTGCCGGGGTATATCACTGGTATCCAAAAATCTTTGGAAGACATCTGAACAATACACTTGGCTATATTCACTTCTATGGTACTTTAATCGGAGCATATTCTATTTTCTTCCCAATGCATTTCATGACGGGTATTCCTAGAAGATATGCTCGTTTTGACAACTTTGAGTTTGCTAACAACTTCACCGATTTGAATAAGTTCATCTCCATCGCAGCCGCTATTGTATTCGTTATTCAATTGCTTTTTGTGGTGAATATGATTTACAGCGCTTACAGAGGAAGAAAACTGACCAGCGATAACTTGAATCCTTACGGAGCAACCAGCTTAGAGTGGACAACCCCTGCGGAACATTTCCATGGTAACTGGGCCGGTGAACTCCCAACCGTTTACAGATGGCCTTATGATTATCACGTAAATGGTAAGGATTTTATTCCGCAGACAGAACCTCTCGCTCCAGGCGAAATTTCACACTCTTGATAACTAGGCACATTGGCTAAAGTAAAATCCATAACATTCAGTGTAAGTAGCTTCCTTAAGGCGAAGATGGCAGACTATGCCCAGCTGTTTAAGCTGAGACTTACTACACTGGTGGTGTTTTCTGCCGTCATGGGTTACCTAACTGCCGGTATTCATGAAAATGGTAGCGCATTGTTTCTTTCCTTGCTTGTCTTGTCCTTAGGTGGTTACTTAGTAACAGGAGCAAGTAATGCCATCAATCAAATTATTGAAAAAGACGTTGATAAATTGATGGACCGCACAGCAAGCAGGCCCTTGCCTACGGAACGTATGACCGTTCTTGAAGCAGCCTTCCTTACCGGAATTTGTGCGATTAGTGGTATCTTACTTTTGACCTTATATTTCAATCCGCTTACCGGCTTACTGGCTGCCGTATCAATGATTAGCTATGGTTTTATGTACACTCCGATGAAAAGATTGTCTCCAATAGCTGTCTTCATTGGAGCTATCCCGGGTGCACTTCCGCCAATCATCGGTTATGTAGCAGTAACCAATAAAATCACCCATCTTGCGGTGCTTTTATTTCTCATTCAATTCATTTGGCAATTCCCTCATTTTTGGTCTATTGCCTGGTTAAAGTATGAAGATTATCGTCGTGCAGGAATTATGTTATTGCCTTCCAAAGAAGGAAAAAATAAATTCAGTGCATTGATGAATGTGGTCTATATCATCGCGTTGATTTTTGCAGGATTTATGCTTTTTGCCTTCCATCAACTTAATTTAATTGGAACGATAGTGCTCACTGCTACCGGATTGTTTTTCTTAATGCCGGCGGCACGATTGTATTTTACTTTGGAAGATAAAGACGCGAAGAAATTAATGTTCGCCTCTTTTCTTTACTTGCCTGTAAGTCTATTGGTGGTTTTATTTGATAAAGTAGTGTAAGGATGACAGGAGCAATGGATAATACTAGAAATGTTGGTTCGGGAAAACCCGGCAATACAGGAATTCACCCAAAGGTATTTATGATGATGATAGCCATGGTGTCTATGACCATGCTTTTTGTCGCATTAACTTCAGCACTTTTAGTGAAGAAAGCAGATACCCTACAATGGGTGAAGTTTACTTTGCCGCCTATATTTTTGTATAGCACATTGGTAATCATTGTAAGCTCCGTTTTCCTTCACCTATCATACAACATGTATAAAAAAGGAAATCAAACCTATAAAGTATTGATGGGTGCTGCCTTATTTACTTCATTGATCTTTTGTTATATGCAATACACCGGATGGCAAGATTTGGTGAAAATAGGAATGCGTCTCGACGGAAACGTTTCCGGTTCATTTGTATATATGGTTACCGGCTTTCACTTAGCGCACTTGATCGGAGGCATTCTTGCTCTGCTTATCACCTTTTTGAAACATGTATGGAAGGTGAAAGATCCGCTTGAAGAGCTAAAGCGTATCGCGGATATTAACCGTCGCATAAACTTCAACGTATTGCTCATCTTTTGGCATTTCCTTGGGGGACTTTGGGTTTATTTATTTGTATTCTTATTCTCTGTTTATAAAATCAGTTAACAGTAATGTCAACAACAGCTACAGCAAAGGAAGATTCCAAGCAGATATGGATGGGCGGCCAATCGCCGTTCAAAGCTAGTTATGGTAAAATGATGATGTGGTACTTCCTCATCAATGATACCTTCACTTTCGCTTCATTCCTACTTGCATACGGAGCCATCCGCTACACCAATCTAGAAATTTGGCCTAAGCCAAGTGATGTGTTTAAATCAGTTCCTATCAAGCTATGGGGCTTGGATGAAATGAATCTGCCATTGGTGTTTGTGAGCTTTATGACATTCACTTTGATCATCAGTTCTGTTACCATGGTTAGAGCGGTGCAAGAAGGATTTCAAATGAATAAGAAAGGAGTAATCAAGTGGTTGATTCCTACTATTATCGGTGGTTTGGTATTCCTTGGTTGCCAATATCTAGAGTGGACTCACTTGATTGAAGAAGGAATGCGTCTTACTTTCTGCCCATTTGGTGTTAATCCTCATACTGCAGGAGATCCTGTGAGCTTCGGAGCACTTTTCTTCCTGATCACCGGTTTCCACGGCTGTCACGTACTAGTGGGAGTGATCCTGAATATATGGTTATTGTATAATACTTCTACAGGAGTGTTCGAACGCAGAGGACATTATGAAATGGTGGAAAAGATTGGTCTTTTCTGGCACTTCGTAGATCTTGTTTGGGTATTTGTATTCCTTTGTTTTTACCTGTTATAATCCCTTCTAAAAAATAAAATTTCTACAGATGGCACACGAACCTATGAGCCCGGAAGAATATAAGCATCACGTAAGAGATGTATATAAGACTACCATCATCTTATCTATCATTACCGTGGTAGAGGTAGCTATAGCCTTAGTTTATGAATTTATCGGCATCAGACAACATGGCTTCCCACATCTGCCTTTAAGCATTTTCGTGATCGCAGCGTCGCTGGTAAAAGCTTACTGGATCATGTCGGTATTCATGCACATCAAGCATGAGAAAACAGCTTTTACGCTGAGCATCATGCTTCCTTTCCTTTTCTTGATTTGGGCAATCATTGCCTTTTTATGGGAAGGTCATTACTGGAATCTATACCATCATTGGTTTTTCAATATTTAATAGGTGGATAGCAAAGGCAGAGTCATTTCTTCAATAATAGGGGTGGGACTTGCGGTGCTCTTACCACTTAGTGCGGTTTTCATATTTAAGTATAAAGAAAAGGACCGTCACATTGTACATTTTCCCGGCTACTTCTTTCCTATAGGGTTTGACACCATCAGAGATGAAAACGGCTTAAAGAAAGCAGATACGGTTTATCATACCGTACCCGAATTTAACTTCACCGCTCAAGATGGTCAACCCTTTGATAGTAGATCACTGAAAGGTAAATTATGGATCGCGAATTTTTTCTATACCTCTTGCCCGGGTATCTGCCCCGTGATGTCAAAACAAATGCAAGTGGTGCAAGAGGAGTTTTTGAAAGATGATCAAGTGAAGATAGTCTCCTTCTCCACAGATCCTGAGCGAGATACCGTGCCTGAGTTGAAGAAATATTCCCAAAGACAAAATGCCATTCCGGGTAAATGGTACTTCCTCACCGGACAAAAAGAGCAGATTCAAGAATTAGCCCGACATGGTTTTATGGTGACTGCCAAGGAAAGCGATACCGGCGAACACAATATTGACCATAGCGACAAGTTCGTGCTGATTGATGATAAAGGCAGAATCAGAGGATATTACAATGGCACCGATTCCATGCAAGTGCGCGAGCTCATGGGTGATGTTGTGCTCATCCTCAGCAGGATGAACAAATAAGCGCGTTAATCAGTTATAGCATCATGTTAAAAGCATCTATTAAGAAGAATGACAAGGCAGCTTATACCACAATAGCCACGCTTTCGGTAGTGGTCTTTGCGGTGGTGGCTACCTTACATTGGATTCATTTTCCGGTGGAGCTGCCTTTTAGTCCTCATGTATTTGCCAGCATGAATGCCATGATCAATACTATGGTGAGCGTGATTCTGGTAGCAGCCTTAATCTTTGTGAAACAGAAAAAATATGAGCTGCACAAAAGCTTGATGATGACCTGTATTGTTTTGTCAAGTCTTTTTTTAGTGAGTTATATTCTTCACCATGTGCTAAGCGGTGAAACTCATTTTGGGGGAGAAGGAGCTATTAAATATGTGTATGGAATTATTTTAGGCACGCATATTTTCCTAGCCGCAATAATCCTTCCTTTCATTCTAGTTACAGCTTACCGAAGCCTTACCGGTGAATTTGCCGCACATAAAAAAATTGCTCGCATCACTTATCCTATTTGGTTGTATGTATCGGTAACGGGAGTTATTGTGTACTTGATGATTTCGCCTTACTACCAGTAAAGGTAGCGAGAGAAATTTTCACATCATTTATCATCACTTCCTTTTTACAATAATAGGAAGAAGCCACAGAGCCACTAACTTTACATCATGAAAATGAAAGATAGCATCATCCGCTTCGTACTCAGCACCCTAGTGATGCTGATGCCCGTGATTACCTACGCACAATGCGCCATGTGTAAAGCTCAGGCAGAACAATCAATGGACGGAGGTAGAAAGCCCATAGGTGGAATCAACACCGGTATTATCTATATGTTGTTAGCACCATTTATTTTGACAGGTGTGGTGATGTTCATCTGGTGGTTCAATAGGAGGAAAATACAAAAAGATCAAGAAGCCTAAACTCGGATAACTCTACATTCTCTTTTGCATTTTTAACCACAAAGGACATTAGGTTTTAGAACTGGAAGTTTCACGAAGCATTATTTCTCGTTCTCTCTTTCTCTCTTTTTCTCGTTCTCTCCCAAACCTGTGAATCATACAACTATTCCCCAATAAAAGTGGCTACGATATTTAGACAAGGTTGATTGAAAAATTAACGAGCGATCAAATATCTCCTAACTGAGGTCTAAGAATAATTTCTTCCACCACCGTTCTATCGCTCAAGCTGTATATTTGGAATATCGTCTCCGCAATATCTTCTGCAGGCATAAAACGTGATGCGGGCAGTTTTGCCGCTGCCCAAGAATCTGTTAGGGTAGCACCCGGCAAAATGGCGGTGACGCGAATGCCGCTTTCCTTCAATTCTTCGCGCAGCGATTTACTAAAACCTTGCAAGGCAAACTTCGATATGCTGTATGAACCTCCATTCGGATAGGCCTTGATACCGGCCACTGAACTCATGTTGAAGATATGTCCCGATTTTTTCTTTTTCATAGCAGGCACTATAGCTCTACTCAAATAATAGGCACTGAAAAGGTTGGTTTGCATCATCAATTCCAAACTTCCTTCCTTCTCCTGGTGCACCAAACCCGGACTGAAAGTGCCGGCATTATTCACCAAAATATCTATATGCTTCCATTGCTTTAGTACATTGGCTGCAAAGTTTTTTATTTGTAGCTTATCCGTAAGATCACAAACTTCTGCCATGAATTTTCCTGCCGGATGAAGCATTTTCATTTCCTTCAATACAGCATCCAGTAGCTTTTTATTTCTCGCACAAATGGCCACATTAAAGCCTGCTGCGGCAAAACGCAGTGCAATGGCTTTACCAATACCTTTAGAGGCGCCGGATATGATAATATTTTTCATGTATGAAAGACTTAAGTTATTGAAGGTAATTATATTCCCGTTGAAAACTGTTGCTGATTTCAGGGAAGCTTTGTTTTGAAGGGTGAAAATACGTTAAGTTAAGAGCGCATTCAAGCCTAATCTATCCATCACCTCAATCATTTTTACCTATATTTGCCCACCTTATGTTTTCCATTTTAGAAGAAATTGGCCAGTATATCTTGCTCCTAAGATCCTTGTTTACAAGGCCTGAGAAATTCTCTATGTACTGGAAGGAAACCATGCGCCAGATGGTGGATATAGGCATTGGCTCTTTGGTGATTGTAGGTATCGTATCCACATTCGTTGGTGCGGTTACTGCGGTGCAGTTTTCCAAGCAAATCACCGGATTGAATATCATTCCTATGTGGTGGTTGGGCTATATTGTACGTGATTCCATGATTCTTGAGTTGGCTCCCACCATTACCGGCTTATTATTGGCCGGAAAGATTGGTTCCAATATCTCTTCAGAGCTGGGTACCATGCGCATCTCAGAGCAAATTGATGCCTTGGAAATTATGGGTATAAAAACACCGGCCTACTTGATTGCGCCTAAAATTATTGCCGGCATGTTCGTGATGCCTATGCTGGTAACCATCGCGGTATTTCTTGGGATTGTGGGTGGAGCTTTGTCCGGTGTCTTAGGCCATTTCTATACCATCACAGAATACATACGCGGCACTCAGGATAATTTCGATACTTATTATATTACACTTATGGTGCTGAAAGCAGCGGTATTTGGCTTTATCATTACCTCCGTCTCTTGTTTTTATGGTTACTATGTAAAGGGCGGTGCGCTACAAATTGGTAGAGCAAGCACCAAAGCCGTTGTAAATAGCTGTATCATCATCATTATTGCCAACTTCATCATCGCCTTCCTTTTCTTATGATACAAGTTAAAGGTGTGTTTAAATCCTTCGGGGAACAGCAGGTGTTAAAAGGCATCAGTGCGGATTTTGAGCCGGGAAAAT
>Ga0114964_10002702_pt1 | contig 12267 bp, 12 predicted proteins | sample C_131016_MF_Meta_FD_92638 | JGI IMG/M metagenome (GOLD analysis project Ga0114964, IMG submission 92638) | Freshwater microbial communities from Lake Croche, Canada to study carbon cycling - C_131016_MF_MetaG | ecosystem: Environmental > Aquatic > Freshwater > Lake | place: Lake Croche, Canada... | reverse complement strand
GGATTTTTCTCAAATTTTAGCAACACCTACCGTGGCGCAGCAAGTAAATATTGTGGACGGAGTTTCTGATGTAATAGAATCTTATGTTACTTCAAGTGACTTAGGAGGTAACTTCTTTAAGAGTATTTCGTTTCAAACGCTACCAGTTGTAGGACAAACAGTGAAAGCATTCAGTATTCCAGTCGATGCAACCAATACTTTTATTGATTATGAACCAGGAAGAAAGGTAGTAATCAAAATGGATGGTTTATATACCGATAGCCCAACTACAGGACCTGTGGGTATGAGAATCGGAGGATTATATGTAAGTACATCTGGAGTTCCTTCAGTAGGCAGATTAACGGAAGCTGATTTCAGAGCTGCGGTACAACCAACTTGTACAAAAGTAGATGAAAGCAAATTGTTGCCAATCGATGCTGCGGGAGTAGCTACTAAGGTTACGATCAGCGATATTACAAATAGTGATGCGTATCTAAATCGTTTAGTGGAATTAGAAAATGTAATGTTTGATGACGCCTCTATTCAATCACCAGCCTATTATAATGTAAACAATGATTTAGGTGGAGCTACAAATCTTCACATCGTGGACATTTCAGGTGGATCACTTATTTTTAGAACTAGTAGTTATGCAAATTTTGCTGCGAAAAGCGTTTTAAAAGGAACAGGTAAAATTAGAGGTGTTTTAACGAAATACGGGACAGATTATCAGTTTGTGGCTCGTACACAATCAGATATTAATTTATCAAACTTAGTTACTGATCGTTTCACCACGATCAAAGAAGGTTTTGACGCAGGTCAAGGAGCTTGGACTGCCTTCAGCGTAACAGGTTCACAAACATGGCAATACAGTGCAACCTATGGTAATCCTGGAGGAATGATGAAAATGTCAGGTTACTCAGGGGGAAATCAAAATAATGAAGATTGGTTAATATCTCCAGCACAAGATTTTACTACATGGACTTTAGCGTATCTTTCTTTTGATAATGCTTATAAGTTTACAGGAGCACCGATAGAAGTTTTAGTTTCAAATAATTATAGTGGCACAGGAAGTCCTTATGCTGCAGGAGTTACTTGGACTGCTTTAACAGGAGCGCAATTATCAGCGGGTAATTATGCTTATGTTAATTCGGGTTCGTTAAACATCACTAATTTTACCGGTGCTGGAAATAACAATGTCCGTGTTGCTATTAAGTATACTTCTGATACTAATTCTGCGTCAACATGGGAAGTTGATAACATAACCTTTACTGGAAAATAATAAATCAACTATGAAGAAATTTAATTTTATACTTTTATTATCATTTATTTGGATGGTAAGTTCATGCGATGATAAATCAGAGATGAATTATGTCCAGAAAAATTATCTTGTAGGACAATGGAAGCTTACAAAAATAGGAACCTCCAATGTGGCAAATGGGATTGATTATGCTCCAAATCAAGAAGCAACAGTATGTGGCACCAGTGCCGATAATATTGTTTTTAACGGAGATTTGAGCTATGTACTTACGGCCTATGATGGCAGTAGTGGTACCTGCAACAATATCGCGGTACCGGGGACCTATACGTTAAACGGACATACGTTAACCTTAACCAACGTAGACAGTGGTAATGTAACACACACTTCGACCTATACCGTAACAAAACTTTACTATACGACGCTAGAAGTGAACTATACAGATAATAATGGGAACTTGGTGTGGAACGAATTCACTAAACAGTAACTGGTTATTTTAATACGAAAAGCGGAACGTGAGTTCCGCTTTTTTTATGCCGTTATATTTCAATTCCAAAACAATATTTGGTACTTTTAGCCCTTTAATAAAAATCAGCATTACAATGAAAAAAATCTTTTTTATAATACTTAGCACTATGGCAGTAGCAACATCAGCGCAAGAGGTTCTCTCGCCAGAGATTCTCTGGAAATTAAATCGGGTAACCGCACTGGGCCTAACAAAAGACAAAAAAGCAATTGTCTACAAAGTAAGTACCCCAGTAATGGAAGAGAATAAATCGAATACCAAGTTCTTTACCATACCGCTTGCGGGTGGAACTCCAACCGAAATCAAAGACGCCAAAGAAGTACTGATTGATAAGAACGTATCCCCAGACGGGAAATTCATTCTATCTACGCAAGAAGTTAAGACCGAAAAGGTACTTGGAAAAGATATTTATGCCGATTTACAAAAATCCGATGCTCAGGTCTATAATGGGCTCGATTACCGTCATTGGGATACCTGGAACAATGGTTCACACAATCATGTATTCTATGCTGAAAACACCGAAAAAGCAGTGGCAATAGATATCATGAAAGATGAGCCGTTCGATAGCCCACAAAAACCCTTTGGTGGAGACGAAGACTTTATTTGGTCTCCCTCTGGTAAAAGTATTGTCTATGTTTGTAAAAAGAAATTTGGAACCGCGTATGCAGTTTCAACGAATACTGATTTATACGAGTACAACCTAGAATCAAAAACAACCAAAAACCTAACAGAGCCTAATCAGGGGTATGACACTAATCCAGCGTTCTCTCCTGCAGGCGACTTAACATGGTTGCAAATGAAACGCGACGGCTACGAAGCCGATAAAAACGATATAATCGTGCGTTTTAAAGGCATGGACATCAATTTAACTGCCGCTTGGGATGGCTCAGTTGAAAGCTTTAAATGGAGTCCCGACGGAAGGAAGGTGTATTTCATTGCCGCAATAGATGGAACACAACAACTGTTCGAAGTTAATTTCCCGGGCTTAACAAAAATAGCGGTAACCGTTAAACAACTAACCTCCGGTGATTTTGATGTGCACGATATCGTAGGAGTAACTTCAGATAACTTCATATTGACCCGCACTGATATGAATCACGCCTTAGAGATTTTTTCATTGAACACCAAGAAAAATACTTGGCAACAATTGACCAATACGAATGAAAGCTACTATAGCAAATTGGCCATGCCAAAATACGAAAGACGCTATGTTACCACAACCGATGGTAAGAAGATGTTGGTTTGGGTAATACTTCCGCCAAACTTTGATAAAAGCAAAAAATACCCAACACTCCTGTACTGTCAAGGAGGTCCTCAATCACCCCTAACCCAGTTTTACTCCTTCCGTTGGAATTTTGCTTTAATGGCTTCACAAGGGTACATAGTAGTGGCTCCAAACCGCCGTGGTATGTACGGTCATGGGCAAGAATGGAACGAACAAATCTCCAAAGATTGGGGCGGACAAGTAATGAAAGATTACCTTTCTGCGATAGATGATGTTTCCAAAGAAAACTATGTGGATAAGACGCGTTTAGGATGCATTGGAGCAAGTTATGGTGGGTATTCAGTATATTTCCTTGCTGGGACACATAATAATCGCTTTAAAACCTTTATTGCGCATGATGGAGTATTCAATTTAGAGAGTATGTATGGTACTACCGAAGAAGTTTTCTTCAATAATTGGGATCATGGTGGGCCATACTGGGATAAAAGTAATGCTGCCGCTCAAAAGACCTTTACTCAATACAATCCTATAAAGTTGGTTGACAAATGGAATACACCCATACTTATTATTCAAGGAGGAATTGATTTCCGTGTGCCAATCGGGCAAGCGCAAGAAGCCTTCCAAGCGGCACAACTCCGCGGAATAAAAAGCCGTTTCCTATACTTCCCAGAGGAAAATCACTGGGTGCTGAAGCCTCAAAATGGTTTAGTTTGGCAGCGCGAGTTCTATAAATGGTTAAAAGAAACATTATAACAATAAAAAAGCCCACCTTGTATAAGTTGGGCTTTTTTGTTTCTAGTTACTCTGGATCATTCATTTTAAAACTCTCCATAAACTTAGTAGTATAATTTCCAGCTACATAATCTGGTTCCTCCATCAACTGACGGTGGAAGGGAATAGTGGTTTTAATTCCTTCAATATAAAATTCATCCAAGGCACGTTTCATTTTATTGATTGCTTCTTCACGGGTTTGTGCCGTAGTAATCAATTTAGCAATCATAGAGTCATAATTTGGCGGGATGGTATACCCAGCATATACGTGTGTGTCTAAACGAACGCCATGACCTCCTGGGGCATGCAATACCGTAATTTTCCCTGGTGAGGGACGGAAATCATTATAGGGGTCTTCCGCATTAATGCGACATTCAATCGAGTGCAATTGGGGCAAATAGTTTTTACCCGAAATAGGCACACCAGCCGCTACTAATATTTGCTCGCGTATTAAATCATAATCAATAACTTGTTCCGTAATAGGATGCTCTACTTGAATACGGGTATTCATTTCCATAAAGTAGAAATTTCTATGTTTATCAACTAGAAATTCAACAGTTCCCGCTCCTTCATATTTAATAAATTCCGCTGCTTTTACAGCCGCTTCTCCCATCTTGTGTCGCAATTCATCCGTCATAAAAGGAGAAGGCGTTTCTTCAGTTAGTTTTTGGTGACGTCGTTGAACAGAACAATCTCGTTCCGATAAGTGACAGGCTTTTCCATAAGAATCACCCACAACTTGTATTTCAATATGACGCGGTTCCTCAATTAATTTTTCCAAATACATACCGTCATTACCAAAGGCCGCAGCCGATTCTTGACGGGCACTTTCCCAAGCTTTTAGTAATTCATCTTCTTTCCAAACAGCACGCATTCCTTTTCCACCACCTCCAGCGGTTGCTTTCAACATTACCGGAAAGCCCATGCCTTTAGACAATTCTAAAGCCTGCTCATAGGATTCTAACAAACCATCAGAACCTGGAACACAAGGAACTCCTGCCGCCTTCATTGTAGCTTTGGCAGAGGCTTTATCTCCCATACGGTCAATCATTTCAGGCGAGGCACCAATAAATTTAATGCCGTGTTCCTGACATATTTTAGAAAACTTAGCATTTTCAGATAAGAAACCATATCCAGGATGTATTGCATCTGCATTAGTTATTTCAGCAGCAGCAATAATATTTGACATTTTTAAGTAGGATAAATTACTTGGAGGAGGGCCAATACAAACTGCTTCATCAGCAAATTTAACGTGTAAACTTTCTGCATCTGCTGTAGAATATACTGCAACAGTCTTAATGCCCATTTCACGACACGTTCTTATGACGCGAAGTGCAATTTCACCTCTATTGGCGATTAATATTTTTTTAAACATTTTTCTTACTTTGAAAATTAAACAATTCGAGAATTTTAAAAAGAATGAAATTGATATTTTTTAAATATCCACTTATTCAATTTTCAAATTAAGAAGGGTCAACTAAGAATAATGGTTGATCAAATTCTACAGGAGACATGTCATCAACTAAAATCTTAACAATTTTACCCGTTACTTCTGCTTCAATTTCATTGAATAATTTCATGGCTTCAATAACACAAAGGACATCTCCTTTCCCAATAGTACTTCCTACTTCTACAAATGGCGATTTATCAGGAGATGGTTTACGGTAAAATGTTCCAATCATAGGGGATTTTATAGTAATATATTTTGAATTATCATCTGCCGTTGCTACGGGAGGTACTGGGGCAGCAACAGGAGCAGGAGCAACAGGGGCCGCTATGGCTTGCTGCATAGGAGCTTGCTGCACGTATGTAATGTCATGACTATTACCCTCTAAGGTCGTTCTGATAGTGATTTTAATATCGCCTGTCTCTAATTTTACTTCTGCAACACCAGAATTGGATACAAATTTGATTAGGTTTTGAATTTCTTTTAAATCCATAATTAGTTAGTTTAAAATTAGTTTATTGTTTGTTGTATGCCCATTTTAAGTAGATAGAACCCCAAGTAAAACCACCTCCAAATGCCGCAAAAATTAAATTATCCCCTTTTTTAAGTTTATCTTCAAAATCACTTAGTAATAATGGTAAGGTTGCTGACGTAGTATTTCCATATTTTTGAATATTTACCAACACTTTATCTTCATCTAATCCCATTCGATTTGCAGTAGCATCAATTATTCTTTTGTTGGCTTGATGCGCTATCAACCAATTTACATCGTCTTTTGTCAAATTATTGCGCTCCATAATCTTTTCACTAACATCTGCCATTCCCGAAACTGCATATTTGAATACAGTTTTACCATCTTGAAACACAAAATGTTGTCTGTTTTCGATAGTTTCTAATGATGGTGGCAAAATAGATCCGCCAGCATCAATTTTGAGATATTCTCTGCCAATACCATCACTTCTTAAGAATTCATCTTGAAGCCCCAAACCTTCCTGGTTGGGTTCAAATAAAACGGCACCAGCACCATCGCCAAAAATAATACATGTTGCTCTATCGGTGTAATCTATAATTGAGGACATTTTATCAGCGCCTATCAGAAGTACTTTTTTATATCTTCCTGACTGAATATATGCGGCAGCGCTTGACATTCCGTAAAGAAAGCTAGAGCACGCTGCTTGTAAATCATAAGCAAATGCATTTACCGCTCCAATCTGAGAAGCGACATAAACACCAGTAGAAGCCACAGGCATATCTGGAGTTGTTGTAGCCATAATAACCAAATCAATTTCGGCAGGATTAATGTTAGCCTTTGAAATTAAGTCTTGAGCAGCTTTAATTGCCATAAACGAGGTGCCTTTACCTTTTTCTTTTAGGAGCCTTCTTTCTTTTATCCCAGTACGAGTAGTAATCCATTCGTCATTAGTGTCAACCATGGTTTCCAGTACTTGATTTGATAGCACAAATTCTGGAACATATGCGCCAACTGCGGTTATTGCGGCGGTTATTGTATTCATAAATAGGGTGTTTTTCTAACCGATTTTTAGAATCGAAAAGTTGTGGAAATTACAAAAAAAAATTATACGTAAGGAAATTAGGATTGCTTATTTCTTAAAATAAAACAAAACAAAAAACTCCCACTAAGTGAGAGTTTATTTTGTAAAAAAAACCTAATTAAGCAACAGCTACTGATTTATCAATAACTACTTGTCCTCTGTAATACATTTTACCTTCATGCCAATAAGCTCTATGATATAAATGTGCTTCACCTGTTACTGGACAAGTTGCAATTTGAGCTACAGTTGCTTTATAATGAGTTCTTCTTTTGTCTCTTCTAGTTTTGGAGATTTTTCTCTTAGGATGTGCCATTTTATTATATTATTTATCCGTTAATAGTTGTTTTAATTTGTCCCAACGCGGGTCAATATCATTTTCTTTTTTTGCTTCTTCCTTAATTTCTTTGACTTGTAATTCACTTAATTTTCGTAATGCTTCTGTATGCAGTGTTCCATCTTTTACACCTGGGTGAATCCTTTTTTGAGGAACAGATAAAACAATCATTTCAAATATGTATTGAGATAAATCAATTTGGTGCTCACCATGAGGCAATATCAATAATTCATCATTATCATTATTAAATTCTTCGCCAAATTGAACTATCAATTTAATTTTTCCTTTAATTGATAAATCGAACTGTTCCCCAGTTAAATCACAGGGGACATTTACACTCCCTTTGTGCTTAAAATTGATTTCTAGCATAGTTTGTTTCTTTTCCAAAACAACTACTACAGCTAGATCACAACTTTCGAATTCATCAAATTTAAATTCGTCAAAGAACGTCTTGTTAATTTTAAATTCAAACTGATGTTTTCCTAATTTTAATCCTATAAAGGGAATTAAATATTCATTTATACTTTTCATCTAAACAACAATTTGACCCGAAGTTACGGGAGTGCAAAGATATAAAATTATTGTAATTCCAATAACCTTATCAACATTTTTTTGTTTATAACTGTTTTTCTTTAGTTTTTAAAGGATTCCGACTAATTTCTTGATACTCATTTCTTGATTTATAGATGTCAATTGCGGTATATACAGCTTCTTTAAATGAGTTGTGATCGGCGACCCCTTTTCCAGCAATTTCGTAAGCTGTGCCATGATCTGGGGATGTTCTTATTTTATTTAGGCCAGCAGTGTAATTTACTCCTTTTCCAAATGACAGCGTTTTAAATGGGATTAGTCCTTGATCGTGATAGGTTGCAAAAACGGCATCATATTTTTCATATTGATTACTTCCAAAAAAGCCATCTGCAGGAAAAGGACCAAAAACCATTATACCTTTCTCAAATAATTTTTTCAAAGTGGGTTTTAAAATTTCGTCATCCTCTTTTCCAATTATACCATTATCACCTGCATGGGGGTTTAGAGCTAAAATCGCAATTTTTGGTTTGTTAATTCCAAAGTCTTTAATTAAAGAATGTTTTATTGTTTCTATTTTTTGAACTATTAATTTTTCTGTCAAAAGGCCAGCAACTTCATTTACAGGAATGTGGTCTGTAAATAACCCTACTCTTAAATTATCTTGAACCATAAGCATTAATGCATTTCCTTCAAGTTCTTTTTCCAAATAATCTGTATGGCCCGGAAATTTGAACTCTTCTGATTGAATGTTATGCTTGTTTATAGGAGCAGTTACCAAAACATCAATTTGATTTTCTTTTAGAGCTTTTGTTGCCGCTACAAAAGATTTAACCGCATAAGCACCTGCGTTTTCGTCACTAATCCCAAAATTAATATCAACACTTTCCCTCCAAATATTGAGAACATTTATTTTTCCAATAACTAATTGTTCGAGTTTGTCAATTCCATGCAAGGGAGCCGTCAATTCAAGTGTCTTTTTAATGAAAGATAGTACTTTTACATTCGCGAAAATAACAGGAGTACAAAGTTCCAGCATCCTAGAGTCTTCAAAAGTCTTAAGTATTACTTCGCTTCCAATACCGTTTAAATCTCCAACTGAAATTCCTACGATGATATTTTCTGCTTTTTTCATAAGAGGGACAAGTTATTTATTGCTAATTTTGAAGCGCAAATTTAGTAAAATAAAACCATAATGTTTACAGGAATAATTGAAACCCTCGGATTAATAGAAGAAATAGAAAAAGATAGTGACAATATACTAGTAACCGTATCATCGGTCATAACACAAGAGTTAAAAATAGACCAAAGTGTCGCGCACAACGGAGTTTGTTTAACGGTAGTAGGTATTGAGAATGATAAATATAAAGTAACAGCGATAAGAGAAACTGTTGAAAAAACAAGTATTGGAGATTGGAAAGTTGGGGATTTGTTGAATTTAGAACGTGCAATGAAGCTTGGTGATCGTCTGGATGGACATATTGTGCAGGGACATGTAGATCAAATTGGAATCTGTAAGTCTATTTCGGAAGCAAATGGCAGCTGGTATTTTACATTTGAATATGATAGTAAAGTAAGCAATATTACAATTGAAAAAGGTTCCATTACAGTTAATGGTGTTAGTTTGACGGTGGTTAATTCTAAAAGTAGTGAATTTAGTGTGGCGATTATTCCCTACACTTTTGAACATACCAATTTTAAAACTTTTAAGGTAGGAACTAAAATAAATTTAGAATTTGATGTTGTGGGAAAATACATCTCTAAGTTATACTCTTTGAGATAGAAAATCTACTTTTAAGGGTAATAAAATTAAGAAGGCTTCAAATTACTTTGAAGCCTTCTTTTTGTTTATATCTGATAATTTGTATAATCCGTAGGTTATTGATGCCAATACCAATAGTAAAATACCACCATCCAATGGAGATCCAGGAGGTGGAGGCGTTGATGGTGGTGGTGGCCCTGGTGCAGCAAAAACTGAAATCAGAGGCAACAAAAACACTACCAAAGAAGTAAAAATTCTATTCGGGACAATTTTCATAGTGCGTAAAAGTAAAAAAAAAATCTATTCACCAAAATAATTACATTCTAAATTCTTTTATTTAAATAAAAATAAATTAGAAAATACCTTTGCTAGAGGGCTAATTTTATTATTTAAATTGGCAATTTCTTTTTATAATGTTATATCGTAACACAACTTCAAGAAATTATTTTATCAAAAATTAAAAATCAAAGGCCTCAAATCTGAAGCCTTTGATAAGTGGTCCCACTTGGGCTCGAACCAAGGACCACCTGATTATGAGTCAGGTGCTCTAACCAACTGAGCTATAGGACCCGTTAATGAGGTTGCAATATTAGCACTAATTTTTATTCAGTGCAACTATTTTTCGTTGATTTCTTGACAAAGTTCAATCAGTACGCCGTTTGTTCCTTTGGGATGTAAAAAAGCAACCAATTTATTGTCGGCTCCTTTTTTTGGAGTTTCGTTTAACACGACGAACCCTTCTTTTTTTAAACGGTCAATTTCTAAAACGATATTTTCGACTTCAAAAGCAATATGATGAATGCCTTCTCCTTTCTTTTCTAGGAATTTAGCAATGGGGCTTTCGGTTGAAGTAGCTTCTAAAAGTTCTATTTTGTTTGGACCATTCATAAAAAAGGAAGTTTTTACACTTTCACTTTGAACTTCTTCTTGTTTATATGGAGCGATTCCGAGCATCTTTTCAAAAAGCAAATTGGAGGCTTCTAAATTACGTACGGCAATACCAATATGTTCTATTTTTCTCATAATCTTGAATTGAATTTCAAAGTTAGTAAAAATTCAATTGCTTTTTCTTGTGACATAAATCAAGAAAAGTAAACAAGCAGAATTTTGATATCAAAACAATTTTCGGTGGGAGGTAAAACTTTTGCTTCTTATAGTTATGAAAATTTAAAATTGTATTTTTGCCCCATGGAAACAAATAGACAAAAAAAAATAGGGAGTGTGCTACAAAAAGATTTAGTGGATATACTGCAAGGAGAAGTTCGTAAAAATGGGCTAACTAATTTGGTAATATCCGTATCTAAAGTAAGTGTTACGACAGATTTAGGTGTAGCTCGTGTTTATTTAAGTGTTTTTCCTCAAAATCAAGCACAAGAGATTTTAGAAGCAGTAAAATCAAATATGCCTCTTATCAAACATGATTTATCTCAGCGCGTTAAATTACAATTGAGAAAGGTTCCAAATCTTGCTTTTTATATCGATGATTCATTAGATTATATTGAAAAGATTGACAACGCCTTAGCTGGAAAAGAAAATCCAATTGAAAATCGAGATCTTTTAGATAAACGCAAGAAATTTTAATTTGAATTTTTCGTTATACATAGCAAAGCGATATCTTTTCAGTAAAAGCAGTAATAATGCAATTAATATAATTACAGGTATTGCTTCGGTGGGAATTATCGTCGGCACTATGGCATTGTTCGTTGTACTTTCGGTGTTTAGTGGTCTTCGGGATTTTAGCTTATCGTTCTCAAATGATTTTGATCCAGATTTAAAAGCAAGTCCAAAAACAGGCAAGTATTTTTCAATCTCTCCACAACAAGAAAGTCAAATTAAGAAGATAGCGGGCATCGCGTCCTATAGTAAAATCGTTGAGGAGCGAGTACTTTTCTTTTTCAAAGGAAAGGAGCTTGTTACTAGTTTGAAAGGGGTCGACTCCAACTTTACAAAAACCAATTCTCTTCAAAAAAAAGATATTTATAACGGACAATGGTTAAAACCCGATTCATACCAAGTGGTCGTCGGGTATGGGATTACAGAAAAATTATCGCTAGGTTTGTTTGATTTTAATAATCCTTTCGAAGTATATGTACCTCGAAAAGGGACTGGAGTAATCGACAGCGAAGAAGAAGCTTTTTATAAATCAAATTTAATTCCAGTTGGCATTTATGCCATCAGTGAGGATTTAGATAGTAAGTACGTATTCTGCGACCTCGCGTTAGCTCAAGAGTTACTGGAGTTAAAGTCAAATCAAATTTCAGGTATTGAAATTAAATTGAAACCTGATTTTGATGACACAATCATAAAAAGCGAATTAAAGGCAATTTTCAATAATAAAGTACAAGTAAAAAATAGGGCAGAGCTCAATGCTACATTACATAAAATGTTGAATACAGAGAATCTAGCGGTTTACCTAATTTTAACATTAGTTATTATTATGTTTCTATTTGCTTTTTCGGGAGCAATTATTATGATGGTCTTGGATAAAAGGGAAAATCTAAAAACGCTACTATATTTGGGTACGGATCCAAATAATTTAAAGAAAATATTCTTGTTTCAAGGTACTTTATTATGTGCGATTGGAGGAACTGTTGGATTGATTTTGGGTACCCTCACTGTATTGTTGCAGCAACACTTAAAAATAATTATGATTACAGAATCTTTAGCGTATCCGGTCAGATTTTCAATTCAAAACGCACTAATTGTCTTGGCAACCATAATGATTCTTGGATTTTTAGCTAGTTTAATAGCTAGTAGTCGAGCCGGTACAAAAGTGCTAAATTAACCAAATTGATAATCAGCATACTGTTCCTGAATTTCAACTAAAGCTTTGTACAGTGATTCTGCAGATTCCAAGGTAACTAATTTTAATCTATGTTCTTTAAAG
>Ga0114964_10002701_pt1 | contig 12268 bp, 11 predicted proteins | sample C_131016_MF_Meta_FD_92638 | JGI IMG/M metagenome (GOLD analysis project Ga0114964, IMG submission 92638) | Freshwater microbial communities from Lake Croche, Canada to study carbon cycling - C_131016_MF_MetaG | ecosystem: Environmental > Aquatic > Freshwater > Lake | place: Lake Croche, Canada... | reverse complement strand
TTAGAGGCCATTGCCATCGCGATCTCTAACCATTGTTGTTGACCGTGCGATAGATATTTGGCTTGGGTATCAGCATAATCAACCAGCTGAAACTCCACAATCAACTCTTCAATCTCTGGCATGAATTTCTTCGTGGTTCCGCTACGTACCAACGACCACATTCCATCTTTTGCCTGAAGTGAAATCATGATGTTCTCTTTAACAGTTTTTTCTACGTAAATTCTTGCGAGCTGGAACTTTATCGCCATGCCAGATTGGGCACGAATCATAGGATTTGCCGAAACCAGTTCTTTTCCGTTCAATAAAACCGAACCACTGTTTGCGATAGTTCGCCCGCAAATCGAATGCAACAGAGTTGATTTACCAGAGCCATTGGGACCAATAAGTCCCACTATTTGATTTGTTTCGACCTGGATAGAAACATTGGTTAGAGCTGCCAAATTTCCAAAACTTTTAGAAACGTCGACTACTTCCAATAATTTCATGATCGCTTTCTCAATTCTCGTTTATTCCGCGATTTCTCCCCTAGGGACGCGAGCCCCTTTGGCAAGAAAATCATCGTTGCCAGCAACATTAATCCCACCAAAATCTGCCACAAGCTAGGCAAAATAGATCGCATCTCAATATCCACGCTCTCTAATAAAGCTAATGCAAGCAATGGGCCAAAAAAGGTTCCCCGCCCACCCAAGACAACCCAAAGTACCGTCGATGTTGAAAGCGCCAAGCCCAGGCTGCTGGGAGAAATGAATCCTTCCGAGAGCGCGAATAGAGCGCCGCCCATCGAGGCAAGTGTGGCAGAGAAAATAAAGATTACTATCTGAATAGCAGAGCGGTTATAGCCAAAAAATTCAGCTCGCTCTTCATCGTCACGTACCGCATTGATAGCTAATCCGAACTGTGAATCGATGATGACAATGCACACAATAAGAGCTGCGGCGAAAATTCCAAAGGCAACAAAATAAAAGGCTATCGGGCTAGAGATTTCTTTGCCGAACAAAGTCGCAAAGGGAACTCCAGGAATTCCATTACCGGACCCCACAAAGGTCCAACTATTCGCTAATTTTTCGCAGACAAAAGAGATCACCAAGGTAACTAGAGCAACATAAAGCTCACCGACTCGTTTTCCTGAAAACAAGAACAAGGCAACCAATGTTCCCGACATAATTCCTGCAGCAATTGCGATGATTAAAAGCAAACCAATATCTGTCACATTTTCATTCGTTGCAAGGTAGGCAGCGAAATATCCGCCAACACCAAAAAATGCGGCTTGACCTAGAGTAAAAATACCAGTCTGGCCCCAAGACATCTCTACGCTCAAAACCAAAAGCCCATAGATAAATATTCGTGTTACGGCCTGGATTAGGTAGTCGTTTCCATTCATAAAAAGCAAAGGAGAGAGGATTGGGATAGCACAAACTATCGCCAGCCCAATCCTCATCCTTTTTTTCATTTTTTCAATTTATCCTTAGTTTGAGGCGTTTGCACATTGGTAAGGCTCGATCTGTCCCAAGCTCTTCAAGACAGTTTCTGATCCATCACCATTCGATTGGCCGAGGTACATAGATAGCTTTAGGTGTTTTGTTCCAGGAGCAAAACCTACTGGACCACCGATTGATTTTGTTAGTGAAACAGAATCCATCGCCTTATTTACCTTTGCGGTATCAAATGAACCAGCCTTTTCTACAGCAGCCTTCCAGAGATAGAAGCTGCGGTACCAAGCTGGAGCATTGAATGTCGAAGCAAAGAGTCCTGCTGCTTTTGGCTGTTCCTTGTTGAATTTGGCAACTTCAGCCCGGCTGAAAGGATCGGTAATTGGCGCGTAATAGTCCTGTACGCCAATGAGTCCCTGAGCTTGGCTACCAATCAATGGATTGATACCTTCATCGAAAAGAGTTCCTGCGATAGTTCCTTTAAAGCCACCGTCGACCACACCTTTAATAAATGGCGCGGTACCAGGGAGTACAACAACTTCGAAGAGCGCGTCAGCTTTGGAAGCCAAGACTTTACTGGTCAAGTTGGATGCGTCGGTCATATCCAAAGGAACATATTCTTCACCGACGATAGATCCGCCACCGGCGAGTACATCTTGACGTACCCGAGCGAGGATATTGCGTGGATACAAGTAGTCGCTACCAGCTAGGAAGAATGACTTCTTACCCTGGGATAGAAGGTACTTCACGGTTGGGTCAACTTGTTGGTTTGGCGCAGAACCAGTGTTCCAAACATTTTTTGTACATTCGTTGCCTTCGTAGGAGGCAGGCCAGATGTAGGTGGTGTTTCCGCGGCCAGCAATCACGCCACGAACAGCAACACGGGTAAAGCTAGCGACGCCGCCGACGACCATGGCTACATGGTCCTGATTGACGAGACGGCTTGCGGCTTGAGTAGCGATAGCTGGATCTGATCCGCCATCAGCGAGATCCATCACGAGCTTATGTCCGAGGACGCCACCACTCTTATTGATTTCATCGATCGTGAACTGAGCTACAGCCTGATTGGATTTACCAACAATGGCAAATGCGCCCGTCATATCGGTGAGAACGCCGACTTTGATCGGTGATCCCTTGGCAGTTGCTGCTTGAGATGGTGCAACTAGAAGTGAGCTCGCCAGTGCGAGTACACCCACTGCAATTCCCGAGACCATAAGTGATGTATGGCCCCGTATTATATTCTTCATTTCATCCTTCTCCTTCTGTTAGGGGGTTTACAGCGGTGAACATCTTTTCCATGCGCAAAATAAGTTATCGCCCCCTGTGAAAAATACCCATAGGGCGAAAACGCATGAAAACTATGGCGAAGCAGAGAATCAGAATTTGAGAAGATACTGGGCTGATAAATTGCGAGAGAATTCCGCCTGGAATCGCGATCAATGCGGCACCCGCAATCGGACCAGCAAATTGACCCAGGCCACCTACCATCACCGCAATGAACATAGGAATCAAATTCTCGTAGCCTAGGTTGGGATAGAGTGTTTGAAGCGGAACGATCATTGCTCCAGCAAAACCTGCGAGCGCTGCCCCTAGCGCATAGGTCCATGCATACATCCATTTCGTGGAAATTCCCGATGAAGCAACCAGCTCTGGATTATCCAACGTTGCCCTAATTTTTAATCCCACAGATGTCTTTAACAAAATAAATCCGATCGCACTGGCAACGATTAGCGTCACAATCATGATGACAATGCGCCAGATCGGTAATACCGCTCCTCCGATATGCACATTCGAGCCAATAGGAGCCGGCACTAATGAAGATTGTGTGGACATCCGAGTCCGTACGGTTTCGCGAATCACTAAACCGATGGCAAATGTAGCAAGGAGCGCTCCTTGCGGATTCTTATAGAACCTATGAATCACAGTTCGCTCAAGCGCTAATCCGAACAATCCCACCACGATCGGTGCGAGAAAGATTCCGAGTAGAACACTGCCAAAATACTGGTAGGACAAATACGCTGTTCCTGCCCCAAGCAGAACCAATTCACCCTGGCACATGTTAAAGACCTTCATCATTCCTACAATGACAGCCATGCCCAAAACTAATAAGACTAAAATCGAGGTTAAACTGAAAACATCAAAGATTTCACGAATAACCGTTGCGCTCATTCTCTAATATCCCTACTTCTCACCAAAGAAAGTTAATTGGGACTTGATCTCTGCAATGCGCGCTATTTGCCATTCTTGAACCCGCTGGTCGGGCAATGCGTCCCAGAATTCGGCCAAAATATCTTTCATCTCCGTCGTGGCTCCGGCGAGTGTTTCTATGACCGCTAATCCACAAAACGGCACATACGTTGGTGAATATCCACCTTCATGCGTCATCACAATTTTGCCGTTGCAGACTTTATCCGCAACCTTCATGAGCTCCCGAGTCATTTCACGATAGCCATTTGCTGTGACAATCATGCGGCCCAACGGATCTGTCATAGCCGCGTCGAAACCGCAGCAGACCACAATAATCTCTGGGGCAAACGCCTCCAGTGCGGGGAAAGCAATCTCTCTTAGCGCTTCCAAATAGGCACCGTTACCGCTACCGGCAGGCAACGGAATATTAATCGCGTAGCCCGCACCAGCATCCTCACCTTGATCAGCGGCATAACCACTTTGGGGAGGAAACAGTTGATCCTGATGAATCGAAATCGTGAGCACGTTTGGGTCAGAGTAAAAAATCTCCTGAGTTCCGTTTCCGTGGTGGACATCCCAATCGAGGACTGCGACTCGCTTCAGATCAAATTTCTTCATCCCATTACGAATTGCGATTCCGGCATTACCAAAAATACAGAATCCCATTCCAGTCTCTGGGCGAGCATGATGTCCTGGTGGTCGCACCAAGGCATAGGCATTATCCACTTCACCGCTGGCAACAGCATCAAATGCAGCGATTGCACCACCAGCAGCCCAAAGAGCAATCTCATACGATCCCGTGCCAAATGGACTTAGTCCATCACCGGCATCACCACCCGTTGGCAAGGCACTATCGCGCTCTATTCGTTGGATGTAGGCCGAGTCATGCACCAGTTCGATCTGATCCACAGAAGCTGGAGTGACCGCGATTCTAGTAAGTTTCTGTGCTAATCCAGAGACCTCGATGGCACTGGCGAGACGTTGCTTTGATTCCGCACTCTCAAAATGCTGATACGGCTGTGCGTTTAGGCCAGCTGGCATTGCACCGGCCCAGTTACCGGTGTTATGCCAGCCATAAATTTCTTCCCAAACGTATCCCGTGCTCAACGCATACCCCTCTTTTCTGCAATGTCCATCTCTGCCTCGATTTCAGCCAGAAACATATCTCCTAATTTCTTAGAGCACATGCCAGCTCCGCAAAGTTATTTACCAGAAGATCGATTTCATTTTGAGTATGCGCCAAACTGATAAGCCATTGCTCATCAAGGCCTGGAGGCGTGATGATGCCTCTATTAATGGACCAGAGCCACGATAATTCTGCCAAACCAAAATTTGTTGCTTTGTAGTCCCGGTAGTTTCTTACAGGATTTTGAGACCACGTGATGCAACCTTTGATTCCAAATCCCACGGTATGCGCTGGCAGGTCATATTCTTCAATGACATCAGAGATGCGCGTAAGCGCTTGATGATTGAGCGATTCGGCATCGGCAAGAGCCTCATCGGTTGCTATTCGATCCATGGCCCGGACACCTGCCATGCATAGCGGATTACCATTGAAGGTACCCATATGCATAAATCGTCCATCGAGAATGGTTGCCATTACTTCTTTCTTGCCACCAAAAGCAGCAACTGGAAGTCCCCCGCCGATGGATTTTGCCAGACAAATTAAATCTGGTTGAACCTGTAAGCGTTGTGCTGCACCCTGTGGACCGGCAGTGAGGCCAGTCTTAACTTCGTCAAATATTAATAGCAAACCGAAATGGTCGCAGAGTTCACGAACACCCTCTAGATAACCATCATCAGGGAGAACGATGCCAATATTTTCGAGTACTGGCTCCATCACTATTGCGGCTATGGAGTCCACATGCTTTCTAAAAATATTAGCAAGTGCATCCAAGTTGTTATAGGGCACCGGATACACATCACCTGGCACTATTGCCTCGTCAAAGACGGCAGTTGGAGCTAGCGGATCACCTGCATCAGAGAGTTTTGGCTTGACTGACACCGAGAGCGGATCGTAGGCACCATGATAGCCACCCTCGATTTTTACAATTCCATGCTTGCCGGTAAATGCACGCGCGGCCCTGATTGCGTACATTGTGGCTTCCGTACCAGAGTTTGCAAACCTGACTTGATCAATACCAAACCTACGACAGAGTAGTTCCGCCGCATCTCTAGTATCTGGAGCCGGGCTCGTAAAAATCGTACCTTTGAGCAGAACTTCCTGGACTTCTTGAACCACCTCTGGATTCAAATGGCCGGCCAACATTGCGCCAAAGCCCATTGATAGATCCAATAAACGACGGCCATCCACGTCAAACATCCACGGTCCTTGAGCAGAAACTATGGATAGTGGATATGGGTCCCAATATTGAAAGGTAGAAGTGACACCTAACGGAATTGTGATGGAGGCACGCTTATTTTCGGCGTGAGACTGAGGAGATATTGATTTATACAGCTGCCACTCAGAATCAAGCAGCTCTTCAATCTTCTTTGGACTTACTTCGGAACTAGATTCGGTTACTGATCGGAACTTGATGGTCTCGAATATTCGAGTCATGTAAAACATAAGACCCACGGTGAGGCCGGCGTTTACCGACTACATGGATCTTTTCCCCATTTCCTTCTCTATTTGGTTGAAATTAATCACGAGCTACGATGTATGTTAGCTGTGAATTCATGAAAATCAACCCCTTTGTTTGTTTTTCCGCACGAAATATATTTATACAGGATTGATTTCAGACAAAAAGATATTTTTTGTAGATATGTTGTCGCTCATTATGAAATCTTCTCTATTGGGATTTCATTATTGCAATAGCACTTTTCAGAGAATTAAAAAGTATTGGAGGTACCTTCTCGTCGAGCAACGCAAGCATCGATTCGTAATACTTTATGATAGAGGCCTGGTCGGCGGTGAATCGTGTCCAGACCACAAGACCACTGGATTGTAGGTCTGCTGCAATTGCCCGGGCATTGTGAAGTTTATCTGCGGCCGTTACTAGGAAGACGTCATAATCGGCTTCTGCTAGATGTTCGAGATGTTCCCTTTTTCGTTCCCACCAATCAGCTCTAGGTGCTCCTGATTCTGCGAGTGAATCACTACAACCTCGAACAATACGTGCGACGCGTTCTCCAAATTGTGCCTCAATCTCCTTTAATCGCGGTTCTCCACCACAATCTTCGGCAACGTCATGAAGCAAACCAGCGATTGCTTGATCCTCATCACCCATCGCTTCGATGACTAGCGAAGCGACTCCTAATGGATGGCAAATATATGGAATTTCGGTTGATTTTCTTGCCTGATCCCCATGACACTCGATTGCATATTTCAATGCATCGGAAAAACGATCCGAAAGGACCATGTGCGACTTAGTTTCTTTACTCATATTTCTCCTTTTTTCTTCTTTTCATTTATTGAGAGAGCTCGCGAGCGACCGCGGCCCAGACCGATGGTGTCCCATCATCGGGTAAATATCCACCTGCTCCGCCCATCAGTGTCGGTAGCGACGGAAAAGAATGAGCTAATAGCTCGGCTGCCTTCCGGTAGCCCTCGACCGAATACTGAAGATGCGTCAGGGGATCATTCGCGAGCCCATCGGCTCCCGAGGTCACGAAGAGCAGGTCTGGCTTAAAAGCTTTTGCTATAGGAATAAAGGTTCTGATTCCAGCCATAAGAGCGCCGTCCCCCAACCCTGTTGTTGCTGCACTTAACGGAAAATTGTAGACGTTTTTCTCGATCTCGTTTTTGAGACCAGTCCCCGGAAAAATCCCCTGTTCGTGAATAGAGAAGGTGAGGACATCGAAATTATCGCGGGTGAGGTTTTCGACACCATCACCGTGATGCGCATCAATATCAATGATCGCAACTTTAAGTCCATGATTTTTAGTTGCAATATCGGCTGCAATGGCAAAATCATTGAAGATGCAGAAGCCAGATGAATGATCATATTGGCCATGATGTTTTGCTCCAGGAAGATGAATTGCAAGATCTGCCGAGCCAACAAGCAACTCATTGAGAGCAACCAATGTGCCACCGGCAAAGAGGGTGGCAAAACGCGCTAGGTCTTCGCGCGCTCCGCGCCACTCACCGGATGTATGCTCTTTCGTGACCTGGTTGATATAGCGAGTGCTGTGAACTCGGAAGAGCTCTGCATCCGTTGCTAATCGTGGTTGGAGGATCTGCTGATCCGAGGTAATGATTTTGCTGTCGACAATGGCGTCGAATCCATTTGTGAACCGACGACCCTGAGTCGGATGATCATCCGAAAAGAACCAGTTGGCGTATTCGGGTGAATGAATGATGATAACTTTTTTTGTCATATAGTCCTTCTTAATTGTTGTAGTCATCTTGTGTCTTTGGATTTTCCTCACGGTTGCGCATCTTGCGAGCGCGAGTCTTTTCCGAGAAGTTTTCTTTGAGGCGCTTTGATGAGTATCCGATTTCGTCGAATTCGGCAGATTTTGCAAGAGCATCGATTTCGTTAGCCTCTGCGGTAATGATGCGAAGCGACTCTGCAGTGCGATCATCGGTCACACGGATAGTGTTCGCCTCGCGTCGTAGCCGCTCTGCAGAACTCTTCAAACGTAGAGATGCTTTGCGATTTTCACCCTTCAGAAGTTCTTCAACCGCAGTTGCCTTCTCATTCTGTGCCGTGAGAATCAAACGTTCTGCACGCACAACAGCATCGGCCAGGCGTCCTTTGGCGACATCATCCGGGACGACATTGACCTGAACCGGCATCGCGACAGAGATTTCTTGCATCTGTTCAACATCGAGGTATTCCAGCGTAATATCAGCGATAGTCGTTAACCCGAGCGCCGGCATTCCGGGTACTTCGATATCGAGAACAAAGCGACGGTTCTCCCCTGCATATAAATCCCCCAACTGAAGGACGTAGGTGTCGCCTTCTTGGTAATATGGCAATCGTTGCAAGATTTCAATTCGTGGATTGGCTGTCAAAGCTGGCGCTGGAGTGAATCGCAGGACCGCGTTGACTACAGATTTTTCCAGTAGATCATCGACTTCAGCGGCAATCGCGCCAATCGCTTCATCAATTGTGTACGCGAACCGGTGCACACCGTTACCACCCTGAGCGAGCGCTTCTAGAATTTTCTCGTCGTAGCCCGTACCCAGACCAATCGTGGAGGTCGTAATTTTTTTGGCTACATGACGCGAAGCTATCTTTGCAAGTACCTCTGGATCCTGCTCACCGGAATTGGCATGACCATCAGAGATGAGCAAGAGGGTGGCACCAGCATCGGTAACAACTCGTGAGAGCTCTCGAAGACCTAGGGTATAGCCAGTCGATATATCAGTGTTTCCGCCAGTTCGCATCCCCCGGATCGCTCTAACAAGTTCAGGTTTATCATGATCAGTCATTTTGCACATAGGCGCAATAACGAGTGCCTGATCGTCAAAAGCGATTAGCCCGAATGAGTCTTGCGGAGCGAGGCGATCGATCAATTTTAGGATTGACTCCTTCGCTGATTCGAAGACCGGGCCGGTCATTGAGCCACTTCGGTCGAGTACGATTTCGACCGCCTGACCCGCTCGTGACTTGGCCGTATCAGGAATCGGTGCGGTCATATCGATCATCATGGTGACCTTTTCTTTTGTCTCGAGTGCGACAAGGTCGATATCTAGAAATGCTTTAACGTTCATGGTGGATCCTTTCGATGGATGTTTTTGACATTTTTGAGCCTCTAGTGAGTGAGACGTTGAGAAGTAGCGGAAATAATCACGATTCCGAAAGTTTTTTTTATTCAAAGTTTGGACGAGCTCAAGTCCAATATTGTTGCAATGTGAGTTACTGCTGTGAGGGCTGAACCGCTCTCGAGGTGGCGGTTCTGATGCTTGCTATCGAAGGGTCAAGGCTTACATAACTTCAAGATATAGGTAACCACTGACAAAGCAGCCAAGCTAGCGGTGAAGTTCTGATTTAGTCGTATTGGCGTTGATATTTCGCCTGGATATCCTCTCGAATCCTTCGAAACTGATTTGAAACGGCATTAGGACTTCCGTACTCCAGGGCTTCGGCAATCTCTACCAGTGTAAAACCAGCGGCGTACATCAAAATCAGACGTTGATGTTTCTCTGATAGAAAACCTAGTACTTCGTTGATGGATTCTTGGAGCGTATAGGCAGTTTTAGGACCGAGCAGAGTTGTCGCGATATCGTGAGTGAACTCTTCCGCCCCATCTTCCGAGAAAAGAGATATATCGCTCAACGGGCGAACGTTGTTGCGAGTGGATATTCGCCAGGCATCAATCGTCGCATTGAGCACCGTAGAACGGAGCCAAGCAGGGACATTAGTAGGTCGGGATTCCTGATGCAGTAACCGTTCAATACCGATCGATGCAAAATCTTCGGCACTCTTACTTGCAGAAGGTTGGCGGCGGCGGTTCGCAGCCGCTAGGGCAACTCGGCGCCACTCATTCCATTCGGCGGCGGTTACCTCATCTTGCCAACGAGCCACTCTCCTCATGTCCGATCTGCCCACATTTCTCATGAATTGTGATTCCTAACATCATGAAATAGAACCTAAGCGCTCCGCTCCCGAATTTTTTTGGTTCGCAGGGAAGAGATAAAAGATAAGGTAATAAATGTTATTCCCGTAAACCCGGTGACCATATCTGGAATCTCATATTTGAGGGAAGCAAAGAGGATCAAAGCCAGTGCACCAATTGCATAATGCGCACCATGCTCCAAAAATTCGTATTTTCCAAGCGTTCCTTGGCGGACTAAATACACCGTCAGGGAACGAACAAATAACGCGCCAATTCCAAGCCCGGTAACTATCACAAAAATCTGATTGGAGACGGCAAAGGCACCTATTACCCCGTCAAAGCTGAAAGAAGAATCCAGAACCTCTAAATATAAAAATAAGAAGAAAGCGGCCTTGCCAGTCAACGCCATTGCGCCCGAAGCGGCCTGTGCTGATCCAGAGATACCACCTAGTTCACCGTCACCATCATCGGATTCAACTTCAAAAAAGCCCGCTAATCCGTTGACGATCAAGTATGTAATCAGGCCAGCAATACCGGACAACAAGACCGTTAGGCCTTGATCACCCGCAAGCCATTGAACAGAGCCAAGCAAAACACTCAACGCCACAACTATTGAGAGTGATTCAATACCACCAAGCTTTGCTAGTGGCCTTTCGATGAAAGCAAGCCAAGGATTATCCCTATCTTCAAAAAGAAAATCGAGAGCAATCATCAATAAGAAAAGTCCACCAAATGCGGCAATCGCAGGATGTGCGGCGATTAAGTTTGCCTCGTATAACGAAGAATTATTTATCGCCATATCAACCACGCTCATCGGTGACTTCTTGGCGGTGATTCCCACAATAACGATAGGAAATAGCAGACGCATCCCCACGACGGCTATTAAAAATCCAAAAGTCATGAAAATTTTCTGCCAAAAAGCACTCATGCGACCCAGAATCGTCGCATTTAAGACGGCATTATCGAAAGATAATGAAACTTCCAAGACAGCGAGAATGAGAACCAGCACCGCCACATTGGGGCCCGCCCAGATTACGGTTCCTATTAAAACAAGTACAGTGGTGATAATTGAGCCATAAAACGTTTTCATGCCGTCTCCTCAAAAACTACGCTGGATATCCCCCACTTGCGCCCGAAGTCTAACCACTTTCACGTGGAATGGTGTGCCCAGAATCCCTGGCAAAACAGCGATCTGATGAAATTATTGCCCATCCCTAATCGACTGGCCTAAGCTCTTCACCAAAATAGGCCATGAGGAAGTAGCGGATGGACCTAATCGACTCATGCAAGGAGCATGATGATTTTTCGGAACGGGAGAAAAATGAAAACGAAAAAATGCCTTGCTCGAATTGCAGTACTCGCAATAATGACAACAGGCTTCCTCGTGGGGGGCATGGGCATAGCAAGCGCTGATTCAACTCTCTTTATGAAGATTGATAACCTCCAGGGCGAATCTCAGGCTACCGGGCGGAATGGACAAACTGAACTCTCTTCATTCACATTTGGCGCAACTACTTCTAGCCCCTCTTTAGGACAAGGCGCGAATAGTGCCGGTAAACCTTCATTTGCTCCTGTCACGGTCACTAAAGTGTTTGATTCAATTTCTTTAGATACTTTAAAAACCCTTTCGTCAGGGAAAAGGTACAGTTCAATTGTTATCGAAATGACTAAGCAGCTACCTATTGGTCGACAAACATGGGCACGATATTCTTTTACAGATTCATTTATTACAGCTGATGCAGTCTCAAGCGATGAGAACGGTCAATTAATTGAGACGCTCACCTTTGTTCCAAAGACTTTCAAAGTTGATTACTACAAAACCGATAATGCCGGAAAACTTGGAGCACCATTGAGTTTCGGCTTTGATGTTTCATTAATGCGAGTGTTGTAACTACTTACAAGTCGTTCATTCCGACTCATTGCTCGTCCGAATTTTGATTCTAGTGACGAGCAATGAGTTTTTTAATGATCGTTAATTCACACCCGCCTAATCCACTTCTAACTTTTACCTAATCCGGGATTTTGTTCCTAAAGCATTTAGCAACTTCTGGATCCGTGAAATAGACATAACACCCTTTCATTCCGCGACTCATAAGAGTCCGATAGGTATTACGAATAATATGATCAGCCTTCGCTTCTGCTTC
>Ga0114964_10002699_pt1 | contig 12280 bp, 18 predicted proteins | sample C_131016_MF_Meta_FD_92638 | JGI IMG/M metagenome (GOLD analysis project Ga0114964, IMG submission 92638) | Freshwater microbial communities from Lake Croche, Canada to study carbon cycling - C_131016_MF_MetaG | ecosystem: Environmental > Aquatic > Freshwater > Lake | place: Lake Croche, Canada... | reverse complement strand
TGGTATCAACAAAGTGATGACTTTCGTATGAAGTCGGTTGCTAGTTGTCTAAGTAAATATGGATTCAGCAGCTATTCAAAAACTAAGAAATTTAAAGATGGTCTCCGGAAAGTTTTCTTGGAAAAATATGAAGTTGATTGGTATTCAAAATCAAAGGAATTCAGGAATAAGTATAGAGAAACATGTATAAGTCGATATGGTGTTTATCATCCGATGCTAAATCAATCATTTAAGAAGGCAACTTCTAATACAATCAGAGCGAAGTATGATGTTGATTGGTATGTACAATCAAATGATTTTAAGTTAAAATCATTTGATAAAAAAGGTAAGTTATATGATGGCCCAGCCGGATTTAAATATAAAGAATATATTTTACCATCAGGTATGGTAGTTAAGGTACAGGGTTATGAGAACTTTGCGTTAGATATTCTATTCAAATCATATAGTGAGTCAGATGTTTCTATCTCGTACTATGATATAAAAGATGAAATAGGTATATTAAATTATGTAATGGATGATAAAGATAGAATATATTTACCTGATATTTATATAAAAAGTGAGAATAAAATAATAGAAGTAAAATCAGAATATATTTATAATATCGAGATAGAGAAAAACATTTGTAAAAAGGAAGCATGTATTTTACTGGGTATGCAGTTTGAGTTTTGGATAATGAATAAACACGGAAAATTGGTTAATATATTTTAATATATAACAAATGAGATATCTAAAATTGTTCGAGAAAGAGAACCAATACAAACTATTTATAGAGTGGGAGAATGCTAACGGTAGTGGTGCTAACATGCGATGCCATGATTTTAATACTGAAGATGAGATGATAGATTTTCTAAATTTTATGTATGAACTTCGAGAGTTTAAACCACATAGCTACTCTGTTAATGGATATTCTAGGGCAGGATTCTCCAATAGTCATAGAGCTTGTCAAGTAGATTGGATTAAAAGAATTGCTAAGAAGTATAGTGATAAATTTGTTGATATGATGCCAGATGATAGAGTTCCTGGTCAGAAGGCTCGTTGTAACAACATTCATGTTGAGATATATGGAGAGACACTTAGTATTGTCTGGATGAAATCACTAAAGACTGAAATGATATCAATACCAACTATAAATTCCAAAATTGAACTATCAATAGGTAATATTTATCCAACTCAGGTGGGCGTTAAGATATTTGGTGGTACTAATGAGGATTATCTGGAGTATGAGGATTTTGAACATAAAATGATGGATTTTAAAGTTGGTGTAGAAAAATATCCTAAGATAAAGTGTGTTTTATCTGATTGTGTGATAGATGTTGGGAATACCTATAGCAGAGAGCATTATACCTATGATAGAGTAAATAATAAAGAAGTCTTAAAAGATAGTTATATCTTATATTCTGAGCGTCATTGTTTTGATTATAAATTACTTTCTTATGTTAGTTCTGGTGATGATTATCTAAAGTATGTAACTAGTAGTCTTTTCGGATATGATCCAAATTATCAGATGAAGTTCCATAAGGCATTAAAAAATTATTATTTTGTAGATTAATATGAGATATCTAAAACTGTTTGAAGAGTATGATAGAGAAGCTAGTGATGTGTCCTTATTTACTAAGGATGAACGTGATTTAATAGAGGATGTATTATTATTATATGTCGATAAATATAATATGGTTGATATGCCTTCTGATGAAGATGGTATATATTTTGATGAAGATTTGGATAGAATACAGTTTTGTGTACAAAGGTTAAGAAACATAGGAATAGATATCGAGTCACCACTTAGTATATCATTAAGTGAAATTTATCGCGATATGAGTGATTCTTTTGTGAAAAGAATTGAACGACTAGGATTTAAAGTATTCTGGTGTGGGTTAAAGGAATATGATGATAGAAATACAATAAGTATAACTATTATGAAACCGGATGGATATAAACCATTTGAATAAACTGAGAAAACAACATCTCAGTTTTTTTCTATATATAGAGATATGATAACAGAAAAAACAATTACCGAATTTTTATCCTCTGAGTATAAAGAGTATTCCTTATACACAATCGAGAGTCGTGCTATTCCATCATTGATTGATAGTTTTAAACCATCTCAACGAAAAATTATACACGTTTGTAATCAAATGTGGCGCACTGGTAGTGAAAAGACACTTAAGGTATTTCAACTTGCTGGTAAGGTTGCTTCTGATTGCTTTTATCATCATGGTAATTGCCTAGCACCTGATACTAATATCTTATTATCGGATGGTACATTTATAACTATATATGATTGGTTTATTAGATATCCTGATGCTACTCTTGACATAGTGTCATATGATGAGTCTAGTAAAGAATTTGTAAAGAGTGTTGGACATTCACCAAGAATTGGTAGTATTACAGATATTGAATATGAACTTGAAATGGAAGACGGATCTATTATAAAATGTACAAGTAATCACCCCTTTTTAACAAAAAGGGGTTGGGTAGAAGCAAAGGACTTATTAGATGATGATGATATTATTACCATGGTTGATTAAACCCGTGATAAAAAAGACACTTTTTGTTTCTAATATATAGAATATGAAAAAATGTAAAAGATGTGGTATTGAATTTAATCTTAATAAGGTTCCAAATAGATATATATTAAGGAATATTGATAAATATGAGTATTGTGTTGAGTGTAGAAAATTTAAAAATTGTAAAATTTGTGGGTTGGAATTTAAACATCATCAAAACACAACTTGCTCTAAACAGTGTGCTTCGCAGCTGAAAGAGATTTCATATATGGAATCTTGTGGGTCATTACATAATTTCAGTGGAAGTTCAAAATCCAGAATGGAATGGGAAGGTAAAATTTTTATGGAGGAAGGTATAACAAATGTTTTTCAACGCGAAAGTGTAAAAGAGAAATCTAAAAAAACACTAGTTTATAAATATGGGGTTGATCATATATCAAAAAATGAGAAAATAAAAATAGGGAAAAATGAAAAAATTAAAGAAAAAATTAAAAATGATCCTTTATTTTATAAGCATATTTGGTGGGAGATTCATAATAAATTAATTGAAGAAATTGGATATGACCCAAGGTTGCATGTTCTTGGAAGAGCCTCTAAAGAGTCACTTAAGGTTTTTAATCCAATTGTTGAGTGGTGTTTATTTAATAATATTGAATATGAAGACATCTATTTAGGTATAAATAATAAAAATGAGTATTTTATTAGAGATGAATCTCGTATTTATATGTATGATTTTGTAATTAGAAGTAGAAAAATAATTATTGAATTTCACGGAACAGCATTTCATGCCAGAAATGAAAATTGGATTTCACCGTTTATAAACGAAAGTGCAATTGATAATATAAAGAATAGAATAGTAAAAAATAAAACCGCTATCTCAAACGGATTCAAATTATTAGAGATATGGAGTGATGTAGATGTTAATATTAATATTAATAATTGTATAAAATTTATAGAAAGAAACTTATGAAGATAAAGTCAATAAAGATAAATGTCTTAGATACAGAAAAAAAATTCTATGATATAACTGTGGATAAATATCATAATTTTGTGATTAATGACAAATCGCTAGTTGTTACACACAACAGCTCACTAGAGTCTGCTATTATAACAATGGCGCAAAAGTTTAAAAATAACATGTCACTTTTGGAAGAAGATGGTCAATTTGGATCACTTAGATCACCAGAAGCAGGAGCTCCAAGATATATCGGAACTAAATTGAATAAGAATTTCAGGCTTTTATATAAAGACTTTGAATTACTTTCATATAAAGAGGAGGAAGGTGAGAAAATAGAACCTTATTTCTTTCTACCTATCATACCTACTATTCTAATTAATGGTTCATCCGGTATTGCAGTTGGATTCTCATCTAATATATTAAATAGAAACCCAATTGATATTATTAATGCTTGTGAGAATTTATTAAAGGAAAAGAAAATAGGTAAGATAAATCCATTCATACCATTTTTCAATGGTGAATATGTTCAAGATACTGAAAATCACAAAAGGTGGATAATAAGAGGGAAGTTAGCCATTCAAAATACAACTACTGTTAAGATTACTGAATTACCTCCATCAATGACATTTGAGAAATATGAAAATATTTTAGATGACTTGGTTGAAAGGAAATTAATCGTATCATATGATGATAATTGTAAGGATGTTATTGATTATACTATTAAGTTTACCAGAGATACATTAGCAAAATATGATGAAGATAAGTTGGTTAAACTACTTAAATTAGAGGAGTATGAAACTGAGATATACTCTACATTAGATGAGAATGGTAAATTAAAGATATTTGAGTATGTTGAAGATATTATAAAATACTTTGTTGTATTTAGGTTATCCTTCTATGATAAGAGAAAGGAATTCATGTTAGATAAAATGAGACATGAGTTGAAAGTTTTATCTAACCGAGGTAGATTTATTAAAGCTATACTTGATGGTAAGTTAGAGGTTAAGAATGTTACAAAGGATAAGATTATTACTGATATAGAGGCATATGGTTTAGAGAGAATTGATGGTGATTATGATTACTTGTTGAGAATGCCAATTTGGTCTTTGACGAAAGAGTTGTATGATAAGCTAAAATCTGATTTCAAAATAAAAAAGGAAGATATTGAGAAGCTTTTACTGGTTGATCCTAAGGATATGTATTTAGAAGATTTGTCAGAATTAAAGAAGAAATTAAAATAATTTTATTATATTTGTATATTAAAACTAAAATTAATATTATGTTTCAAGCTACAAAAGCAGTAAAGACAATTTTCTACATCAATGTTATCGCGTTCTTACTAACATTGGTTGCACCAGGATTTTTTTATTCTACATTTGCTATCTGGCCCGGTTCCGGATTTCACTATCATCAGTTGATCACACACCAGTTTATGCACGGTGTATTCATGCACATCTTATTCAATATGTTAGTATTTCTATCATTTGGTCCAACCGTTGAGAATTACTACGGAACTAAGAAGATGTGGATATTCTATCTATTAGCAGGCTTATCTGGGGCTATCCTACACTTAGCAATGACAACAGGTTCTAACCCATTGGTTGGTGCATCCGGTGCGATATGGGGAGTGATGATGATGTTTACAATGTTATATCCGAATGATAGAGTATATATTTTTTTAATACCTTATGGTATACGAGCTAAATATGTAATAGGTGCCTTATTTTTAATCGAAGTTATTAGTGCAGTTGTATCACATGACAATGTATCACACTATGGACATATTGGTGGTGGATTGATGGGTTTGTTATTATTCTTTCAAGAAAAATATAAATTAATAGATATAAATGACTAGTATAATTATATCTAAGCTATCTTCTAAGAAGATTCTATGTAAGTATAAAGTACCGATTGTTTTTGAATCAGGGTACCATATTAGAGATATTGAGATAAAGGGTAGGTATAAATTTAACACTACATTATTAGAGATGCTTAAACCTAACTACTATATATGTGCGGTTAGTAGAATACTGGGTGTTAAGATGAAAAATGTTAAGTTTGTTTGGTATTATGAACAACATACAATTAATGTTAGGCTTTTTGGAGTTGATTTACCAACGGGTTTTAGTGGTGATGTAACTAAGGATATTAAACTTATCAAAAAAATATGTATATTTGATAAAATTTGTGAAAGAGATTATAAGATAAAAGAATTATGCAAGCAAGTGTAGTAAATAACTTTATAGACAATAAAATTAGACAAACCCTAAATAATAATTTGGGGATAGAAGGGGTATTGAATATGCTTGGAGAAAGAGTTCAATCTAATGATGGTAATGAGAATTGCTTTAAAGCCTATATTGCAGTCTTCTCGAAAAAGAGAATTAATGATATTAATATAGTTCGTAGTAAGTTTGATGAGTTGTCTGAGAAGAAGAAGTACACATTATTGAACCTACTCAAACTAAGAGATAAGCTAGTTGGTATTCCTGACTTTGAGATTGGTAAGTTTGGACAATTGGTACCTAGACATATAGAAAATAAATTTTAAAATGGATAAGGAAAAAGAAGAAACAGTTAATAATGGATCATTTATAGTTGGTTTACTAATATTAATGATATTAGGTTGGATATTTATGAAAACTCCGGTTTCGGCAACCTATGAGGGTAAGGTGAGAGTTGATTCAGTGGATTTTCACCCAGCGTATAAGGATAATATCTCACAGGCTGCTCCTTATTGGAGATATAGACTTGAAAAAACTAACTTCTTTGTATCTTCTCTTAAAGAAGTAAAGGTTGGTGATTCTGTAACAGTAATAATTAAAAAATAATGGGTGATATAATGGATTTCAATTTTGATCAGTATGCTCTGCTAACGTCTCTTCGTGACTTTAAGTTAAGAGTCATAACTGGTGATGTGATGTTATTTATTCGTCCAGAAGCAATTAGTAAGTTTAAAAAAGAATTAAACTTTATACAAGAAAATTTTCCTGGTGATATAATAACTGGATCATTAGCACTAAGCCTATATGGCTTGTTATCAAGACCTATTAGTGACATTGACATTATCATACCTGATAAGAGTCGCTATGATAGCTATCACACAAGTATGTATGGTACCGATTCAAATAATGCTGGAATAGATAGAGGTAGTCTAGGTTATCGTATGTTTGAGTATAAAAGAAATTGGTTTTTTAAAGATGAATATAAGGTAGATTTCTTTGAGAATAATAGTGCATTTTTTAATGAGTTCATCTATAAAGGCAGTGTATTAAAAGTACATTCTTGTCTAGATATTTTGGATGAGAAATTAAGTCTGGTTCAACCTTTCAGCAAACACGCAAGCGATTTGAACCGAATTCTAAAATAATTCGTATATTTGCTGAATGACAAGCGTTCAAATCAGAAATTTAATAAATTTTACATTTATATTTAATGGAGTAGTCGATGACTCATACTTTATTAAATGTGATATGGGATATATATGGGATAAATATCAATCAATGATTGGTTTTGATCCAAAGGATCCTATTGTTATTGATGGTAGTTCCATGAGACTTAAAAATGAATGGTGTCAAACGTGGAATAAAAGATTTATTGGTTTGGATGCTAAGGATAGCGTATTAAACTATCTATGTGATACCACCATGAGAGTGGTACGAAATCTGAGTCCGTGTGACATAGTGAGTTTATTTAAATTACATATCGGTAATCCGGATAAGATAATCAATATAGAGTATAAGCATATACACCCAATACTTATTCGGTATATAGATAAATATTGTGAGGTATATAATAGAGAAATAAACTTAGAATTATTAACTTAATATAATGATAGACAAGAGAACCCATCGCTGGAAACAGAGGAAGTTCGCGACTACAAAACCTAATTTGGGAGGATAAGTAGGGAAACAGAAAGTCCGTTACTACCAAAGAAGTAGCAAGCCAAACAGTTCAAGGGTGTCGGTTTCCTTATGCGAACGGGTTGGTGCAAAGATAAATGATGTGGATAGAACAGAATCGCGGCTAAGCTCAGTCTATTTTTTTATATGACGTTAAAACATTTATTAGACAATAAGTATATCTATGTTGATCCTGAATTGGATTGCTATGAGGAAACAATAGACTGCTATTCAGTTGTTGTTGAAGTAACAAAAACACATGTCTATCTAATCAATAGCTATTTAAAATCCGAATATCTAATGAGATGGGCTATAACAGATGATGAAGATGATATCAAGCCCAATGATATCTATATTAGACGAATACTATCATTCTACGATAGTGAGAAAAATTTCTACTCAAAAGATTATGTTACTTATGATAAAGATGATGGTGAATACTTACCAGAGTTTCTTACTTCATTAAAAGATTGTTGGAAATATAAAAGTGATATTCAATTTAGAAGAAGTGTTGATATATCAATTATTTGTGAGGACTTGAATTATATAAAAGAATTTTTTTAAATCACAGAAATATTGTATATTTGTATTTATGAACGAGCTACAAATAGAAGAAAAATACGCCGATAAATGGAAATGGGTTGGTAAGACTGAACAAGAGCTTAAGAAGATAGCTATGGATATCTATAATGGTTTAATTTATACTGATCGTCATTGTCGTCAATCAGATATTATGTCAGTATTCATGTGTTTGTTATTTATGGATCCGCGCTCAAAACCAACCTCAACTGACACCCCAACTGATAGAGATAATAAAATCTATGAATTATTGGAAAGAGATATTGAATCTAAGCACTACTTAGAATTCATCAAAAATATTGGATTAGTGTATGAGTATCTATCAGAAGCAGGTCCGAGATGTATTAACGGTTGTCCCACATTTACAAGTGTTAGACTTCTATCGAGAGAAGATACAATAAAGATGTTTGAATTTCACGATAAATACAAAGAACTAAGAGAAACAACAGATAAATTTTAATATATGGCAATCAAAGGACAATCAAAAACTGAATATTTAAAGAATTACAAACGAGTTAGAGATATCATTGAGAAATCAGATGGTAATGTAGATAAACAAAAGGCACTTGCTGCAACACAAGCAAAGCTCATAACAGATGAGCATAAAGCCATCAATAGAGCAATGGCTGCAAAAGAAATAGGAAATGAAGATATCTTTGATGTTTTCTTCCGTAGAGCTTACGAATTGGGTTCGGTTGGAACACAGGAGTATCGCGATTATGTAATTTCAAAATTATTAGACTAATGGTGATAAGTAATTTATTCTTAGATATATATATAAGAGCTTTAATGTATCTAATCAGGTTGATAAAATCAACCAGTTAACCAGAAAAGAGCGGCTAGTGCTGTTTGCACTTTGTATAGATAGATACGATTCGGATTTTGTAGTGCAGAATTATGCACCATTCAAAGAAGATTTGTTGGTGCTCGATCGTGCATCAGATAGCACATATGACGAAAATGATATTGATATTAAAGAGTTATTTAAAGAGCTTGGTTCTGATATTTCTATTAACAGTCTAGTTGATGAGAATGATAATAAGCTTCCAACTGCTCTTACAGAAGAACAAGCTCGTATAATAAGAAGAGATTTAGGAATCGATAATATTCTTTCATAATGAAAAGACAATCAGTTGTTTGTGTAATAAAAAAGGGTGATGAGATACTACTCTTAAAGAGACACCCATTCGATAGAACTCTACCGAATACTTACTGCTTACCTGGTGGTAAGGTCGATGTGACAGATAAAACACTAATTGATGCTGCGAAAAGAGAAACTCTAGAAGAGACGACTAATTGATAACCTCAAAGTTCTATGTGTTAAAGAAAATGAAAAGTTTGTAATTACGTGTTTCACTGGTGATGTCGAATCCTTTGATGTTAAACTATCGAATGAACATGATTCTTACATATTTCAAAATATAGACGAAATAAGAAGCAATAACATCATTGGTGTTGTTACAAAACAGCTATTGTTGGAGTATTACTCTTAGATTTGGTAATTAATAAAAAATGACATATATTTACAAAAATATTTATAAATGAACGAACAAGAAAATATAGAAGAAGTTAAAAAAGAGAAGGTTATTGGGCAGTTTAAATCTGACAAACTAATCGAATTTGTAGCTACTAAAGGTATGATAAACTACATCACCAACGAAGCTTTCATCGATGGTAAGCAACTATCTGGGTTAGACTTGGATGGTATTGTTTTTAAATTGACTATCTGTGATGAGGGCACTGTTAATTTTGATGAAGTTGATACTCATTATACAACTCCCGAACAAAGACAAAGACTCTTAGAGGTTATCTCTGATAAAACCGTTACTCCCTACTACACAAGTCGTCCAGTTATCAATGAACTAACATTTAGGTCAGTTCAGTTGGTAAAGGGAAATCAAATTGATTTGTATCTATGTGTTGAATATAAAACACCTATCTCAATATTGGCTGAACTTCTTGAAGAAGAAGATGTTCAAGTAACTGATGCTCAACAATCCAAATTAGATGCGCTGTGGGATTTATTTGATGAAGAAGTTGATGAAGAAGCACCAGTCGTTGCTGAGGTGGTTAAGGTAGATGTCTCAGAAACATTTGATAGTAAGAAGATGATGGAAGAGTCATTTAAGAAGATGAAGCAAGAAAAGATTGATGAACTTTCGAGAGAAATTACACACCAATCTAGTGAATTAAAGAAATTTGAGTATGAAAAAGCTCAAACTGAGACAAAGATTGAGAGAGCTAAGGAAGAAATTCGTCTCGCTGAGTCACGTCTTGATAAAATCAAGCCAGCTGAAGAACCAAATGGATATCTATTCTTCGTATCTGAGCAGCTTAATGAAAAAACTACACTTGATGAAGCAACTGCTAAACTTATACTTAGTAAGATATCCAAGGTTAAGTCAATAAATGCGCAGGCATTTATGAAGTTATTTGACCAAGGTGAGTATAATATAAAGCTTGGTACATTAGTTGATGGTGTTCCAGTGGAAGCAGACTTAAATGACTTACCAGTTGATATTAAAACCGCGTTAATTTCAATGGGTATTACCAAAACAGTATCATCTACAAAAGTTGGTGATGCGGTTATTGAGGATATTGGATTAACTTATATTGGTGAATTAACATGGCATGATATTGTTGGTGCTCTTATTAAGAAAGGCTTCGAGCAAAATCCAGATTTTGATAAAATGTGTGGTAGTAATTCCTATATGAAGGATGAAGATAAATACAACCCAGCAAATGCAGTTGCTCCAACATGCTGTGGTTCTAATACTTGTGAACATAATACTAATGATATGGCAATTAAGAAATTTAATGAATTTGAAGAAAATGGTGTTTTAGTAGAAACACATAAAACCCCGGTTAATCTAGTTATCGTAGGTGCTGATACTAGTGATGGTGGTGGTAGTAGAGATATCGCTGTGACTGATGATGAAACAACAGTTGATATCAAGTCTGGAAATAGTAAGCCAATCACGTTTTCGTGTGAGGGACATATATCAATTCTGACTTTACCTCAGTATGAAGGTTGGTTGAAACATTGTAGAGATAATGGTATGGAGCCTGCTGACTTTGGAATAGTAGATGCTGTATTACTTACTAACTTCGTAGGTGATATCAGAGTTACATTAAAAGGTGAGGACGGTTATATCAATGGATTTCACTTAGGAGATTATATCTTACATCAAACTGAGGAAGATGTTTATGATGTTACGATAGAACTTCCAAGCGGTACAAATCTTTATGAAATTAAAGATCATAATTTGACATCGGTATTACCCTATATAAGAGATGGGAAAATAGATACTATTGTAAAAGATACATCATTTGCAGATAGTCTGTTGAAGAATGTATTTTCAGATGATGTCTTTTTATTTGCCATAGCGGAAGGTGATGACCCTCAGTATGCTGAGCCGGGTTATGGTGACTTCACGGTTATTATTAATCCTAAGGATTACTGGGATACTGAAGCTTGTCAGAGTGATGAGCATATATCAACTACCTGTGGTGGAACTTTAGATTTGCCTGTTGAGTTTGAAGAGTTAGCAGAATCTACATTTGTCTATAACGGAACTGATTTAGAGATATGTATCAAGGAACTAGTTCAGTTAGGGTTGAAGTTTGACCCGGCATTTCAGGATTTCATGAATCAATATAATCCAACTCCAAAGACAGTTAATGGATTAACAATTGAGTCTTATATCAGACAGAACTATCCAAGTGCAATCGTATAATTTTAAAAAACAAAAAATGATTTATTTACTATATCTGCTTATTTTTATTGTATCATTGGTGTTGTCTTTCGTAACATCTGGTATAGAACATCTTCTAAATCTTAGAAGTAGTTATCTACCTGTAATCGTATATCTTGCCTCATACTTTGTTCTACTGAGTCTGTTTGTTAAGTTTAGATTCAAGAAGAAAAGCTTACTGAAGTTCTTTCTTATGAGAAAGTTAGCTTCTTTAAACTCTGTTTTGAACTTCATTGATAAAAAGGTTATTACTAGTAATAAAGCTGTACTGAACTCTTTACAAGCAAAGTCTGTTGAAAAATGGTATGCCCTAATAGAGGACAAATCATCTATACTAACATCATGTGGATCTGACCAGGTTATTCAAAAAGGAACAGTTCTTTGTTGTATGAAGAGTGGTTCTGATAGTATATTGACTGTTACTGATAGTAGCAATGTTAATATATTCTATGATATATATATTCCTCAATCAGTTGCTAATGATATGATTAAAGAGTTTCACAAAGAACAAGTTGGTCGCATCAATAAGATTATGGATGATAAGAGAGATTACATTGCATCTATGATAAAGATTTAATA
>Ga0114964_10002697_pt1 | contig 12294 bp, 12 predicted proteins | sample C_131016_MF_Meta_FD_92638 | JGI IMG/M metagenome (GOLD analysis project Ga0114964, IMG submission 92638) | Freshwater microbial communities from Lake Croche, Canada to study carbon cycling - C_131016_MF_MetaG | ecosystem: Environmental > Aquatic > Freshwater > Lake | place: Lake Croche, Canada... | reverse complement strand
GACATGGTGGGCACTGCAGGCGCCGCACTGGACCTTTTGGCAGTCGTCACCCCCATGGCACGCAATGTGCCCGCCTTCACTTGTGGCAAGGCACTGGGGATATTGGGAAAACTCATGTCGACCTGTCCCGAGATCAAATCTGGCATGGCGCTGCCCGTGCCTTTGTAGGGAATATGAACCATCGAGATGCCCGCCATTTTGGCAAAAAGCTCTCCCGAGAGGTGCACCGAAGTGCCACTCCCACTGGAGGCAAAAGTCAGCGCCCCAGGATGAGCCTTGGCATGCGCCACGATCTCGGCCACCGAATGAAAGGGCGAGCGCGCTGGCACCACGAGCATATTGGGTGCAGAAAACACACCACCAATGGCGGTGAAATCAGTCACCGCATCGAAACTCAGATTTTTATAAAGCGTGGCATTCACCGCATGCCCAATCGAGGGGAAATACAAGGTGTAGCCATCGGGTTGCGCGCGCGCGACCATCTCGGCTGCGATGTTGCCGTTGGCGCCCGCACGGTTTTCCACAATGACGGGCTGCCCCAACTTCAATGACAAATTCTCCGCCAATGCTCGGCCCACGCCATCGGCCGAGCCACCTGGCGAAAAACCCACCACCAGTCGAATGGCTTTGCTTGGGTAATTGACCTCTTGTGCATGCACTGCAAGTGCACTGCATAAACACAAGAGTAGCCCCAAGCTTGAGATGTACACACTTGGTTTTTTAGGGCCCTTGCGTTTGCTGCGCAAGTCTTGATAGATCCATGGCTTCATCTCATGTCCTTCGTTTTCATGGGCACACCGCTCAGCGCCTTCAATTGCTCAAAACTCAAACCCTCGACCCAATCAATGGCCACCAATCCATCGGGCGTGACCTCGATGGTGGCCAAGTCGGTGTAGATGCAATCCACCGCTTCCAGTGCTGTCAAAGGATAGGTGCAGCGCTCCACAATCTTGGATTGCCCCGACTTGGTCAAGTGCTCCATCATCACAAAGAGTTTTTTCACCCCCAGGGCCAAATCCATGGCCCCCCCCACGGCCGGGATGGCCTTGGGGTCCGAGGTTCTCCAATTGGCCAAGTCGCCTTTGACCGACACCTGAAACGCCCCGAGCACACAACAATCGATGTGCCCGCCACGAATCATGGCAAACGAGTCCGCATGGTGAAAAAGCGCGGCCCCTGGCATCATGGTCACCGCTTGTTTACCGGCATTGACGATCTCGTGATCGATTTGATCGCCCACGGCCAAAGGGCCCATGCCGAGCAAGCCATTTTCACTGTGGAGCAAAATTTCACGGTCTTTGGGCAAGTAATTGGACAGGCTCATGGGCTGACCAATCCCCAGGTTCACGTGCGCACCATCGGGAATGTCTTGCAAAATGCGTTGGGCAATTTGCGCTTGTGTTCGGCGCTGAATGTTTTGAAGAGTTGGGGGGGTCATAGGGCACCTTGGGGATGAACACAAACAACTTTTTGCACGTAAACACCGGGAGTCACCACATGCTCTGGGTTCAGACCGCCCAAGTCCACGAGTTCACTCACTTGCACAATGGTGCATGCTGCGGCCGTGGCCATCACCGGCCCATAGTTGCGCGCCGTACCATGATAGGTCAAATTGCCATAGCGATCCGCACGCTGCGCTTTGATGAGCGCCACATCGGCTTTGATGGCTTTTTCAAAGACTTGGTGCACACCATCAATCAACTTCACCTCTTTGCCTTCGCCCAGTTCGGTGCCGTAGCCCGTGGGGGTGAAAAAGCCCCCAATGCCAGCACCACCAGCGCGGATTCGCTCGGCCAAAGTGCCTTGTGGCACCAACTCCAGCTCAATTTCACCCGCACGGTAGAGATCATCGAATGCGCCAGACTCGGGCTGCCTTGGGAAGGAACAGACCATTTTTTTCACCCTGCGCGCTTGCACCAACTTGGCTATCCCCACCCCGCCATTGCCCGCATTGTTGCTGATGATGGTGAGGCCCTTGGCACCCTGCTCCAGCAACGCATCGAGCAAGGCGATGGGCAAGCCCGCCCCACCAAAACCCGAGACCAAAATACTCGAGCCGTCTTCAATCCCACTCACCGCCTCTTGAAGAGATGGCACTATTTTGTTGATCAATTCATCACTCCTATTTAATCACTCATATTCATTCGCAACCAGGTCACAAGTCCCAAACCTCACGCATCAATCAAATCGCAGGCCCGCTGCCTTGACAATTTGCGCCCAAGTCGCCTGCTCAGACTTGATGTAGGACGCCACCTTGGACGGCTCTCCACTCAAGGGTGAGCTCCCCTCGTCGGCCAATTGGGCGATGAAGGCGGGTTCCAACAATACTTTTTGCACGGCGGCGTTGAACTTGCGCACGACCTCAAGTGGGGTGGCGCTGGGGGCGACCACCACCTTCCAATCCACCGCCTCAAATCCAGGGTAACCCAACTCGGCCACCGTCGGCACGCTGGGCAATGAGGACAAACGTTTAGAAGATGTGCTGGCCAACACCCGCAAACGCCCGGCCATGATCAAGCTCATCACCGCTTGAGGTGTAGCAAACATGCAATCGGTCTGGCCTCCCAGCAAATCGGTGAGGGCTGGCGTTGCTCCTTTGTAAGGCACACTCAAAAACGCGATCCCGGCACGTTTGGCAAGCATTTCCCCAGCCAAATGCCCCACGGTGCCTGTCCCCGCCAAAGCCTGTGTGAGCCGAGATGCAGCACTTGATTTGGATTGTGCCGCCTTGAGGAGTTCGCCCATGTTGGCATAGGGAGAATCGGCCTTCACCACCAGCACCGTGGGCAACTCGGCCACCAAGGCCACCGGCAGCAAGTCCACTTGTGGATCAAACGGCATTTTGAGCATGGCCGCTGGATTGATCGCCATGTTGGCAGTTTGCCCCATGCCCAAGGTGTATCCATCCGGCCTGGACTTGGCCACCAGATCCAGCCCCAGATTGCCCCCGCCTCCTGCCTTGTTTTCAATGATGAAGACCCACTGCGTGTTGGCTCCAACCCTTTCAAGCAAATGGCGAGTGATGACATCGGTCCCCCCCCCAGGGGTGTAAGGCACCACAAAGTGTATGGCTTTGTCTGGCCACGTGTTTTGGGCGTGAACCCAGGAGACCGCCAAGAGGTTTGACAAACCCAAAACTGCACCCAAGATCGTCTTCAAGAGCATGGTCAACGTCAAATTCCGATCAGTGCAATGGTGCATCAAACGTCCTCTCCGCCCAAAGCCTCGATTTCTTGCTCGGAGTAGCCCAAACCACGGAGCACTTCTTGGTTGTGCGCACCCAATGCCGGCGCTGAAGTTCTCACCCCCAGGCGCTCCCCCCCCAAAGTGATGGGCAACAGCGGTGCCAAGGTTTGCACTCCATTGGCCAAGGTGATGGGCGCCAAGCCACCACTCGCTATCAAATGTGGATCGGCAAAAAGATCATGGGGCTTGGTGATGGGCGCATACGGCAAGCCCTGTTTTTCAAAACATTCAGAGACTTGCTTTGCAGACAATTGTCCCAAACGCTCTCTCAATATGGGCATCATCCATTCACGCGCTTGCACCCTCAAATTGTTGCTGGTTAAACGCGCATCGGCCATCAAGTCTTCAAAGCCAAATGCTGCACAAAACAAGCCCCAGGCCGTGTCGGTGACCACGGCCAAAAAAACCTGCTCACCCCCCAAGAAATCAAACACATCGTAAATACCCCAGGCAGATACTCGAGCCGGCATGGGCGCTGCGGCTTGGCCCGTCACCGCATACTGCATCATGTGCTGCGCCATCAAGAGGACATTGTTTTCAAAAAGCGCACTTTGAATCTCTTGGCCCAGACCCGTTTTTTCACGCTCGGCCAAAGCAGCCATCACGCCCATGGCACCAAACATGCCGCCCATGATGTCATTGACGCTCGAGCCCGCACGCAAGGGATCCCCAGGTCGTCCGGTCATGTAGGCCAATCCCCCCATCATCTGCACGACCTCATCCAAAGCGGTGCGATTGTCGTAAGGGCCTGGCAAGAAGCCTCGGTGGCTCGCATAAATCAAGCGCGGGTGCTGAGCCTTCAAGCTCACGTAATCAAGCCCGAGCTTTTGCATTGCACCAGCTTTGAAATTCTCACACACCACATCGGCCGAGGCGATGAGTCGCTTGGCTGCACCCAACCCATCAGCGGTGTCCAAGTTCAAGGCCAGACTTTTTTTATTGCGGTTGAACATGGGGAAAAATCCCGCCCCAGATCCCAGCAAACCTCGTGTCGCATCACCCTTTTTCTGGCCCCCAACGGGTTCGACCTTGATCACCTCCGCCCCCATGTCCGCCAGGATCATCCCACAGGTGGGTCCCATCACCATGTGACTGAATTCCACCACTCGAAGGCCTGCGTAGGGTTCAGGTCTGGCGCAATGGCTCTTGTGGGCGGACTCAGAGTCCCCCTTGGGGATGGAAGTCATCATGAATTCAAGCGTTGGTCGATTTATTCGATGCGAATATTTTTATCGTGGATGATCTTGGCCCACTTTTGTGACTCGGACTTGATGAAAAGAGCAAACTCCTCGGGTGAATTGCTCACAGGCTCCGTGCCCATGGCCACCATGCGCTCGCGAATATCGGGCATGGAGAGCACTTTGGCGACTTGGGTGTTCAAGCGTGCCACCACCTCTTTGGGGACACCCGTGGGTAGCACCATACCGTACCAGTTGACAATTTGATAGCCCTGCACAGACTCGGCCAGCGCAGGCACATCGGACAGCACACCAAGGCGCTCTTTGCCCGTGCTCGCAAGCGCGCGCAAGCGTCCACTCTTGACGTGCGGCAGGAGTGGCGCGCCGGCCTCAAAGGTGAACTGCACTTGCCCAGAGATCACGTCACTGATGCTGGGCGCACTGCCTTTGTAAGCAATGTGCACCATCTCAACGCCCGTCATGCTTGAGAGCAACTCACCCGCCAAATGCGGCAAGCCACCGGTGCCGCTTGATGAGTAATTGAGTTTGCCCGGGTTGGCGTGTGCATAGGCAATGAACTCGGCCATGTTCTTGGCGGGCATCGAGGGGTTCACCACCAACAAAAAAGGGACCGACGCAATTTGCGTCAAGGCCGTGAACTGTTTGTCATAATTGAACGGCAAATTGGGGTAAAAATTGGGGTTCACACTTAAATTGCCCAAGGTCCCCAAAAAAATCGTGTACCCATCGGCAGCTGACTTGGCCACAGCGTCCATGCCAAGCACCCCATTGGCACCGGGTCGGTTGTCAATCACGACCGATTGACCCAGCACTTCGGTGAGCTTGGGTGCCATCATGCGCGCAACAATGTCAATGCCGCCACCTGGTGGAAAACCAATCACGATGCGAATGGGCTTGCTGGGGAAATTGCTCGAGCTGCTGGGTGTGTTTTGAGCAAACACGTTGAAGGCTCCAAGGCTACAAAACCAAACTGCGATGAGCGGCATACACCAGTGGCGAAACATGGACATGAAGGGCCTTTCAAATCAATCGTTCTAGTTCTTCTATTTTGATCTGAAAACCCATGCCCTGTCACTAGGAGAACAACCTAGCCAGCGCACAGTGGGTTGTTCATCATAGCTCTAGAGACCCAAATCTTGGCCTCAGCTACTTTTTGAACCAAGACAGGACACTCCAAACCTCATTGCGCTTGAACGCCAGTGGCTTTGATGATATTGGCCCATTTGCTGAATTCGGATTTGATAAAAGCTTGAAAGTCTTTGCCCAACAAGTCAGGCGTTTGAAGCCCTTGGGCCACAAGATCGTGCTGCACTTGTACATCTTGCAATGTGGTGCGCAAGGTTTTGCTGAGTCGGTCAAGCGCGATTGCTGGCGTGTCCGCGGGAGCAAATAGACCAAACCACAGCACCGCTTCAAAGCCAGGAAAGCCTGACTCGGAGACGGTGGGGACATCGGGCAAAATTCCCAAGCGAGACTTCGACGTCACCGATAAAGCGCGCAAGTGACCACTTTTGATTTGGGACAAGACTGGAGAGACCGAGGAGAACTGAAAATTGACCACCCCCGACATCGTATCGGTCACCGACTGCGCAGAACTTTTGTAGGGGATGTGTCGCAACTCGATGTTGGCCGCCAAAGAAAAAAGCTGGGCTGACAAATTGCCCATGCTGGTCACCCCTGCCGATGCATAGGTCACCCGACCTTTACCGAGCTTGGCCTCGCGCAACAACTCATCAAAGTTTTTAAACCCAATGGAGCCCGAGGTCACCAAAATATACGGAGAAGACGCCATCATGCCGATGGGAATAAAGTCACGCATCGAGTCATAGGTGATATTCGGATTCAAGAGCGGGCCCACCACTTGGGTGCTCACTGTTCCCAATAAAATTGTGTACCCATCGGCCTGGGCATGCGCCACAACGTCCGAGCCAATATTGCCACTGGCTCCAATGCGGTTGTCCACCACCACGGGCTGACCCAACAATGTGGTCATCTTGTTGGCCACCACGCGAGTGGCGGCGTCAGTGGCGCTGCCCGCTTGAAATGGCACCACGAGCTTGATGGCCCGTGTGGGCCAAACCGTTTGGGCCTGAACACTTGCTGCACTCAGGGCCACACACAACACGGTCCAACCCAAGACAAGAGCCCGAGGTACTGGCATGTTCCCGAAGGAGCTGAATATCTGATGAACACTCAAAGAGCGACTGCACTGAATTTGAAATTGAATCATCGCCAAACTTTCATTGAACACAAGCGCTGTGATTTTCACTTGAACGGGGGAGAGATTGCGGCATCCATTTGATGCACCATTTGCTCAAAGTCAAGTAAACCGTTTTGACGAGGACTGCCCGCAGTGTGGGGGGTCAAGATGACGTTGGGAAAACTGAGCAATTCATCGTCATCGTCGCCTGGTTCCTGCCAAAGTGTATCAAGAGCGAAGCCACCCAGAGTGCCATTCCTCAAGGCCGCCAAGACGGCATCTCGTTCCATGCATTGAGCGCGCGAGACGTTGATCAATCGCAGGCCTTTTTTCATGCGTCCAAAGGCTTTGGCATCCAACAAATGGTGGGTGGCAGGCCCAGAGGGCAATTGCACCACCAACCAGTCACTTTGTGCAAGCAAGTCTTCAAACGAGACGTACTTCACATGAAGCGACTGCTCTAGGGACGCCTCCAGTTGCTCGCGTTGAGAGTAAATCACCTGCATCTCAAACGCATGGGCCCGCAGGGCAATGTCGCGCCCCACCTCTCCCAAGCCAAGGATCCCCAAAGTGCTCCCGTAGAGTGTGTCCAAATTGGGAATGCGTGCCCAGTTTGATGACGGCGTGTGGCGCCGATCAAAGGGGGCCGGAGCAAACCCCGCTTCACGAAGGCGTTTCATGGAGGTCACTTGATTGAGCTCTGGGAGTCGTTTGGCCAATGCCAAGATCATCATCATTGCTTGCTCGGCGCAAGCAATGTTGGCACGGCGTCGAACGGTGAGCAGTTTCACCCCGTGCATTTCACAAGCTGCAACATCAATGTTGCGAACAATGTGGCCATATTTTTGTATGGCTTGAAGAGCTGGAGCCATGGACAACTCGCGCTCACCAATCCGCAAGGACTCGAGCACCAACACATCGGCGTCATGGAGTGTGCCATCCAACTCCTCTTGGGTGTCGACAAAGCTCAAGCGACAGTTTTGCAAGTGGCGACTTTGTAGCCGAAGGTCTTTCGCCCAATCCAAAAAGTCAGGCTTGTCATGGGCAAAAAAATCACGAAAAGCCTCACGCCTTTCCTCACTGCAAGAAGGATTCAAGACGATATCCAAAACGCGCATGAAGACATCGTTCTCAATCACGACATGACAAGAGGAGCTGGGGGGATTGGAGACTGAGGAGTTCATGAACATTCGACAATTTTAAAATCTGAAATCTTGCAAGGTTTACAAGGATGGCTTTAGGCCTTCTCTGGATCAATTTTCAAGGCATTGATCATGCGAGTGTGCATGTTGTAGGCTCCAATCAACACCGAGAGCTCAACGAGCTCTCGATCACTTCTGTGCTTTTTATTGGCCTCGTGAGTGACATCACTGACACTCGAGCCAAGGGTCAATTCATCCACATAACGGATGGCGCACTCCTCGGAATGGTCAAAGACACCAGGCTTGATGTCTCTGTCTAAAAGATGTTCACACTCCGCCAAGCTCAAACCGTCACCTTGTGCAAAATGTCCCATGTGCACATCGATCACATACTGTGCGTTGTTCAAGAGTGCAACACGCAAAATCACCATCTCTCTCAGGCGTGAACTCAAACTCGACTTCCAACGCACAGCATTGATGAAATGCATCCACTGCTCGGCGATGTCGGGACTGTGAAGCAAGAGGCCATAAACGGGAATGAGTTTGCCTCTCCTCTCGCGACGGATTGTTTCAATCAAAGGGCTGAGCTCAGGGTTGCTGTGCTCGTCTATATAAGGTACGCGTGCCATGGGATGGACTCATCAAAAAACGGACATTAAAAAACTCTGCTGACTTTTTCCCCAAAAACACAGACCCACAACTCAAACGTGGGCGCATCCAAGAGGATATTTCAACAAGGCGAGAGTGGGGCTAATTTGGTGAAGCAAGCAGCTCTGGTGTGCACTAGAAAATAGGCACCCCATGAAGCAGCTCATGCGCCAGCGCATGAAGGGATCAAGAGATCAAGGCAATGGAACTTTGGCCCATTGAGCTCACTTCAAGAAGTCCCTCAACGCCTGAGTGAACAGTGCACCTTGCTCGACATTGGCTATGTGTGACGCGCTGGGAAGCAACACTGACTTGGATGCAGCAATCTGCGCGCCCATGAACATGGTGTTGGCCGCTGCCGGATCTTGGTCACCGGCAATGGCCAAGGTCGGGAGACGGATCTCTTTCAATCGGTCCGTCAGGTTCAAACTCATCAAGGCACCAATGCAACCAAAGAGCCCCGTCACGGGGGTGTGCCGAATTTGGTCCCCGACTCTGAGCAAAGCAGGAGACCCCTCGTTGTAAAAGGACTCTGTGAACCAGCGCTTGAGTGTGGGCTCGACCAAGGCTTCAATCCCATCCTTTTGAACCAAATCCATGCGCTCTTGCCAAGCCGCATTGGCCGCTGGTGTGGCCGCATGCCCGGTGTCGGCCAGCACCAAGTGGTCTATCACCTCTGGATGGGCAAGGGCGAGTTGCGCACCCGTCATGCCTCCCATGGAAAGACCCACAAAATGGGTTTTTTGGATGCCCAAGGCCTGGATCAAATGGTAGGCATCTTGGGCGAGCATTTGCACATCGTATGGACCCGCAGTGGCCTCGCTCAAGCCATGTCCCCGCGTGTCATAGACCAGCACTTGATAGTCTTTGCACAAACTCTCGGTTTGGGGATCCCACATCCTCGTGCTGCATGCCAATGAATGGCTAAAAGTGATCCATGGTGCGCCCTTGGGGCCGTGAATTTCGTAGTTCAGTGTCACGCCAGGCAATTTGATTTTCACACTCATCTCCCGCTTCAAAAATGAGATGGATGGTAGCACACGTGTGAAAAATCACCTTCTTCATTCACACGATCTGGCTCACTCAAATGAGTAAAACCAAATGCGATTTTCCTCAATAGGGTTTACACCAAAAAACTAAAATTTAAAAGATAAAGCACTCTCTTTCCGGTCAGTGGAAAGGTTTCCTTGACACCAAAGATTGGGAAGAATTAGGATGAAAAAATGAACTCACCTCAACTCTCTCCAACCCAAGCATGGGCCATACCCCATTCTCTAACTGTCGATGAAAAAAATCTCGCTCACATCGTGGCGGGTCAATGCAAAGCTTGCCATCAAACCATGTTTCCTAAAGCTTTGGTGTGTCCCAAATGCATGGACGAAGAAATCCTCCCTTTTTTACTCAGGGACGGTGGCGTGCTTTATTCCTACTCCAAACTTCACTTGGCAAGAAAAGGTTGGCAAGTGCCCTACGTCATAGGCTATGTGGATTTTCCACAAGGCGTGCGCGTCATGGGTCCCATTGACACAAACGGACCCCATCCTCCACGTTGTGGGGCAAGGGTTCGCGTAGACGTGGGAACCTTGCGCACCGGTGTGGACGGCATCGATTATCTAAGCCATTGCTTTGTACCCATTGATTAATGAAAAAAGGAGCTCGCCATGCAAGCCAAGACTTTACTTCGCGCCTTGCTGGCACACTGGCTCCTAGCGGCCTGCCTCAGTTGCGCTCATGCTCAAAGCTTTCCCTCACACCCCATTCGAGTGATTGTCCCCTTTAGCGCTGGCGCTGGCGCTGACATCAACGCTAGACTGGCCAGCGAAGGGATGTCTGAGAACCTGGGCGTGCCAGTGGTCGTAGAGAACATCACGGGTGCAACCGGTAACATTGGCATGGATAGAGCGGCCAAGGCTGCACCGGATGGCTACACTTTGTTTTTGGCCAGTGCAATCAATACCTCCAACTACGCAGCCAGACCAGAGAGCACACAAGATTTGCTCTCACTTTTTAAGCCCATCGGCAAAATTGGCGACAACGCCTTTGCCTTGGTTGTCTCACCCAAAAGTGGCATCAAAACTTTGAGCGACCTCATCACCTTGGCCAAGGCCAAGCCAGGCGCCTTGGCTTACGGCTCGGCGGGCATTGGATCGAGTCACCACTTTGTATCAGAGATGTTTCGCGCCGCAACAGGCATTGATGTGATTCACATCCCCTACCGTGGAGAGGGCGACATGATTGCAGAAGTGATTGCAGGGCGTTTGGCATTTAGTTTTATTGTGACCGCCAGGCCCTTTCTTGAGCGCGGTCAACTCTCGGCACTTGCCACAACCGCACCTGGGCCTTGGCCACTGCTCAAAGATGTGCCGCCACTGTCGTCATTGGGTTACCCTGGGTTTGAGCAAACCGGCTGGAATGGCTTCATGGTCACCAAAGCGACACCCGATGAGATCGTTGGCAAATTGAGTCAGTCTTTGAGCAAGGCCCTCAAAACCGAGAAACTTCGCACAGCGCAAGCCTCCACGGGCTTCATGCCTGCCAATGGCTCACCGGAGGAGATGGCGCAACAAATTCAAAATGACTTGCAAAAATTCAGACAAGTCATCATCGACAGAAAATTAAAGTTCACGGAGTAAATAGATGCAAAAAGTCTCTATTGTTGGGGCGGCGATGTCCAAATTTGGTAAACGCCCAGACACCACCTTTCAAGACCTGGGTTGGCCTGTGGTCAAGGCCGCCTTGAAGGACGCTGGAATGCCAAGGGAGCAAATTCAAGCAGTCTATTGTGGTTCTGCTTATGGCGGGCGACTTACAGGCCAGCGTGTTTTGCGCCCCATTGGTATGACTGGCATTCCAGTGATCAATTGCGAGAATGCATGCTCGAGTGGAGCAACCGCTTTCAAAGAAGCATACCACGCTGTGGCCACTGGTCTTTACGACACCGCACTCATCATTGGCATTGATAAACTCACGATGCTGGGTGGCGGACTGCTGCCCGGTCAGCCTGAGGACTGGGACGTTGAGTTGGGCCTGAGCATGCCTGCTTTATATGCCATGCGAGCCAACCGCTACATGCACGAACACAATGTAAGCTTTGAACGGCTATCGCAAATTCCCGTCAAGGCGCATCGCCTTGGCGCATTGAACCCTTACGCACAGTTCAGAAAAGAAGTGACGCTCCAAGAGGTGATGGCTGGCAAACCGGTGGCGGACCCCTTCACCATGCACCACTGTTGCCCCACGGGCGATGGCGCTGCAGCGGTCATCATTTGCAGTGAGGATTTTGGCAAAAGAATTGACCGAAAACCCGTTTGGGTTGCTGGCAGTGAATTGACCTCCGGGCGCTACGTCACGGGCTTTCGCGACATGACCATCCCAGAAATCACGGCCAGAGGGGCAAAAGAAATTTACGAACAAACTGGAATTGGTCCACAAGACATCCACGTGGCCGAAGTCCATGATGCGTTCAGTATTGCCGAGCTTTTGTACTACGAGGCATTTGGTTTTTGCCAACAAGGCGAAGGCATGGCGCTTTTGGAGAGTGGTGCCACCACCTTGGGTGGCAAAATTCCAGTCAACACCAGCGGAGGTTTATTGTGCAAAGGTCATCCAGTTGGCGCCACAGGTGTTGCACAGATGGTGGAAATTGTCTGGCAACTCAGAGGCGAAGCCCACGGCCGCCAAGTGGAGGGCGCCAGCGTGGGTCTCACCCATTGCACGGGAGGTGGTATCTCAGGCCTTGACCACGGAGCGTGCTCCATCAATATCTTCAAGAACTGAACACAAACACGGCTTTGGAGCTCTGGCGAACTGGATGAACGCACCAAGGCCACGCTCGATCACACCACAAAAAGCCATGCCT
>Ga0114964_10002696_pt1 | contig 12298 bp, 11 predicted proteins | sample C_131016_MF_Meta_FD_92638 | JGI IMG/M metagenome (GOLD analysis project Ga0114964, IMG submission 92638) | Freshwater microbial communities from Lake Croche, Canada to study carbon cycling - C_131016_MF_MetaG | ecosystem: Environmental > Aquatic > Freshwater > Lake | place: Lake Croche, Canada... | reverse complement strand
GGAGTATTGCGGTTGACGCGAATCTTTCCGATTGGACCATTTTCACCTGCGACGGTGAATCCTGTTGGGACGCCCTCGTTATCAAGGCCAGGCCAGTAAGCCTTTGCGCTCTTGACGTAAACGCCAGAAACCATGGTTGATGACTTCTTGGCTGGCATCGATAGGGATGGAGCAGGTGATGGTGAATCTGTTGAAGCAGATCCAGCTGTAGCACCTGAAGAATCGTTGGTTGAAACTGTTGGAAGGACGCCTTCACGGCCAGTCATTGAGTTAAAGCCAAGGAAGGCTGTCACTACTAATAGTAAGGAGAGAGCTACCTTTGAAGACTTGGCTGCAAGCTCGGCTGCCTTCTTATAGGTGGTTGAAAGCATGTCGAGAGCTGTAAGACCACGCTCTTCATCGATAACAAGCTCTGAAAGAACACGGCGAAGTGATGTGCGAGCGCGAGAAACTGTGTGGCGCACTGCAGATTCCTTGATTCCAAGCTCTGCTGCGATCTCTGAAGTTGAACGACCTTCCATCTCCCACATAACAAGCGCTGCGCGCTCGGCAGGGGAGAGAAGAGCTAAAGCCTGGCGGATGATCGCTGCATCCTCTGCTTGAGTAAGAACTTCTGAATGGTCGCCATTTACCTGCCATGCAGCCTCGACTTCAGCTTGGGCATCGTCAATAACCACAAGGTTTGGACGTCGACCTTCCATGCGGAAGTAGTCGATGCAGAGGTTTTCAATGGTGCGGTGCAGGTATGAGATTGCGTGCTCCTGTGATTCAAGCTCAGGGGCGGCAAGCATGAACTTAATAAGTGAGTCTTGGGTGATCTCTTCAGCCTTAGCTGAATCCTTCAATATGCGATTGGCATGCGAGAGAAGCTCTGAACGGTGCTCAGTGTAAAAAGTCCCCAGCTCAGCAACTGTCCATACGCTAAATGCCATTTTATTGATCCTTAATTGACAGGTTTTGGTCCAACAGAAGCAACCGTCGCCGCCTCTATCCCCTACTACGAATCCAAGTCTACTTTGTAGCGGGAAGGGGACAAAACGGACATTTCATTCGATAAATACCTTTCTCGTAGCTATAGGGACTCTTCCCACCCAAGCCGAGATACTGACCTTCGGTAACTCGACAATCAAAAGGAAACAAATGTCTACAAAGACAACATTATATTTTCACATCAAAACGTAGATTCCGATCTAGATATTCAGCTTATGAAACCCAAGTCTGCCTCGAAAATTATCAATTCTCCAAGTTAACGAAGGTGCAATTTTCAATATAAAGTAGTCGGCTACAGAGTTAAATTCGTTTCTATATCTCCAGAAGTCTAGAAACAATACATGCAAGAGCCTACTGATACGAATCTTTGCTGAATCCCGATTGACATGTTGAATCGTTGACCCGGACTGTTGATCTCCATGGCTAATAACCCCCACTAAAGACGAAAAATAGGTGACACGGCTTGGCGGCCAGTCTGCTGTGTATTTCAATCTTGGGTTTGCGTGCGACAGCTCTACAGCCGCATCCAGGTTCAATAAATACCCAACAGTTAGTGGCGTTTTGCCGATAAGTTTGAAAAATTGCTTAGGAGCAATCTCTTTCCCCGAACAAGGCTCTTTGTGGTTCCATGGCAACAGCGAAAGAATCGCTGGCCCACTTGGACTCTTGAAAGAAAAGCAGCTTACCATTTTTTCAAAATTCTCTAAGTTTGGAATCCTTGCGTCATCTTCAAGAATGATGGCACCTTTCCCCAGTTTTACAATAAGTTGGTATGCATTTTGATGAGAGATTGCGCATCCAATCGCACCATCAGGTAATTCGTGCCCATAGATTGCTCGTTGGCCAACTCGATCAACTTCTCGCTTATCGCTTTGAGCTGAATACATGATTGCATTTATGATGTGGGTTTTAAAGATGTGTGACTTCTCTAAAACTTCTAGCAACGGGGTCACCCGATCTGAACCGGGCGTAGAGATGACGAAAACATCAATTAACTTAGAATCTATCACATTCTCATTATACTTGCGCTATGTCAACTAGACCACATTCTTCTGGTATTGCCTACAGAATCAGGGACTCGAGAAATAAATCTAAATTGATTCTAAATCGTCTGGTTTTTGATTTTCACTCATACCGCTTAATCCCATATATTGTTCTAGCGGGATTTTTTGCAATTGCCGTCGCTTCAAGAATTCTCTTTAGTGGAATGGTCTACCAATTCGACTACGGTCTCTATCAGCCTGACGGCATTCATTACACAATTAGAACTTTAATGTGGCTGGGTAACTCTGATTATTCGGCTACTCACACCGTCGCAAATTGGTACGCCGGACATGGTACAAAGGTTAAGGACCTGATTCCGGAGGAGTTTGTCCCACAAAATAATCCCGCATGGCCAGTAATCGCACCCCGTGTGCTATATCCGTTTTTATCGATTCCATTTGTTTTGTTCTTGGGGATTCCAGGAATGCTTGCTATACCTGCTATTTCACTTCTAGTGACAATGTTGGTTGTTTACCATTATTCAAGGTGCAAGGGTGCTCCGTGGATTGGTTTCCTCATTGCATTGTCGATAAGCATTTCTCCAACAGTGCTTCGTTGGAGTGTTTCCAACTGTACAGACGGGTTACTCATGGCAATTTTTGCGATTGCACTTGTTTTGTTTTTGCGTATAAACGACTCTGTTTGGGCGCTACTGATAATTGCAACAGTTGTGGGTACCGCATGTTTAACTCGATTTTGTCTGCCTATCTGGGTCTTGCTCAGTCTTGTAATTCATAGATCAGCAAAGAAACGGGCATACACAATTTTATTTTCAGCTTTGCTCTTTACAGCACCGACTTTTATGTACAAAACTGACTTAGGCAAAATTCCAGCTTCAGACAATTTTTCTACAATGCATGACTACATAATGTTTCCTTTCACATTCATGAAAATTTTCTTCGTCGAACTTGCAGAGCTTGCTGCCCTAGATCGCGTCTTGCTTATAATAATTCTTTCCTCAACTGCTTTGGCACTTGTTAGATTTCGAGATTTTGAGTCAAAGTTATTTTTTGCCGTATTATTTGGAGTTTTTTCGCTTGGTGCAATCAACGGGGTCTTGGGTGTGAATTTTCGTTACCAACTTCCCCTCATTCCATTCGCAGCATTTTTATTAGTTTCTCAATTTGCGTCAAGAGATAAACAAAAGTCAATTAATGATTGATATTCAAAAAGTCGCAATTGTGACAAACTCCCTCACTGGTGGGGGGGCTGAGAGGGCGATGAATACTCTTGCCCGAGAATTATCGCAAGAGCCCAATCTCGAAATCTTTCTGATTCCAATAAATTCTGGCCCAGCAGACCTTATAGAGCCTCACTGTCGCATAATTAATGTTGGAAGAACATGGAGAGGTTCTCTATTTAATACTTTAAAGTCATTCCTAAGGTTCCAATATTATATTTATAAACTGAGTCCAAACCTCGTAATTTTAAATTGTGATTTGCCTGAATTTTTTTTCACATTCACAATCTCAAAAGCAAGAGTCGTAGTGGTGGATCACAATACTAAATCTTGGAAAACTCGACCTCACATAGGTAGGTTGGTTTGGTTTGGTCTGAGATGGAGAACATCTGTGGTTGTGCGCGTGTCTAATCGAATTGCAATTCGAAATCCAGAACCCAAGGTTGATCTTGTCATCCAGAACCCATTACCAACAGAACTTATCTCCTCAAAACATATCCAAGATGATTCGAGAAGAGACCGGCTCGCATTTATTGGTAGGCTCACAGAGCAGAAGGATCCAACCCTGTTTTGTGAAATAGCGAGTAGATCCACATTGCGATCGATTTTGATCGGAGATGGAGCAATGGGCCCTTCACTGAGAGAGAGCTATCCGCATTTTGAGTGGGTGGGCCAAGTCTCGAACCCTTGGAATTTACTCAGATCAACTGACTTACTTCTCTTAACATCAGCATATGAAGGGGACGGGCTTGTTTTGCTCGAGGCTTTGGCCAACAGAATTCCTGTTTTGGTTCGAGATACTCCTGATTTCAGGGATTTTTGCCTCCCTGAATCATACTATTTTAAGGATATTCGGGGGGCGCTCTTGAAAATTAACCAATTCGCTTCTGGGGAGCAAGACTTTTTGTTGAGTCAAGATTTCGTTGACTCCTTAATCGGAGCACGTCAAGCCAAAAAAATTGCTAATGAGTGGTCTACTTTAATTTTGAAGCATGGTTGACTAATGTTCCTGCAAAAAATGTTATAAGTACGACTGGTTGTTCCCATAAAAATGAAAAAGCCCGAAGAGGCGGGCTTAGATGACTCCTTCTTACTTTGCTTGCTTCTTTCACAGCCCGCCATCGCTGGTTTACCGAGAGAGAGTCATCGTGCCACCTAAAGTAACTAATCATCTCCGGGACATATTCCAGTTTTCCTATTTTTTTCAATTTCAAGAACAAATCGAAGTCAAATGCGTTCTTGTACTGTGAATCCAATCCATGTAATCGCTTAAAATCGTCAAGGCGAAACAAGGAGCTTGGCTGCGGAATTAAATCGGGCCCAAACCCCAGAATTCTTGTGGCCAGTTGGCCAGTTTGATTTACTCCAATCTGCGCCCCGACTGAATTTATATATGTGCATTTTCCGTAAACTAAGGAGAGTTTTCGGTTGCGCTCAAGCTTATCTCTAAGAATTTGCAGGCTGCTATCCACGAAAAGATCGTCATCGCCTATCCAGGTAGAATACAAAATGTCATCAGGGAAGTTTTTCATTCCAAAATTAATCGCCTCCGCTAATCCCAATCCTGGATCAGGAATTACTTGGTCAGCTAGATTTCGAATTTCCGATGAGAGTTCTGCCGGAGAAACCAACAACAGATAATCTGCACCGGAGGCGCGAGCCGCATTCAGGCACTCCTTCAACATTCTTAGTCGAGTGCCAAGTGTCGGAATGACAACCCCTATACGGTTAGGCAATTACTTCTTCTCATTCTTTGGATGTTGAATTGAAGCTTCGGCGAGTTTTTCTGCCAAAATTTTTATTTGAGCTTTATTTCTTCCCAATTCAAGAATTATTTGCATGTTGATAATTGCAAGGAACACTATCGCAAAAAAGAAAACAAAATTACTTGGGGTCTTAATCGAAAGAGCGTTGGACAATTTCTCTACTATCGCTGGAAAAACTGCAAAAACTAAGGCTAGAAATGAGACAAATAGCCACGTTATAGCATATTTTTCTTCTATGAAATTCCTTCTGAGAATTTCAATGCAAAAAATAACCAGGAACGTCCCTATAAAGATACTGACAAAATATTGTGGCAACATTTATTTCTAATCCAACTTTCTGAACTTGGTGATGAGTAAAATCAAAATTACTCTGGCCAATAGGAACGTGGAGTGAAATGTGTTTTGACTTGGAATTCCTCCCTGTCTGGCCAGCATTTCAACTTTAGTTTCAGTTATCTCTAATCCATAACGGCTTGCGATAAGTATGGATGCAACAGTGTCCCCTAAATATTCTGAAGGGTAGTGTTCAGAAAAGACTTTAATAGCCTTTCTATTTGACGCTCGAAAACCGGACGTGGGGTCATAGATTCTGTTTCCGGTTAGAACTAGTAGTAGATTACTGAGGGTTCTTATAGCAATTCTTCTAGGTATCGAAAAATTGTAAGATGTTTTCTCAGACAATCGTGATCCTATGCCTACGTCAGCAAAAGCAAGTAGATCAATAATTCTTTGCATCTCCCTGGGTGGGTGCTGTCCATCGGCATCAATTTGCACGACAACGTCATAGTTCATGCGAAGGGCATAGGAAAAAGCAGACCTCATCGCTGCGCCAACACCAACATTAAATGGATGGGTTAATACTGTTGCACCTGCCTCTACAGCCATATGCCCTGTTTCATCTGTAGACCCATCATCGACAACCAATACATCGTGATTAGCGTTCCTGCGAATTTCTAGAATAACATCTTTGATTGTGTCCGCTTCATTCAAAGCTGGAATGGCCACTAGGATTTTCAATTAGAGCCCCATCAGTTTTGCTTGACTATCAAAATTTGGAATAGCGGATCTGACTTGGTTAAATGTGCCTTTGGCGACGATTTCACCCTTTTCGAGGTATATGACTACGTCTGCTTCCCTTACAGTAGATAGGCGATGCGCCACGATCACTAAGGTTGTAGTTCCTTTCAGCTCCGATATCGCGAGATTGATTTCAGCCTCTGATTGTCCGTCAAGTGCGCTTGTAGCTTCGTCAAGCACGAGCATTTTTGGCTTAGTGAACACAGCCCTTGCAATGCCAAGTCTTTGTCGTTGCCCGCCGCTAAGGCGGTTACCGTTCTCGCCCACATTCTCATCTAATTTGTTCGGTAGTGAGAGTACATATTTGCTTAAGTGGGCCATTTCCAAGGCATCCCAAATGAACTCTTTGTTTTGTACATTTTCAGGATATCCCAACGCTACGTTGTGCTGAATCGAGCCATTAGATATGTACACATTTTGAGGGACATAAGCAATTGCACCAGGGTGTTGTATCACCGCCTGGGTTGGTGGCAAATCAGAAATGCACACCTGACCGAGAGTCGGTTGGAGAATCCCAAGGAGCAAGTCCACAAAAGTTGTTTTTCCTGAACCTGAAGGCCCAACGAGTGCAACGACTGTCCCGGGTTCGATATCAAGAGTTATATCAGTGAGCGAATTTTCAATTTTTTCTGGATAGCGGAAAGACACGCCTATTAGTTGAAATTTGGGGGTAAATTCATCATGAGCAAAAGTTACTTCTTCTTCCTGCAGAACCTGTTCTGGGGTGTTGATCAATTCATCAATCAGATCAAGTGCCGGGTTTGCTGTGCCCAAACTATTCTTTACTTGAATTAAATTTTGCTGGACTCTCAGTAATGCAGGAGCAATTCGACTTCCTGCTGCAATAAAGATTGATAGTGTTGCCACCGCATGAACAGCGTCTTGAACAATGAATTGAATTGCGGCAATAATTAGTGCTCCAACAATCACACTGCTTTCGATGACATATTTGCTTAAGTTGGGCATAAAACCCATTTCGGAAGTCACTTTTGCGAGATCCAGTCGCAATGAACCTATCTCTTTTGAATAATATGCTCGTCGATTTCGTACAACTGCCTCTCTATAGGAGCTCAGTACTTCGTTTATCTTTTCATTGCTCTTAATCGACAATGCTGAATATTCTGCGCCAATCACCTTTGCGCGAACGCTCTGTAACTTGTACAGGACCAATGCAATAGTGGTGAAAAGTAGCGTAGATGTAATTGCGACAATCGGATCCGCTACAAATAGTGCGACTGTGAGTAATAACAAAAGAGACCCATCAGAGATAGCAATAATTGTGGCTGACAAAACGCCAATCGTTATTGCGTAGACGCCTTCGGTGAGGGAGTAAACAGTTGACTGAACGGATCTCCTATTCACTACGAGAAGTGATTCTGAAAGCAGTTTGGCAACGAGCATCGATGAGATCCGAGAGCCTCTGCTACTCAGAAAATAAAGTATTTTCCGGCTCACCAAAACTGAAAGTATCGTACGGGTCACGAGTAGCCCAACGGAAATAACACCAAGTGCTGCTGTTTGCTGCTGAAAGGTAAGTCCATCGAGGTTTAATGCTTTAAGCACCCACTCAACCTTGGAGCCATTGCTGCCGGACTTTACTCCACTTACAGCGAGTGCCCCTAAAATGCCGATAGCGACTACGCCAAGTAAATCGAATACCCCGAGGGAAATTTGTAAGGCTACGAAGCCCGTTGTTTTCTTTTGATCACTTTTTGTTAAGACTCTGGCTGAACGTCCCAATGTTGAACTTCGCCAACGCGATCTCAAGCCCAAATTCATAATGAGAGTCTACATTTAATGTCTAACGTGCACCTGTAACCCACCCAAGCGACTGTCTCAAGTAGTATGTAAGCATGGCAGAACCAGTTATTAGAACAAAGTCGGTTACAACTTTGGTTCACCCAGTAGGAAAGATTTATCAAAATCTGAGAGCAATCTGGCTTGGGTCACCCGAGAATTTGGTTTATGGGAACTCGTCTATTCTAAGTCATTATGCTGGAGTAAAAAATAGGAAAATTCGAGGAAGATACCAGCATGGCTGGCCGGCTCATTCTGCAAACGATTTGTACTACAAGAATGATTTCCTCCCAACTTTTACTTGGAATGAGGAGGCGGAAGATGCAGCGTTGCGTAAAGGATGGAAGAATTTTAAGTCAATCGGGTCTCCATGGCTCTATTTGCTGGAGATTCTGCGTGCCGATGGCTGGGATACGAATCGGCGGGAACCTATTTCAGTTTTGGGCAAAACGCTTTGGGTATATGGAAGACATGGTCTTGTAGATCAGAGTCTACCTAGCGAACATCTCCTAAATTTCTTAGATGAAGCCAACTTGAACTCGGTACAAGGTGATTTCTGTCTCTTGTATTTTGAAGATTTTGATAGCTTAGCTCAGGTAGATCTAAAAAGATTTGCAAATTTAGAGATTGTTACACTTGGACAACGCAGCTCATCTTTCATTTCAGATGCGCATTTAGTTAGGCTTTTTCATGTCTTAAAGTCATGTAGCCGTATAAATATTGATCACCCTTCCACTTTAGCTCTTTACGCGCTAACTCTAGGTATCGAGATTAATTGGATTAGGAATAAAACCTGGTTAGAGTCACTGCAAAAAGCAAAGAGTTTAGGTCTTGATGAACTTTGTGAGTTTATGCAGTCGAATTCTAAAAATTCTTTATACTTCACTGAATATGCATCCGCAAAACTGGGGAGGTCGTCGTTAAAAAGTAGAAGTGAACTCAGACAAGTGCTCGGCTGGGGTAATTTCCCAAGCGGCTTAATGGCCTCATTCAGCACTACCATGACAACATTGACCTTATTTCCGATTCGAATAATGAGAAATCAGTTAATCTCAATTACACAAAAGTCTTAATTCTTCTTAGTATGTTTAGTACCTTTAGCCGTTTATACATCTTTTCTGCGTACTTGGCAATACCTGATTCTTGAATTTCAGCCGAGTTTGTAAATGCTAAATCCTTGCCGACGGCACCAATCAATTTGGGTAATTTATCTCTCCTGGCCAGTATTCCTTCATGAACTTCTTGGTTAGCCCAGTCGTCGAATACAACTATGGCATTTGAATGTAAATAGGGACTCCACGAATCAATGTCTTCAATAACCGCCTCTTTCGAATGCCACCCATCGATAAATAGTAGTCCTATTGGTGCACCGTTATACTCTTGCGCTGCTAAGACCGAAAGAGTTTTTTTCGTAATGATTTTTCTTGCTAAACCGGCGCTGGCGATGTTTGATTTGAAATTATCGTAAGTATTTACTTCGATGCCAGCTTCCGATTCCGTAATGTCACCTGTGTGAGGATCAACAGCATATGTAATCACATCTTCCCTGCTCCCTGAAGTTAAGGCCACTGTTGATTTTCCTTCGTAACTTCCAATTTCAACAATTGTAGTATTTGGCTCTATCAACTTCGCTAATTCATGAAGAAAATACGCCTCTTCTCGCTCTAGCCAACCCTTGAAGAGTGCAATATGGTTATCGAATACTTCCTGAAACTCAGATGATTCCTTCGGGACGTCGAGTCTTAATGTCTTGATTAACTTTGTAAGAGTTGTTGTGCTCATTTAGTCTTCTTTCATTTACTTAATAACATTCTTTGCCACTTAATCTGCTCAGTTAGTCCCTGTCTTAGAGTCACTCTAGGCGTCCATCCGAGCGTCTGACTAATCGCAGATATGTCCGCCTTTGTGATTTGAACATCACCTTGGGATTTTGGTTGGTACCGAATATTCAATTTCTTGCCAACAAGTTCTTCAATGGTAGAAATGAGGTCTTGCAGTTTAATTCCTTCTCCACCGCCTACGTTGAATACTTCAGATGCGCTTGATTGATGCGTTTCAAATGCCATGATATTAGCTTCAACAACATCGTCGATGTAAGTGAAGTCTCGGCTTTGAGAACCATCCCCAAATTGAGTAAATTGATTGCCATTCAACGCGCAACTTATTATCCTGTTAATTGCCATATCCGGTCTCTGCCCAGGTCCATACACCGTGAAATATCTTAGTGAACGTACTTTGATCTCGCTAGTCTTAGCATATGAGTTCGCCAACAACTCTCCCGTTAATTTAGAGACCCCATAAGGGCTAATCGGGGATTTATCGTCGAGCTCTTTAGTAGGCGGGTGGGAGACGTCTCCATATACCGATGAACTTGAAGAATAAATGAACCTAGTGGTTTCATTTCTAATTGCTAGGTCAAGTATTTGTTGAGTCCCAAGAACATTGTTTATTGCATATGACCTAAATCCGTCCTCCCAACTGTCCCTTACACCCGGTTGAGCTGCTAAATGAAAAATCCCCTCGATTTTGGGGAGATTACCGATTGAGCGCGGATCTGTTATGTCTTTTTCATGGAAGATGAATTCGTTTATTCCTTTAATCTTGCTCAGGTTCTTAACCTTGATATCTTTATCGTAGTAATTATGAAAATTATCTACACCGATAACGTGGTACCTGCTTAGAAGAGCCCTGGATAGATTTGATCCGATAAACCCAGCAGCCCCAGTAACTAGTACCCAAGACTTGCCTGAATCCCTACTCATTTACTTGGCCAACCTAGAGTAAAAAACTAATTCTCGTCCGATGCCAATTTTTGCCATTTCTTCGTATAGCTGATTCAGGACATTTAGATTTCCTGTTTCTTGAAAAGCAAGTTCCATTTTCTTTCTTCTCTCATGAGATGCTTTTCCAAGAACATCATCCCCCACATAATGGTCACCCATAAGCAGGAAAATATCTATTGGGAACATACATGTCTCATAGACGACTTCAAAACCTGATTTCTCAAGTAGGTTTTTTAATGATTTACTTGTGAAATAGTTTAGATGGAAAGGAGGGTCAACCCACCATTTTCCCATTTTCATATTTAAGGATGTATATATTTCTTGGAATAAACTAAAGTCGTTGGGAACTACAATACAAAGTATGGTGTTCTCCGACATATTTATTTTCATTGTTTCCAAAAAAATCTGGGGGTTTGGGATGTGCTCTAAGACCTCAGAACAATGAATTCCATCAAATTTACCAATTTTGTGTGCGATCTCTTCATCGAAATAGGCATTGACAACCCGATGGCCCTTGGCTGTTGCATGTGTCGAGGCAGCTTGTGAAGGCTCTACTCCGAGCACTTTTTTGCCACGCGCTACTGCCGAGTCAAGAAAATTCCCTGGACCCGTCCCTATGTCAACCCAAGACTCAAGCCGCGTTTTGGAAAGAATGTCTGCACGATTAATTCGGAGACCATAAGTGAGATCCCACCAATCACTATCTAGTGTATTGCTCTCAATGTAATTAGGTTTCTCCTCTTCATAAAAGTGAGAAGAATACCAATCAGTTCTTATCAGGTCAGAATCTTCAATTGCGTGAATGAAGTTGCATTGCACACATTCAATGACTGAATGCTCTCTTTTTTTTGCCAATAGTTTTCCGCTGTGCACTGAAGGATTCTAACCAGAATTTCTGACAATGGGCTGCAATATGTTCCTAACGATCCTGATTATTTCGTAAGTCTAGGGATGGCTGGAGCTGGGTTTTGAAGTGAAATCTCCAACAATTCATTTTCTGCACTATCAATTCTGCTTTTCAAATGTTTAAAAGCTACTCCAACATCTTGTATGTACCTATCAACGTGCTTTTCAGTGTGGGCGAAGCTAGGTTTGAATTGGTTGTGCGCCAGCCACCCCTTCTCCAACATTAAGTCAGTAAACTCAATGTTCAGAGCTCGCGCAAATGGGTAATTAAAACTAAAGCTTGACAGGGCGGGCAGGCCAGAAGTGCTTACTTGGATTTCTATGTTTGTCGACTTAGCAGCTTCAAGCCATCCCTTCTGCACCGAGAGCCCAATCTCTGACAAGTGGTTAGCTACCCCATTACGTTCGAATTCATTTATGCTGGCAATTGCTGCAGTCGGTCCTACCCGCTCACTCCAATTAGTGCTACTGATGAAGCTTGCGGCTGCATCTCTCATGACTGAATTCTTTCCAATCAAAGCGCTCATTGCATAGCCGTTTGACATTGCCTTAGCAAAAACTGCTATGTCAGGATTTACCACTCCCTGAAGGTGAATGCCCCCGGAGCAAGCTCGCCATCCGGTGGTAATCTCATCAAAAATCAATACGATACCGTGCCTGTCGCAAAGCTCTCTGATTCGCTCAAGATAACCAATTTGAGCAGTTTCGGATCGCCTGGGTTCCATAACAATCGCAGCAATCTCGCCCACATTTTC
>Ga0114964_10002694_pt1 | contig 12302 bp, 11 predicted proteins | sample C_131016_MF_Meta_FD_92638 | JGI IMG/M metagenome (GOLD analysis project Ga0114964, IMG submission 92638) | Freshwater microbial communities from Lake Croche, Canada to study carbon cycling - C_131016_MF_MetaG | ecosystem: Environmental > Aquatic > Freshwater > Lake | place: Lake Croche, Canada... | reverse complement strand
CTTTTCCCGGCATCAGAACGTCTCTCCACTCAGGGTGACGCCGCCGGTCTTGGTCCAGATGACACTGCCGGGGATCTCTTCGGTGAGGCCTTTCCGCTCCGCCACCACATCGTGGGGTGTCAGAAGTGTACCCTCCTTGAGGGCCTGACGGATTGCCTTCCGCAGATCATAAGGCTTGAGGGTCTGGCACGAATCGTCCAGTTGGAGTTCGCTCACGCGGATCCGTGTCGCACCGATGCCTCCGGGAGGGGGTGCGCCGGGCGAGAGAAGCTCATAGTGGTAGAGAACGTACTTTCCGAAGGAGGGCCCTTCATTCAGCGACTTCAGGGTCAGGATGGAGAACCCATCCACGCGGCCGATCCAGCCGTCGAATTCCTGCGGGGCCGATCCCTTCCTGGAGAGGGAGAGGCGGTAGTGCGACGAGGAGGCCGGGGCCATCACCGCGGTGAATTTATGACCCGCCTTGTCGGTTGCGGTCCATTGGCCCATGAGCCAGGTATCGATGCTCTGCGAGGGGCCGCTCGGCGGGTTGTCGTAGAGGCAGCCGCTCAGAAGCAGGGCGCATCCCAGAAGGGGGAAAAAGCAGATTTTTTTGATCATGAGAATCGATGGTGGTGGAACAGACGGGCGTGGAGAGCCACACCAATAGCCCAACGGCCCGGAAGCCTACAGCCTTTCTTCGTCAGATCCTAGTCCCGGCCGGGATCGTCGCATTCTTCGGGATGACCACGATGCCGTCGCGGATGTAATAGCCGGGGCCCTCCGAGTTGGCATCCTTGTCATGCGGGGTGATGACGACGCCGTCGCCGATGCGGGCGTTTTTGTCGATGATGGCATCCTCAATCACGCAGTCGCGGCCGATGCCGATCGGGATCTCACCCGCGGGGGTGCCTCCACGGTCGCTCTCGAAGTAGTCTGCCCCCATGATGATGGTGTTACGGAGGCGGGCGCCGGGATTGATGAAGCTCCTGATGCCGACGACGCAGCGCTCCAGCTTGGCCGAGTGGATCTGGCAACCATCCGAGATCATCGCGCGGTCGACGACCGTTCCCTCGATGACGCTGGCCGGGAGGAAGCGGGACTGTGTGTAGATCGGCGCTCCCGGGGCGTAGAAGTTGTACTGCGGCTTGGGATCGCAGAGGTTGAGGTTGGCGTCAAAGAAGGAGCGGATCGTCCCGATGTCCTCCCAGTAGCCGCGGAAGATGTAGGCCTGCACGTTGCGCGCCCCGATCGTGCCCGGGATGATGTGCTTGCCGAAATCGTCCAGAGTGTTGTCAAGGCAGTCCGCGAGCACCTGGCGGTTGAAGACATAGATGCCCATGTTCGCCAGATAGAGTTCTTGGTCCGGGGACTCGTTCATGTCGGCGAGCACCTGCGGCTTGAGCCGGAGTTCGGCTAGGATCGCGGGATCCTTCGGCTTCTCGACGAAGCGGGTGATCCGCTGCTTCGCATCCGTCTCCATGATGCCGAAACCCATGGCCGCCTCGCGGTTGACGGGAATGCAGGCAATGGTCAGGTCGGCGCCGCCCTCGATATGCTGTTGGAGCACGTCCCGGTAATCCATGCGGTAGAGCTGGTCGCCCGAGAGGATGATGAAGTAGTCGTAATTCCCCTCGAGGAAGGTACGGAGATTCTGCCTGACCGCGTCGGCGGTGCCCTGGTACCAGGTCGAGCCCTCGGGTGTCTGCTGGGCGGCCAGGATCTCGACAAAGCTCCGTGTGAAACTGTCGAACTTGTAGCTCGCATTGATGTGGCGGTGCAGCGAGGTGCTGTTGAACTGGGTCAGCACATAGATGCCCCGGATGCCGGAGTTCAGGCAGTTGCTGATGGGCACGTCGACGAGGCGGTATTTACCCCCGATCGGAACCGCGGGCTTGGCGCGATCCTTGGTCAGAGGGAAGAGGCGCGTCCCGGCGCCGCCGCCCATGATAATGGCGAGGGTGCGGGAAGCCGGCGCTATGACATGTTTGGGTTGCATCGGTGTGTGTTCTGGAGGGGCTGCAGGGGTTTGGAGTTGCATCTTGCGAAGGCTCCGGCCGTTTGTCATTCTCATAAATCGGTTGGGAACGCCCTCATGGAGAGACTTTCCACCACGCCACCAACACCTTACCCACCCCTTTTCATCCCATGTGCGGAATCGTCGGATATGTCGGTCGTGCCGAGGCCGTCCCCATCCTTCTGGAGGGACTCCGCCGCCTGGAATACCGTGGCTATGACTCGGCTGGGGTCGCCACCCTCGAGGAGGGTGTCATTTCCGTCCGCAAGGAAGTCGGCCGCATCGATGACCTCCGCCGTGCCATCGAGCAGAACCCGATCGGCGGCACCACCGGCATCAGCCACACCCGTTGGGCCACCCACGGGAAGGTTACCCGGGAGAACGCCCACCCCCACTTCGACCGCTCCGGCAAGCTGGCCCTCGTCCACAACGGTGTCATCGAGAACTACGCCTCCCTCCGCTCCCAGATGGAGTCGGAAGGCCACCAGTTCCAGTCCCAGACCGATACCGAGGTGCTTGCCCATCTTGTCGGCCGTGCCTTTGACCGCGCTTCCGAGCGCACCCAGGGGGCGCTTGTCGCCGCCGTCCGCGAGGCTCTCCGGCAGGTTACCGGCACCTACGGCATCGCGGTCGTGCATTCCGAGTTTCCGGGCCTGATCATCGGCGCCCGCCGCGGCAGTCCGCTCGTGCTCGGTATCGGCAAGGATGAGCACTTCCTGGCCAGCGATGTCAGCGCCATCGTCGGCCGCACCCGCGACGTGGTCTACCTGAACGACTACGAGGTCGCCGTGATCACCGGGGAGGGATTCACCCTCTCCACCGTCGAGGGGAACGGGGCCGACTACAACGTCACCACGGTCGAGATGACTGACGAGGATGTCGGCAAGGGGGAGTACCCCCACTACATGCTCAAGGAGATCCACGAGCAGGTGCGCACCGTCACCGACGCCATGCGCGGACGCCTCTCCCACGAGGAGGCCACGGCCAAGCTGGGCGGGCTCAACATGAGCAATGCGGAGCTCCGCACCATCGAGCGCATCGTCCTGAGCGGATGCGGCACGGCCATGCACGCCGCCATGGTCGGCGAGTACCTGATCGAACATCTCGCACAGATTCCGACCGAGTGCGAGTACGCCAGCGAGTTCCGCTACCGCAACCTTCCCATGACCAAGGACACCCTGGTCTTCGTCCTTAGCCAGAGCGGAGAGACGGCCGACACCCTCGCCGCGCTCCGCGAGAGCAAGCGCAAGGGGCACCGCACCCTCGGCATCTGCAACAATGTCGCGAGCACCATCGCCCGTGAGAGCGACGGCGGCGTCTACATGCACGCCGGACCCGAGATCGGTGTGGCCGCCACGAAGTCCTTCACCTCGCAGGTGACCGTCCTCACGCTCATTGCCTTGCTGCTAGGCCGCATCCGCAATCTCTCCAGCTCCGCCGGAAGCCGCATCATCGCGGAACTCGAGGCGCTCCCCGGCCAGATCGAGAAAGTTCTCAAGCTCGAGCCCGAGATCTCGAAGATCGCCAAGAGGTACGCCCAGTCCAAGGTGATGCTCTTCATGGGCCGCCAGTACAACTATCCCGTCGCTCTTGAGGGGGCGCTGAAGCTGAAGGAAATCAGCTACATCGCCGCCATGGGCTACCCCAGCGCCGAGCTCAAGCATGGCGTCATCGCCCTGGTGAATCCCGAGACCCCTTCGGTGGTCATCGCCCCCCATGACTCTGTCTTCCCCAAGAACCTGAGCAACATCGAGGAGGTCAAGGCGCGCGGAGGTCCCGTCATCGCCATCGGCACCGAAGGAAAAGGAGAGGAACTCTCGCTCGTCTGCGACGATGTCATCCTCATTCCGGATGCCCCGGAAATCCTCACGCCGATCCTGACCTCGATCGTTCTCCAGTTCTTCGCCTATCACATCGCCGTGGAGTTGGGGTGTGATGTGGATAAGCCCAGAAACCTAGCTAAAAGCGTCACCGTAGAGTGATGGGGCTTGTGAGAGTTGGCGGATAGCTGTGTTGGCCTGCGGTCGCAGTAGGCCTGCTACAGCTTCCCTTGGCCGCCTTGCTCTCCATCCAACCTCACTGCGCTTACGCTTTGTAATTTGAGAGATCCCGCGCGCCTTCTTGCGGATTACTCTTCTAGAATAGCGCAAGTTAAATTACTCCATCTCAAAATAAATAGAAGCGGGATTCTTTTTGTAGAATCTGACTGTAGTTTCACGTAAACCCTGTCCCTCTGCACACACTAACATGTGTGCTTTAACAGCGCTTCCAACCTCTTTACTGCGAGCTAAAAAGAACAGCTGCCGTCCAATAATTTTCCATGATGTTTCGCAACTTGTGTCGCTGTTATATAGCTCATTATATTTTTTTAGGTTGCACAGAATAGTAATATGTTGAGAACCGGATTGCTCGAGAGTGATTTCTGCTTTGTCATAATCCAAGCCAGCAACTTCGATTTTTTCAACCAGGCCAGTTACCTTAATAGGCCTTTGTGCTAGGATAGGATATGTTATTTCAGGAAACCGTGAGCAAACCATTCCAAGTTCTGTTGCTTGAATACTAGTTTTACTAAGAACGCCGCGAACAATTTGTTCTGGGGTAGGTGGAGGGGTAGGTGAAGGGGTAAGTGAAAGTTTAGAAAATGCCCAGGGAAAGAATTTTTTCAGAAAACTGATAATCCAATCCCAAATCTTTCCAATCAGAGAAGGGGGTTCGGTGGTGCTTGCAACTTGCGGAATTGAGGGGGCGACTGGATTTGAAACTATTGATGTGCTAATTACTATTTTGGAGGGAGTTGGCTGTACCTCAACAGGCATAGCCGCTTGATAGGTAGCGACATCATTGGATTGTCGCCGGGCTACATACATTGCCTCCGATTCAGGATTGTAGCCGTATTTGGCGCAGACTTCTGGCGGGAGGTTTTGAAACTTCAACTTTCTGACGCCATCGGAGTAGGAAATCACGACGCCATCAGGTTCCACCCTTTTCAATGTAGCCTCTGTGTACTTTTCACCATCGAGCGTGGTGAAGACTTCGGCTCGCAGTGGAGTAAAGATCACATGCGATATGCATACGAATGCAAATAAATAACGTTTCATATTCATGTCGTATAGATGGCCTTAATACTAGCTGGCAAGCCGAAGTCGTACGATTAGTGAGAAGTTTCCAGTAACTTCAATGGCGGAGATTTCCGCACCTCATTCTGGAGACTGGGTTCTGACCTAACAGCCTTCAGCCTAAACCGCTAGTGCCTCGCTCACCCTAGGAACGCAGTTCCTTGGTGAGCGTGATGACATTCCTTCCATCGCGGCGTTCATAGCCCTGGGAGTCGGTGAGCTTCTTGATGAAGTGGATGCCGAGGCCTCCGATGGGGCGATCCTCGATGGGGAGGCTGGTGTCGACCTCGGTTTGTTCGAGGGGATTGAAGGGATGGCCGTTGTCGCTGAAGCGGATCGTGAGATCGTTTGTTTTTCGGTCCAGTTCGATGAGACAGCATTCCGACCCCTCCGGCACACCGGCGTATTTCATGACGTTGGTGGCGAGTTCCTCGAGGATGATTTCGAGATCGTGGGAGAGGTGATCCGGCAACTTTTCCTGACTGCAGTAATCGGAGAGAAAGCCGCGGAGTTTTCCGAGTTCCGAGGGTGCCGCGAGCAGCGAGAGGGTGGCGCTCATAGCGGGTTTGCCCTGGGGAGTCGCGGTGACTGGGAGAGAGAGGCCATCGGCTTGGAAAGAGCGATAGTTCATCAAGAGGATCCTGCCAAGCGCGCTTGACGATTTGGTGCCCCTGCCTCTTCATGGAGAGTAACCCCCTGCACTCTCATGGAACTCCACTTTGAACAAGCCGGCCCGATCCTCGTTGTCACCCTCAAAGGACGTCTCGACGCCGGTGAGCAGAATACGATTCACGAAAGAGTCTCCCGGTGGATCGAGCAGACCGGCACCAAGGGGGTGGTCTTTGATCTGGCTGGGCTCGAGTATGTGAGCAGCGCGGGGTTCCGCGAATTTTTCCTTCTCGGAAAGCAGCTGCAGCGCCTTGGGGGAGGGTTGGCCGTCTGCGCCCTCCAGCCCTCGGTGCAGAGGATCTTCGACATTGCCCAGTTCCAGACCGCCTACCCGGTCTGCGCGACCCGTGACGAGGCACTCGTGGCGATCGGTTCCTCGATCCCGTAGGAATCATCCAGGGGAAAATAGGGAACTCAGGAAGCTTACCGTCTTGAGTGCTGAAGTAGCGACGGAGGGGGGGGGGATCCTCCCCTTTTCACCAAGTTGGGGAGCCCGGCTTAGAAAAGCAAAATGAGCCCCCTCCTTTTTAATTTTTCTTCAGCTCCCTTCCTGCCTTCCTGATTTCCATATTTCAAACTCCCTTTTTCGGCGTTTCTTGCAGGCCCATGCGATTCACCGATAGCATCACGGGATGTCCGCCGCTTCTCCCTTGATCATTGCCGGCCGTGAGTTTTCCTCACGGCTCTTTCTGGGGACTGGAAAATTTTCCTCCGGCGAGGTGATGGGCGAGGCCCTTGCGGCGAGCGGAACGCAGATCGTCACCGTGGCGCTCCGTCGGGCCGATCTGAGCGGTAAGGGGGATCCCTTTGCCAACATCCTCGAGTTCATCGATCCGAAGAAATACCTTCTCCTCCCCAATACCAGCGGTGCCAACACCGCCGGGGAGGCTGTCCGACTTGCGCGTCTCGCCGAGGCTGCCGGGCTCCCCAAGTGGGTGAAGCTCGAGATTCATCCCGACCCGCGCTACCTCCTCCCCGATCCGATTGAGACCCTCAAGGCCACCGAGCTTCTGGTAGCCGAGGGCTTCACGGTCCTTCCCTACATCAACGCCGACCCCGTGATTGCCAAGCGCCTTCAGGAAGCGGGAGCGGCGACCGTCATGCCGCTCGGCTCCCCCATCGGGAGCAACCGGGGAATCGAGACGCGTTCCCAGATCGCGATCATCATCGAGCAGGCGACCGTTCCGGTGGTGGTCGATGCCGGCATCGGCGCCCCGAGTCATGCCGCCGAGGCGATCGAGCTCGGTGCCGATGCGGTGCTCGTGAATACCGCGATCGCCGTGGCCGGTGATACTGTCCGGATGGCCCGTGCCTTCCGGATGGCTGTCGAGGGGGCCTCGGAAGCAGTCGCGGCAGGATTGCCGATGCGGGCCGACTCCGCCGTGCCAACCAGTCCTCTGACGGCATTCCTGAACGGGCAATAGGGGATGGGTGATGGCTAATAGGGGTTAGGGAAGGAAACCGGGCCCACAACGGCTTCGGGATCATGATTGCGATCCCGGGTTCACGATCGGCTTTTTCATCCTTCATAATTCATCCTTCATCCTTTTTCCTTACCCCATGTCTTCCGAAGGAACTCCCATGATGAAGCAGTATCACGCCCTGCGGCGTGACCTGCCGCCGGGGACTTTCCTGCTCTTCCGGCTCGGGGATTTTTACGAGATGTTCTTCGACGATGCCAAGGAGGCCTCGGCGATCCTGAACGTCGCGCTCACCAAGCGCGGCGATGTGCCGATGTGCGGCGTTCCCTACCACGCCGCGCGGGGCTACATGGAAAAGCTTCTCGCCGCCGGTCGTCGCGTCGCTCTCTGCGAGCAGGTGGGGGAAGTGCAGACGGGGAAACTTGTCCGCCGCGAGATCACCCGGATCGTCAGTCCCGGGACGCTGGAGGATGCCGGTCTTGAGGAGAAGAGTCACAACTTCACCGCCGCCGTCCTCCCTCCCGCGCAGGCGGGCGGTGCCTTTGGATTTGCCTGCGCCGATCTCAGCACCGGGGAGTTCCGGGTGACCGAACTCGCCACCTTCGACGCCCTGCTCGACGAAGTGGTCCGCTCGGCTCCGGCCGAGATTCTCGTGCCCGAGGGGAAAAAGGATCTCCTGAAGGACCTCCCGCTCGGCATGCCGGCACCCGAAGAGGTCGAGGCCTACCTCTTCGATGCGATGGCGGCGTCGGAGTTGCTGATCTCCCATTTCAAGGTCCACTCGCTCGATGGATTCGGTGTGAGCGATCTGCCGGCTGGAGTTGCCGCCGCCGGGGCGCTCCTGCACTATCTCACCCGAACGCTTCGGCGTGATGCCTCGCACCTTCAGTCCCTGAAAGCCTACCGCCAGTCGGATCATCTCCTGCTCGACTCCTCGACGCAGGGGCATCTGGAACTCGTGACCTCCCGTGCCGGGCGCGGGATGACACTCCTCGGTGCGCTTGATCGGACCGTGACCCCGATGGGAGCGCGTACCCTGCGCGACTGGATCCTTCATCCGTTGATCGATCCCGCCGCGATCGTTGCCCGGCAGGATGCGATCGGACTCTTCATTGCCTCACCGCTCAATCTCGGCGAGTTGCGTGAGAAACTCGGAGGCATCCGTGACATCGAGCGCTCCGTCTCCCGCCTGAGTCAGAACTCCGGCAATGCCCGTGACCTTGCCGTCCTGGCCGCCTCGCTTGGCGCGGTGCCTGCCATCCGTACCACCATGGGGGAGTGCGGCGGTGGCCTGCTTTCAGGGCTCGCCGGCTCCCTGCACCCGCTTCCCGAGATCACCTCCTTGCTCGCCTCCGCGCTCGTGGAGGAGCCGCCCCCGACCATCCGCGAAGGGGGAATGATCCGTGCCGGATTCGACGGCTCACTCGACGAACTCCGCAATGCCTCCACCGAGGGAAAGGCCTGGATCGCCGCCCTGCAGGAGAAGGAGATCGCCCGCACCGGCATCAAGTCGCTGAAGGTCCGCTTCAACGCCGTCTTCGGCTATTTCATCGAGATCACCACGGCGAATCTCGGGAGTGTTCCCGACGACTATACCCGCAAGCAGACGACGGCGGGAGGGGAGAGATTCATCACCCCCGAACTCAAGGAGATGGAGGGGAAAATCCTCGGCTCCGAGGAGCGGGCCAAGGCGCTTGAGATCGAGATCTTCCAGCGTCTCCGCGCCGCGGTGCTCGATCAGATTCTCCCGCTCCAGCATACAGCAGGCGCCGCCGGTGCACTCGACGCCCTCTGCTCGCTTGCCGAGACCGCGAGACTCTTCGGCTACACCCGGCCGGTCGTTGATGGTTCGACTGTGCTGGAGATCCGTGACGGGCGTCACCCCGTGCTCGACCAGCGGGCTGGGGGCGAGGCCTTCGTTCCCAACGACACCGATCTCGATGCGGCCGAGGATTCCAAAAAACGCATGGGGATCATCACCGGTCCGAACATGGCCGGCAAGTCGACCTACCTGCGACAGGTGGGTCTGCTCACCGTGATGGCCCAGACGGGAAGCTGGATCCCAGCCGCCTCGGCGCGCATCGGCGTGACAGACAGGATTTTCACCCGCGTCGGCGCAAGCGACGATCTCTCCAAGGGGCACTCGACCTTCATGGTGGAGATGAACGAGACGGCGAACATTTTGCACAACGCCACCGCGCGGAGCCTCGTCCTGCTGGATGAGATTGGTCGCGGCACGGCGACCTTCGACGGCCTCTCGATTGCCTGGAGCGTCGCCGAGCATCTGCATGACGTGACGGGGTGCCGCGCCTTCTTCGCCACCCACTACCACGAGCTTCCCGACCTCGCCCGGACGCGCTCCGGAGTGCGGAATCTCAACGTCGCGGTCCGTGAGCAGAATGACCGGATCGTTTTTTTGAGAAAGATCGTCGAGGGTGCGGCCGACCGGAGCTACGGCATCCAGGTCGCCCGGTTGGCGGGGCTGCCCTCGTCGGTGGTCGAGCGGGCCCGCGAGATCCTGACCAATCTGGAGAAGGCGGAACTCAACGCCGAGGGCCGTCCCGCGCTTGCGGGGACGCGCCGCAAGTCACCCGGCTCTCCCGATCCGACGGCGGAACTGCCGCTCTTCGGTTGAGTCCTTCTAATTCCTCCTGCCGCTTGCTGTTTAAGCGACTGATTAAGCGATCACTCCGGGCGGAGGAAAACTGGGATCCTTCCCCAGGGCATCACCGAGACGTTGTAGGTATTCTTTCCGAGGGATCTCGATCGCCCCGAACTGCTCCAGATGATCCGTCGTCCACTGGGTGTCGAGGAGGGTGAAGCCACCCTCGTTCAGGATCCGGACAAGATGCCAGAGGGCGACCTTGGAGGCGTCGGTGACCCGGTGGAACATCGACTCGCCGAAAAAGGCTCCGCCTAGGGCGACGCCGTAGAGACCGCCCGCGAGTTCCCCATCCTTCCAGACCTCAACAGTATGAGCGTTGCCCTCGGCAAAAAGCTTTCCATAGCTCCGTGCGATCGCCTTCGTGATCCAGGTCTCCTCACGTGCGGCGCATCCCGCCAGCACTCCCGTGAAGTCGGTATCGACCCTGATCTCCCACCCCGGTCGCCGCAAGGCGCGGCTCAGTCCGTGGGGCGTGTGGAACCGGTCGAGAGGGAGGATGCCCCTGGGGTCGGGGGAAAACCAGCGGATCGTCCCATCCTCCATCCCCATCGGGAAAATCCCCGAGGCGTATGCCTCCAGTAGGAGATCGGGGGAGAGGCTGTTTTTCATGGGGTTCTTACTGGCACCACAATGGGTAATATGGAACTCAGGAACTCAGGAATAGGATGAAGAGCAATTTATTTCAGTTTCTGTCGTGATTGAATGCCATGGTTTGCTTCAGAAGCTCTCTTTCATTGCATGCCCGCTTCCCAACTTTCTGAGTTCCATATTCAAAATCCCTTTTCAGCCCTATCTCCCCGCCCTCCTGCGTTGCCATCTTGCGATTTTGGCGGAGTCTCCCTAGTTTCGTCGGATGAACGCTATCCGGAACTTCCTCCTCCTAGTCTGCATTCTGGTTTCATTGATCGGCCTGAGCGGTTGTGCCACCGCCGAAATGGATGCCGATGATGTCGCCGCCACCGCCGCTCAGGGTCTCTCCGGCCAGGGTCAGCTCTACAACGAGAAGGTGATGAAGGGTTCCTACGGTTCCTTCGGAAACGACTTTCAATAAGGGTTCCAAGAAACCGCGAATCGCTTCCGAAGATGCCAAGCCGCTCCAGTAAGAATAAGACTTCCAAGATCACCAAGGGAGCAAAGCCAACGAAGACGAGCAACAAAGCCCCTAAAAGCGCCAAGGCGCCGAAGGCCTCTTCCAAGGTCGTCATCCTCGATTTCGGATCGCAGTACACGCAGGTGATCGCGCGCCGCGTGCGCGAGTGCCGCGTCTTCTCCGAGATCGTTCCGCACACCACCAAGGCGAGCGAGATCATCGCCGACGGAACGGTGAAGGGGATCATCCTCTCCGGTGGTCCCGCCAGCGTCTACGCCCCGAAGGCCCCGAAGGTCGACCCGGCGATCTACGAACTCGGTCTTCCCATCCTCGGCATCTGCTACGGGATGCAGCTTCTCTCCCGCGATCTCGGCGGCTCCGTCGCTCGCTCGACCCACCGCGAGTACGGCAAGGGAGTGCTCTCAACTCTCGGGGCTTCCCCTCTTTTCAAGGGCCTTCCGAAGAAGCTCGATGTCTGGAACAGCCACGGCGACCGCGTTGAGAAACTCCCCAAGGGTTTCTCCGCCATCGGCACCACCGAGAATGCCCCCCACGCCGTCATCGCCGACGTGAAGAGGAAGATCTACGGCATGCAGTTCCATCCCGAGGTGCACCACACGCCGAAGGGGAAGGCTATCCTCCAGAATTTTCTCCACGGCATCTGCGGCTGCAAGAGCGACTGGACGATGGGCTCCTTCATCGAGCGCATCTGCGCCCAGATCCGCGATCAGGTCGGCGACGGCCGCGTGATCCTCGGTCTCAGCGGTGGAGTTGATTCGAGCGTTGCGGCGGCGCTTATCCACAGGGCGGTGGGCGACCAACTCACCTGCATCTTCGTCGACAACGGGCTTCTCCGCTTCGGCGAGCGTGATGCGGTCGACAAGCTCTTCGGGCGCAACTTCAAGATCCGCCTCAAGATCGTTGACGGCACCAAGCGTTTCCTGGGCGGGCTCAAGGGAGTCACCGATCCGGAGAAGAAGCGCAAGATCATCGGCACCGAATTCATCCGCATCTTCGAGCAGGCGGCTGTCGATCTCCAGAAGTCAGCCAAGGGATCAAGGCACCCCTTCCGCTTCCTTGCTCAGGGCACCCTCTACCCCGATGTCATCGAGAGCGTGCCGATCGCCGGCAACCCCGCCTCGCTGATCAAGAGCCACCACAATGTCGGCGGCCTGCCCAAGGACATGAAGTTCGAGCTCGTCGAACCGCTCCGCCAGCTCTTCAAGGACGAGGTTCGCGAGGTCGGTCGCGAGCTGGGTCTTCCCCGCGAGGTGGTCGACCGCCAGCCTTTCCCCGGCCCCGGTCTTGCCGTGCGCATCGTCGGCGCAATCACGCCCGGGCGTCT
>Ga0114964_10002693_pt1 | contig 12305 bp, 8 predicted proteins | sample C_131016_MF_Meta_FD_92638 | JGI IMG/M metagenome (GOLD analysis project Ga0114964, IMG submission 92638) | Freshwater microbial communities from Lake Croche, Canada to study carbon cycling - C_131016_MF_MetaG | ecosystem: Environmental > Aquatic > Freshwater > Lake | place: Lake Croche, Canada... | reverse complement strand
CAATGATTAGTCTGGTTCGGGTGGTGGACGCGGGTCATCCAAAAGAATTAACCGAGAAATGAAATCCGAAATTTTTAGTGTCAGTTTTGGTGGGAGTAGCAGTAGTAGTGACAATGGACGTGGCAGTGGCGGTGGCAGTGGCGGCAATGAAAGTGGTGGTGCTGGAATTGGGTCAGCCACAGCAGCTACCGGCGACGACAAACAGACATGGGATGGGTATGGAAAATTTAATAATGTTCCTCTTAACCCCGACATTCCAGTGGACTCCCAACCACCAATGTCAAAAGAAGAACTATTGCGAGAGAAATTTAAGCTCCTTCGTAAGCTGGAAGAACTCGAGACAAAGGGTGTTACCCTCACCAAAAAATATACAATGGAGTCGTCCATGCTCGAAATGAAGGGCGAATATGAAACGCACGTGGAGGAACGTGAACGAAGCAATAGTAAAAAGTTCCAATCCAAAATGTTACTCGCATGCATAACCGGTCTGGAATTCCTGAATAATAAATTTGACCCATTTGATTTGAAGCTTGACGGATGGTCCGAACAAGTAAATGAAAACATTGACGAATACGACGACATTTTTGCGGAACTGCATGATAAATACAAATCTAAGGCTCAGATGGCACCCGAACTCAAGCTACTGTTTCAGCTGGGTGGAAGCGCTATCATGCTTCACATGACAAACACCATGTTTAAATCCGCGCTGCCTGGAATGGACGACATCATGCGCCAGAACCCGGAGCTAATGCAGCAGTTTACCCAAGCGGCCGTCAACTCCATGTCGTCATCATCCCAAGCACAGGGCGGTAAATCTGGTTTCGGTAACTTCATGAAGGATATGACGGGTGGTGGCGGTGGCGGTGGCGGATTAATGGGTGGGTTGTCTGAAATGATGAATGGTGGAGGTGGAGGTGGAGGTGGCAACGGAGCAATTCCGTTCATTTCACGCCCGCCTCCTCCACCGGTAGCAACAAAAAGCGCCAATGCCCCGCCTCCTCCAACTCGTCCCGGAGCTGCAATGCCGATCGGCAATCGTCCAGACATTAACATGGGACGCGGTCAAATGAACATAGGTATGGATATTCGACAACAGGCATCTGAATATGATGGTGGAGACCGTTCGCGTCGACCCGAAATGCGTGGACCAAGTGCGGATACGGATATTAACAGTATTCTCTCCGGTCTAAAGACAAAGAGTATTAATATTCAACAGCAGCAACAACAACAGCAGCAGCAAGAACAGCAAGATTCTATGTCATCATCGTTCATGTTTCCAGACGACGCAAGCGCGTTTGGAGATGACTCGGCGTCAGTGAGTGGAGCGAGTGCGCCAATTAAAAGCAAGCGCAAGCCTCGCTCTGAGCGAAATACGATCAGTTTGAACATTTGAACATCTAACCATCTGTTTTATCCAAAAATCAGCTTGTCAATAGTAGTTCGCACACAAAATGCGCGGTGCATTACAATTCCCAATAAAAATAAAATTAACAATGTGTAACCGAATGACACCGCAAACAGTTTTGAAATGACCCATGCCGTGATTACGGTGAAAATAACATCAATGTATGCAATATTGAATATGCGATGCGAATGGGGGCCTTCACCGGGCTTTCCGAAAAAATCTTTATATTTACAAAGACCGGGCATCATTGATTGCATTGATTGCGGTGAAAGCGTGTTATAATTATAAATATTATATATAAGCCATACATATTATATTTATTCATTTACACATTTATAAATGTCGAACGTCGCAATCAACCGGAAATGGTCTATTGCTATTGATGATAATGATATGAGAGAAATCACGCCCGCAACTGAAGGACATAAACAACCCATTAATATGCAACAAAATCAACACCATCAGCAACAGCAACAACAGCAGCAGCAAAAACTTACACCCCAAATGGAACTCAGTCTTGGTGAAAGTTTGAAACCGTTGGCAATATTGTCACCATTTGATGCTGCTAAACGATATCAAAATGAAAATGACGAACATAACGGACTATTATTTGAGAGAATGCTTCAACCAAACATCGGGTTGAATCCGTTCCTGAACGGAAATACGTATATCAACGACATTATTGTGCAAAATACCTTGTTGCGAGGAGAAGGCGGGCGATGATCGATGATGGATGACCCGCCACACATTATAGATTCTCAATCGCCGTTTTTTTGCCATGACAATCTCGGCACAGTGCAACCAAATTGTCAATGTGATTTGTTCCGCCATGTTCCAAACGAACGACATGGTCCACTTCATACCATGCAGGTAGTTGACGTTTACAATGGCCGCATTTCCATCCCTGCTGCGCTGCCACGAATTTCTTTTTCGTTTCACTCACGCAGCGTTTTGTGGATGTTTTTCCAGATGTTAACACTTTATTTTGTTTTTGATTCATTTCTCCTCCGGCTCCTCCTCCACCACAACCACCTGAATATCGAACGTTTTTTATTCCTCCACTGCCACCCATTCCCCCACCACCACCACCTCCTCCTCCAAAAAATGCAGTTTTGTTTGTAAAATCCAAAAACGGACTTATCATGTCTGCCGTATCCTTGCTTACCGGCATGTATTTAATAATGTCATTTGCATGCATAAACATAGACCGCGACTGGTCTGGGTTTTTCTTTATGAACAAGTATATTGAAAGGCCGATGAATGCAAATGTCGCCATTTTTACATATTTTTGCGATGATTGAAGTGATTTCAGAAATTTACCATCGTAATACGTGTTGGCAATCAAGAATGCTGTAATTATGAAGATAATGTATTCCGGCTTCATCTGTTTTATATGGGTTCTATTTTTTGATGGATAATAACTATAACTATAATAAATAAGGATATTAATTTATTATAATTTTATTATGATGTAATAGATTATTTTTATTTATAATACAGTGAATATGCGCAGTAAACGCTTACTGTAAGCAGTGTTATGTATACAAGACCTTTCCTATATTTAAATTCCTCAATAATTGATATTTCTCTCGGTTTATAGTGCGCGTAATATGCATTTAGTGCCTCCGTCATTGTTACTTCATCTTTATGAAGTTCGGCATTTACTTTATTGTGAATGAATACAACCCATCGTAAAAATGCTTCTCGCGTGTCCAAATACGGCGTTACCGGGAACCTGTCGAGCAGTGCGCTAAATCGATTACCAATCGCATAATTTGGTATAAATAGTGGCAGATTTTGTATGAAGTCGTAGTATTTTTTTCGCGTCACACCATTAGCGTTGACCGGATAGTTGGTAGCCATAGTCATCAATACGAACCAGTAGTGCGGTCCCCATATTTCAGGATCCAATGGAGGAGCGGGGTTTGTGGGGTTGGACATTCCTTTGTCTTGTTTTAAACAATATAAATAAAGATTGCGTGCTATATATTAATCAGATTGGAATAATAACTAAAAAATAAACGAATGAAACATTACCAATATTCATTTTGTAACAATTGCGGCAAGCACGGGAATCACACATACAGCAACTGCAGACACCCTGTAACGAGTATTGGAATTATCGCAATACGTCACAAACCAACGAGCAGCAATTATACTATGTCTGCCGCCACCGGCACTGAACCTGAAACTAATGATGAGGCAGCAGACATTATACCAGAGTATGAATTCTTAATGATACGTCGAAAGGACACGCTTGGGTTTGTAGATTTTGTTCGTGGAAAGTATCAACTCACCGACATATTTCACATTCGCAATATAATCGACGAAATGACTATGAGCGAAAAGCGGCGCCTGTTAACGCACGATTTTAAACAGCTGTGGACGGACATGTGGGGCGGATATACAAACGGACAATTTAGTGGCGAGGAAACGCAATCTCGTGATAAATTCAACCACTTGAAAAATGGGGTCAGAACGAGAACCGGCGGCGTGTTTTATTTGGATGATTTGGTAAAAGAATCCGTTACACGTTGGGAACGCGCGGAGTGGGGGTTTCCGAAAGGTCGTCGAAATAATCAAGAAAGTGACCTGGTTTGCGCGTTGCGAGAAAATCAGGAAGAAACGGGATACTCCATATCACAATCCGACATCATTCACAATATTGCACCCTATGAAGAGATATTTATGGGGTCCAATTTAAAATGTTATAAGCATAAATATTTTTTGGCTCTCGTTAATAGCGACATTCAACCGACGGGAGATTATGAGCGGTCGGAAGTAAGTAAAATAAAGTGGATGACGTATGATGAATGCGTTCGAAAAATACGTCCATACAATATCGAAAAAAAGAAGATTCTCTCAAACGTTATGATGGTGTTGCGAAAATACAAAATAATACATACCGGTGATAGAAAATCGTGAAATTAAAACAAACAAAACAAACAATGCGGAATAAAAATAATAATAAAGGTATATAATATATAGTAATAGTAATCGTGAGATATATTATATAGAATTTGTAATTTAAAATAAAATAAGAAGATTCTGACAATATCAATAATCAATAATATATCAATAATATGCTACGCGTTCAACTTCCAAACACGCCACCTTCAGCAGCACATGATGAAATAGGAATAGTCGATGTTGATGACGACGACGCAAGAATCATGGCACCATCTACTCCAATTGTTAATGTGCAGGAGACAAAGAGAAAGAAACGTCTGCTACCCAGGTGTGGAAACGGAACGCGTCGAAATAAGCAAACCGGTCTGTGCGAGAAATATGAACGAGATAAAACAAAGAACGTGTCAACTGTAAAGTTTTCGATTAAAGAGGACGCACAAACGTCTCCAAAAAGAAAGCGGTGTCAAAAGGGGTCTCGCCGGGCTCGCAGTGGACCTCATAAGGGCGAATGCGTTAAATATGAAAATAGGCGGCCTACTGCAAATACTAATACTATAAATGCAAAAACTGCTGCAAATGCCGTTGCAAATGCCGTTGCAAATGCCGATATTGTGAATGATGCGTTTGCCGCCAAAAAGAGTGGACATTACGAACGTCCAATGTTCACAACGTTATTAGCTGAGGACGACATTGGTGCACTTAATGCGGCAATTGATGAAATAACAATAACACCAGTCCCGGATTATGATATATTTTTAAAAGGCAATGGCAATCTCCATGATAGACTTGAACGCAAGCAGTTATATGCATATTATATGTTGATTAAACCCAGATTACGAGCGTTTTTTAAGGATTGTTATGATAATGAAACAAATGATGTATCAACAAATAGAATCATATTCGGCCTTTTAATAGCTCGTAATGGCCGGCATATTAGCAATATAGAAGAATATAAGTCTGCATTTGAAACATTTCAGGCCAGGATTAGAGCTGCGGTGGGAGGCCCATGTCCAGAAAAGCTTGACATTTCCCGACGAAACGCTGAAGCCGGAAGGGCGTTTAGTACTGAAATAATGCTTGGCGATGATAGAATTAAAAAAACGTTTATGAAACAGGAAAATGACGGAAGCGGTGACTGTTTATTTTACACATTATTGGACCTAATAAAACGGGCTAACCGGAAAAATATGCACAATTCTATGGAAATAGTCAAGCTAAGATGATGCAATTAAGAAACGAGATAGTTGACTACGTAATTAACCCCGACAATGCTGGTGTTGCTTATATGCATGAAAATCATGATTACAATCCCGATGTTCGTGTGCCTGTTCTCGGTGGCGATATAGAAAAAACATTCGGATTTATGTTAGAAAATGGAATCCAGACTCTAGGACGTATATTATACGAAAACCACAATACGAATAGCGCAAATAGGTATTCTGTTCGCATGAGGAACAAAGGAATGTGGGGAACAGAAATTGAAATTTCGGCAGCTGCGAAGCTATACGGTATAAATATCTATGTTGTTTTGTCAACTGGTGAAGACCAATTATATTATTCCATTGGCGATGAACTCAATCATGACCTTACAAAATTATGGTATATATTTAATTATAACCTAAGACATTACGTAGTATTGTGGTGCTTAGATGGTGATGGACAATGCCCACCGAATTCGGGGGCTACGCCTGATGTGTCTGGGTCTGGGTATGGTGCTGCTGCTGCTCATGCCGTTACCAAAAAAGATACTGGTGCTGCTGCTGCAGCAGATACCACTCGCACTGCTGATGCCGATGCTAACAAAGCTCTAATAATTGAAAATGTCGAATTCGATGAATCTGATTCTGATTCTGAATCTGATTCTGAATCTGATTCTGAATCTGATTCTGAATCTAAATCTAAATCTGAACATACAGAGTCCCCCAATTCGCCAGACGGTTTGACCACATATGAAGATGATGTTTCGTTGTATCCAACATTGGATGACGCTGATTTTAATACAAAAATCACAAACAAAAAAGAATTCTTCGACACTCGATATGAGCGCATGGACAAATTAACGATTGAAGAATATGCGAATAAAATGTGTTCTGCATCGGACAATTTTGAGTTGGCGCCTCATCAGCTATTCGTTCGTAACTTTTTATCGGCAACCACGCCATACAAGAGTTTGCTTTTGTATCACGGCCTTGGAACCGGAAAAACGTGTTCCGCCATAAGCGTTGCCGAGGAAATGCGGGAATACTTTAAACGAATGGGTATTTCCAAACGCATTTATGTTGTGGCGTCACCAACCGTCAAGTTGAATTTTAAATCTCAATTATTCAATAAGGACAAGCTGGTGTTGAATCGGAGCACTGGAACGTGGTCGATGAACACGTGCGTCGGAAATAAGCTTTTGAAAGATAATGGGCTCGCAATTGCATCCGTTTCTACATCCGATATAACTCGAGAACAAGCGGAACAAATGAAGGACGCGATATCCAAAAATATATCGGCAATTATAAAATCGGCATACTCTTTTATTGGTTACGAGAAGCTTAAAACTATGATAGAGCAGTCCATTTATGGAACAAATAAAGCCGATTACAGAAAATTGGACCAGTTAACGGAATCGCAAATAGCCGGTATAAAAAAACGGTTCGACGACGCGCTCATAATTATAGACGAAGTTCATAATTTACGAACAACGGAAGATAAAAACAAGAGCAATGATAAGATGACTGGAAAATTATTGACGGTTGTGGCAAAGTATTCGCAGAATATGCGACTACTGCTTTTAACCGCAACGCCAATGTATAACAATCCTAAAGAAATCATCTGGCTTCTGAATCTCATGCGCATTAACGACAATCGTTCCGAGATAAAATATTCTGACGTGTTTGTTGGTGAAGCGGGTGAAGAAACTATAAAAACTTCAACCGACGATGACCCGACACAGGTTCGTTCGGCTTATTCGAGTGGCAAAGAGGTTTTAAAGAATGCGTCCTATGGATACGTGTCATATGTGCGTGGAGAGAATCCATTTACGTTTCCATACCGAATATACCCTGCAGTTCATTCGCCACAGCATTCGTTCTTTTCAGAACCCGCTTCTGATGCAGTTCCGGTTCCGCATCCTACAATTGAATACACCGGAACACGAATCGATATAATCAAAAAATTTCTGGATGTATTTGTCACGCCAATTGGAACGGAACAGCGTCGCGTGTATGAACTATGCATAAAACAATTAATGAGAAATGCAGAACCTCAACCCGAATCTCTAACTCTTGAAGAACTCGAAAATGATAGTGACAGCGATAGCGGTGATAGTGGCGATAATGACGGCGATGATAACGATAGCGACATTGGAGAGAACGAATCTGAATACGAAGAGGGATTGACTCCTTCTGCTGCTACTCATACTGCTTCTGTTTCTGTTACCGACCAACATCAGAAACCTGGTGCAGGGACGAACGGTGACTACGATGAAATCGCTGCAAAATTTGGCGTAGAATCATATACCGCACTACAAGCACTTACAATGACATATCCATCGCGTTCATTGCAGCAACAGCAAAACCCAAAAACGAGTGTTGGAAAGGCGGGGCTTATGCAAGTGATGGATCGGGTTTCAGGTGGTGGTGGTGGTGGTGGTGGTATGAGATACCGGTATCGTCCCAATATTGAACACGTATTTGCTCCTGACAATATAGGCAAATGGAGCAATAAAATATCAAGCGTTTGCAAGCACGCAATTGAATGCGATGGCATACTCCTTGTGTATACTCAGTATATCGAAGGTGGTGCAGTTCCGATAGCGCTTGCACTGGAAGAACATGGGTTCAACCGTTATAACGAAACCCGTGCAAATTCAAATTTGCTCGACGGAAGTGTCGGCCGAGCCCGAATCGTGAGAGGCCAATACACGCTTATAACCGGTAATAATGATTTATCCCCAGCCGCTTCAATTCAAGCAGCAATAAGTGCGGCAACTCAATCGAATAATAAAGACGGGCATATTATCAAGGTAATAATTATAACCAAAGCGGGCTCCGAAGGGCTGGATTTTAAAAATGTGAGACAAGTGCATATTCTGGACCCGTGGTATAACTTAAGTTTATTGGAACAAATTATAGGTCGCGCGGTTCGTAATTGTAGCCATGTTGACCTACCGTTTGTAAAGCGAAATGTTTGCATATTCATACATGGGACACTACTTACAGATGACGCAGGTGGAAATATAGACGTGGAAGCGATTGATTTAAGTTTATTCCGATATGCAGAAAACAAAGCAAAACGTATTGGAAACGTGAACAACATTTTAAAAAAACACGCAATCGACTGTAATTTGAATTCCGAATACAATATACCCGCTTTCAATGAAAAAGATAAGGGAAAGATAACACAAGTTCTTACCACGCGAGGCGATGATAATTCGGTTCGTTCGATACAACATGACGCAAGCATTATGCCTCGCACGGATGCTTGCGATTATCAAGACATATGTGATTCCGTATGTGAACCAACCGTCGATATGACCGACCTGATGACCGGAACCGATGTTGATACATATGACATAGCGTTTCTTACTCTTAACAGCGAGCGCGTTATTCACAGGATTCGCAGCCTCTTCAAGGAACGTTTTTTCTATTCCGAAGCCGAACTCATTAGCGCAATAAATCAGGTTAGGACATACCCGGAAGAGCAAATAATGACTGCATTAAACACGCTAATCGATGACCCAATCGAATTTATAACCGATTATTACGGTAGACGAGGAAGACTCATAAACATTGGTGATTATTACCTGTTTCAACCGGACGGTGTCTCAGACCGTCATATTGGCATACGCGAACGCGCGATGCCGCTCGAAAATGTGGCCGAACATGTAGAATACGAACAATATGAACAGCCCGATACAACAGACTTTATGCCCGAAGAAGGGGAAGCAGCAGGTATATCGCAGCTTGATTCAACCATGAGCAACTTATTTGACGTGTATACCGCAGTTACTACTGGTACTAAAATCAAAGGCGTGGTAGATGACGTATTCATACGGCATGCTCCAGAATTATGCAGACTGTTGATTCAAGCAACGCCAATACCCAGAGACGTATTGATTCTTGCAATAATGTCTCATTATCTCGATGTGCTGGATTCCGGAATTGCTATCGACGTTGCCAATCAACATCGCACCTCAACTGACCCGGACAAAAAAGATTTTTTAGAATACATTACCAAGTATTTCAAGCGGTATGCAATACAAACGAGTTCAGGAAACATGGTTGCTCTGCCGAGTGAGAGATTAACCGCGTGGTCAGAAGAAAAGGTCACGGGGGTATTGAAGGGTGACGGATTAGACGCGCGCATTATAGACGAATATGTTGAAAAATCCGATTTAATGATGTTAGAAGATGGCGAATGGACACTAATGACGGATAGGGTTCGGTCACAACACGGTATTGGAAGAGAATTGTTCAAATGGTGCGACGCGTTGAAAAAGAAAATCACTATACTTTCTTCTATAAATAATGTGATTGGGTGCATTAGACCCGAGGCGGACGCGACGTTTGTATTTAAAATAATTGATATAAAGGTTAGCAGCGAACTTAAGGGGGCTCGTCCAACCAAACGCACGGAGCAACTTGAAAAGTCAATCTTTCAATTATTAGCACTGATTGGAATTGAAAAACAATCCCGGCAACCGGGTGAAATCATTGTTAAGTATGTTGAAAAATCGACTTTAGAGCCGCTTGCGATTCTACTTGAAATCATGTTACGAGCATATGACATAATGGAAGTGGATGCCGAATCCAGCAATCCAAACTCTAAAGCCGGACATAGAAATAGATGGTTTCTAAGACCATGCGAAATTCAGGCAATAACGAAAATAAATCAAATTTATACGAAACATAAAAAATAAAAAATAATAAAAAATGCGAAATTACTGCAAACAATTAATTTAATTGATTTATTAAATTAATTATTATTAAAAATTGAATGTTAAAATGTAAATATAATAAATAGTTAAATAGTATATACGATACAAAAGTTAATTTACCCAACACAACGAATGCAAGCAGTAATGGCAAAATCAACAACGGCAACGGCAACGGCGGCAGCTACCACATCAACGTCGTCGTCGGATTGCTATTCCGAATGTCTTCTATCTCGTCGTGTGACAATTCCATTTAAGGACATTGGACGGGGTGATGAAATAAAAAGAGTTCTAAATCGACACGTTCGGAGTCAAATTGAAAATAAATGCACAATTGAGGGTTTTGTGCATCCAGATACGTGTAAAATTATAACGCATTCAAGCGGAACCATTTCGGGGTCGAATATTGTGTTTGACGTGGCATTCAGCTGTTCGGTATTTTCACCCGCGGAAGGCGCAATTCTGGTCTGCAGTGTGAAGAGCGTTACGCATGCGGGAATTCTGGCAGGTATAAATGGCGTCGTAAAAGTGGATCCCGTCGTTGTTTATATTTTGCGCGAACATCATGCCGGTGATACGGATGATTATTTCAATTCTATAAAGCCTGGTGCCGTAATTCGTGCGAAGGTTATCGGACAACGGTTTGAACTCAATGACAAACACGTCTCTGTGATCGGTGAGTTATTAAAGCCCGACGCCACTCTGGTTCAGCCATCAAAATCAAAACCGTAACGAACGTTTAAATTCTTGTATCTTTGATTCGGTATATTGTTGTTGGCGATATGCAAAGAACTTCCAGTACCACGGACCATCATATGCGAGTTTGATATTGGCACCTGGGTCGGGTGACATCATTATAGAACGCACATACCGCGCTTCTCCGTTTTCAACGTGCCATCGTTCGAAGTGGATAATGAACCTGTAATAGTGCTCAATTTTCGGGGCGGGCCCGGGACCGAGGTGAGTTATTTCCGATGAATGTAGTTTCAGAATAACACTGTTTATTTTTCCATAACGACTGAATGCTCGCTCAACAAAGTTGGTGGTAATTGGCAAATCTTCGCAAATTCCGTAATACATTTTTGAAAACGGGATACATATACTGGGAAATGATAGGTCTAATTCCTTGTCATTCTTGTTCTGGTGAACCATTCGAGGTTGTTGATTATTATGCTGATTGTTGATTATTTACCAATATTTATTTAAACATGCAGTATTATTTGTGTGTAACATTTTTGTATCAATTATTATATTATATTTAATTTAATAATTTTAAAATTTTATGTGCTATACATATAGAGCATTAAAATAACTATAGTTAGTTAAAATATGGCATCATCTGCACCAGAATATGCGTTCTTAACTCGAAAAGGTATTTCGGATTTAGAATTAAAGGCTCACATGTTAACGGGTATACAAGAATTAGCAGCTAAACGGTCAACTGTATATGTGAAGAGGCCACCACAACCCATCTACCGAGTGGTTGTAAGTGCACATGGTTCGGATACCGTAGAAAAACCTGCTGGTGAAAACGTAAGAGATGTTGATGTAACATTTACGTTCCAACAGAATGCACACGGACTTCCTTCATTTGAATGCGAGCACGGGTCTACGGCGGATTTGACAAATAGTGATATACGAGTAAAACTGTATCATATTATTTCACAAATTGTTTTTGAACACCCAGATATTTCACTTGATGCCGTGGAAGAATATCAGCGTCATGCGTTTAGATGGTTGTACGAAAAACAATTGGAGTCCACCGGGAAAGACGACTATGAAGAAAGGTTTGGTGATTATGATGCGAAAACATTTGTTGAGGTTCCCAACGCACATCATAATGTAACGCGAAATTATTCCATACTACCCGGTTCATTAACCGCTGACCATTATCAGTTGGAATACAGTGACGGAACAAGGCAACGTGTATGGTTATTACCTGGTATTTCCGTTGCACGAGAGCTTGTTGTTGAACAGGGAAGCGAAAAACTTGGCATAGAATGCAACCGAATAACAACCGAATATGGAGTTTTTGTTGATGTCGAAAGTTCATCATCACCTGGAACT
>Ga0114964_10002691_pt1 | contig 12310 bp, 17 predicted proteins | sample C_131016_MF_Meta_FD_92638 | JGI IMG/M metagenome (GOLD analysis project Ga0114964, IMG submission 92638) | Freshwater microbial communities from Lake Croche, Canada to study carbon cycling - C_131016_MF_MetaG | ecosystem: Environmental > Aquatic > Freshwater > Lake | place: Lake Croche, Canada... | reverse complement strand
TAACTGGGGCTTTAGGTATAGAAGATTGTGGGTGTGGAGGTAGACAAGAATGGGCAAATGATTTTATACCATATGGTATAGAAGCTAATTCACCCCCACTCTACGATCCACAAAACACTACCCCAGCTGATCTGGGCATTTATGAAGTAATACATGAAATCCATGCTACTAAAGAGGATATAACATTTGATTTCTTCCCTGGCGATAAAATTTTGATGAACGAAGAACATTTATTATATTTAGACTGGCCATTTTATTTATTGATAGGAGCCGTTAAAAAAACAATTTAAAAACAAGTTATGACTAAATTAGAACAAAACCAACAAGAGTTAATTGATCTACTTAGACACCAAGTAGCAGATTTATCTATGATGTCTAAGATTGAATTAGGAGATGATGTAATTTTCCAAATCCGAGTACTTCAAGACAGAATTAAAAGCCTAAAAACATCAGTACCTTTTATTGATGAGGTAGAATTATTTAATGCCACAATGGGCAAACCAAACAACCATGAACCAACAATCCCCTCCAAAAAAGAATGGATGTTCGTACACGATTTCATCCTTGAAGAACTTGAAGAATATAGAGAAGCTTGCGAGGGAGGAGACATCGTTGAGATTCTGGACGCTTTGTGTGATATTACTTATGTTTCCCTTGGGAACGGTGCTATGTTACATGGCCTTAAGGATAAGATATGGCCGGCATATCAAGAGGTACAGGCTTCAAATATGTCGAAAGCTTGCAAAACAGAAGAAGACGCTAAAGCAACTGTCATTCAAAGATCGGGTGAGCAAGGTGAAACATGTCATTACGAAAAAGTTGGTGACTATTACATCGTCTATAGAACAAGAGATAGAAAAGTGATGAAAAATATAAATTATTTTAAACCTGATCTTTCTCAATTCTTCACAAAAGAACAATTAAATAAATTTAACAAAATAAAATAAAAACATGACAGGATTTGAAATTTTTACATTAGTATTAGTAATAGTATTTGTGGCAGCGAGTGTTGCTTATCAATTCTCAAAACATCATGCTTCATTACATGATATGGTACAAGATGCAAAAGATATTGAAGTAGAAGCAGAAGAAGTTATTAAACCAAAGAAGAAAAAAAAATACTATCCAAAGAAACCAAAAACTAGTATTTAATAAAAAATAAAAAAGGTTATAAATGAGTTATAAAAACATAACAACAAAATCGTTAGGTAAAAATCGTCATCAAATAACACTTTGGACAGATGATGGAGTAGAATCATATGAATATCAAAATTATGCCTATGAGAAATGTTATGAAAAAGACTCAACTCATATTAGTTTAAAAGGTGAACCATTAAAGAAAGTTACATATTGGGAACATGATAATCCTTTTACCCATTATCATGATATGCCTATTCATCAAAAATTTTTAATTGATAAATATGGTATTAATGATGAGCCCTCAACTACACATAAAGAGATATTTTTTGATATTGAGATCGAGATGGGAGGTGCTCTTACACCTGATTATATTAAAAGAGCACCTAAACCTGTCACTTCAATAGCTTGGTGGTATAAACAAGAAGATAAATGGTATATTCTAATCCTAGATAAAGAAGGTAAAATTGAATCATCAGTTATAGGTAATAAACAAATTATATCTGTTCCTAATGAAAGGGAATTATTAACTAAATGGTTAAATTATCTAAACAAAATACAACCTGATATTTTAATAGGGTATAATAGTGATTATTTTGATATACCTTACCTATACTGGAGAATATATCATCAGTTAGGTGAACGTAAAGCTAATTCATTTTCTCCAATAGGTTTTGTTAAGGAGCCTTCATTTCAAGGTACAGATGGAAATACTATTTACAATCCTGATCAACCAATTAGGATTGAAGGGCTATATTCTTTAGATTATATTCGTTTACATAAAAAGTATTCAATGTCTGATGAACCATCTTATAAATTAGATGCTTTAGGTGAAAAATATTGTAAGTTAGGTAAAATTGAATATGAGGGTAGTTTAGATAGATTATTTGCAACTGATAAAGAGAAATTTATTGAGTATAACTTCCGTGATGTTGAAATCTTAAAAGCATTAGATGCTAAATTCAATTATATTGGTTTAACAAAAAATCTAGCTCATAAAGGTAAAATTCATTATGATGATGTTTACCAATCTTCTAAAATCCATGATGGTGCCATTTCAGCTTACTTACTATCAGAAGGTATAGTACCTCCATCTAGAGATAGAAATCTTGTAAGTAAAAAGAATTATGCTGGAGGTTATTTATTTTGCCCTAAAGCAGGTTTATATCGTTATATGTTTGATGAAGATTTAACTTCATTATACCCTTCAATTATTATGTCTTTAAATATTGGTAAAGAAACATTAGTAGGTAGAATATTAGATTTTAATGATAGAAATAATAGATTAGGTCTAAATGATTTACAAGCAGATATAGAAGACCAACATCGAAATATGGAATGGTTTACTAATCAAAATAAATTCAATAAGATTGATTGGACAAGCTCAAAATTAGTTAAACTTCTCTTACAATATAATTTGGCTATCTCTGCAAATGGTGTTATATTTCGAACTGATAACCCATCTGTATTATCTACCATCTTAGCAAAATGGTTTGATGAAAGAGTTTTATATAAAAACTTAATGAAAAAAGCTTATAAAGCTGGTGATACTGTAGGGGGTGAAAAATATCACTTAATGCAATACACAATGAAAATTCTATTAAATAGTTTATATGGTGCAACTGCTTTACCTAAATTTAGATATGGCAATGTAATTTTATCAGAAGCTATTACATTAAGTGGTCAACGTATTATTCAAGAATCAGCATTATGTGCTAATAGGCATATGAATAAAGTAATTAAGGATGATAATTTTAAAGAAGAATTCTTTAATTCTTTAATATAATAAGTTAGGTTAATTAAATCTTTCTTCGTATATTTAAGTATAAATTTAAAATTAAAAATGTTATGGCATTAAAAGGGCAATCAATTAGAAATGGAGTTACTATCAATGTAAATGGAGTTAAAGCTGAAAAACAATTTGTTATTGAATTATCTGAAAGTTGGGAAGCATCTCAAGAGAAGTTTTTTAAAAAGATGTTACAGCAAGGAGGTAAATGTAAAGTAAATGGAAATTCTTTTGAAATAATTCTTAAAGAAAGAACAGATATAGACTCAAGAGGGAATAGGCCAGTTAATTTACCACCAGTACCAGGAGAAAGAACATTTTAATATGAAGCATTTAGAAGATACTCCATGGTGGATTTGTGATGAAGATGATTTTAACTTCTGTGCTTATGTGGATACCGACTCTAATTATTTTAATGCTGAACCATTATTAAAACATCTATATCCTAATTTTGAAACTAAAACTGATCAAGAAAAAGATGATATATTAGAAAAAGTAGCTCTTAAATATCAAGATATTATAACTGAGTACTATAACATTTTAGCTAAAGAAGCATTTAATGTTCCTACTCATAGATTAGAAATGAAAACTGAAGCTGTTATTCGTTCTGCTTATTTTAGAGCAACGAGAAGATATGCTCAATGGATTACTAAGAAAGAGGGTAGAGCTGTAGAGGAACTTGATATTAAAGGGTTAGAATTTAAAAAAGCTAATTTTCCTAAATATTTTGGAACATTTTATCAAAATTTACTAGAACTAATAATTAAAGGTGCACCACAATCTATTATTGATAAACAAATATCAGATTTTAGAACTGAAGCAACTTCACCTAATATAGATTTTTGTTTAATTGGTAATCCAACATCTGTTAAAGTGTTGAATGATTATGTTGAGTCAATTCCTAAACCTGGCAAAATATTATCTATTCTTAAAAAAGGAGCAGGTGCTAATGTTAAAGCAGCTACTTGTTATAATGACTTATTAAGATTTTGGAGTTTAGATAAAGACTATAGTCAAATTGTACAAGGTGATAAAATAAAATGGGTGTATTTAAAAGATAATCCATATAAAATGAAAGCAATTGCTTTTATGGAATTTGATATGCCTGATAAAATTAGAGATTTCATTAATGAATACATTGATAGAGATAAAAGTTTCCAAACAATATTACAAAACAAACTACAAGGGTTTTATACAGATCTTGAATGGTCATTACCACCAGCAAATCCTTTAATATACAAATTTTTCACATTCGGATAATGGATAAAAAGTTATTAGTACAAATTATTGAAAGTTTTTACCTAAACGGTTTAACTTCACAGGTAAAATTTAAAGTAAAAGATAATCAAGCTTATATCAAATTTTCAACTGATAATAAGGATTGCATTGGAGAAATTATAGCTCCTATACAACTTGAAGATTGTGAGATTGGTATTTATAATACTGGTCAATTACTTAAATTACTTAGTATTACAAGTGATTATGTTGAATTAAATCTTGCTAAACAAAATGGTCATTTCTTAAGATTAAATATTAGTGATAACCAATTTGATTTAGTTTATAATTTAAGTGATTTAGGTTTAATTCAAGATCCAAGTGTTATATCTAATTTACCTCCACATGATTTAGAGTTTGATATTAATTTTGATTTTACTCATAAATTAGTTAAAGCTCATAATGCTCTTGATAAACCTCCAAGACTAGAAATTGGAATAACTAAAGACTTCCAAGATAAGGATGTTATTAATTTTATCATAGGAGAAAAATCATCATATTCAAATAAAGTAAATTTTACTGAATCCGGCACTATAACTAACTCAATTAAATCTATACCATTTAGCGCAGTAAATCTTCGAGAGATAGTATCAGTCAGTAAAAGTGCTAAAGGTAAAGCATATATCTTTAAAGATGGTTTAATGAAAATTCAATTAGAAGAAGACGGAATTAAATCTGAATATTATCTTGTTGCTTTCTCTGAATAAAAATTTGGATACCTGAATATCATTTCATATATTAATTTAAACATAAAAAACATGGCAAACCCACAATTTAAAGGTCGTCAAGCAGGTTCTATTAAAAAAACATCAAATATTATAGATCCAGCTTTAGGGGATTATAAAATAATTGTTGATGAAGAAACTTTTAATTTAGTTTTCGTAGATCCGTTAACTCAAAAAGAAAAAATAATAGGTTATTATACCCAATTAAATAACGCATTAAAAAAAGTAGTTAAAAATCAAACTATAGAAAAAAAACCTGTTTATACTATTAAAGAGTATATAGCAGAATTAGAAACAACTTTAACCAATTTAAAAAATTTAATCAATCATGAGTAAATTAGAATCAAGAGGGGGTAATATTATCCTAAAACAATTAGAAGAAAACGAAATGATGGTAGGTAATATCATTATTCCTGATGTAGGGCATGAAAAATCATTAGTAGCTGAAGTTATAGCAGTATCTGATGTGTATAATTACCATACAGGAACCTTCATCCCAACAGACCTAAAAGTAGGTATGAAAGTTACAATCCCACCAATGGGTGCTCAAAAACTAACATTAGATAACGTTGACTACCTAATTATCTCACAAGAACAAATCCCAGCAATAATAGTAAACTAATCATGACAGAAACATCATTCGGAACAGAATTAAAATCAAAATTACTATCAGGAGTAAAAAAACTAAATGATAGCGTATCATCTACTTTGGGACCCGCCGGTAGAACAGTATTAATTAAAGGGGAGTATGGTCAATTAACAGTAACTAAAGATGGTGTGACTGTGGCTAAAGCCTTTAAAGAATTAGAAGACCCAATTGAATCTACTGGTGCTGAACTAGTGCAAAAGGTATCTATTAAATCCGCTAATGAGGTGGGTGATGGTACAACTACAAGTACTTTATTAACATATGCTATTTTAGAGGAAGGTTTAAAGCATGTTAACGCAGGTCAAAATGCAGTTGAAATTAAAAAAGGTATTGACTCAGCTGTTGAAGAAATAAAAACCTCACTTAACAACTTAACAGAAGACATTTCAGATAACCAACAAATCAAAGAAGTTGCTACTATCTCAGGTAATAATGATGAAGAAATTGGTAATTTAATTGCTACTGCTTTAGAAAAAGTAGGTAGAGATGGTGTAGTTGCCATTGAAGAATCAAAATCAGGTGAAACTTCATTAGAAGTTGTAGAAGGAATGCAATTTGACAGAGGTTACAAATCCCCATACTTTGTAACTGATAATAATACAATGACCGCTGTATTAGATAACCCATACATCTTAATTTACAATGGTAGAATTACTTCAATGAACGAATTGGTACCCGCTTTAACATTGGCTAATACTGAAAAACGTTCATTATTAATTGTAGCTGAAGATATTGATGGGGAAGCACTTGCAGTGACCATTGTTAATAAAATGAGAGGTATTGTAAATGTAGTAGCAGTTAAAGCTCCTGAATTTGGAGATCGTAGAACAATGGCTTTAGAAGATTTAGCTATTATCACTGGTGGTCAAGTTTTATCTAAGGATAAAGGTCATAAATTAGAAAAAATCGATGTTAGTACTTTAAAACAATGTATGGGTTCATCACGTACTGCTACAATTGGTAAAGAAAAAACAACTATTGTGGACGGTAAAGGTGAAGAAGAAGCTATTACAAATAGAGCTCAAGAGATTAAAAAACAAATCGATGATGCTGGTTCTTCATTCGAAAAGGAAAAATTACAAGAGCGTTTAGGGAAAATGATAGGTGGTGTTGCCATTATTAATGTAGGTGGTAATAGTGAATTAGAAATAAGAGAGAAAAAAGATAGAGTAGAAGATGCTTTATTTGCTACAAGAGCTGCTTTAGAAGAAGGTATTGTTGTAGGTGGTGGAACAGCTTTACTATATGCTCGTAAATCAATTACATTTGAAGGATCAACTGATTTTATTCTAGGTAAAAAAATTGTTTACAGAGCAGTAGCAGCACCTTTCCAAAAAATTCTAACAAATGCTGGACATGATTTAGTAGAAGTTCAATATTTAGGTTCTAAATTAACTGACTCAGAAAAAGGCAACAATTGGGCAGGTCTTAATTATAAAGATTTAACCACAATTGATTTTAAAGAAGCTGGTATTATCGACCCTAAAAAGGTAACTCGTATTGCCTTAGAAAACGCAGCGTCAGTTGCAGGTACTATTTTAACAACTGAATCAGTTGTTTTTGAGAAAAAAGAAATAAAAGAAGAACAAAATCCTCAACAAGGGATGATGTAATAATTAGGCTCCCCGAAAGGGGAGTCATATATTAAAGTTATGTTCAATAAAAAACACACCTTATTTACCGAGAAGTACAGACCTGATACCTTAGAAGGATATATTGGTAATGATGATTTCAAATCATCTTTACAACAATGGATTGATGCCAATGATATTCCTCACCTATTACTTTGTGGAGGCGCGGGAACAGGTAAAACAACTGCTGCTAAATTAATAGTAAACAACATTAACTGTGATTCATTATATATTAACTGTTCAGATGAGAATGGTATTGATACTATTAGAGATAAGGTAAAATCATTTGCTTCTGCTGCTAGTTTTAAACCACAGAAAGTAGTTGTAATGGATGAAGCTGATTTTTTAACTATTAACGCTCAAGCTGCTCTTCGTAATGTGATTGAAACATTTAGTTTAAATACACGTTTTATTTTCACTTGTAATTATGTTGAACGTATAATTGACCCTATTCAATCTAGAACAGTAATATTTGAATTAATTCCTCCATCAATGCAAGATGTAGCTTTCAAATGTGTTGAAATTTTAGATTTAGAAGAAATTGTTTATACTAAAGCTGATATAGTAAGAATTATTAAACAAACTTACCCGGATATTAGAAAAAGTTTAAATCTATTACAATCATCTATTAAGAATGGGGAATTGCAACAGAGTAGAGATGTTATAAATCTTAAACAAACATCTGATAAAATTATAGAATTACTTTCACTTCATAAAGTTGGAGATTTTAATACCATAAGACAAATAATTGCAGACTCAAATATCAGAGATTACAATGAACTTTACAGAGTTCTCTTTGAAAGATCAAATGAATATAGTAATTCAGCAGTAGCTACACTTATAATAGCAGATTACCAATACAAATCAATTATGGCCCCAGATAAAGAAATTACATTCTGTGCCGCTATCAGTAAATTATTAACAACTAAATAAACAAAGATGGAAGATCAACAACCACAAATGAGCTTAGACATTCACAAAACAACTCCAATTTTAACAGCTGCTGGTGGTAAAATTTGGCATCAAGGGTACTTACTAAGAAAAGTATCTAAATTCGTTACAGGAACAAATGAAGACAATGTTTTACCAATCCAAGTATTTTATGACCCTGAAACTGGTGAAATATTAAAAGATGGATTACCTGATGAATTGAAATTCATAATTGAAGATGACCAAGATTAAATCAGTTTTTGATTGGGTAAAACAAATACAATATGAAAAAGAACCATGGTCCTCATTTTCGAATGAGGAGCATGATATTTTTAGTAACTTTATGGTTAATAAGATTATATCAATGAATCCTAACCATATTGAAATAGTTGCTGAAATACAAGAATTCTCTATACCAAAAGAAAAGTTATATCAATTTTATTGTCAAGTTTTACCCAAACAAAAATCGTTTTCAAAGTACATTAGACCTGCTAAAGCTATTTATAGTAATGAAGTACTAGGTTTATTAGCTTCTTATTTTCAAATTAGTACTAGAGAAGTTATAGATTATTGTAGTATTGTTACTAAACAAGATATTATAGAAATATTATTACAAACCGGAATACAAGATAAAGAAATTAAGAAGTTATTAAAATGAGCGATTCAAAAACAAAATTTGAAGAATTAATGGAAGAACAACTTCCTCTATTTTTAATATTAAAAAAAGAAGAAAAAATGAATGATAGAGAAATAAGTGCCACTATTGATGAAGATGACAATGAGAATGGTTTAGTAATACATCCAACTCATTATGGTGGTAAAGACAACCCATATGAAGCTATAAAAGTTATAGAAGCCTGGGACGTAGGATTTAACTTAGGTAATACATTAAAATATATTTCAAGAGCAGGTAAAAAAGATAATATAATTCAGGATTTAGAAAAAGCTTTATTTTACTTAGATAGAGAAATTCAAAATAGAAAAAATAAGTAATGAAAAATAAAGTAATTCCTACAGTATTAAAAGAACTTAAATCTATTATAGTTCCTGAGGTTCAATATGAAACTCAAAAATCTGTGTCTTACTCACAACTTAATATATTTTCTAATTGTCCTCACCAATGGGGTTTAAGGTATAGAGACGGTCATAAAATTTATACACCTAGTATACACGCTATATTTGGTACAGCCTTACATACAACTATTCAGCATTATTTAACGTTATTTTACGATGAAAGTGTAGCAGCGGCTGATAGATTAGATTTAAATTCTTTACTTAAAGAATCACTAAAAAATGAATATTTAGCTTCTAAAGAAAAGAATAATAATATAGATTTTAGTAACTCATTAGAATTAAATGAATTTTATAATGATGGGGTTAATATTATCAAATATATTAAAACTAAAAAAGGTAAATATTTCTCTAAACGAGGTTGGTATTTAGTTGGAGTAGAATTACCATTAAGTCTTCAACCTAATAAATCTTTAGATAATATTATGTTTATTGGTTTTTTAGATTTAGTTTTATATCATGAACCTACAAATACTATAAAAATAATTGATATTAAGACCTCAACAAGAGGGTGGGGAGAGAAAGATAAAAAGGATGAAATAAAACAAACTCAATTAATTCTATATAAAAAATTATTTGCTGAACAGTATAATTTTCCTGTTGATAATATAGAAATTGAATTTTTCATTACTAGAAGAAAAATATTCGAAGAAGGGGATTACCCACAAAAACGTATTCAAGAATTTATACCGGCGTCTGGTAAATTCAAACTTAATAAAGCTGGGCAGTTATTGGATGGGTTTTTAAATGAAGTATTTAATACTAATGGTAGCCATAAACAAGTTGATTTAGAAAAACGTCCTAGTAAACATAATTGTAGATTCTGTCCTTATAAAGATAATTCGGATTTATGTGATCAAAATGAAAAACCTGCAAAAACAATTGCATTTTTCCAATAATCCATATATTTATATATAACCAAAATATAAATAAAAATTATGTCAACAAACCAACAATTAACAAGTGTGAAAGTAGATAAAGATATCTTCGAAGCATTTAAAATCGAAACAATTAAAACTAAGTTCTCATTACAAAAATTAGCAGATAGATGTATGCATTTATATCTAACAGACCCTGAATTTCAAAAATTAGTTCATAACCATATGAATTTAAACTTAGAAAAATAAAATTAATTAAAACAATTTATGAAAGAAGGTTACATACCAAAAGAGCAAAGAAAAAAAATATTATTCATTTGTGATGATATTAGAATGAATTCAGGAGTAGCTACAATGGCTCGAGAAATAGTTTTAGGAACATCTCATCATTATAATTGGGTAGTAATAGGAGCAGCCATTAATCACCCTGAAGCTGGGCAAAGAATGGATCTATCTGAAGCTACTAATAAAGAAACTAATAATACTGATTCATCAACTATATTATATCCTAATAATGGGTATGGTAATGCTGATCTAATTAGAGCTTTAATAAAAGCAGAAAAACCTGATGGTTTGATGTTTTTTACAGATCCTAGGTATTATGATTGGTTATTTGCAATTGAAAATGAAATTCGAAAACAAATCCCAATGATTTATCTTAACATATGGGATGATTTACCAGCTCCACTTTATAATAGAGCATTTTACGAGTCATGTGATACTTTACTAGCTATATCTAAGCAAACTAAAAATATTAATGAAATGGTTTTAGGTAAAAAAGCTAAAGATAAAATTATCACTTATGTACCTCATGGAATAAATGAAAAAATGTTTTTCCCAATTGAAAATCAAGATGAGTTAAAAGAAACTAAGAAAAGGTTATTTGGAGATAAAGAATTTGATTTTATATTATTCTTTAATTCACGTAATATTAGAAGAAAATGTATTAGTGATTTATTAGCTGCTCATAAATTATTTTTAGATACTTTACCTAAAGAAAAAGCTGATAAAATTGCATTAGTACTTCACACTCAACCAATAGATGATAATGGTACAGATTTATATGCTGTAAGAGAATTATTATTTGGTAAAAACTCAAACATAATATTCTCAGAAGGTAGAATTGATACACCTGAATTAAATAGATTATATAATATTGCTGATGTAACTGTATTACCTACTTCAAATGAAGGATGGGGATTAGCACTTACTGAAGCTATGATGGCGGGTAAAATGATTATTGCTAATGTAACAGGTGGCATGCAAGATCAAATGCGTTTTGAAGATGAAAATGGGGATTGGTTAGAATTAACAAAAGATTTCCCATCAAATCACTTTGGTACTTATAAAAAACATGGTAAATGGGCTGTACCGGTATTTCCAAATAATATGTCATTAGTTGGTTCACCTACTACTCCTTATATTTGGGATGATAAATTAGATTTTAGAGAATTAGCTTTAGCTATTCAACATGTTTATGAAATGCCCTCTAAATTAAGAAAAGAAAATGGGTTAGCTGCTAGAGAATGGGTAACATCAGATGAGTCAGGAATGTCTGCTAGAATGATGTGTAAAAATGTTATTAAAGATATTGATTTAACTTTAGAAAAATTTACACCTAGAAAAACTTTTGAATTTCTTAAGACAGGAGATTTGGATACCTTAGAATTAGTTCATACATTAACGTATTAATAAGATAAAATGGGGCAAAGTTTTAAAACCTATAAAGATAGAATACTATAACCCGAAATGTTAGGTGAGATTTTTGATAGTGAGCCTTTTAGAAGTAATTTTAATTTTAATTTAAATAACCACAAGGACATTGTTGTAGCTCCATTTCAAGATTCTCAAGATAATAAAATTAGAATTATTTATTACAACGAAGGTAATGGTTTGTATGAAATAGATTTTATGGTAAATAATACTAGTTTTAAGGATTATGAGGTTAGTTATACCTTAAAAAATTATACAAAATTATTATCTACAGTGGCTAGTGCAACTTCTCAATTTTTAGATAAATACGAACCTAAAGGGTTAAAAATGCAAGGATCAGACGATTATCGAAAAATCCAAAATAAGGAGAAGGCTCAAGGGCAGAAAACTAGAATTTATGATTATTTTATTTCTCAAATAGAGGATAAAGGTAAATATATGGTAGATAAAAGTATTCCTGGTGGGATAGCATTAATGAGAAAATAAAAATAAAAAATGAAAAATACATTTGT
>Ga0114964_10002690_pt1 | contig 12313 bp, 6 predicted proteins | sample C_131016_MF_Meta_FD_92638 | JGI IMG/M metagenome (GOLD analysis project Ga0114964, IMG submission 92638) | Freshwater microbial communities from Lake Croche, Canada to study carbon cycling - C_131016_MF_MetaG | ecosystem: Environmental > Aquatic > Freshwater > Lake | place: Lake Croche, Canada... | reverse complement strand
CGTGATGTCGCGGGTTTTTTGACCCTCAACCGGGATACGCGCGAGCACCTCGCCCGAGCCCACGTCTTGGCCGTCTCTCACCTGAATCAAGGCGCCCACTTGATAGCCAATCGTCACGGAGTGGTCGGTGCCAGGGATCTTCACTTCTTTGCCATGGGCATCGATCAGTTTGACCTGAGGGCGCACGACCTTCACAGACCCACGGCGCTTGGGATCGATCACCACCAAGGTGGACAAACCCGTCACCTCGTCGAGCTGCTTGGCCACGGTCAAGCCCTCTTCCACATTCTCAAAGCGCACTTGACCGGCAAACTCGGTGATCACAGGACGTGTCAACGGATCCCAATTGGCCAAAATGGTACCGGCCTTGATCACTTGATCGGCCTTGACCGTCAAGATCGCGCCATAGGGCACCTTGTGGCGCTCACGCTCACGGCCGTTGTCGTCATGGATGACGATCTCGCCTGAGCGGGCAATCACCACCAACTCACCCTTGGTGTTGGTCACATAACGCATCGTGGCATTGAAGCCAATGGAGCCATTGGATTTGGCCTCCACGCTCGACGCAACAGCGGCACGCGAGGCGGCTCCTCCAATGTGGAAGGTCCTCATGGTCAACTGTGTTCCAGGCTCACCAATGGACTGCGCAGCAATCACACCCACCGCTTCGCCGATGTTGATCAAGCCACCACGGCCCAAGTCGCGACCATAGCATTTGGCACACAAACCAAAACGCGTCTCGCAATTGAGCGCCGTGCGCACTTTGATCTCGTCCACACCACATTTTTCAATCTCGTCAATGGCGTCCTCGTCGAGCATCTCACCCGAGGCCACGATCAAGTCGCGGGTCTCGGGATGGATCACATCGTCAATGGCGGTGCGGCCCAACACCCGGTCTCTCAAGGATTCGATCACTTCACCACCTTCGACAATGGCGCGCATGACTTGACCCTCGGAGGTGCCGCAATCGGTCTCGATCACCACCAAGTCTTGCGTCACGTCCACCAAGCGGCGGGTCAAATAGCCCGAGTTGGCGGTTTTGAGGGCCGTGTCGGCCAAGCCTTTTCGCGCACCGTGGGTGGAGATGAAGTACTGAAGCACATTCAAGCCTTCACGGAAATTGGCCGTGATGGGGGTCTCGATGATGGAGCCGTCCGGCTTGGCCATCAAACCGCGCATACCGGCCAACTGGCGAATCTGCGCAGCAGAGCCACGGGCACCGGAGTCGGCCATCATGTAAATGGAATTGAAGGACTCTTGCTCGACCTCGTTGCCGTGGCGATCAATGGTCTTTTCTTTCCTCAACTGGTCCATCATCACTTTGGAGACGGCGTCGCCGGCTTTGCCCCAAATGTCAACGACCTTGTTGTAGCGCTCGCCAGACGTCACCAAACCGGAGACGTATTGCTGCTCGATCTCTTTGACCTCTTTCTCCGCATCGGCAATCAAGCGGTGCTTTTCTTGAGGCACGAGCATGTCGTCGATGCAAATCGAAATGCCCGCACGGGTGGCCAACCTAAAACCGTTTTGCAGCAAACGGTCGGCAAACACCACGGTCTCTTTCAAGCCGCATTTCCTAAACGAGGTGTTGATCAGACGTGAAATTTCTTTCTTCTTCAACGCTTTGTTCAAGTTGCTGAATGGCAAGCCCTTGGGCAAGATTTCAGACAACAACGCACGCCCGGCTGTGGTCTCCACCATCGACGTGTGCGGCACGAATTCGCCCGTCACCTTGTCTTTGGTCCACTCGGTGAGTCGAACATTGATCTTGGCGGTCAACTCGACCACGTTGGCGTCCAACGCGCGTTGGATCTCACCAATGTTGGCAAAGATCATGCCTTCGCCACGGGCGTTGATGCGCTCGCGAGTGGTGTAGTAAAGACCCAGCACCACGTCTTGCGAGGGCACAATGGAAGGCTCACCGTTGGCGGGGAAGAGCACATTGTTGGAGGCGAGCATCAAGGTGCGCGCTTCCATTTGGGCCTCCACCGACAAGGGGACGTGAACGGCCATTTGGTCGCCGTCAAAGTCAGCATTGAAAGCCGAGCACACCAAGGGGTGCAATTGAATGGCCTTGCCTTCAATCAAAATCGGCTCAAACGCTTGAATGCCCAAACGGTGCAGGGTAGGCGCACGGTTGAGCATCACGGGATGCTCTTTGATCACTTCTTCCAAAATGTCCCACACCACCGCCGAACCGCTCTCGACCTCTTTCTTCGCGGCTTTGATGGTCGTGGCAATGCCCATGGCCTCCAAACGCGAAAAGATGAAGGGCTTGAAGAGTTCCAAGGCCATCAATTTGGGCAAACCGCACTGGTGCAGTTTGAGGGTGGGGCCCACGGTGATCACCGAGCGACCGGAGTAGTCAACGCGCTTGCCGAGCAAATTCTGACGGAAACGTCCAGACTTGCCTTTGATCATGTCGGCCAAGGACTTCAAGGCGCGCTTGTTGGCACCCGTCATGGCTTTGCCGCGTCGGCCGTTGTCAAGCAGTGAATCCACCGCCTCTTGGAGCATGCGCTTTTCGTTCCTGGCGATGATCTCAGGCGCTTTCAATTCCAGCAATCGGCGAAGACGCGAATTGCGGTTGATCACCCGGCGATACAAGTCGTTCAAATCCGATGTCGCAAAACGCCCACCATCCAAGGGCACCAAGGGGCGCAAATCGGGTGGCAACACGGGCAGCACGGAGAGCACCATCCACTCGGGCTTCAAGCCTGATTTTCTGAAGGCCTCGAGGACTTTCAAGCGCTTGGAGTTTTTCTTGACCTTGACCTCAGAGCCGGTCAAGTCGCCACGAAGGCGTTCGATCTCAACATCCAAGTCCATGCCTTCGAGCAAATCGCGCACACCCTCAGCGCCCATTTTGGCGATGAATTCGTCGCCGTACTCTTGGCGCTTGGCGTCATAGTCGTCTTCGCTCATGATGCCGAACTTTTTCAAGGGCGTCATGCCAGGGTCGGTCACCACATAGGCTTCAAAGTAAAGCACACGCTCGATGTCTCTCAAGGTCATGTCAAGCACCAAGCCCAAACGGCTGGGGAGTGACTTCAAGAACCAAATGTGGGCGCAAGGAGCGGCCAAATCAATGTGGCCCATGCGGTCACGCCTGACCTTGGTCTGGGTGACTTCAACACCGCACTTCTCGCAAATGACACCGCGGTGCTTCAAACGCTTGTACTTGCCGCACAAACACTCATAGTCCTTGATGGGGCCGAAGATTTTGGCGCAAAAGAGTCCATCGCGCTCAGGCTTGAAGGTCCTGTAGTTGATGGTCTCGGGTTTTTTGACCTCGCCAAAAGACCACGAACGGATCTTCTCAGGAGAGGCAATGCCGATTTTGATGGCATCAAAATGCTCATCGGGGGTGAACTGCTTGAACAGGTCCAGGAGTGATTTCATCTTGTTAAATCCTTATGCTTTGAGCCCGTTGACTTAAGAGCGCTCGAGTTCGATATCAATACCGAGCGAGCGAATTTCTTTGACCAGCACATTGAACGACTCGGGCATGCCCGCTTCGATGGCGTGCTCGCCTTTGACGATGTTCTCGTACACCTTGGTGCGGCCTTGAACGTCGTCGGACTTGACCGTGAGCATCTCTTGCAAGGTGTAAGAAGCGCCGTACGCTTCGAGCGCCCACACCTCCATCTCTCCAAAACGCTGTCCACCAAACTGGGCCTTGCCGCCCAATGGCTGCTGCGTGACCAAGCTGTAGGGACCGGTGGAGCGGGCATGCATTTTGTCGTCGACCAAATGGTGCAACTTCAAGACGTGCATGTAGCCAATGGTGGTGGGCCGATCAAACGCGTCCCCGGTGCGCCCGTCATACAAATGCGCCTGCGTCCTGGCCGGGGTCAAGCCCTTGGCCAGCGCCACAGCGTCAGGGTAAGCGAGCTTGAGCATGGTGCGGATGTCTTCCTCGCTCGCCCCATCGAACACGGGGGTTGCAAACGGAATGCCGGTGGTCAAATTCTTGGCCATCCCGACCACCTCGTCGTCGCTCAAATCTTTGAGCGTCTCGCGGTGCCCACTCTCGTTGTAGAGTGTTTCCATGAATTGACGCAGTTGTGCCGCCTTGCTTTCGGCTTGGAGCATGTCGCCCAAGCGCTGTCCAATGCCTTTGGCCGCCCAGCCCAAGTGCACTTCCAGCACCTGACCCACGTTCATGCGAGACGGCACGCCCAAGGGGTTCAACACGATGTCGCACGGCGTGCCATCGGCCATGTAAGGCATGTCTTCCACGGGGACGATCTTGGAGACCACCCCTTTGTTGCCGTGGCGACCGGCCATCTTGTCACCGGGCTGCAAGCGGCGCTTGACGGCCAAGTAGACCTTGACCATTTTGAGCACGCCCGCTGGCAACTCGTCGCCTTGGGTGAGTTTTTTGCGCTTTTCTTCAAATGCCAAGTCAAAACTGTGGCGCGTTTGGGTCAAGGCGTTTTTGATGCTCTCGAGTTGCATCGCCACATCGTCATCGGCGGGACGGATATCGAACCAGTGAAACTTCTCGACATCGGCCAAATAGGTGGCGTCAATCTTGGCACCCTTGGCCAGTTTGTTGGGGCCACCGTTGGCGGTCTTGCCCGTCAACAACTTGGCGATACGGTCAAAGGCGTCGGCCTCAACAATGCGCAACTGGTCATTCAAGTCCAGGCGAAAGCGCTTGAGCTCGTCGTCAATGATTTGCTGCGCGCGCTTGTCACGCTGAATGCCTTCACGGGTGAAGACCTGCACATCGATCACCGTGCCTTGTGAGCCTTGGTCAACCCTCAACGAAGTGTCCTTCACATCGCTGGCTTTCTCACCGAAGATGGCCCTGAGGAGTTTCTCTTCTGGGGTCAACGTGGTTTCGCCCTTGGGCGTCACTTTGCCCACCAAGGTGTCGCCAGGTTGCACTTCAGCACCCACGTAAATGATGCCCGAGTCGTCCAAACGGTTCAATTGCGTTTCTGACAAATTGGGGATGTCTCGGGTGATCTCTTCAGCACCGAGCTTCGTGTCGCGCGCCATCACCACCAACTCTTCGATGTGAATCGACGTGTAGCGGTCTTCGGCCACCACGCGCTCAGAGATCAAAATCGAGTCTTCGAAGTTGTATCCATTCCAAGGCATGAAGGCCACGAGCATGTTCTGACCCAAAGCGAGCTCGCCCAGGTCCGTCGATGCACCATCGGCAATCACGTCGCCTTTGGCGAGCTTGTCGCCACGCTTGACGATGGGACGCTGATGGATATTGGTGTTTTGATTGGAGCGCTGGTACTTGATCAAGTTGTAGATGTCCACACCGACTTCGCCGGCTTGGGCTTCTTGATCGTTCACGCGCACCACAATGCGAGTGGCGTCCACGTAGTCCACCACACCACCGCGGGTGGCGGTGACGACGGTGCCCGAGTCAATGGCGGCCACCCGCTCAATGCCGGTTCCGACGAAGGCTTTTTCTGGGCGCAAAACAGGCACGGCTTGGCGCTGCATGTTGGCCCCCATCAGCGCGCGGTTGGCGTCATCGTGCTCCAAGAAGGGCACGAGGGAAGCGGCCACCGACACGATCTGAGCTGGAGAGACGTCCATGTACTGGATGCGGTCTGCGCCACACAGGATCGACTCGCCGCGCTCACGCGCAGACACCAAACCGTCAATCAAAGTGCCCTCTTTGTCCAAGGTGGCATTGGCCTGGGCAATCACGTACTTGCCCTCTTCAATGGCGGACAAATAGTCGATCTCGTTGGTCACCTTGGCGTCGACCACTCGGCGATAGGGGGTTTCAATGAAACCGTATTCATTCAAACGGGCATAGAGCGCCAAAGAGTTGATCAAACCGATGTTGGGACCCTCAGGCGTCTCAATCGGACACACCCGACCGTAGTGGGTCACGTGCACGTCACGCACCTCAAAGCCTGCACGCTCACGCGTCAAACCACCTGGACCAAGGGCCGAGACACGGCGCTTGTGGGTGATCTCAGACAAGGGATTGGTTTGGTCCATGAACTGCGAGAGTTGGGACGCGCCAAAGAATTCCTTGAGGGCGGCAGAAATGGGCTTGGAGTTGATCAAGTCGTGGGGCATCAAGGGCTCTTGCTCGGCTTGTCCCAAACGCTCTTTGACGGCTTTCTCAATGCGAGCCAAGCCTGTGCGGTATTGGTTCTCAGCGAGCTCACCCACGCAACGCACGCGGCGGTTGCCCAAGTGGTCGATGTCGTCGACTTCGCCGCGGCCGTTTCTGAGGTCCACCAAAATTTTCACGACCGACAAAATGTCATCGTTGGTGAGCACCATGGGACCGGTTGAGTCGGGGTTGCCCACTTTGGCATTGAATTTCATGCGACCCACGCGTGACAAATCGTAGGTGTCGGGGTTGTAGAACAAGCGCTGGAACAAGGCTTGAACGGCGTCCTCGGTGGGAGGCTCACCTGGGCGCATCATGCGGTAGATGGCCACGCGCGCTGCAAACTCGTCGGCGGTCTCATCGGCTCGCAAGGTTTGCGAGAGATAGGCCCCTTGGTCGAGCTCATTGGTGTAGATGCACTCCAAATCATGCACGCCTGCACTTCTGAGTTTTTTCAAGAGCACCTCGGTCAACTCGTCATTGGCTTTGGCAATGATCTCGCCAGTTTCGCCATCCACGATGTCCTTGGCAATCACGCGACCAATCAGGAAATCTTCCGGCACGCTGATGTGCGTTGTGCCGCTTTGTTCAAACTCACGGGTGTGACGAACGGTCACACGCTTGTCTTTGGCCACAATCACTTTGCCAGACTTGTCGGTGATGTCAAAACGGGCCACTTCACCGCGAAGTCGCTCGGACACGAACTGCATTTGCGCACCCGAATCCATCAACTGGAAATGGTCGTTGACGAAGAAGTTCGCCAAAATGCTCTCAGGGGTCAGACCAATGGCTTTGAGCAAAATCGTGACGGGCATTTTCCGGCGGCGATCCACACGGAAGTAAAGCACGTCCTTGGGGTCGAACTCAAAATCGAGCCATGAACCACGGTAAGGGATGATGCGGGCACTGAAGAGCAACTTGCCTGAGCTGTGGGTCTTGCCCTTGTCGTGCTCAAAAAAGACGCCGGGTGAGCGGTGCAACTGAGACACGATCACGCGCTCGGTGCCATTGATGATGAAAGACCCCTTGTCGGTCATCAAGGGCACTTCGCCCATGTAGACCTCTTGCTCTTTGACCTCTTTGACCACTTTGGATTGGGTGGTGGAGCTCTCGCGGTCATAGATGATGAGCTGCACACGCGCTCTCACCGCAGACGCAAAGGTGAGTCCGCGCGTTTGGCACTCGCGCACATCAAAAGCGGGCTTGGCCAAGTTGTATTCTAAAAACTTCATCTCCACAAAGCCGTTGTGGCTCACGATGGGGAAGGCGGCTTCAAAAGCCGCTTGGAGTCCTTCTGGGGTTCTTTGTTTGGGGGCCATGTCGGCTTGCAAGAAGGCGGTGTAGGCGTCTTTTTGCATCTGCAGCAAATAAGGCACCTCTAACACGCTGTCTCGACTGCCGAAACTCTTTCTGATGCGCTTGCGTTCGGTAAATGTATAGGCCATGAGCTCTCCGGGCTAGATATCTCTCAACGACTGGGGTTGCTTGCGTGCAAAAACGGCGGATGGTCGCTCCAGCGCTTTTTGTCAACAAGCCTCTTGGCCACTGGCCTCTACCAGTGTTGGCGGACGGTTGTGCATTGCACACAACCCGAACCAAGGGGTCTTCTGCAGTCGGGGTCAGAAAACACTCAAAAAAACAATCCACTCATCCCTGGCAAGTCGGGGGGGGTGACTTGACCATTCAGCCGGGTAGGACCAACGATTTTTTTGACTGCTCTCTCAACGGGAAAGCAGGCCAAGAGAGCATTCGCTCCTTGCCTGCACACGACGCTTGGTGTTGTTCCAGACCCCAAAGTCTTGAAAGACCTCGGGGTTGGGGCCAACAGCGGCTGGCTTACTTGAGTTCGGCCTTGGCACCGGCTTCGACGAGCTTTTTGAGGGCTGCGTCGGCGTCGGCTTTGGACACGCCTTCTTTGACAGCCTTGGGCGCGCCGTCGACCATGTCTTTGGCTTCTTTCAAGCCTAGACCGGTGATTTCACGCACGGCCTTGATGACGGAGACCTTGTTGGCGCCGGCTTCGAGGAGCATCACGTTGAATTCAGTCTTCTCTTCAGCAACGGCAGCAGCACCACCACCACCAGCACCAGCGGGTGCGGCCATGGCGGCTGCACTCACGCCAAATTTCTCTTCGATGGCTTTGACCAAGTCGTTGAGTTCGAGCACGGTCATGCTGTCCAATGCGGTTAAAAATGCGTCTTTATCGAATGACATGTTGATATCCTACGGTTTCATTAAGGGTTAAAAACTGTGAATGGGCGAATGCTGACCCTAGAAGTGCTGCACAAGTCCCGGTTTCACAAAAGGTTTAAAAAATCAATCTCTCTCAAGCGGCCGGTGCATCCGCAGCTGGTGCTTCAGCAGCAGGCGCTTCGGCGGGTGCGGCTTCAGCAGCGGGGGCTGCAGCAACGGCGGGGGCTCCGCCAGCGGCTTCTTTTTGGGCCTGCAATGCACCCAAGACCACGGCGATGCGTGACATGGGAGACATCAATAAGCCACACAATTGCGAGAGCAGCACTTCCTTGGAAGGAACACTGGCCAGCATTTTGACGGCATTGACATCCAAAGCACGGCCTGAGGTGACACCACCGCGAATCACCAATTTGTCATTGGTTTTTGCGAAGTTGGCGACCACCCGGGCTGCCGCCACGGCGTCCACGGAAAAGCCATAAATCAAAGGTCCGGTCATCTGATCCGACACCACGTCAAAGCCACTGCCTGCGACCGCACGGCGGGCCAAGGTGTTTTTCAACACACTCAGACTCACGCCTTGATTGCGGGCTTCAGCACGTAACTTGATCATGTCAGCCACTGCGATACCGCGGTACTCGGCCAACACCAGCGTTTGCGCTGATTGGACCAGTCCCGTCACCTCTGAGACAACAGCTTCTTTTTCACTGCGATTCAGACTCAAAGTTTTTCTCCTGTTATGGGCCAGGCTTGGGGGCTGATTTGGTGAGACAAGTTGGCTTTTTTCAAAGCCCGCGCGCCCCTCAAACACAACACCCGGTGACAAAGGACTCTCGCCCCTCATGCACACCCAACCCCACTTGTCTACCCTCAGCGACCTCGGTCTATCTCAAGGATGGGGATTCCTATTCTTGAAACAGTGGAGTTCGCCATCTGCGTTGGCTTCTCACGAAAATTAAGAATTGACTTGGAGTCGCTCCAGTGGCTCTACACCACCGAGACGCCCATTGAACAATTCGCCAACGGTCTTGGATGGCCCAGAAGAGACTTCAACGGTTGTCCTTTTGTTCAAAGGACGCTCATTTCAATGCCCAACCGACCCACCGTTCCCAAGGAGAGACCCCAAGGCCGTCGGGACACCAAGTCCCCACAGCCTCACCACTCTCCCCTCAAGCATTCTTTACCAATTCACGATCTGCTGCCCAGCCTGCATGGCTTGGCAGGTCCTGGATTTAGCCCTGCAATGTCTGCATGTCCACCCGCACACCCACACCCATGGTGGAGGAGACGGCGAGTTTTCTCAAATAAACACCCTTGCTGGTCGCGGGCTTGGCCTTGGTCAAAGCGTCCATCAATGCGGCCAAATTGCCTTGCAATTGATCCGACTCAAATGAGCGTCTTCCAATGGTGGCGTGCACGATACCGGCTTTGTCCACACGGAACTGCACCTGACCGGCTTTGGCATTGCGAACGGCTTGCGCGACATCGGGTGTCACGGTGCCAACTTTGGGGTTGGGCATCAAGCCGCGTGGTCCCAAAATCTGACCCAAGGTACCCACCACACGCATCGCGTCAGGCGCTGCAATCACCACGTCAAAAGGCATGTCACCCGCCTTGATGCGGGCGGCCAAATCGTCCATACCGACCACATCTGCACCAGCGGCCTTGGCTTCTTCTGCCTTGGGGCCTTGGGCAAACACGGCGACACGGGCGGTTTTACCCGTCCCGTTGGGCATGACGACCGCGCCACGAACGACCTGGTCTGACTTCTTGGCATCGATGCCGAGTTGCACAGACACGTCAATGGATTCGTCAAATTTGGCCGTGGCAAACTCTTTCACGAGCGCCAAGGCGTCGGAGAAGGGGTACAACTTGTTGTTGTCGATTTTGCCAACTTGAAGTTTTTGTTTCTTGGTCAATGCCATGATCACACCACCCCTTCTACTGAAACACCCATGGAGCGGGCAGAACCGGCGATGGTGCGAACAGCCGCATCCATGTCAGCCGCGGTCATGTCGGGCATTTTGGTTTTTGCGATTTCTTCCAGCTGAGCGCGGGTGATCTTGCCCACCTTGTCAGTGTGAGGTCTGGCCGACCCTTTGTCCAACTTGATGGCTTTTTTGATCAAGGTGGTCGCGGGTGGCGTCTTGATGATGAAGGTGAAGGACTTGTCCGCATACGCCGTGATCACCACGGGCAAGGGCAGTCCGGGCTCGACACCTTGGGTTTGCGCGTTGAACGCCTTGCAAAACTCCATGATGTTCAAACCGCGTTGACCCAAAGCAGGTCCAATCGGGGGGGATGGGTTGGCCTTGCCAGCTGGCACTTGCAGCTTGACAAAACCGACGATTTTTTTCGCCATTTTAAAGACTCCTTACGGGTGCAAACGCTTGAAAAAGCTCCCCGGGGGTTAACGACTCGTTCTGCACTGCCTTCGCTCACCCCCAGACCGAGTCAAAAAATCCGAGGGTTGGGTGTGAAAGACAGCACAGCTTCCCCCTTGAATAAGGAGGAACCCTCGTTTTTAACCGAAATCGTTGGTTTTGACAAGGCTTTTGGCATTAACCCTACAGTTGACTCGTCATTAAAACGCATTCTTTTGGGGTTCAGGTGGGGACGACCCTCGCTATTGGCATATTTGAGTCAATTTTCTTTGTTGTCTGCAATTTTTATCAGGTGTTGCAAGAGTGCAGTTCTTGGCCCATCACATCAGGCCTCAGCACAGGGGGATGTTCCCCAAGCCTCGCTCCAGACCTGATCACTTGAGCATCAAAGTATCGCCGGCAAAAGATGCTGGGGGACGCGGCCTTTTTGTTGCGCACACATGTTGGCCCTCTTTTGTGGGCAAGCCCTTGTTGCCTGTTGGGTTGATCCGCTGGAGCGGTTCAAGCCATGACGCTTTTTGGAGTGATATTTGGGCAGTTTTGCGACAATTGATTGATCGCCTCATCATTCAATTCCGAATTTTCACTATTTATATTCCTTAAATTATCCATCTTAATTCCGTCTTTTGCTATATCGGGTCTCCATGGTTGATCCTATTCTTTATCCACGTTTGATTCAACATTCGCTCACTGAGGCCCTCAATGACACTCCGGTTGTGCTGATTTGTGGACCTCGCCAAGTGGGCACAACCACCTTGGTCAAACAGTTTGCCCAGCAGGGCATGCGTTACTTGAGTTTGGACGATGAATTGACCCTCACTTCGGCCAGGACAGACCCTGTGGGGTTGATTCGCAGCTTGGACCGTGCTGTGATCGACGAAGTCCAGCGTGCGCCCGATTTGCTGCTGGCCATCAAAAAAAGCGTCGACGACCATCGCTCACCAGGGCGTTTTTTGCTCACCAGCTCGGCCAATTTAATGTTCCTGCCCAAGGTCGCGGACTCCTTGGCCGGTCGCATGCAGACCTTAAGCCTTCACCCCTTGTCACAAAGCGAACTCCATGGTCAAGTGTCCAATTGGATAGACCAAGCGTTTTTGGGCCAACTGCCTCAGCCCCAAACACCCTGTGTTGGGCGTGATCTCATCGATGTCGTGATAAGGGGCGGGTTTCCAGAATCAATCATGAGAACAGACCACAAACGCAGGCGCGTTTGGCTGCAACAGTACATCGCCTCCATCTTACAAAGAGACGTTCGTGAAGTGGCCGATATTGGAAAATCAAGTCTTTTACCCCGATTTTTAACCGCCTTGTCGCATGGCGCCTCGCAACAGTGCAATTACACCAAGCTCGGAGGTCAATTGGGCTTGGGCGGTAAAACCGCGGCCAAATACATCGCTGTTTTTGAAACACTCTTTTGGCTCCAACGTGTGGACTCATGGTCCAACAACGGCTCAAAAGGGTGGTGAAGTCGCCCAAATTGCAGTTCATGGACTCGGGGCTGTTGAGCACGCTCATGAACTTGAGTGAGCGTGAAGTGAATCAAGACCGTGTTCGCTTTGGGCAAGTGCTGGAGACTTTTGTGTTTGCTGAATTGCTTAGGCTTTGCGCGGGAGCGGATGAGCCCTACCAGCTCATG
>Ga0114964_10002688_pt1 | contig 12318 bp, 13 predicted proteins | sample C_131016_MF_Meta_FD_92638 | JGI IMG/M metagenome (GOLD analysis project Ga0114964, IMG submission 92638) | Freshwater microbial communities from Lake Croche, Canada to study carbon cycling - C_131016_MF_MetaG | ecosystem: Environmental > Aquatic > Freshwater > Lake | place: Lake Croche, Canada... | reverse complement strand
CGCTTACCCCCAATCCGGATATTTTATCGACCATCGGGCATCTCGCCGCCAATCGGCCCTCGTTGATCGTCGGATTTGCGGCTGAAACCTCGAATGTCGTCGATTATGCGCGCGGCAAGCTCGATAAAAAGGCCTGCGATCTGATCGTTGCCAATGATGTCGGCGGCGATAGCGGTGTCATGGGCGGGGATATGAACACGGTGCATATTGTCTCGAAAGACGCCGTCGATAGCTGGCCAAAACTGAGTAAAACCGAGGTTGCCGAGCGTCTCATTGCGCTTTTTGCCACCAAATTTGCCAAAACGAGCCGCTCATGAGCGTCCATATTGGTGTTCGCCGCTTGGAGCACGGGGCCGATCTCCCTTTGCCGGCCTATGCAACGCCCGCCTCGGCGGGGATGGATTTAACCGCTGCTATTCCGGAAAATAAAATATTCACATTAGAAATCGGGAAAAGGATGTTAATCCCGACAGGATTGTGTATTGAATTACCTGACGGTTATGAAGGTCAGGTTCGGCCAAGGTCGGGCTTGGCGCTCAAGCATGGAATTACCGTGTTGAACGCGCCGGGTACGATCGATGCTGATTACCGTGGCGAAGTGTCGGTGCTGCTGGTCAATCATGGTGATCAGCCCTTCGAGATCACGCGCGGTATGCGGATTGCCCAATTGGTGGTGGCACCTGTGGTTCAAGCCGTTTGGGATGAACGCGTTACGCTGGCGGAAACGTCACGCGGCGCGGGTGGATATGGCTCTACCGGCGTGTGAGATGTTTGTCTCCGGGTCATAAGAGCCTGGAACGAATAGGGCATGCCGGATGAATCTTCTTTCTCGTCGCAGTCTTTTGGCCATTGCAGCCGTGGTCGATATTGCCATTCACGCCCGACCTGATCCGGTAGCGGCCAAGCATTTGGCCGAACGCCACCAATTACCACCCCGCCACCTCGAAACTATCCTGCAGGCGCTGGTGCGCGCGGGCATTTTAAAAGGCGTTCGCGGGCCTAAAGGTGGTTATGAATTGGCCACCGAGCGTCGACGGATCGCTGCGGGTGATATCGTCCGGGCGGCGATGAATGCTGATGATGAGGCCTCTTTCCCCGAGCCGCATTCCGTCTTGGTCAATGACGTTATAGAGCCGGAAATCAAGCAGGCCAGTCAGGCCTTTTTGGCCCATCTTGATAAGATATCCGTCGAGGATTTGTGCCAGCGCGCCGATAAAGCAGGCTTTAACAGCAGCTCTGATACCAGCGATTTTGCAATTTAAAATGTGAAATAAAATATTAATCGACAAAAACTGTAAATATATTAAAATAAGAACAATCTAATCTTTGATGGGAGACAGCACATCATGACCAGCAGCGCTTCATCGACGCATAAGCCGGGCCGCGGCCGCATTTATAATTCGATCACGGATACGATTGGCGACACGCCGATTGTACGGTTGGATCGGGTTGCCAAGCAAAAAGGCGTTCACGCCAATCTTTTGGCCAAGCTCGAATTTTTCAATCCCATCGCCAGCGTCAAGGATCGTATCGGCGTCAATATGGTCGATGCGTTGGAAGCCGCTGGTGCGATCAAGCCCGGCTCCACGCTGATTGAGCCAACCTCTGGCAATACCGGTATTGCGCTCGCCTTTGTGGCGGCGGCGCGCGGCTATCGTCTCATTCTTGTGATGCCGGAATCGATGTCGATCGAGCGCCGCAAGATGTTGGCTCTTTTGGGAGCAGAGCTCGAGCTGACGCCAGCAGGTCAGGGCATGAAGGGCGCTATCGCCAAGGCCGAGGAACTCAAAGTCTCTATCCCCGGCTCGGTTATCCCGCAGCAATTCCAAAATCCGGCCAATCCGGACATTCACCGTCGCACAACGGCGGAAGAAATCTGGAACGATCTCGATGGCAAGGTCGATGTTTTGGTGTCGGGCGTCGGCACAGGCGGTACCATTACAGGGATTGGCCAAGTGCTGAAGGCACGCAATCCGAATGTGAAAATCGTAGCCGTCGAACCGGAAGATTCTCCCGTTTTGTCGGGCGGCAATCCGGGCCCGCACAAAATTCAAGGCATTGGCGCAGGCTTCGTGCCGGATATTCTCGACCGCTCGATCATTGACGAGGTGGTGCAAGTTGCCAATCAAACGGCGTTTGATACAGCCCGTCTTTTGGCCCGCATTGAAGGCATCCCTACTGGGATTTCATCGGGTGCATCGGTAGCGGCAGCACTCGAGATTGCGGCTCGGCCTGAATCCAAGGGCAAAAACATCGTGATCATCATCCCGAGCTTTGCCGAGCGTTATCTTTCGACCGCCTTGTTTGAAGGGTTGTGATGGATATAGGGGTAGCACTTCAACCGTCACTGCGAGCGAAAGCGAAGCAGCCCAGCTGATGTCAAAGAATGGAATGCGACGTTAAACCCGCGTTCAATAGGCCATCATCAACTGGGTGGCTTCGCTCTCGCTCGCCATGACGGAACGCGAAAAGGCTAACCCCTCATACCATCGATGCAATCACCCGATCGGGCGGCCGGTGGCCGTCCATGAAGGTGCGGATATTGATAATCACCTTCTCGCCCATCTCGATGCGGCCTTCGATGGTGGCTGAGCCCATATGGGGCATCACGAGGATCCGGTTTTGCTTGGCCAGTTTCAGCATGCGCGGTGAAATCGCAGGCTCATGCTCAAACACGTCGAGGCCCGCACCCGCCAATTCGCCCGCTTCGAGCATTTTCACAAGCGAGCTTTCGTCAATGATTTCGCCACGAGCGGTATTGACGAGAATAGCATCGCGCTTGAGCAGTTTGAGCCGTCGCGCCGATAAAAGATGATAGGTTGCAGGCGTATGCGGGCAATTGACCGAGACAATATCCATGCGCGCCAGCATCTGGTCGAGCGAGTCCCAATAGGTCGCCTCCAATTCCTGCTCAACCGCGGCCGCCACCGGACGCCGATTGTGGTAATGGACCTGTAGGCCGAAAGCCTTGGCCCGGCGGGCAAGCGCTTGGCCGATCCGCCCCATGCCGACGATCCCGAGGCGCTTACCGGTGATGCGATGGCCCAGCATCCAAGTAGGTGCCCAGCCATGGAAATTACCTTCCGGAATAACCCGAGCGCCCTCGGCAATGCGGCGTGAAACGGCGAGAATAAGCGCCATCGTCATATCGGCCGTATCATCCGTCAGCACACCAGACGTATTGGTGACGGCAATGCCCTTGGCTTGCGCGGCGGCGACATCGATATGGTCCACCCCATTGCCGAAATTGGCGATCAGGCGCAATTGCTCGCCAGCGGCCGCAATCACATCGGCATCAATGTCATCGGTGACGGTGGGGACAAGAACCTGAGCCGTTTTGACGGCTTCGATCAGTTCATCCTTGGTCATGGCGCGATCATCGATATTGAGCGAGGCGTTGAAAAGTTCGCGCATCCGCGTTTCGATCGTGTCGGGGAGGCGACGGGTTACCACAACCAAAGGCTTTTGTTTCGTCATTTCCCCGCTCCCTCAAGCCATTTTGGTCAGCACCGACCGAATTTACGCCGTTTTAAGGATCAATAGACAATAGATGGTGCCGTAAACTCTGTTGATTTCTTTCCATATCAGCTTAGACCGATCAACCTGATCTATCGCGCCGATGTACCGCTGCCTATCTCTAACGGGCAGATAGGTGAAAAACAACGGGCGTCAATCGTGTAGGTGCCACGGGTGCGTATGTTTCGTTTAAAGCCCTTCCTCGCAGGAATAATTGCCAGCGTCCTTGTTGCGGCGCTTTCGGCCGTTCCGGCTTTCGCGGTTGATCCCAATATCGGCTCCACCACGGGTTTGCCCTTGCCGCGATTTGCGAGCTTGAAGTCCGACCGCGTTAATCTACGCGAAGGGCCGAGCAAGGACCACCGGACGAAATGGATTTATGAAAAGGCGGGGCTTCCCGTCGAAATCACTGCCGAATTCGAGACGTGGCGCCGTATCCGTGATTCGGAAGGCTCCGAAGGCTGGGTATTGCACAATCTCCTATCCGGTCGGCGGACGGCCATTGTTGCGCCGTGGGGCAAGGACAAGCCGGTACCGTTACGCGCCAAACCGATTGTTGAAGCCCCGATGATTGCCCAACTCATGCCGAATGTCGTCGCCTCCATCAAAACCTGTGACGGGCAATGGTGCAGGCTGATCGGCGAAGGATTTGACGGCTATATCCAGCAGCAACAGCTCTGGGGTGTCTATCCGGACGATAAAGTCGAGTAGGACTCAGGCTTCCTTGCGGCGCAGCCGGATCACGACTTCCACGCGGGCGATTTCCATGCCTTCGGGGATATCTGGCAACATCGAAACCGAGATGTTTTGCCCCTCAATGTCCAAAAGCTGGTTTTCACCTTCCACAAAGAAATGGTGGTGCTGGCTCGTATTTGTGTCGAAATAGGTTTTGGCACCCTCAACCGCCACTTCGCGCAGCAATCCGGCTTCGGTGAATTGGTGCAGCGTATTGTAGACGGTGGCCAAAGAAACCGGTACCCGCGCCTTGGACGCCTCTTCATAGAGCGCTTCTGCCGTTAAATGACGGTCGCCACGGGCAAACAGCAGCCAGCCTAGGCCAACCCGCTGCCGAGTCGGGCGTAATCCCGCATTGCGCAGCTTCACCCGCAAATCATGGTACAGGCAGCCGCTCTGGTCGCGCCAATGGGTCGTGGTCGAGGAAGCAGTCGCTGATGGCAAAATCGGGATTCCTGTATGTAAACCGAATGTTAGAAGAATAAACGCTATGCCCGAGTGCTGCAACCCATTAAAATCGCAATGGCTGGGGAGTAGCTTTGAAGCAAACCGACACTATGGTAGTGTTCGGGCTTGGCTTTAGGGGATCAACGTGGCATTGGCCACGCAAGTTTGAAGCAATAGAGAGCGGGCGGAATATGCAACAGCGTTCGAGTTACGAATATGAAGATCTTCTGGCATGCGGCCGCGGCGAGCTTTTTGGCCCCGGCAATGCCCAGCTTCCGCTCCCTCCGATGTTGATGTTCGACCGCATCGCCGAAGTGTCCGAAACGGGCGGCGAGAATGGCAAGGGCATCATCCGCGCTGAATTTGCGATCCGTCCCGACCTTTGGTTCTTCCCCTGCCATTTTCAGGGCGACCCCGTAATGCCGGGCTGCTTGGGGCTTGATGCGCTTTGGCAGCTCTGCGGCTTTTATCTGGGTTGGCTCGGGGCTGAAGGCCGTGGCCGCGCTTTGGGCGTCGGCGAGGTGAAATTTATCGACCAAGTGCTGCCAACCGTCAAAAAAGTGGTCTATGAGGTCCATTTGAAGCGGGTTTTCCGCTCTAAATTGGTTCTCGGCATTGCGGACGGCTATCTTGAAGCCGATGGACGCCGGATTTATGAAGCGCGCGACCTGCGCGTGGGATTGTTCAAGGCCGCCTGAACAGCCATATCCGCATCACATCCAATTTCTAGATCGGCGTCAGCGTAGAGTACCGATCTTTTTGCGCTAAGGAGTTCCACCATGAGACGCGTCGTTGTAACCGGCATGGGCATTGTTTCGTCGATCGGCAATAACACCCAAGAAGTGTTGTCGTCGCTTTATGAAGCGCGGTCTGGTGTTATTCACGCCGAGAGCTACACGGAATTAGGCTTCCGCTGCCAAGTCCATGGTCAGCCTAAACTTGATCCGGCGGAGATCGTCGATCGCCGCGCGATGCGCTTCCACGCCACGGGTACGGGCTGGAACCATGTTGCGATGGATCAGGCCATCCTCGATTCCGGTCTTGAGGAAAGTGATATTTCCAATGAGCGCACGGGCATCATCATGGGCTCGGGCGGCCCTTCGACACGCATTCTCGTCGAGGCTGCCGATATTACGCGTAAAAATATTAGCCCAAAGCGCATTGGACCCTTTGCTGTGCCTAAGTCGATGTCATCAACGGCGTCGGCAACGCTTGCGACATGGTTTAAGATCAAGGGCGTGAATTATTCGATTTCATCGGCTTGCGCGACGTCGAACCATTGCATCGGCAATGCCTATGAAATGATCCAATGGGGCAAGCAGGATGTGATGTTTGCCGGCGGCTGCGAAGAGCTCGATTGGACCATGTCGCAGCTGTTTGATGCGATGGGTGCTATGTCTTCCAAATACAATGACACGCCAGCCAAAGCCTCACGCGCCTATGACAAAGACCGTGACGGTTTCGTGATCGCGGGTGGTGCAGGTGTTTTGGTGCTTGAAGAGCTCGAACACGCCAAAGCGCGCGGCGCAAAAATCTATGCCGAAATCGTCGGCTATGGCGCAACCTCGGATGGCTATGACATGGTCGCCCCATCGGGTGAAGGCGCTATTCGCTGCATGCGTCAGGCCTTGGCAACGGTGAACACCAAGATCGATTATATCAACCCGCATGCAACATCGACGCCCGTTGGTGATGCAAAGGAAATCGAAGCGATCCGTGCGGTGTTTGGTGCCGATTGCCCGCCGATTTCAGCAACCAAATCTTTGACGGGTCACTCGCTTGGCGCAACAGGCGTTCAAGAAGCGATTTATTCGCTCTTGATGATGAATAACAACTTCATCTGCGAAAGCGCCAATATTCAAGAAATCGATCCGGACTTTGCCGATATGCCAATTACACGCAAGCGGATCGACAATGCCCAAATTGGCGCTGTGCTTTCGAATTCGTTCGGCTTTGGCGGCACCAACGCAACCATCGTCATGAAACGTCTCGACGCTTGAGACAACGCGCTACCAACACGAGAGACAGGACGCCTCTATGACCGGATTGATGCAGGGAAAACGCGGACTCATTATGGGTGTTGCCAATGACCATTCCATCGCCTGGGGAATTGCAAAGGCCCTTGCGGCGCAAGGCGCCGAACTCGCTTTCACCTATCAAGGTGAATCGCTTAAAAAGCGCGTCGAGCCGCTTGCAACAGAGGCTGGCTCCACCTTCCTTATTCCTTGCGATGTTGAAGATCTCGCATCGGTCGACGCGACGTTTGAAGCGGTTGCAAAGAAATGGGGTTCGATTGATTTTCTCGTTCACGCCATTGCTTTCTCGGATAAGGCTGAACTCAAGGGCCGCTTCGCCGACACAACGCGTGAAAACTTCTCGCGGACAATGTTGATTTCATGCTTCTCATTCGTTGAAGTGGCTAAACGCGCCGCAGCCATGATGCCCAATGGTGGCTCGATCGTCACGCTTACCTATGGTGGCGCAACCCGCGTGATGCCGAATTATAATGTGATGGGTGTAGCAAAGGCAGCGCTTGAAGCGTCAGTGCGCTATCTCGCCTCCGATTTCGGCCCCGATAATATTCGCGTCAATGCGATTTCCGCCGGACCTGTTCGGACCTTGGCTGGTGCAGGCATCGCGGACGCGCGTTTGATGTTCAATTATCAAAAGCGTCACGCGCCCTTGCGCCGCACCGTGTCGATTGAAGAGATTGGTGGATCCGGCCTTTACCTCTTATCGGATTTATCAACTGGCGTGACGGGCGAAGTGCATTTCGTTGACTCCGGTTACAACATCATTTCTATGCCTCAACCTGCGGCGCTTAAAACGGTTGATGACGCTGAGACAGCCGCCGAAGCGCGTCTTGTGGGCAAGGCAGCGGAGTAATCATAACGTGACGAACCCGGCCCCAAGCAGCAAAGACGGTATTCTCGCAGCTCAAGATATTCGCGCTTTGCATTCGGCGGGCGTCATTCAGGCGGATCGGCCTTTTGCCGATGGGCAAGTGCAGCCTGCAAGCCTTGATTTGCGTTTGGGCCGCCGCGTCTGGCGTGTTCGTGCCAGCTTTCTTCCCGGCCCCGATCGTGCGGTCAAAGATCGGCTGGAGCGCATTGCGTTGCACGAGATTGATCTAACCAATGGCGCGGTGCTTGAAACGGGCGCGGTTTATATTGCCGAATTGCTCGAAGGCTTAGCGCTTCCTGCGGATATTTTGGCTTCAGCCAATCCTAAAAGCTCGACAGGTCGGCTCGATGTGTTCACCCGTGTGATTGCCGATCACGCACAAGAATTCGATCAGATCGAGGCAGGCTATCATGGCCCGCTTTATCTTGAAATTTCACCACGCACGTTCCCCGTGCTCGTTCGTACTGGTTCGCGCCTGTCGCAGGTCAGATTTCGCCGTGGTCTTGTTCGGTTGGATGATACACAACTCAAAGCGCTTCACGCGCGTGACCGGCTTGTGACATCGTCTGAACCATCCATCCAAAACGGTATCGCCGTGTCGGTTGATCTTTCAGGTTTTGGCAAAGACCATCTCGTGGGCTATCGCGCCAAGCGCCACACGGCCCTTGTCGATGTGGATCGGGTCGGCGGTTATGAGGTTGATGATTACTGGGATCCGCTCTACGCACGAAAAGATAACGATATTATTTTGGATCCCGGCCAGTTTTATATTCTAGCGTCCAAAGAAGCGGTTCATGTACCGCCCGATCATGCGGCGGAAATGACGCCTTTTGATCCGCTTGTCGGCGAATTCCGCGTTCATTATGCAGGCTTTTTTGATCCCGGCTTTGGGCATGCGGGCAGCGGCGGCGCAGGCAGCAGGGCTGTCTTGGAAGTGCGCTCCAGAGATGTGCCGTTTATTTTGGAAGACGGGCAAACCGTTGGCCGCCTCGTTTACGAGCGGATGGCCGCGCTGCCCGATATGCTCTATGGCAAGGATCTAGGCTCGAACTATCAGGCCCAAGGCCTAAAACTCTCAAAGCACTTCAAGGCGCCTTAAGCGCGGGTTTATTTTTTTAATAGTTTTAAATGATATCGGCAATCGCGTTGGCATAGGTCGCCATTTGCTTCTTGCCAAATTCGGTCATTTGAATCGATTTGGCCCGCCCATCGACTGTATCTTTAACTTGAGCGATTAATTTTAATTTTTCGAGCGCCCTCAGATGCTGCCGAACGGAAGCATCAGTCGCTTGGGTGTAATCGTAAATCGCAGACAATTTGGCTTTGAAATCATTTTCAGCAAGAAAAATAAGAATTTCGATACTTGTATGAGTGCGTGATTTGAATATCGAGTGTTCGATTTCAATTAGTCTCTTGCGTCGGTTCGCTATTTCCGAAATTGGGACGGCATCGATTTTTTCGGACATTTCTTAAACAAGACTCGAACTATAAGTATAACCACAGATCGATAATTATCACACCGACAAGAATAAAAATCAGAAATGTTTTTCGGCATATTCGTAAAATCAATATCTATATTGAAATAAACCAATATACTTAATTGATATTCGCATTTTTTTAATCTTTAGTATAAAAATACTATTTAGTTATATTAATATAAAATTTGATTATAATAGCCTTCAACACATAGATTACAAATTAACGTCAAATTTTGTAAATTGGCCGTTTCAAGCTAAGATGATTAGCCTGAGCCCGGATGGGATAAAACCATTGTCCCCTTGATCCGTGAACCGATCCCAACTACGTCCCACAGACGTTGTTTTATGGACTAAAAAGCAATCTTCCGCCCTTTGAAAGTTGAATGACCTTGCCCTCTCCCGCTTCCCGCCGCCGAACCTTTGCCATTATCTCGCATCCTGATGCCGGTAAAACCACGCTGACAGAGAAGCTCCTGTTAATGGGCGGCGCTATTCAGCTTGCAGGCGAAGTCAAAGCCAAGAAAAGCGGCACCCAAACGCGTTCCGATTGGATGGGGATCGAGCGTGAGCGCGGCATTTCGGTTGTCACATCCGTGATGACCTTTGAATATGCCGATTGCGTATTTAACTTGCTTGATACGCCGGGACATGAAGACTTCTCCGAGGATACCTATCGCACCCTGACAGCGGTTGATTCAGCCGTCATGGTGATCGATGGGGCCAAAGGCATTGAAGCACGTACGCGAAAACTGTTCGAAGTCTGCCGTTTGCGTGACATCCCTATTGTGACCTTCATCAACAAGATGGACCGCGAAACGCGGGATCCGTTTGATCTGCTGGATGAGATTGAAAAGACGCTCGCTCTGGATACGGCGCCCGTTAATTGGCCGATCGGGCAGGGCAAAAGCTTTGCCGGAACGTATGATTTTAAGCACAATCGCGTTCGCCTTATCGATACCGACGAAGAGACAATGACGGTTAATGGTCCGGAGGATTCGCGTGTCGAAGCCTTATTGCCGGAGCATGAATGGCCGGCATATCTCGATCAAATATCCTTGGCGCGGGAAGCCTGTCGGCCGTTTGAGCTTGAGGCCTTTCGAGAAGGTCATTTAACGCCCGTGTTTTTTGGCTCGGCGCTGCGGAATTTTGGTGTGCGGGATCTGATTGATGCCATGGCTGAAATCGCCCCGCCGCCGCGCGCGCAAGAGGCCGATACAAGAACGGTCAACGCCGAAGAAGCAAAAATGACGGGCTTTGTCTTCAAAATTCAGGCGAATATGGATCCGAACCACCGCGACCGTATCGCCTTTATCCGCGTTTGTTCGGGTAAACTTGAGCGTGGCATGAAGGCCAAACTGGTGCGAACAGGCAAGGCCTTGCCGATCAATGCGCCGCAGTTCTTTTTCGCCCGAAACCGCGCTTTGGCCGAGGAGGCTTTTGCCGGAGATGTCGTTGGTATTCCCAATCATGGAACGCTGCGCATTGGCGATACGCTCACCGAAGGCGAAGAATTGGTGTTTCGGGGTGTGCCAAGCTTCGCGCCGGAAATTTTGCGCCGCGTTCGCTTAAAAGACGCCATGAAGGCCAAAAAGCTGCGCGAGGCGCTTGAGCAATTGGGCGAAGAAGGCGTCGTTCAATTGTTTATTCCTGCCGACGGCTCGGGCGCGATTGTCGGCGTGGTTGGCGCTTTGCAGCTTGATGTATTGTTGGAACGGTTACAGGCAGAATATGGAGTGACGGTTGAATTTGAACCATCCCGCTTCACGATTTGCCGGTGGATCGCGTCCAAGGATAAGGTTGAGCTTCAAAAATTCATCGATTCCCATATGTCAGCCATCGCGCATGATTTGGACGGCGCACCCGTCTTTCTGGCCCCCTCCGCCTTCACGCTCAATTATGAGCATGAGCGTTGGCCTGCCATTGAAGTCACCGATGTGAAAGACTATCAAATCCGCGAAACCGCCGCATAAACAGAACGAGAAAACGACAATGTCGCTTCCAACAGGGCAGGAACTCAGGATCGCCGAAGCAACCCTTCGCGAGGTCGTGAAGACAATTTTTCGATCAGCCGGATCAAACGAGCGCGAATGTGATCTCCTCGCCGATCATCTCGTCGAAGCCAATCTCAAAGGCCATGACTCGCATGGCGTGGGGATGATCCCTGCCTATATTACCTCGTTAAAAGCCAATGAATTGACGCTTAACCACGCACCACGCGTCGTAAACGATACCGGCGGCGCGCTTGTCCTTGATGGCGAAGGGGGTCTTGGTCAATCCATCGCCCATGATGCGATGGTCATAGGCATTGAACGGACGAAAAAGACCGGATCGGCGATTGTTGCGCTGAATAACAGCCATCATATCGGCCGGATCGGGCACTGGGCCGAGCAATGCGCGCGCGAAGGGTTGGTATCGATCCATTTTGTGAATGTGATCGCGGATCCGGTCGTTGCCCCCTTTGGTGGCAAGGTGCCAAAGCTTGTCACCAATCCGATCTCCATTGGCATTCCACGGCGGGACGCGGCCCCGGTCATCGTCGATTTTGCGACGAGCAAATTGGCCCATGGCAAAATCCGGGTCGCCTATAACAAAGGCGTCAAGGTTCCGGATGGCACCCTGATCGATGCCGAAGGTCGGCCGACCAATGATCCGGCGGCGATGTTTGAAGCCCCAACGGGCGCCATTTTGCCCTTTGGCGAGCATAAGGGCTGGACGTTGGCCTTTGCGTGCGAAGCGCTCGCAGGCGCGCTGACGGGAGGTCAGGCGATGAAAGGTTCGACCACCAAAAAAGCCATTATCAACAATATGTTATCGATTATCGTCTCGCCTGAGGCGCTGGGCACGCAGGCAAATTATTTCTCGGAGCTTGAAAGCTTCGTCCACTGGGCCCAATTACCCAGTGAAGGCCAGTCGCCGACGGTACTCTTGCCGGGTGATCCTGAGCGGGCAACCAAGGCGGAGCGTTTGGAGCATGGAATTCCGGTGGATCGTAACACATGGCTTCAAATTGTTGCGGCAGGCCAATTGGTTGGCGTCTCGGGTGCCGACCTTAATGCCTATCTCGGCTAACGGCTTGCTTCCTCTCCTATGACAGGCCATAGACATTCACGTTATAGCGCGCATAAGCGGATCGGGATCACGAGAAAGAACGCATGACGGGTTCGACCGATCAACCGATATCCGCGCCTGAAAAGCCGAAGCCGGAGCATAAAATCACCCGTTGGCTCGGCCCGATGCT
>Ga0114964_10002687_pt1 | contig 12324 bp, 7 predicted proteins | sample C_131016_MF_Meta_FD_92638 | JGI IMG/M metagenome (GOLD analysis project Ga0114964, IMG submission 92638) | Freshwater microbial communities from Lake Croche, Canada to study carbon cycling - C_131016_MF_MetaG | ecosystem: Environmental > Aquatic > Freshwater > Lake | place: Lake Croche, Canada... | reverse complement strand
TGCGAGTCCGCACAAATGAGCGTGGATCCGACGCCCTCTAAGCGTCCCAGCTAGTTTTCGCGATAGGGGCAGGCGCTGATAGGGTCTGCTCTTGCAGTAAAGCAGTACAACTTCATAGATTTATCCCGCGTTGTTAGCTCAGTTGGTAGAGCAGGTGACTCTTAATCACCGGGTCGGGGGTTCGAGTCCCTCACAACGCACTTGGATTTCCTCCTTCCGCTAACTCTGAATCTTCAAACTTTTCTTCGGACCGAAGTCGCCCACCTAGCGGCGTGAAATAGATCTCCCAGCCAACACGTGGTTCACGTTCGAGCCATGTACTTCGCGCACTCATTTAAACCCACTAAGTTAGTTTGTAGCTCAGGTACTCAGATTACTCCATTCACTTTTCCTAGTGAATAGCTCTTATCCTGCGTAGCGCACCTTCGCTAATTCAATCATTCTGGCCTGACAAGCCATTCAATTTGCCGAAAAGCTTTCTATTTGAAATTCCAGCTAGTAACTTCTAGCTATGGCATCGACGGTGGAGCAAGAGATCTCACGGCGCCTTGATGCTTGGAACCTTCTCCAGAAATCACCGAATTGGCCTCTGGTCACCGCTCAGGAAGTTCGCGACCTAGGACTTTACGGTGGCGCTTCTGGGGTGTGGGTCGATAAAGAAAGAACTAATGCGGTGGCACCCGAAGGAGTTGCCGTCGGCCTTCTTCATACGGGGCGACACTATGACGATGATGTCGATGAGACTGGAATCCTTTACCACTACCCCACAACCGACAGACCAGCCTCACGCGATGCAAACGAAATTCAAGCGATAAAGAATGCCAATGCTTTTGGTATTCCGATCTTTGTCATTCAAAACTTAGGTGGTGCGAAGAAAGTTGAACTTGCATGGCTTAATGATTTTGATGACACATTAAGAATCTGTGTTCTTACATTTCACGGAATCATGCCCGAGCAAAATAGCTTTCTTGTCAAGGAAAATACATTTCACGGCGAACCTATTTTATTTGGACCGCGCAAAACAACAAAGTCTGAAGTTGAAAGGGCTGAACGTGATCCTCTATTTAAATTCAATATTCTCAAACGGTTTGAAGGTCGCTGCCTTATTACATCTCTTGACGTTACCGAAATGCTTGATGCGGCGCACATAATCCCGGTGGCAAGTGGTGGGACTGAAGACCCAAATAATGGATTGCTTCTTGCAGCTAGCGTGCATCGAGCTCTGGATGCGGGACTCTGGGCGATAAATCCAAGAACTTTAAAGATTGAAACTCGTCCAAATGGCCCAGATGCTCTGCGAATGAAGCTATCTCACGTAGACCTATCTACTTCTTCAAATCTCCTCAACAAAGAGGCCCTGGAATTTAGATACGAGAAGTTGTTTATTGCTGGGAAAAAGCAATAACCCGGCAGTCATTGAATGGCTAGACATGACCAATTACCCGAAATAAATGCTGCTCAACTCAGAGTTACTGGTCCTTGTCAGTCTAAGTAGATACCTTTAGCGCATGCCAATTAACCAAAACCTGCTCACCGGAGCTCAATCCGTAGCCTGGACAGCAGCAACTCCTCCAAATGGAGCGATTCCTGAATTGGTATATATGGGCCGCGATGACGCCGGTCTTGGCCCAATTCAAGTGGCGCTGGCTACAGTTTCAACGCTACCTTCAAAAGAAACTATGCGTGCACTTCATGCACTTCGCAAAGGTAAGTCAAATATTCAATTAGTTGTAGCCGCGATTCTTGGTGATCGAATTTGGATTTTTGGGCCTGATGAACGAACGCAAGTTATTGAATCGCTTCCGCTAGATCAAGGTTGTCGCCAGCTTCAATCTGCGTTGGATGAACCAAACGCCCTCGCTGCATACACTCGCCTTGGCCAATTTCGCAGATCCCTTGATACGACTTCCCTAGTCGGAGTTACTAATAGCGGACTTTTTGCTAGCTACCACATTCGTGAAAACGTTCCTAAGCGCACTGACTGGCACGTCGCATGCGCCAAATCAAAACCTTGGCTCAGTCTTCGTACGGATCAACTTATAAAAGCTCTTGGATTCAAATCTGAAAAAACGGCTGGAAATGCACTACTTCTAACATCCGGCACACCGCAATCAAAGGCTGTAGCAATATTGCTCGATGAATCTGAACAATTTGATTCCACTAGCGCTCGCCATACCGGTATTTCTCCAGTTGCTTTTGGATTAAATGTTGCTGCGCGTCAAGGGGTCCCTTGGTTATTTGTTTTGCGCAAAGATCAGATTCGTATCTATCCGGCAAAAGACGGTATCGGGGTTGGCCAAAAAGGCCAAGTTGAAACTTATTTAGAAATAGATTTGGCAGCAATAGATTCAGAGCGTGCCGGACTTCTCGCACTTATTTTCTCCGCCGACGCTCTTGAGCCCAATGGCACAGCACATGAACTTCTTGAAGGCTCGCAACGATTTGCATCGCAACTTGGCCTACGTCTCCGTGAACGCATTTACGAACACGTTGTTCCTCAGTTATCAAAATCCGTTGCAGAACACCTGCGAGATCAAGGAACCACGTTGGATTCAGAAGGCTTAAGCCTTGCTTATCGTCTAACGCTTAGAATCCTTTTCCGCCTTCTTTTTCAAGCATATGCGGAAGATCGCGGACTTCTACCTGCTGGGCGCAATGAAGGCTACGACGCTAATAGCTTGAAAACTATTGCTAAAAGGATCATAGATACACCTGCAGAACAATTTGGAAAATCTAAAACTCTATGGTTCGACCTTGTCCAAGTTTGGGATGCCATTGATGAGGGAAATGAAACTTGGAATGTTCCTGCCTACAACGGTGGGCTATTTGGAACTGATCCCGAAATACATGCAGAAGGTGCCCAAATTGAAAAACTAGGAATTCAAGATGACATTCTGGGTCCAGTTCTTCAGCACTTGCTCATAGATATTTCTGAAGACAATGTCCCCGGTCCAGTAGATTTTAGATCGTTAAGCGTTCGCGAGTTTGGAGCAATTTACGAAGGTCTTCTTGAATCTAGTCTTTCAGTTGCGACGCAAGATTTAACGGTAGATTCCAAAGGTGCTTGGATACCCGCTTCAAAATCCGATCAAGTTTTAGCCGCTACCGGGGACGTCTACTTCCACTCAGCTTCAGGTGAACGAAAAGCTACAGGTTCATATTTCACACCTAGCGTCGTTGTCGACCATCTCATCGACCGTTCCCTTGATCCCGCCTTGGACGCACACTTAGAGAGAATAAAGAAACTCCTTGATGCGGGCGACGAATCTGCAGCAGCGCGCGACTTCTTTGACTTCCGTGTGGCTGACCTTGCTATGGGTTCTGGTCACTTTCTTGTTGCCGCCGTCGATCGAATTGAAGCAAAGATGCGGACGTTCCTTGCGGAAAAAGAAACTCAAGTGCCTGGAATCAATGCCGAACTTCATCGTTTAGCTCAAGCAGCCAAGGCTGCTCTTGGAAAAGATGAATCTGCAATCGGCGAGATTGAGCCTGCTGCGCTTTTGCGAAGACAAATTGCGCGTCGTTGTATCTATGGCCTAGATATAAATCCACTCGCGGTCGAGCTTTCAAGATTGGCAATTTGGATTCATACATTTGTGCCAGGTTTACCAATGTCTAGTTTGGATCACGGACTTGTTTGCGCCAATAGTCTCACTGGCATTGGAACCATTGATGAGGCATTACAGGCGCTGCAGCCCGATATTCCCATCGTGCCATTGAAGAAGGGACATGCTCGCTTAGTTTCAGTTTACGAAGGAGTGATTACTGAAAATCTTGAGAAAGCAAGTAAGTTACTCGTTGAGGTGGCAAATTCCGATGAGGCTAAGAAATCAGAAGTTAAAGCTGCAGCGACAGTGGCAAAGAAAGCAAGAGTCGCGGCAGAACCGACTCGGGAAATATTCAATGCTGCAGTCGCTGCAAGACTCGGAATATTTGACCCTCGAAACATTTTTGATGAAATTTCCTTAATTGAAATTAGTCGTCGTGACGACGTTCAAGAGGCAATTGCAAGGCTCAATCCCGCCCACCTGCCATTTCTATTTCCAGAAGTTTTCCTGCGCGAGCAGCCAGGTTTTGATGTTATTTTGGGAAATCCTCCCTGGGAAAAAGCAAAAGTTGAAGTAAGTCGTTGGTGGGCTTTACGGTTCCCAGGACTACGTGCGCTTCCCCAGGGAAAGCAAGATAATTTGATTACTGAATATCGGGTTCAATACCCGGAACTAGCAACAGAAATTGACCGCGAAGTCGCTATTAATAAGGACGTTAGAAAAACTCTTGTTGCAGGTCCGTACCCTGGTATTGGAACTGGCGATCCAGACCTGTATCAAGCTTTTGCTTGGAGGAATTGGCATCTCTTGCGCAGCAATGGCATCACCGCATTTGTTGCACCAAGAAGCCTTGTATCCGAAGCAGGTTCCGCTCAATGGCGGGAAGCCATATTCGATGAGGGTGAGTTTGTGGATGTTACGCTCTTAGGAAATTCTGGCCAATGGGTATTTCAAATGGAGAGTAGATACACGTTTGCTTTAGTAGTAATTCTTAAAGTTGAAAAGAAGCAGAAAATAGTAAATCTCGCCGGCCCCTTCTACTCGTTAGCTGAATATTTGAGGGGACCTCTGGGTGGTCAAGCCACTTTCGAGGCCCAAGATTTTCGTACCTGGGGAACGGGTGCTGCTTTTCCAATACTTTCAAATGCAATGGACGGGCAGATCTATTTGCAAATGAAAAAACACCCTCGACTTGATCATGATACTCATGACCTGCGAATACGCGCTCATAGGGAATTTGACGCCACAAACGATAAGCATTTATTCAATCTCGACTCAATACCTAACGGATTCTGGCCTGTATACAAGGGGGAATCGTTTGACATCTGGAACCCTGACACCGGCAAATACTACGGCGGGGTAGACCCATCAGTCGCTATTAAACACTTAAGCGAAAAACGCGTGACCCAATCGAATATGAGCAATAGTGCATTTTCGCTTTTCACAAGTGCCTGGCAATCTAATCCTGAAACACTTCCGATATATTCGGCTCGAATCGCATTTAGAATGGTGACTAATAGGACTAATACTAGAACAGTGATTTGCTCACTTGTGCCACCCCAGGTTGCGATAACGCACGGTGCGCCTTATCTAATGTTTCCAACTGGCGATAACGAAGATATTGCTTACACGCTTGGGGTGCTCTCGAGTATACCTCTAGATTGGCAGGCTAGACGTACTGTTGAAATCAATCTCACGTATCACATCCTGAACGGATTTAGTTATCCGCGGCCTCCGAAGGAAAATGTATTACGACGACGAATTGTCTCGATTGTCGTTCGCCTTACATCTATTGACAACAGATATTCATCTTGGGCTGAGTTTTTCAAAGTTAAAGTTCTTCCGATCGACCCTCAAGAAAAAGATGAACTTATCGCTGAACTTGATGCCTTGATCTCTATTTTGTATGGATTATCTGAAATTCAAGTTGAGTATGTATTTAATAATTTCCATAGGGGTGCGGACCTGTCAAATCGACTGAGTCGAGTCAAGTTCTTCTTGCAAGAATGGGGGAAAAAGTATGACAAATGACAACTCCCTTCCGATGTTTGCGAGTAACCGTCCGGATAAGAATCAAACAGTTGCGGCTGAGTTAAATAAACTCTTCGGGCTCATGCGGAAGAAATTACGAAATACCCCCGATATCGCAATAGCAACAGCATTCCTCAATCCCTCTGGATTTAATCTAATCGCTGACGAACTTGAACAAGCACCTCGAGTCCGATTACTTTTAGGAGCTGAACCAGAGCAAGAAGTGATTAGAGCTATTAGTGATTCCGATGCTGATAGGAATATCCGCTTAACGGATGCGCTAAAGCGGCACTCTGATTGGATAATTGCGGAGCGCGATGCTTTAGGTTTCACTCGCGAAGCATCAGATCAAGCTAAGCGATTGGTAGAGTGGCTGAAGCAGCTTGATAGTTCCGCGCTTCCCCGTGTGGAAGTTCGCAGATTCACCAAGGGTTTCTTGCACGGTAAGGCATTTATTTCAGAAGATTCGTCTCTGCCGGCTGTCCTGGCTGGTTCTAGTAATTTCACATATGCTGGCTTATCACTGAATGCCGAATTAAATCTTGGATATGGTGCAGGCGATCAGGTACATGGAAATTTGGTACGTGAATGGTTTGAGCATTATTGGACGCAAAGTGAAGCATTCGATCTGGCTTCGATATACGCAGAACAATGGAAAGAGCATGCTCCATGGACAATCTTTATTCGGATGCTTCAAGAGCTTTATGGGAATGATCTAGATGATGCGATTCCTCGTAAGTTGCAATTGGCGTTAACTCAATTTCAAAGTGACGGTGTTGCACGTGCCATACGCTTACTTGATTCGCTTGGTGGGGTTTTAATTGCAGATGAGGTTGGTCTTGGTAAGACGTACATCGCCGGTGAGCTGATCGCCCGCTCAGCGAATGAACATCGTCAAAGCGTTCTCATAGTTTGTCCAGCATCGCTCAAAACTGGAATGTGGGAGCCATTCTTAGAAAAACATGATTTCTCGCGACGGGTCAAAGTTTATTCATACGAAGAGATTCGTAATCGTATGGATGTCGAGCATGTTGGACATGAAGAATTTATTCGATTCATGGATGATTTCGCCCTTGTTGTAATTGATGAAGCGCATAACTTAAGAAATGCTGCTGCACAACGCAGCGAGTCAATCGACAGAGCAATTCTTGCCGGGAGTACCCCCAAAAAGGTAGTCCTATTAACTGCTACTCCGGTCAATAACAGCCTTACGGATCTTGAAACTCTGATTAAGTACTTCATTAGAGATGATGCTCAGTTTGCATCTGAGAATATTCCAAGCATTAAGCAGTACATCAAGCACGCCCAAGATTTGGAGCCGGAGCGATTAACTCCGGAGCACCTCTTTACGCTAATGGATCAAGTAGCAGTTCGAAGAACTCGTAAGTTTGTAAAAGACAACTACCCAGGGCAGGAAATAGAAGGACCAAATGGGCAAAAGATGGTGGTTGAATTTCCAACTCCGAAGGTTTACCGAATTGATTATGAATTGGATGAAATAGGAGATCGACTTATATCTAACGTGGTCTACGCGCTAGATCTTCCAGAAGATACTCCGATGGTTGCTAGATACAATGAAAAAAAGAATGATCCAGGGCGCTTAATCCTCGCAAGATACACATCGAGTGCATACTTGATAAGTGGAGAGATTGAGAGATTCCAGGTTTCTAACGCAGGCCTCTTGCGTTCGGCGCTACTAAAACGGTTAGAAAGTAGTCCTCAAGCGCTCAATTCAACTTTAACTAAGCTTGTAGCAGCTCATGGTGCCTTCCTTGAGGCGCTCAAGCAGGGATCAGTATTAAAGGGTGATGCCTTACGCGAATGGACTTCCTCAGATGCCGAAAGTCTCAATGAATTCATTGGTGCCCTTGATGAAGAGGCCCAGCAAGATATTGAAGATGCAAAACTTTATGATGTGAAGGCACTTAAAGAAGATGTCGCATCAGATCTTGTTTTGCTAACGGATTTGCAGGAATTGGCTAGCAAAACTGCAAAAGAAAGTGATTTCAAAGCACAAACCCTGGTTCGAGAACTTACTGAAATTGCAGCCCGCTCACGAAAAGCTGATCCTCGTGGAGTTAGTGCCGGAGATCGTCGCAAGGTGATCGTATTTTCATCTTTTGCTGACACAATTGTTGATTTACACACAAGAGTTAAGACTGCGATTGATAAATCTGGCAATTCTCCTCTTAGCGATTACAAAGGTCGCTTGGCTGAACCAATTATGGGCAGTGCATTAACTACGAAATTACACGGAACTTCGGGTGGCGTAGATCAAGATAAGCGCACAAGAATCATGTCTGAATTTGCTCCTGAGACTGCAGGTTCAACTAGAGCAGATGGAACACCACTTAGCACAGATAATTTCGACATCATTTTGACCACTGACGTTCTCTCTGAAGGCGTGAACCTTCAGCAAGCTGGTCGAATTATCAACTACGACTTGCCGTGGAATCCGATGCGTATCGTGCAACGACATGGTCGTATCGACCGCATCGGTAGCAAACATGACACAGTCCAGATGGGATTATTTTTCCCTGCCGCTCACTTAGATGAGTTACTACACTTGGAAGAAACCCTTGAACGCAAACTTGCACAGGCCGAAGCGGCTGTTGGCGCTGGTGTAGTACTTCCTGGACGAACACCTGGAAAGCAAATAATTTTTGCTGACACGCGTGAACAGATCGATCAGCTCTATCACGAAAATCCCGAGTTGCTTGAATCTCGTGGCAGCAGCGCTGCTCTTTCCGGCGAAGAATACCGCCGACGGCTTTCACTAGAAATGAAAGATCCATTCACGCGCCATGATGTTGAGGCATTGCCTTATGGTTCGGGAAGCGGATTTGAAAATCCACGAATCCGGGGAAATGGTTATGTTTTTTGCATTAAAATTGGTAACCACGAGAAACCTTGGTTTAGATTCATCCCGGTTGATGCGCATTGGAAACCTTTACTCGAAGATGGTCAAAATGTTGTAAACGATGACATGCTCGCATCATTGGTCGCCGCGGATCCAGAGCATTCGACAAAAGAAAGATGGATGACATCAGATGTATACGAGCGTGCTTTTGAGGCTTGGGCAGTCGCGCGAGATAGTGCATTTGGTGCATGGTCTTACCTAACTGATCCAATCAACCTAAAACCAGATTCACCAAAAGCATTTAGAGATGCTTCACAACTTGTATTTCAATCTGGCCAATTTCTGACTTCAAATGGTCAAATGGAACTCATAGGTAAGTTGAACGCCGTCCCATCCAAGAAAGTAGAGCGAGCGGTACGCACCGCGCTCTCGACTTCAGGTACCGACCAAGAGCGAATTTTGGCAGTGAAAGAAGAAGTCGAAGCAGCTGGCTTACAAAAACCTGAACCTCCGAAACCACTTGATGCTGTGACTCAAAATCAGGTCCGTTTAGTGTGCTGGATGGCTGTCAAAGGCAGAGAAGATAATGGCAGTTGAACCTGAGATTTACTGGACCGCAAGATTCCAAAGTAATTATGAAAGATACAACGGGCAGCGCGCGCGTATCCGAGCAAGGGTTAATGAATTAAGAAGAAGAATGCAAGTTGAGCCGACAACCTGGCTACGTAACATGGAAAAACTTCAAGATCCAGTTGCAGCAATTTATCGAGATAAAGTTTCAGAAGGTGACCGCTTGATCTTTTCTCCCACAGATGGACTGCTCCTTGTCGATGTAGGTCCACATGAAGTGATGGAGGAGTTCCAAGGACTTGGAAATAAAATTAGACGCGAAATTCTTGCAGACAAATCAAATGTTCCGGAATGGTTCTTAAAAGAATTTAGTAATCAGACTGAAATATCAAATCCCCTTATTGCTAGTAAATCTGGTGCAGGGTTTGATAATTCTGAAATGAGATGGCTTTACGAGGAAGAATTGAACGAAGCTTGGCTTCAGTTTTTGGACACGCAACAAGCACAACTTAAAGATGCGATATTTGAGACGCTAAAAAACCCTGGCGATTTCGATTTCCATCTAATTCTTGGTGGCGCTGGCACAGGTAAGACTGTCGTTTTGCTAAACCTTGCTCTAAGTCTGCGTTCAGCAGGGCGAAATGTTGTGTGCCAGTTCAACGAGCAAGTTATTAAGTATCTTAATTCTGGTAAACAACGTGTTCCAGGTGCAGGGTTAGCGATGCAACCAGGTGCAGTCGTTCTATTGGATGACCCGATGAGCTTCTCGGTTCTGAGACAGAAACTGGCTGAGGCCCGTAAGGCTGAGGCTCGAGCTTTAGTCGTTGCTCTTGATCCATTTCAGTGGGTAGAGCGGCGCGTATACGAGAAATTCGATGAACTGATTGAAATCTCACAACCAATTCAACATGGCTTGGATGTTTGTTATAGGCAGAGTAACGCTGTTGGCAAGCTTGCAATTGACTACACCAAAAGTATTCTCGACAAAACAAGTCCTTTTATTATTGATTCCAAAATAGCAGATCACAAAAAGCAACTAGATCCACTCAAAAGGATTTGCGTAGACAGTGTAACTTTTGTGGATAATGGGGGTCGATATAAATTATATGAATCGGAGCTAACAAAGAATTTTGATAAGGAATTTGATCGGTTCCTTACACGTGATGATAAGTGGACCCATTGGCACCCCATGTTGATTATTTTTGATCCTTCTGGGACTTCAATGCCGCAAGCTTGGATCGATAAAATCAAGGGAAATAACATTTTATATAAGTCTCTCAATCAGGTGGACAAAATACGTGGCTCCGAATTCCAAGAAATCTTTGTACTGCTGGGTGAAAAAACATGGAAGAAATTGCAGGAAGGCGTTCCTGGCGCCGGTGCTGTCGATTGGGAACGCTTACTTAGTTTGCATACAGTATTAACACGCTCCAAAGATACAACTGTAATTTTTGTATCAAACTCTACGGAAAATCTCTAACTAAGACGAGAAATCTTCCGCACTGATTCATTTTCCAGAAAATGAATCAATCCGCTCACTTCTACATAAACCTGATGTTCACGGCGTTTTACTGATGTATATCTTTCTTTCACATGAACTGCATCTATCCAAGCTCCATCAATGAGAGCCTCGCAATGAGGTAATTCAGAGTCTCTGAGATGATGGAGTGCACAGCACCATTCACATGGACCAATTGTGTAGTAAACATTGGACCACTTTGTTGGATTAATTGGATGGTTATTTTGCCCTTTACTTGATGCAAAATCTTGACCAGAGCGCAAGAATTCACAATCATCCCAGTTATGAAATGCTTGCCCTCCTTTCGTTGTGTAAACAATCTCATTTATGCCAAATGGTGTCGGCCTGCAATTAGAGCATTGACCTTCAAGTAGGTCATGGATGCAACGGGCATTAGACATTTGCTAATCTTGCTCTTCGTCGTTCTGCTTAGAATCATTATGTGCTTTGAGCTGCTGGAAGAATAGATTGACATTGTCAAGAACTGCATCGCGTGCCAATTGAGAACTTTGCTCCTCAAGAGCACTTTGACGGAAAGATTCAAGTTCATCTTTGGCCGACTTGATATCCAAATCGGAATTATTTTCAGAGAAAATCTCTAGAATTTTCCAAATCGGCGTCAATACTGGCTTGTTCTTTTCGTCCCATCCAAGGTAGTAGGTGCTTCCCATAGCGCGAGAACCCCATTTTTTTAGATAATTATTCGGTGGCAATGGTTCAAACGACTCAACCAGATTTGATCTTGCACTTACGAAGGAACTCTCTGCGGGAAATGGGCGATTCCAGAATTCGTCAGTGGCTTTTACAAATGGCTCGATCGCAGCCGAAATTACTATTCCAATTTTTATCTTTTCTTCAATTCCTTCAAATTTTACTCGAGCGAATGGTTCCTTTGAATGGAATTCAACGAGAACTATTACGCCGGCACTAGTGAAAAACGCCAGTCCTGGGTATTGCTCGATTTCAAATGTTGTTCCCCGATTTCGCGCTTTCTCGGCTGCCGCTTTGGCTTTGTCAAAAGAAGCAAATAGTGCAGTGTCAGGACGATACTTCTCGGACCACGTACTGTGCCAAGCATTTCTACCCGTGGAAAGTAAATAGACAGTTATTAGCTGCAGGTCCTTAAGTTCAGAGTTGAGAAACTCTTGGTCAGAGAACCAATCAACCGGATCCATTTCTGCTCCCTTGCAGTCACGCCTCAACTTGGTAAGACTAAGCCCCTGGATAAAACCTGTAAAGGGGACAATCAAAACCTCAGCTTCGTTCTCGAAATCGGCTGATACTTTTAGGTATGGACTGGAAGGCTTAAAGAATGAAGGCTGATGAGACAAATCTCGCGGAACTGCTTGAAGGCAGGAAGCAATATCTCGTTCCTCTTTACCAAAGAACTTACTCCTGGGAAAACAAGAATTTAAAGCAACTTTGGGACGATCTCCAGTTACTTGTCGAGCGTCGCCAAGACAATAATCGGGCATCTCATTTTCTTGGACCCATGGTTTTTGCTCCAACCCCGGATGCCGGGCCAACTGGATTAAAGCAGTACACAATCGTTGATGGTCAGCAACGATTATTAACACTTACATTATTATTGGCAGCAATTCGCGATCATCGCTCCGCAAATGAGGACTCAAGCCATCGTGATCGTCTTAACGAAGGTTACTTGATTGAAAAATGGAGCCAAGGCAAACCAACAAAACTCATCCCTACCCAAGACGATAGGGACTCCTATTTTGCTTGTTTGAACAACACCACTAATGCGGGAGCGGCTGATCTGGTTGGGGCAGCTTACAATTTTT
>Ga0114964_10002684_pt1 | contig 12333 bp, 11 predicted proteins | sample C_131016_MF_Meta_FD_92638 | JGI IMG/M metagenome (GOLD analysis project Ga0114964, IMG submission 92638) | Freshwater microbial communities from Lake Croche, Canada to study carbon cycling - C_131016_MF_MetaG | ecosystem: Environmental > Aquatic > Freshwater > Lake | place: Lake Croche, Canada... | reverse complement strand
ATAGAAGCGATAGTTCCTTCAAGAATCTTCAATAGCGCTTGCTGAACACCTTCACCAGAAACGTCTCTGGTAATTGAAGGGTTCTCTGCTTTACGAGAGATCTTGTCAATCTCATCGATGTAAATAATGCCGTGTTCAGCTCTCTTCACATCACCATCAGCTGCCTGGTAAAGCTTGAGCAAGATGTTTTCAACATCTTCACCGACATAGCCGGCTTCAGTAAGAGAGGTTGCATCAGCAACGGCAAAAGGAACGTTTAGTCGCTTAGCTAGAGTCTGAGCGAGGTAAGTCTTTCCGCAACCGGTAGGACCGACCATCAAAATGTTTGATTTAGCAATCTCGATTGCATCATGGGCTTTGCCAGATGTGGTCAGTGTTCCGGCTGAGCGGATGCGCTTGTAGTGGTTGTATACAGCCACTGAAAGCGCCTTCTTGGCTTGGGTCTGACCGATAACGTATTCGTCTAAGAAAGCATATATTTCTTTAGGTCTAGGTAGTTCAAAGTCTTCGGCAACCTTAGAAGGCTTGCCCATTTCTTCTTCAATGATCTCGTTACACAGACCGATACATTCATTACAGATGTATACGCCAGGGCCAGCAATAAGCTTCAGCACTTGCTTCTGTGTCTTAGAACAGAAGTTGCACTTGAGCATATCTCCTGATTCGCTTAGTCGAGTCATGTCAAAAGCCTACATAAACACAAGGACAAAGCCTTGCAGGCAGGGCAGGCATGAGAAGAGCCAGATAGGTAAGCACCTACCTGGCTCTTGACTTGAAGCTTTTTACTTAATCCAGTAAATCTTTGCGTCGGTTCCCTTGTTAGCGCCATACACCTTGGCTCTAATGACCTGAAGACCTAAAGTTCCCTTAGGTGCTTTAAGTGTTGTTGAGACTAGACCGTCTTTATCTGAGACTTCAGACCACTCAGTGACATCGTCACCTTCACCATAAGACTCGAAGGTAACTGTGGTTCCCTTAACAACAGCACCAGCCAAGTTGGTTAACTTGAAGCTGAGTTTTTGTGCAGTTCCAGCCTTGACTTTCTGAGTTGGGTTTAGCGCAGTTAGCTTTGGATTGACAAAGTGCAAGAACAACAAGTCTTTGTCTTCGCCACGTTCAGCCGATTCGCTTGGGTGAGCGGACATGCTAGGCGCAAGTGTGGTCTGCATACACATGGTGTCATCGCCACAAGGAATCCCCTTAGAGTACTGGTTCATCTTGTTGATTTCTGACGGATACTGCTCACCTGAGATGTTCCAATTCTTCATAGTGAAGATGGCTTTACCGAATGAATCTGTTCTGCCAATGATGGCTGTTTCACCAGCACCCATTGCCGGCTGATCGCCACACCAGTCACGAACAATTGCGCTTGTGCTTGGTCGATTAGAGCCTGGGTAGCTAGTGCCCATAGTGGTTGAGAAAGTCGTCTTGCTACATGAATACTTCTTGTTCACAATCAAATAGACAGTCGCATTGGTTATAGCAACGCCTGCAGCATTGGTGTATTTATAAGTCAGTGAAACATCACCTTTAACATCGGCATACATAATGAACGCATTCAAATTCTTGCCATAGAACTGGTCCCAGTCCCCCTTGGCATCTGCAGTGAGGTTCACGCTGTTAGTAGCACCTGGTAGCGGTGACACTAAACGCATGACGTATGAGCCATTGACTGGCGCTACGTAGCTGGCAGCCTGAGCTGGTTGGATAGCAAGAGCCCCGAGTAATACAACTGAGGAAACTGCTGCAACGATTGATCTACTCAACCTCTTGTTCATGTGGTGCCTTTCGATTGTTGTTTCATTATTTTGCATTAACTTTTCCAATCCCATCGATTGAGTAGTAACGCACCCAATCGACACTTAGCGTGGCTTGGTTAAGTGTTGGATCGATACTTCCACCGAACTGACCACCCATAGCTAAATTGAAAATTACGTAGAAGCTTGGGTCTTTACCCGCAGCGTTAGGACCAAATGGCCATCTAGTTAAACCTGAATCAGATTTACGCATGCTGTATACGATGTTGTCATCTAGGAAGAAGGTTAGTTCATCAGCTTTCCACAGCATTCCATAGCGGTGATAGTCGGCAGTTAGATCAACCAAGGCATCTCTAGTGCCACCTTTGTATTCATGATTGCCGCCACTATTTGCATAGTGCACAGTTGAATAATTTATCTGTGGTGATGAGCCTTTGAATTCCATAATGTCTAACTCACCACAAGCAGGCCAAGGTGTAGTTGCAATGTTGCTACCTAACATCCAGAACGCGGGCCATGCACCATCTCCAGCAGCTAACTTAGCTCTCGTTTCGATATAGCCATAGGTGAAACCGACCTTGTTATAGGTGGTGATCTTTCCGCTTAGCCATTCACACTTACCGAAGTAACAGTTGTAATTGGTTGAGTTAGTTTGTCTCGTTGCTTCGATGTTGAGAACACCAAGATTGGAGCCATCCTGCTTGTTCTTAGATGTGAGGTAATACTGTCTTTCCCCATTACCCCAACCACAGTTGTTATAAGGAGCACCGCAACCATCGGTGGTATCAGCAGTCCATCTATTTGAACTAGGTTCCGCTCCTGGTAAGCCATTGAATTCATCAGACCAAAGCAGAGTCTTCACGACAGGTGCCGGCTCATTACCAATCGATAACAAACGATCAATAGGAACAGATGCGAGGTACTGCTCGTTAGCCGGCGCTACTGCCCTAATGATGCAATCACCTATAGCTTTAGCGTGAACTTTGGTTCCAATGATTGAACACGTATTAGGAGTAAGGGCTGTAAATTCAGCATCAGGACCTGCTGCAACCGCATAGAGCTGTTGATCAGCGGCTCCTAAAAACATGTCAGCAGGTTGACCAAATAGCACTGAATTACCAAGCAGAGAAGCTTTAGGTGTTGCCGAGACAGCAACTCCAGTGGAGACGTATTTACCACTCAAGGTTGCAACAGTGAATCGATAAAGAGAATTGTTGCTCAAACCGGTGAATCTAACCGAGGTGACAGTACTGGCAAGTGTCTTCACACTTTTCCAACTGCCTTTAGTTGCAGTGATTTGGTAGCCATTGATCCGATACTTGCTAGTTCCAGTTGCCTTAGTCCATTTCACAGTCACAGCCGCGTTGCTGGCTGTTGCAGAGACATACTTTGGCTTGGGAACTGCTGAGCTAAACGTTGCAGCATTGGTCACGCCACCAACAGCAAGCATGCCAATGGCAATGCTTGTAATAGCTAGTAATCGGATGACTGTGCGCATGAAAACCTCAATAAATAAATCGGAGGCGTTTCGCACAAAACGTTGATATCAGGCTAACAGGGTTATTAGGAATCTGGCCCTTATTAGGTATTGCAGTTACCTATCAGGAACTAGGACTTTCTTGAAGTAAGAACCTGGTCGATAAGACCATATTCAAGTGCTTGAGCAGCTGTCAGAATCTTGTCGCGCTCAATGTCTTTGCTAACTTCTTCAATTGACTTGTTTGAGTGCTTAGAGATTGTTTCCTCTAACCAAACACGCATACGCATGATCTCAGCAGCCTGAATTTCGATGTCAGAAGCCTGTCCACGTCCACCGCCACCAGAAGCTGGCTGGTGAATCAAGATAGTTGAGTTAGGCAGAGCTAAACGCTTACCAGGTGCACCACCGGCAAGCAACACTGCGGCAGCCGATGCTGCTTGACCCAAACAAACAGTTTGAATCTGTGGCTTGATGTATTGCATGGTGTCGTATATAGCTGTTAGCGCAGTGAATGAGCCACCAGGTGAGTTGATATACATGGTGATATCTCGATCTGGATCTTGAGATTCAAGAACTAGTAGCTGAGCCATAACGTCATCAGCTGACACATCATCGACCTGGGCACCTAGGAAAATAATTCTGTCTTCAAACAGTTTTGTGTATGGGTCGAGGTGACGGTAACCGTAAGGAGTTCTCTCTTCAAAGGAAGGAAGAATGTATCTGGATTCAGGCATGTTATTTGTGTTCATTCTGATTTTCCTTACTTCTTGCCTACGCCGGTTGTAACGGCGGCAAATTCTTGAATGTGATCGATGAAACCGTACTCCAAAGCTTCCTGGGCGGTAAACCAACGGTCACGATCGCCATCAGCCATAACCTGCTCAACAGTCTTGCCTGTTCTTTGTGCAGTGATCGAAGCTAGGTGTTTCTTCATGTCATTGATAAGTGATGCCTGGGTCTGAATGTCCGCAGCGGTTCCACCAAAACCACCTGAAGGTTGGTGCAAGAGAACACGAGTGTTAGGAGTTAGGAATCGCTTGCCTTTTGCTCCAGCGGTCAAAAGGAACTGACCCATCGAAGCACACATACCGATACCAACTGTTACAACATCATTAGGCACGTATTGCATGGTGTCATAGATAGCCATACCAGCGGTAATCGAACCACCTGGTGAGTTGATGTATAGGAAGATGTCTTTAGTTGAATCTTCCGCTGCTAGTAGAAGCATCTTGGCGCAGATCTCGTTAGCGTTGTCATCTCTGACGTCATCGCCTAACCAAATAATGCGATCTTTTAGTAGTCGATCAAAGACGTTAGTCATCGGAATGTTTTCAGCCATTTGTAGCTCCTCATATTTGTATCTATTGCCTAATCAAGATAACCGAGGAAACTAGCAAAACATTCGCATGTTCGCCACAGGCTAAGAATGCTTAGTCGTGGTCGTGACCTGAGTGATCTTCTGGCGCGAAGCCATCATCAGTCTTAGCAAATTCAGCTAAATTGACTGCCTTGCCATCGCTGTCGGTGACAACCGCTGCCTCAAGGACCACTGATAGCGCTTTACGGCGGGCCACCTCAGCCACAAATGAAGGAATCTGACCCTGCTCATCAACAATCTTGACGAACTCGTTTGGTTCCATTCCATAAGACTGGCTGGCTTGCATTAGATACTGCAATAGCTCGTTTTCGTTGACACGAAGCTGCTCTGCTTCAGCAATTGCATCAAGCAACATCTGAACCTGGAAAGACTTGGTTGACTCGATAACTACCTCGGCACGGTGAGCATCATCAGCCTGACGACCCTCTCCCTCAAGATGTCTGTCAACATCTCCGTTAACGAGTTCTTGAGAGACTGGAACATCAACAAGAGTCAACAACTGCTCGGTAAGTAGTTCGCGAGCTTGCAGACCTTGAGTGTATGACTTGCTCTTCTTGATCTGGTCTTCTAGAGAGGTTCTAAGTTCTGCAACAGTGTCAAATTCGCTAGCCATCTGAGCCCAAGCATCATCAAGAGCTGGAAGTTCGCGTTCCTTGACAGCATTTAGGGTCACAGTGATTTCAGCTTCTTGACCTGCCTTGTCGCCACCGACAAGCTTGCTTTTGAAAGTTGTGGTCTCTCCAGCAGTTAGAGTGTCAAGCGCGTCATCAATGCCATCAACTAATGAATCACTGCCGATTTCATAAGAAATGTTCTGAGCCTGATCGATTTGGTTTCCATTAACTGATGCAACCAAGTCGATAGAAGTGAAGTCACCCTTTTGAGCTGGGCGGTCAACAGTAATTAGAGTTCCAAAACGGGAACGAAGACGATCAAGTTCTGCATCAACTTCTGATGCTTCAACCTTGATGGTGTCAACCTTGACTTTTAGGCCTTTGAATTCTGGAAGCTTGATTTCAGGACGAACTTCAACTTCGATTTCAACAACTAGATCGCCGGCGAAAGTCTTCTCGTCAGGGGTTGATTTCACTTCTGCTGAAGGCTGCCCTAGCGGACGAAGCTTCTCCTGCTCGATTGCTGCACGATAGACGCTATCTAGACCATCGTTGATGGCGTGAGCCAAGATAGCTCCGCGGCCAACTCTTTGATCAAGGATTGCAGCAGGAATCTTGCCCTTGCGGAAACCAGGGATGTTTACGGTTTCAGCGATGTGCTCGTAAGCGTGATCTAGGGATGGGCGAAACTCTTCTGGACTCACCTCGATGTTCAACTTAACTCTGGTTGGGGTTAGGCGTTCAACTTTAATCTTCAACGGTGTCTCCTGAGCAATGTTCACCTCCGTGGCAAGGTGAACCGATTTTTATGTACAAAGTGGTCGGGGTGACAGGACTCGAACCTGCGATATCCTGCTCCCAAAGCAGGCGCGCTAGCCACTACGCTACACCCCGGTGGTTTTTCACTGAATTTCTCCAGAAGAAAACAACCTCCGCTATCCTAACCCATAGAATGTATCTGCGCTGAAAATGCTCAGTCATGCGGATGTAGCTCAATGGTAGAGCCTCAGTTTTCCAAACTGATGACGCGGGTTCGATCCCCGTCATCCGCTCCAAATAGCCTAGCTTTGGCAGCCAGGACACCAATAAAGCTTCCGAGTTGCCATGATCTCAATCGCCACCAGGGCACCGCATCTCAGGCATTTCTCGCCTTCTCGCTTATAGACATAGTTACGGTCAGCCTTCTTCGGGTTCTTCTTGGCAAGCCCATCCCTGGTAATCATGAAGCCGGTGGCAACCCCAACTTTCATAAGTTTTACTGAATCTATCCACAGCTCTGTAATCTGTTCTTCAGTCAATTGATTACCTAAAACATGTGGGCTGATGCCAGCGCGGAAGAGTAACTCTGCTCGATAGACATTGCCGATACCGCTCACCACATCCTGATTCATGAGAAGTAAACCAATCGGACTCTTCGAGTTCTTTACACGATCAACAAACCGAGCGAGCTGTTTTTTACGAGGATCTGGGTTAGTTGGATCTGGACCTAATCTCTTTTCAATCAGCTTTACCGCTTTACTATCGATAACTTCACAAATAGTTGGCCCCCGTAAATCAGCTAGGAACCCGTCAGTAAAAAATCTCGCTCTGACTTGACCGGTAAGTTCTCTGTCTTTGTTAGCTGTGAAACGCCACTTGCCATAAATTCCGAGATGGACTCTGCAGGTCAGGTCATTATCGAAATTGAGAAACAGCTGTTTACCAATAGCTTTAGCTTCAATTAGAACTCTGTTGTTTATAAGTTTCGATTCAGCTGTGAATCTTCCCTGTGGGGAATCAACTTTGATCTTCTTACCTTTGAAATGTTCGTTGAACTCATTGGCAGTTCGTTGAACGCTATGCCCTTCAGGAATTTGCTGTACCTCTTCGGATTATGAAATATCGCCAGTTTGTTCGTAGCTTGCAATCTTGCCAATTCTTCTGATGTGTCTCTCATCCTGAGAGAAAGGCTCAGCTATAAACGCATTGATAAGTTCCAAGACTTCTGCCTGATCATGCTGTCTTGCACCAACGGCAACAACATTGGCATCGTTGTGTTGCCTGGCTAACTTGGCAGTATCAAGATTCCAAACCAATGCCGCTCTGATGCCATGCACCTTATTGGCAGCCATCTGCTCCCCGTTACCAGAACCACCCAAAACAATACCCAGAGCCTGAACCCCAGCATCCTCATCAGCTCTAACCGCTAAGGCTGCAGTAATGCAGAAACTAGGGTAATCATCAAGCGGGTCATAGGTTTGTGGCCCATGGTCAAAGACCTCGTGGCCGGCCTTAGACAGCTCAGACATGAGGAAATGACTGAGATCTAACCCAGCATGATCAGTGGCGATGTGAATACGCATTTTGCAAACCCTTTGAGCTGTGTTGTTGGTCAATACTAGGCTAGTTGCTGTTGTCAAAAATCAAACATAGGAGTTTGTAATGCCCGCTGAAAACCTAACCCGAATCGAAGCCGCTGAGCGTGCCGAGCTAGTTGAGGTCCAGTCTTATACCGTCGAATTAGACCTACTCAAAGGTGAGGAAGTCTTTGGTGCTACCACCACAGTCAAGTTCACAAGCAACATGATTGGTGCATCCACCTTCATCGATGCCATCACCGCCAAGGTTCACCGGGTGACCCTAAATGGTAAAGACCTAGATGTTTCAGTTGCTGATGGAATCAGAATTCAACTAGATGACCTACAAGCAAACAACGAATTGGTTGTTGTTAGCGATAACCCATACATGCACACCGGTGAAGGTCTGCACAGATTCGTTGACCCAGTAGACCAAGAGGTTTACCTATATACCCAGTTTGAAGTTCCAGACTCAAGAAGAATGTTTGCTGTTTTCGAGCAGCCTGATCTAAAAGCAACTTTCCAGTTCACAGTTGCAGCTCCAGCTAACTGGAAACTAATTTCAAACTCCCCAACACCAACACCGGTCGATCGTGGAGATGGAACTGCTATCTGGGTTTTTGCACCAACTCCAAGAATCTCTTCATACATCACTGCATTGATTGCAGGTCCTTACTCTGAATGGCGCGATGAATTAACTTCAAGCGATGGCAGAACTATTCCGCTAGGTGTTTACGGAAGATCTTCTCTGGCTAAATACATTGATGCTGATTACATCTTTGAAAAGACCAAAGCAGGATTTGTTTTCTTCGAAGAACAATTCCAGTATCCATACCCATTTGAGAAGTATGACCAATTATTTGTTCCTGACTTCAACGCGGGTGCAATGGAGAACGCTGGAGCGGTAACAATCACCGAATCTTATGTTTTCCGCGGAGCAGTAAACGGATACATCAAGGAACGCAGAATCATCACAGTGCTGCACGAACTAGCTCACATGTGGTTTGGCGACCTTGTCACCATGCGTTGGTGGAATGACCTATGGCTGAATGAATCATTCGCTGAATACGCTTCATACCTAGCAACAGCAGAAGCTACCGAATACACCGAAGCTTGGACTACTTTCACATCTCACGAGAAGTCCTGGGCATACCGTGAAGACCAGATGCCTTCGACTCACCCAGTGGTAGCTAACATCAGAGATCTTGAAGATGTTCAGGTTAACTTCGATGCGATTACCTATGCCAAGGGTGGCTCAGTACTTAGACAACTTGTTGCCTGGGTAGGTCAAGAGAACTTCATGAAGGGCTTGGCTTCTTATTTCAAGAAGCACGCCTTTGGTAACGCTGAATTAGTTGATCTGCTCACTGAACTAGAACTAACCTCAGGCCGTGAACTACGTGAATGGTCAAAGCTTTGGTTAGAGACCTCAGGTGTTAACACTCTTCGTGCAGAACTAACTGAAGAAGACGGCAAGATCACATCATTTGCTGTTGCTCAGTCTCATCACGTTGACTACCCAACTCTTAGACCTCACCGTCTAGGTATTGGTTATTACAACTTAGAAAACGGCAAACTTGTTCGCACCCACCGTGTTGAGATTGACATCGATGGCGCTAGTACTGATGTTCCTTCACTAGTTGGAACAGAACGTCCTGCCTTGATTCTTCTAAACGATGGTGACTTGGCTTATGCGAAACTTCGCCTCGATGACGTTTCTTGGCAGACCACTTTGCATCACCTAGCTGATTTCTCAGACTCACAGGCAAGAGCATTGCTCTGGGGTGCAGCGTGGGATGCAACTCGCGATGCTGAAGCAGATCCAAAGGACTTTATCCACCTGGTACTAAAGAATATCGCAACCGAATCAAACGCAACTGCGATGATGACTTTGCTGAACCAGATGGTAACTGTTGCAACAATGTATCTAAAGCCAGAGAACCGCGCTGAGTATAAAACCAAGATTGGTGATGCATTCATCGAGATGGCTAGAAAAGCAGAAGCCGGCTCTGAAGCTCAACTTCAGTTCCTAAAGTTCTTCCCACGTTTCGCATCAACTACAGAACACGCAGCAGCACTGCGTGGCTTACTGGAGGGAACAGAGAAGCTAAAGGAAAGAGAAATCGACACTGACTTGAAGTGGGATCTACTAACCGGCCTCGTCACCCTTAGCGCCGCTGATGAAGCAGAAATCGATGCGATGCTGGCAACCGATAACACTGCTAACGGTCAGAAGGCTGCAGCGATGGCTAAGGCTGCTATCCCAACAGCAGAAGCTAAGGCTAAGACCTGGACAACAGCGGTTGATACCGATGAATGGTCAAACACCATATTGCAGTATTCAACGATTGGCTTCACCAGAGGTGCGAATGCAGAACTTCTTGCTCCTTATGTTGATAAGTATTTCGCCGATGTTTTGAAGATGTGGAATACCAAGACCTTCAAGATGGCTGAGTATGCAATTGTGAATCTCTACCCGATCTCACTTGCAACAAGTGATCTAGCTGAGAAGACTCGCAAGTTCTTAGACACCCCTGAGGTAACTGCAATTCCAGCGCTTAGAAGATTGTTAGTTGAGAACCTTGACCCAATCGACAGGGCCCTAAAAGTTCAGGCACAAGACAAATAAACATGTTTAGAGTAATCGCATTACCTGACTGGTTGGCTAGCTTCTATCAAGACTGGGGTCCTGGTATCAGGATTCTGCTTTGCATAGTGGCAGCTCTAATTGCTCGTGCAATATTGCAATTTCTGATTAGAAGAACTGTGAAAGGTGTTTCTAAAAGCGTTCGCAAGATTGAAGACCAAGGCGAAACATCTCCACTAGCTCAGGCAAGGCTTCTGCAAAGAACTAGAACCATAGGTTCGGTGCTTGGGAACCTTGCCACTTGGGGTCTAACCTTCACAGTTATTAGCGTTGCGCTATCCGAAGCTGGAGTATCTCCAGGCGCGATAATCGCTGGCGCTGGAATCCTAGGTGCTGGTCTTGGTTTTGGTGCTCAGTCATTGGTTAGAGATCTAATCTCCGGATTGTTTATCGTCTTTGAAGATCAGTACGGTGTTGGTGATTCAGTAGATCTAGGTTCTGCCTCAGGCGTTGTTGAGAGTGTTGGGCTAAGAGTTACCCAGGTTAGAGATCTTGAAGGAACGCTGTGGTTTGTTCGTAACGGTGAAATTCTTCGAGTAGGTAACCAGTCTCAGGGCTTTGCAAGAGTTGTTATTGATGTTGCTCTCGCCTATCAAACTAATGTTGCAACGGCTCAAGAGGTATTAGCCAAGGCAGCTAAGAGCGTTAAGGGTAAGTCCCTATCCCCTGCTGAGATCTGGGGCATCAACGCACTAAGCGGTGATCAGGTGGTTATTCGTCTAGTCCAAAAGACCAAACCAGAGCATAAGGATGATCTTGCACGCGAGCTTCGTCTAGCAGTTAAGACCGAACTAGATAAAAGCAAAATCAAGCTGGCCCCTGGTGCAAATTCCATCTACGTGAACATAAAAAACTAATGAGCGACAAGGAAGAGTTCAGCGACCGCGAACAGGTTGAAACCATTCGCCTGGTTAGCCAAGATGGTAATAATGTTGCCGGAGATATCTATGCACTTGTTGGTGGCAAGACTTTCTTTGTGAATCTATGTGCCAAGTTTTATGAAGGTGTTGCAGCTGATGAAATTCTCAGACCAATGTATCCAGAAGAAGATCTAGGCCCAGCTGCAGAGCGATTGCAGTTGTTCCTTGAGCAGTACTGGGGTGGGCCAAAAACCTACCAAGAACAACGCGGTCATCCGCAATTACGAATTCGACACATGCCATTCAAAATCAATCCAGCAGCTAGAGCCGCCTGGGTGAAACACATGCGCCATGCTTTAGATGCTCAGAAGCTTCCACCAATTTACGATGCTCAGATGTGGGCTTATTTAGATCGCGCTGCAACGGCGATGCTAAATACGATGGAAGATTAGACCTCTAGCGGAACGTAGTCTCTAGCAAACTTGGCTAGCACATGACCATTTTGTGAACTTAGTCTGACCCAATCCCCTGAAACATACCAAGACACCAACTCGCCTTCAGTTAGAAAACCCAAACCAGCGGCAACAAAGGCAGCTCCCATAGGAATCGGGAACTTGTAATCGATGGCTCTGCTCCAGATTTCACTTCTCACCCGAGCAGCTATTGGTCCACCAACAGATGCAGGCAAAGTCTCGGTCACTTCAGCGATACCTTTGCGAGCAGTTTCAGTTAGTTCTGCTTCCAGTATTTCGCCACCTAAAACCCAACCTGTTCTAGTAGGTGTTTCAGTACTCCAAGTAACAGCAACCAAATCTTGGTTGAGAGCCACTTCATTAGAAACTAGCTCTTTCTTTGAATTTAGGTTGGCTAACCGATCGGAGAGACTCAGTTGCTCTTCGACAGGTGTTCCAGAAAGCATTCCTTTAATACTTTCGGCAAGAGCAGAAATGCTAACCGTTAGATCAAACTCGGTGGGTTTAGCTAGTGCCAGTGTTCTAAGGCCTAAAACCACAGAACTACCTTCGGCGTAATCGCCAGCAAAGATAGGGGCAACATAAACGGTCAGCACATCCCCATAGGCACGTAACCGAACAGCGCCCTGCGGGTCCATTCGTTTGGCTCTATCTAGGTAACGACCTAGGTCGACAAGGTCATCTGTTTCAGGCAGTTGGAAGGTATTTATCATGGCAGAACTAAACTAACCTGTGAGAGCCCTAATCAATGACGATGTGGAGTTGTTTTGACCGAATCTATGCCCATT
>Ga0114964_10002682_pt1 | contig 12337 bp, 11 predicted proteins | sample C_131016_MF_Meta_FD_92638 | JGI IMG/M metagenome (GOLD analysis project Ga0114964, IMG submission 92638) | Freshwater microbial communities from Lake Croche, Canada to study carbon cycling - C_131016_MF_MetaG | ecosystem: Environmental > Aquatic > Freshwater > Lake | place: Lake Croche, Canada... | reverse complement strand
TCCCCCAGGTCCCCCAAGTCCTTCCACCAACCACTACTTCCCCCCAAGTCCTTCCACCAAGCCCTGAAGTTCCCCAGGTCCTTCCACCAACCACTACTTCCCCCCAAAACCTTCCACCAACCCCTCAAGTTTCCCAAGTCCTTGCTTCAACCACTGCTTCTTCCCAAGATCCTCAAGTCCCCCAAGTCCTTCCACCAACCACTGCTTCTCCCCAAGATCCCCAAGTCGCCCAAGACCTTCCAGACCCCCAAGACCTTCCTCCTTCTTCCCCTCTCCCCGAAGTCCTTCCTTCTCCGCCACCGACCCCCGCTCCACAAGAACTTCAAACCACCGAGCCGGTTGCTCCTTTGGCGTCTGACCCAGTAGCACAGGTGCCTTTAGCTAAAGGCGCACTCAAAAACAAAGTAGTGACGAAAAAAACGACCAAAACACCAAAGAAGACTTTACCATGAGTTCTGATTCTGATCCCGAGGACGAGATATCTATGATACTGGCGCCTCGCCGCATAAAGAAACCACGATTCATGGCCCCTGTTTCCCTCATTACACCACTCCTTGTTCCGGAAACCGACCCTCAGGAACTCTTGGAAGAAGAACCCTCAGAATATGCTCAAATTTTTACAAATAAAAAATTAGTATTTCTTCCACCCCCTCCTCAACCGTCTCCTCCACCTCCTCTTCCTCCCGCGGAAGCCAAGTCGGCTCCAATATTTCTTACAAGATCACAGAGCCTTGTGTTGGGTCGGATGTCTGATGTTTACACAGAGGGAGGAAGGCCTGTTTTCGTAATAACCGGTCGCGCGGGCGTGGGAAAGAGCTTTTTGATAGAAAGGTTTTGTGCGAAATTCGGCCTGACTCCATGTATCGTCGATCCATTGGATATGTCGGGCGTGGAGAAAATCGTAACCACTCTGGCCCGGGTGTGCTTGTCCAAAACGTTTGTCGGCAAACCCGCTCTAGTGTTTGATGGAATCGATACCGAGATACATTTCGAATCTGAAAAGGACACGGCAGTTGTAGATCTGCCACAAGGCTGCGAAAAGATCAAAGTCAAGGGCGGTCCCAAGCTTCCCAAATGGCCCAAGAACTTTCCTCGCTTGATCAAAACATTTGCCCAGCATTTTTTGACTGTACTCAAGGTTCCCATAATATGCACCTACAACGAATGGTCGAGTAGTATCATGGAGTTGGAGAATAATGTTGCGTGTTGCACAAAATACACTGTATATCCTCCAAATTTCGGAGAAATGCAGCAAATATGGCCGGTTGTCACGACCAGACCGAAAATATTACTGGACTGTTGCCATATGTCTGACGGAGACATCCGGCAATACCAATACAACATCTTGTTTTGCAACTCTTCTCAACGCTTTACTTTGCCGGACGGAGTCAACTTTGATGGAACCGTCTTCCAACAACTAAACCGCTTGCTATTCTGCAAACGAAACCCTGTAGCGTTGCCTCCGAATCACAATACACTGCCACTATTCCATACAAACTATGCTTGCGCAGTTGCCACCAGATCGTCCTCCACGCGTTCTGGTTTATGGAAAATGGAATTGACTGAAACTGTTGCATCTATTTTATCAGATATAGACATTCTGGAATGGCATAGCGACGGACTCAATCAAACGATCGGCACCGAACTGTTATTGGAGGGCATACGCCAGGTTAGAAGAGGCATGGTTTCTGAGAATGATATGTTTTTTGAAAAAGTTCCCTTCCTTGAAAAAAACCAGCATGGGGGCAATGCCAGAGCAACATGTATGCCAGTTACAGACTATCTACTTACCCGCAAACAAAAAGAAAATGTTCCGGATCAACTACTAACTCTCGATTTATAAAAATGCGTTTTATTATTTTTTCTTTTTTTGTGTATCTTGTTAAATAAAACCCCCCTTACTTTATGTCATCTGGTCAGACCTTAAATGTAGCACCTATTTCCCAGACCAAGGCCCCAGTCCCTATCCAGCCTTTTGCTCAGAAATGTTCGTCCTTTGTTTCCAAAAACAGCAAAACAATAATCCTCATCGGAATCGTTCTAGTAGTTGTCTATTTTTACATTAAACGCAAAAAGTCCATCGCCGTTGGAACTGGGTTCAATGTTTCTCGGCCCCAGGCTCAGCCCCAGGCGCAGCCCCAGCCCCAGCTGCAACCCCAGAGACAAGCATCTGTAGCGCCAAGAAACACTGCTGCTGATGTCACAGATCCCAACTTTACTCCATTGTCATAATTACCATGTGACCATGTGCTTTGTTTTGCGAGCTCTTGAATCTTGTTGAATAATAAGAAAATAACATGGATAGCGCTGGCATGACTACTACGTCACTCCCAGACATCCTTAAGAAGATATCGAGCATGGCGGGTCCTGTTAAAGCAAGCGCCGCTCTGGCATCGCCCCCTGCCCCCGCCCCCGGCCCCGGCCCCTCCCCCTCGCCACAACATTCTAAAGTATCACCATACGGTTTCCTAAAAAAGAATGCTATTTGGATTTTCTTGATTATTATTGTACTGATTGGTCTTTTTTTTAACGCGCGAGTAGGAAACTTAAAACTATAAATAAAAAGAATAATGGGCAGCTCTGCGTACGTAATCTTGATTGCAATCGTTTATTTAATTTTATTGGTATTTGCATGGGATTTCTTTGTATCTGAATCTATTCAGGATTGGACTCAGGAACATTGTGCCAAAAAAGAAATATCAATACTGACTGCAAACGTGCACTTTCTACCAAATTTATTTACCAAAAAAAACAAGGCCAAGAGAATGGCCAAAGAGTTCGAAACCACTGGCGCAGACGTGGTGTGTCTTCAAGAGTGTTGGCATGTCGCTGGTTTCAACGCGATCGCATCTTTACTTCCCAGCCATAAATATGTTCTTTCTCCGAGCACAGATCCATGCTTGGTTGCCTCCGGGCTTGTGGTTTTGTCAAAACTTCCCGTTAGGTTGATAGAGTTTATTCCATTCCGAACAGTCACTACACTGGACAAGTTTTGCAGAAAAGGAATAATGGTTTTTTTAGTGGACAAGAAATTGACAATACTACATTCTCATTTTCCGTACGACATGTACAACCCATACGAACAAGACGAAACATCTGCGATCGAACAGCTTGCCGCTGCAGTTCATCGCTACGGCAAATGTGTGGTTACCGGAGATCTAAACATCAAATGGCATTCAGAGTCCTACAGAAAGCTTTTGCACAAAACTGGATTGACAGAACCCCAAAACATATTCTCCACAGAGTTTCATGTCACCACAACGCCATTCGAAATCGTAGATTATGTTTTCTGTAAAAACGTGACTTGTTCCGAAAAAAAAGTAGTGGAATTGATATCCACTAAACTCTCAGATCACAACGCTTTGTTTGCAAGACTTAAAATTATGGACTATTAAAAAAAAAAGAAAGAAATGGATTTAATTTGGATTCTTGTTTGTATTGTATTGATTGTCTCTGGATGTTTGGTTGCGGTGATCTTGCTCCGCTGTAAAGAAGACCATGGCAAAGACGATGAATTCCGGGACCGGGTCCGGGTCCTAGAAAAATCGGGCAATTTCGAAAACAACAAGATTTCGCTGATCTACAGCAAAATAGGAGAACCCATGATACCCATTCTCATAGCAGGGAAGAAAACATATGTCGTATTCGATACTGGAAGCTCGGCTTTTTGGATTGTCGGCAATTGCGTCGGAAGCTGTGCGTACAATTCTTCCGATCTTCCCGGGATCAATTTAACGGTCGATGAAAGTAAACTAAAACCCACTAGCTTAGCCAATATACCTTCGTGTCAGGAGAATGTGTGCTCGTATGGATCGTGTGGCTGTTCTGCTGGTCCGGAATGCCCCTCGACATGCGAAGCTGGTAGTGGGTGCAGTATTTCAGTCAAACCATATGCTGCAACAATCGGTATCGGTGGCGCCGAAATTTGCGCTGCGGTGGCTATCGGTTCTGAGTCAGGCTCCGGCAATGCTTCTTCGTGCGGCGGGGTTCTTGGAATCATGGGCGCGGGCGATTTCACAACTTCCAGCTCGGACACTGAAAACTTTTTCTACAATTATTTCATGCACACCAAGGTCCTGAACTTCAGTTTTAGATTCGGACTTACCGAGTCATCTAAAATCGACATGTCGGCGACCCTGAGCGACACAAACACAGACGGGTTGTCGTGGATGAAACGATATCGATACAATGGCATGCCATATGTTATTGTTCGGTTGATCAAGGTCAGAAACAATGAAAAAACCGTGATTGCAGATTACACCAACAGCTCCAAGATGGTTATTCTGGACACCGGGACTTCCATGGGCGGATCGTTTTGCTCCGACGTCCGTAACGATATCGGATCTTCGATCTCCCAAGGCCAAGACGTGGAGTTTGTGTTTGAGGGGGTAGATGCCGAGGTGAGCTGGCCGATGAAAGGATCTCAGTACGTCATCAACCAAGCTGCGCTTCCAAGGCTTGTCGGCGGAAACGACAACCTCTACCTGTGCGAGTCGTGTCAACCCGACTTCCGGAGCGGATGGAGTTTGTTGGGAAATTTGTTCTTTAGTCTCAAACGTGTCTTGGTGGACTTTGAGAATCCCAGGGTCGGAGTCCAGGTTTTGTCTGCCCCCAAGTCTCATGCCTCTACTGGATTTTTAATGTACCAGCCTGGCGAAATGAGGCCCGCCAAACAACCTACTTGGAAGAGAACTCCCAAGATTCCGCAGACCTTGGGTGCCCAACGCCATCTACCGGACATGCGACTCGACAAGCGTGTTTCGTTCCAATGCTGAAAAAAAACATATAGCAAAAAACAAATGAGTGAAGATCTAAAGCTATATGTGATTGTTGTTTTGTCCAATCCTCGCATGTTTGCAAGACGTTATCAGCTATTCGACGAGTTTATTGATCGACTTAGAACGTTCAAAGGAATCAGCGTTCTCATATCAGAGATGACGTTTGGCAATCGACCTCCTCATTACACTCGATCCAATTCCGTGCACGTCAGCTCGAAACAGGAACTATGGGTCAAGGAAAACCTCATCAACATCGGCGTCAGGAATCTCCCCAAGACATGGAAGTATCTGGCGTGGATAGATGCGGATATCGAGTTTATCAACAAAGATTGGGTTTCTGAGACCATACATGCACTGCAGCATTATCCAATCGTTCAGTTGTTTCAGAATGCAATAGATATGGATCCCAAACTAGGGATCCATCAAATTCATCATGGGTTTGGTCATGGAATCCTGAATGGTAAAAACCTGTGTGAATTTTACTGCGGATTCATTCATCCGGGATATGCATGGGCCATGACCAGAGAAGCGTACGATGCTACAGGGGGGTTGGTAGATTTCGCCATTCTGGGAGCGGCGGATCACCATATGGCATGTGCTGTTATTGGACAGGTCGAGCATAGCTTTCCTTCCGGAATAGACGAAAGATACAAGAAAAGATTATTGCACTATCAGGAGAGATGGGCCAGGTTTGGGAGAAAGATAGGCCACATCAATGGCATTATCGTGCATCATTGGCACGGTAGGAAATCAGATAGAAAGTATGCTGAAAGATGGAACATTTTAATCAAGCACAAGTACAACCCGGAAAAACATCTCATGTATGATTCGCAGGGATTGATTCAGTTGGCAGACGACACCCACGAACTGCAAAAAGGAATCTCCCAGTACTTTGTACAAAGAAACGAGGACGTAAACTCGGTGAGTTAAACTCGGTGAGTTAAACTCGGTGAGTTAACCCAAGAGCAGTCCGAGGACAAGTATCAGCATCAGCATCATTGTCGCCACAACCAGAATAAGTAAAGATGCACCACTCTTTTTTTTACAGCCTCTCGTAATTTTCTTAAAATCGTATTCGTTTATCCTACCAGCAATAAACGTGTCGTAATTGGCGGGGAGTTTATCAGAATGAACCACGTGCTCTAGAATGTCGTTCGGAGCGCCCAATGCGCCAACCATCATTTTCTCCACCGCCGAGGATGGCAAGAATGTTTCTAGATCCACGCCCAATAAACGCCTTGCCTGTCTGTCTTCGTCAGTGATGAATGAATTTTTCGGATCGATACCGGTGTTGAGGATTCCAAACAAGGCTGGTATGAGACACATTGTGTTTTGCTCGAGCTCAGACCCCGCAAGGAAGCGCTCCATTTTGAAGTGTCCACCATCCCCCCATTTTTCTCCCCAAGAGTTTGCAAGTATCCAGTATTTGACCATTCTCCCATCCTGAATCTCCTCTCCCCACCCCCTGATCACAACCGCATGTCCCATTCTCGAGTCGTTGGAGTTGCCATGTGGAATGTCGTAAATGCCCTTGCCGCTGAAAAAAGAAAAGTCGTCGTATATTAGAAACCCTGCCGCTATGGGACCCCATTTGTAGATCTCCATCTGGATTGCCTTTTCCATCTTGGATTGCTCGGGATAGGTCGGGCATCGGTAGGCCCGCAGCGCCCGATAATACCGTTGCGCCTTTCTATTGTCTAAACACTGGTCAAAATCAGACCCAGCCACGCTTTCGCACATAGGGATCGAAGCTACCGAGCTCGCTGCCGTTACCAATTCGTCTGGTATGCACTTTTCCGTCGGAGCTCCATATATAAACATAAACTTTCCCACATTGTAGAGGGAATTATAAAGAGAATCGATTCCGCGTTGTCTTTGTTGTTTTTCCATAATTGTGTAGCTGCCGATCGATCCGGCGTTTTCTGCCACAACCATTTCCAGTGTAGAGTTTGTGACCATACACATGACGCTGTCCGACAAGGACAAGTCTTGGTGCACGTCGCCAAGAGACAAGATGGAATATCTGTCGGATAACATTGTCGATGCTGCGGCCGCCCAGCAAACTGGATAATTTCGTTGATCTTTGATAGAACTCAGATACTTTTTCCAAACGCGGCGTCCGTCGAATTGCTTTGGAAAAGTCATACTCTCTGAAATATAGGTCGGGAGCGTGCCAACAAGAAACTTGTCAAAATGCTCGCGAACTTCTGGAAAATTAATTAATTTAGTACCAAACATTGTTGTTATTTATTAAAACTGCGCTTAAAATTAGGAATTAGTAATTAGGAATTAGTAATTAAGAATTAGTAATTAGGAATTAGTAATTAGGAATTAGAGCTACTAGTTACTGTAGGCAAGACCTCCCAAACCTTCTTTAAATCGAATCAAGTTGAAACTACGAGCAAAGACGTACAAAGCAACTTGTCCGCAGCAAGATCCGGAACTCTTGGAAAACAGCTCGGGCTGGAGTTGAAGTTGCATGTCGACATTGTCGATTCGGGAAAAGTTGAGGGAACCGGAAGGCTGGGCAGTCTCGGGCTCGGCGGCAAAGGAGTAATTGTAGACAAAAGATTTAGGGGTGTTGGTGTGGTGTTGCCAAGGAATACACAATCGGAAATACTTGGCTTCTCGGTCATATCGGGCCAAGTTGTTGATTCGGAGGATGGCACGGAGGATGGGGTCACGGTTTTGGTACCCGGAATAGTTAAAGGTATTGTTGGCTTCCGCTTGGCACTTGCGTTGCACCGCCCACATCATTTCGAGAGTGGGGTGATTGAAATTGATAGTGGCATGAATTTGAGCAGAGGTAGAGACTGTGTCAAACATTTGAACTTGGGTAATGAGCTGTTGGAACGAACCAACCGCGAAACGATCACGTTCCTCCATATCCAAATAGACATAGGTGGTCTGAAGGAAGGCATTCACATCCTGAGAAGTAATGGGCAATCCATCCGAAACCTTGAGAACCTTGACGTCCGGGCTCGAGACCTGGATAAGTTTTTCCAGGCGGGCAAACGCAGCATGAACCTGCATGTTGTGGAATTGCAGACTGATCAGAGGAAGTGCGTTTCCAGAGTGACGAGTGTAGTAGAAAGGCAAAGGAACATACAATCTGCGAGAGTGCTGAGAATCAGCGACCAATTGAGCCACAGTGTAACGCTTTCCAATCATCTCTTCCAATCGCTTACCGGGAAGACCGGACAACTCCTCCCACATATGCAAGTAGTGAGAATAGACCGTGTCGATGATTTGTCCACCGATAGAGAAGGAAACGCGCGACAACGCAGCAAATCCAATCTCGTTCACCCAGTGAGCGTATGCGCCAGTAAGACCAGAGCAAGCATCCTGAGAAATCTCGCCGTCCAGACTAGTGATCGACTCAGAGTCATCGAAAAGATCGTCGTCCAGGTCGGTCGCAGAAATATCAGTGCTCATTCCGGATCCATCGGAACAAGGATTACAAGGGTTGGAAGAAGGAAATCTCTGAACTCCAGAACTAGACTCGCCAGAACCAGTCGCCACACCAACGATACCCGGAATGTCAATCAAGATGTACTGCCAGTAAATCAAATCACCTGTTCGGTTGAGGGTCACAGAGACTTCGGTTCCGAAGCTAGTTTGACCGGTGAACTGCTGCAACACTGATTCCAAAGCAAAGTTAGTGCATTTCTGAACACGCATGCGCCACAGAGTCACCTCCGGGTTGGCAGTCAATGCGGTATCACACGCACCCAAAGCAATCAGTTGCACAAGGGTAGAGCCGGTCGTGGCCGAAGTTGTACTGCCGGTATCTAAATTTCCAAAAGACATTTTTCCTTTTGTTTTTAAAAAAAATAATTTTTTTTTCGGTCGCTGAGTGTCAAGTCAACAATAAATGACACCCCCACCAAACATCGGCTATATTTTTTATGTTGTGTATTTAAAAGGATAAAACCCCATACCCATGCCTCTTGCCGGAAAAACAATTGCCAGCGTGATTCTAGCTTGTCTCGCCATAGCCCTGATCGCGGTGACTATCTATCTTGCAGTTACAAACAACGACTGCTCGAGCAAAACTGGATCTGGAACTACCACTACCACTGCCTCCCCCTCCTCCTCCTCCTCCTCCGCCTCCGCCTCCTCCTCCACAGCAGCTTCCAGAGACCTTCAACCAAAAGGCTTGCTTGGATCTATTCCGAGCACCACTGCCCAAGCATTTGATACCATGAACAGCTCCAATCCAGTGGGGCTTTTGTTTTACAGCGAAAGTTGCGGATACTGTGTCAAGATGGCACCCGAAGTCGAAAAAGCGGCATCTCAACTCAAAGGCCAAATCGACATCTACAAGATTTCAGTGTCCCAAGCTGGGTCCCTCATGCAAAAGTACAAGGTGAGCGGAGTCCCCTCTTTGGTCAAGGTGTGGCCCCAGTCAGGACAATTCCAGCATTTCAGCGGAGCTAGGACTGCTGCAGACATTTTCGCATTCCTGAAACCCAGTTCCAGTCCCAGTTCCAAAGTGGCAAAGTTGGACGACGCACTCTTCCAGCAAGTTGTTTTAAGTCTGCCGTGCATCCTGATGGTGTGGTCCGCGTCGTGTCCCGAGAGCACTTCTGCCATCCCTGCGTTCGAGACGGCATCGACCCAATCAGACATTCCATTTTTCGAACTGGAAGCCAGTGTTGGACAAATTTTTCTTCAGAACTACCAAATTTCTCAATTCCCAACAATTCTTACTTTTAATCCAACAGTCCGAAATGTTACGCCCTATGTAATGACCGCTCCCATCAGTGCCCAATCGATCGCTGATTTTGCACAAACGGCTAAACAGTAACGCACTTGGCGAGATTCCGCGGCTTGTCTGGGTTAATCGACCGATCATGTGCCATTGCGAGCGCAAGATATTGAAAAAATATGGGCACCACAATCATCAGCTCCATCTGGGTTTCCATCGGAAGACACAGTTGTTGTTTACATAGCGGTTCTTCTTCTTCTTCCTCGGGGATTCCAGAAGTAATGAGCATCGGAACCGCTCCGCGCGCCTTTAATTCAGAAGAGGTCGTTCTCATGGATTCTGAAAGCTGTAGAATAATTACCGGCATACCTCGTTGAACGAGCGCGATGGAACCGTGTTTGAGAGAGGATCCAGTCAGCGCCTCCGCATGAACGTACGATACTTCTTTGATCTTGAGAGCCGCTTCCATGCAAACAATATGAAAGGGCGCATTACCAATAATAAACAGATCTTGTCTTAAATTTAGATATTTACTCCACTTTATACTTGTTTCTTTTAGTGTAGGTAACAAGTCTCTGATCTTGTCCGGAAGACATCCCAGTATTTGTATTTGTGTTTGCTGTGTTTCAAACCACTCTGAAAATAATATCAAGACAATTTGCTGGGCTGTGAACGTCTTGGTAGCGGCAACCGCCGTTTCTCGTCCTGCATTTGTCAGTACGCAGCATGTTGTTTCGCGATCTATTACCGACCCAGGAACATTCACAATACCGATTGTGAAGAAACCCCCAAGATGCGACCGAAGAACATGAACGAGGTCGAATGTTTCTCCAGACTGCGACACCAAAACAAACCCGGTTTCAATGCCCGCCGGTATGTGATCGGCTGTGAATTCCCCTGCGTCGATGGCCTGCACGGTCTGAAAGATTGCTTTCTTTCTGAGAAAGTGTGCGGCTGCCATACAAGCATGAAACGAGGATCCGCATCCCAAAAAAATAATGTGCTTAAACCCCATTATCTGGAGTTTGTACCTCTCGAGGCCCAGAGATCCAAGAGAATTCCGTATGGTCTGAGGTTGTTCGGCGATTTCCATCTCCATAAATGTACTAAACTCAGTTGCTCCGATCCGAGCGGATGATCTTGGGGTCACTGCATCGAATGGTAGAAAGGATTCCAACGGTTGTTGGAGTTCAGAAGAGGTTGTGCGGACGAAGAAGGCGTCATCGCAGATGCTTATCTCGCCACAGAAAGAATCGGGTGCCTGGAAAAATCGCTGGCAGTATTGATCAAACACGCTTTGTTCCGAACCGATGAAAACATGGTCTTTGTTGATTCCTAAAAGCAGAGGACTCCCGTTTCTGGCAATGTACATTTTGGTGGGCGATGTGGCATCCAGCATAACAATTGCCCAGGTGCCAGTGCATTTTGCGAGCACTTTCTTGAAAACGCTTAGAGTACAAGCCTCCTTTCCAGAATACAGCATCATGAGCTGGGCCACGACTTCTGTGTCGGTGTCTGTTTTGTGGGCGATTCCAGATCTGCTGCGGAGATCTTTATGATTGGTAATGATACCATTGTGGACGACCGCAAACCGACCATCTGCGCTAACAATGGGATGGGCGTTTTGCTCTGTTGCCTGACCATGCGTTGCCCAACGTGTGTGCGAGACTACCATATGACTCTCTGCCAGAGATCCGATTTTTTGTGACCAATTCTCGAACGCATTGGGGGATCCTGATTTTATAATCTGCAACTTGTTGACGTCAAAGACACATGCAGAACCAACAGAATCGTATCCTCTATTGAGTACGCCCTCCACGCCTGTCCGAACAAACGACTGCAGATTTTTTTTTTCTAAACTTGCAACCGCAGCTATTCCGCACATTTTTTTAATTCATATAAAGATAGATTTATTTACAATAACAGTTTCAGTAACAGGCATGTCTTCCTCGACTAGTTGGCCGTGCATTGTCATGGTTTTAATCTTTGGAGAATCCTCCTCGAAATGTAGAGTGACTTTTTTAAGAAATGCATGTTTTCCACCAAGTTGTGTTACGGCAACTGCGGACCCGTCCCCACTCCTTCCTACGTTTATGGGTTTTGAAGAAAATCGCTCGAGTCGAATCACATACCAACCAGGCGTCTCTACACTTTCTTGAGATTTATAACAATAAACAAATGTCTTTTCCAATACAGTTAACTCGTCTCGGATGGAGAGCTTTCCTTGTTCCTTTTTCTTCCTTTGCGTTTCTGGATCGTAATCCAACCAATATACATTAAGTGGTTTACGTGGTTTAGGAGTAGGTTTTAACTCGAATACAACGACGTTTTTGTTTGTGGTTTTTTCCACATAAAATAAAAAGTCTCTAGAATTCTTCGCAACATCGTCCATAAAGTCGGACAAATCCTTTCTGGGATCCATGTTATTTTTATTTATCAAAACATTGCTTCTGAAAACCCACAAAAACAAACACACACACCCCCCACCCCCTTACTTCTCATTGTACTTTTCAAAAACATGCGGGCTTTTGTCCCCGAGTATCTCAGAAAACAAGTCCAAGTCTGCGTTACTCACCCCAAAAACCTTTTCGGTGCATAAAAACAAAGCAATCTCTTTGGATATGATGTCCTCTTCTGTAGTACCGAGATAATTCACATGCTTTAGAATATCGCGTCTGATAAAGTACGCATCTCCCAGACTCTGAGCGCAGATCATTCCGCGAAGGGGCTGGGGATTTCCAGGTTGGAGAAACGGAGAAACTACCGGAAGCCTTGTGGCTACCATGGATTCGACTGTTTCCGGAATCAAAAAACAATTCATGTTGCAGGAAAAGTAATGCGAGCTGTG
>Ga0114964_10002681_pt1 | contig 12341 bp, 17 predicted proteins | sample C_131016_MF_Meta_FD_92638 | JGI IMG/M metagenome (GOLD analysis project Ga0114964, IMG submission 92638) | Freshwater microbial communities from Lake Croche, Canada to study carbon cycling - C_131016_MF_MetaG | ecosystem: Environmental > Aquatic > Freshwater > Lake | place: Lake Croche, Canada... | reverse complement strand
CTAAAGCATAGTATAATGGTTATAGGAATTGGAGCCATTCAAATGATTATAGGACTAGATTTTTACGACACTATTACACGCAAGCCTGAAGTATTTAGGCAGTTATCTGATGCGCTCTGTCGGCAAGGTAATAAGGTTCATATAATTTCTGCTGTGAAATCTGTGAACGTAGATAGGCTAATGAGTAATCTAAGGAAATCTGGTGTTGAATATACTTCAGTTAATCCTGTTTTATACAAAGAGCATTCTGAAATTCCTCAGCTTAAACTTGACAAAGCATTAGAACTTGGAGTAGATATATTCTTTGATGACATGAAAGACGTTTGTGATTTACTTAATCAAAATAAGATTATTTCATGTTTAGTAGTTGGGGGTAGTTTTGATAAACAAAGGGGAATAGTATGATTGCATTAATATTTCAAGTAATGGGAGCGTTATTTATAGGGTTCTTTATGATGATGAGTATTATCTGGTTAATAAATATAATAGGAGAATAAGATGGGATTACACGCCTTAAACGACCACTGTGTAGTGGAAATAGAAAAGAATAAATACGGTAAGTTTGTATCAAATGAACCACCTAAAGGTTTTGAGTGCGGTACACTCATATCCATATCAGACAAGATGTCATTCTTTGGTGGTAATAGCTTTGTGTTTGAAAACAGCTTGCTTAACACTAGTAGCATTTTAGATATTCAAAAATTTTACAGCGACCTTATTGGCAAGAAAGTATATTGGCCAGAATTTAGCGATAGGGGTGTTATTGTTGAACACGATGGCAAGAACTATTGTCTTATGAAGCTTTCATTATTAACTGCGTGGGAGGATTAACATGCAAGAGAAAAAAGATAACAAACTAGTATTTTACGGAGCCGAAGCTCGCCAACATTTAATGAATGGTGCAGAAGAACTCTACAACGCTGTCACAACTACCTACGGTATTAAGGGCTTAAATGTCCTTATTGAAAAGACCTACGGACGGCCTATGCTAACCCGTGACGGTGTAACAGTGGCTAAAGAAGTATATTTTAGTGACCGACCCAAGAACATGGGCGCACAGCTACTTTCAGAAGCTAGTCAAAACACTAACCGTATTGCTGGCGATGGCACCACCGCTACCGTAGCTTTAACTTATAACCTACTTGAACAAGCTAACCAAGCTGTCGCTGCTGGTATGAACCCAATGGAAGTTCGTGATCAGATTACTAAAGATAGTCAAATATTACTTGATAAAATTGACGAACTTGCAAGTCCAGTAGCTGACGGGCAACTTGAACAAGTTGCAACTATTTCTAGTGGCGACCCTGCACTCGGTAAATTAATTGCTGGAGCTGTAGAGTATGTCGGTAAAGATGGTGGTCTTATTACCGAAAAAGCCCATGTATCTGGTGTAGAGCGTGAATATGTTGAGGGCTATTATATTCAAAAAGGTTTTACTGCTATTACTGATGGGAAGAAAGAGCTTACTAACTGTTTTGTAATTGTATCTGCTAAGCGTGTTAGCTCAGCTATTGATGCCTTAGAGTTGCTCCAAAAGACCGCTGAGGCTACTAAGACAGGTGCTAATGATAAACTTCGTATCGCTTTTATTGGTGAGTTTGAGGGAGAAGCCTACCAAACCATTGTTGCTAACATTATTCAAGGTAACATTGATGCAGTTGTAGTTGGCTCACCATCTACTGGTGATATGGGTACTCAGTACCTAGAAGATATTGCCATCTACACAGGTGGTAAGATTATCGCTGAGGGTGATAACATTAAGAACTTTGATGCTGAGTATATAGGACAAGCTAAACGTGTTGTTTGTACCCAATCGACTGCTTCTATCTTTGACGGTACTCGTGATGAAGAAGACTATGCTAAGCGAATTACTGAACTTCAGGCACGTGTACAAGCTGAGGAAAACGAAGTTATTGCTGAAAAGATACGTGATAGGCTTGCTAAGCTTCAAGGTAAAATTGCCCTCTTTAGAATTGGTGGTGCAACTGATACTGAGCGTGAAGAAAAAGAATTTCGTGTTGAAGATGCTATCCAATCTACTCGTGCAGCTCACTCACAAGGCGTTGTTGCTGGCGGTGGCATTACACTAGTTGAATTATCTAAGCTCGACATTAGCCCACTATTCAAACGAGCTTTAAGTAATACCTTTAAAAAGCTTCTGAACAATGCAGGATTATCTGCTGATGTAAAGTTAAATGAAGTGCTAAGTGCTGAATATCCTATGGGCTTTAATCTTAGACAAGGCCCAGAACTAGTGAATGTAATTGAATCAGGTGTCCTTGATCCTGTACTTGTAGTAAAGCAAATTGTGGAAAACGCTAGCTCTATCGCTGGCAACATGGTGACAGTGGGCGTAGTTATAACATTCCAAAATAAGGAGGACTAAATGCTCTACGCACTCATTGGACTTCCTATAACCTTTTTTCTAGGTTATTACTTACGAGAAGTGCGTGAGATACTTTTTGATGTGAAACGCATCATTACCACCCATGAACTTAAAGAACCACAGGCTCCCGTGTCCAAGACCGTGGAAGCTATGAGCATGGAAGAACTAGCACGACAACAACATGATCAAGTAATGAAAGATTTAAACCAATGAGATGTTCTATTTGCAAACGAGAAAACGTAACCCTACAAGCTGCCGTTGTCAAGGGTATATATTTATCTGAGCGTTGTGATATTTGTTTGATAAGACAAAAACCTACCGATTTCGCTGCTAAATGGGTCAGGGATAGACAACGAGAAGATTATCGTAAGGATATGCTCCAGCGTTATGATTTTAGCGATAAGAACGAAATAGATCACGACTGGGCTAAAGCCTACCCAGAACAGGCAAAACATCATTTTGGTAAAGATAAATTGGAGGACAGCAGAATATGAAAGTATCTAAACCTAAGGAATACACGCTTACACAAATTGAACAAGACCACATAGCTCATATTAGCTATACCATGCAACATTTAGACCATACACTTAACTTGTTTATGAAAAGTGTGATAGCTGGACGTTTGGGGGTATCTGGTGAGGTAAAGTATCGCCTAGAGGACGACAAAGTTATCATAGATGAAGCCTGACTTTGACCTTAGTTCAATCTCTCCAGTAGCCTGGATTATGGCTAATTCGATGGTCAACGAAAATCAACAACCAATTGAGTTTACAAAACACCGTTTTTTAATCGAACCGTTTGAAGATATGCACCCAAATATCGTGGTGCGTAAGTCTGCACAGATTGGATTCTCTGTTTTAGCCATCTTAAAGAGCGTTTGGCTGGCAGAATACAAGGGAATCAACACAATTTATGTATTACCAACCCAAGACATCGTCAAGGGCTTTGTTCAACCGAAAGTAGATCCACTTTTAACCTCAAATGATGCTATAAAAAAGATAGTTAGTAAGGATTCGGTCACTTTAAAGCAAATTGGCAATAGATTTATTCATTATAAGGGGTCAGGTTCGCAACGTGAGGCTATTTCAACCTCCGCAGACCTCCTGGTTATTGATGAATATGACCGTTGTTTGGATATGGGAGTACTAAATACCTATGATAGCCGTTTACAAGCTTCTGAACATGCCTGGAGATGGCGTTTTAGCAATCCTAGCGCCGTAGGATTTGGTGTAGATGGCATGTATACCGCCTCAGACCAGCGTCACTGGTTTGTTACCCATAAATGTGGTCATTCGTGGTTTATGGACTTTGAAAAAGAGGGTGAAAGCCATTATGTAGACCAAGAACGTAAAATATATGCTTGTGGTAAATGTGATGGAGAGATAACTAACGAAGAACGCCAGAACGGTGAGTGGATTCCTGCATTTCCTGGTCGACCCTCACACGGCTACTGGTTTAGCCAAATGATGGCACCCTGGGTATCAGCAGAACGTATATTAGAACAGAAAGATGACAGCTCAATAGAATTCTTTTATAACTTTGTACTTGGAAAAGCTTATACTCCAGCTGATATGATTATTGACCGTAGCGTAATTTTGAGGGCTTGTAGTCCTGGTATGATAGCCAAGCAAAACGTCTGTATGGGTGTTGACAATGGTATTGTAAAACACTGGGTTATGGGTACTCCAGACGGTATATTCGCCTATGGGCAAACTGAAAGCTGGGAAGAAATAGAACAGCTTAGAAACTCGTATGATGCCTATATGGTGATAGATGCTAACCCATACCCTGCAACGCCTAAACAGCTTGTAGATAAGTACCCAGGCAAGGTTTTTATTAATTACTTTGTGAAAGATACCAAGAACCTCGGCATTGTACGCTGGGGTGCAGCTACTAACCGAGGGGTTGTTTACTCAGACCGTACTAAGATTATTGACCTTGTAGCTCAGGAAATTAGCGACCAAAGCATTATGTTTAGACAATCGCCATTTGAGCTTGAAAATTATATATCTCATTGGAGTGTAATGTATCGCACCACCAAGGAAACTAACAATGGCATTATTGTGGGTCAGTGGGTGACTAAAGAAAACAAGCCAGATCATTATGCCTTTGCTACCCTATATTTTCGTACCGCACTTGCTAAGGTTATCGGCTCTAGTAACGGTCGTGGTTCATTTGTATCAGTAGGGCAGGAGAAAAAAGGTGGAGATTATGTGGATAATGATGGTCAACTGGTTACTGATTTAAGTGATAAAATAAATGAAGCTTATGACAACACTATTCAATGGAGGGATATATAATGAGCGAGGGATTCACGTTTGGTGGGCAACGGATGCAAGCTGGTGGACAAGATTATAGATATCGTATTCACGTTATGTTACTTGCCGATAAGCGTCCAAAGTACTGGGAATTTCACTGTATACAATGTGGGCAGAAAGTATGTGAATTAAGTGGTAAAGTACTTTATTTAAGTGACAGTAATGATATTTCTAATGCAGAAGATAATAAGCATGTACCTATTGAATATAAGTGTAAAGGCAAATATTGCAGAATATATTGGAGTTTCACGCTTGGTTAGCGTGTGATATACTATGAAATAGAGGACTTTCCCTGTTAATTTCAGGGAATTCGTAATTTTATGGACAATACAATACTAAATTCTGGAGCATATACAGACTTAAATAATGACAACGTACAGTACGAATTATATGATTTGGACATTGATGACAACAAACTTGCTAAGATGCTTGTACCAGCATTGCAGGAAAATATAGATTATTGGAATGGTAAACCATTTGAACTTGCTAAAACAGATAAAGAAAACAACAAATATATGCTGGGTGATCAAATTGATGACAGATTCCTACAGCCATATAATGCCCGATACATAGATAACCGCATTTTTGCAGCTGCTCGTTCGGTTCTTGCTTACGTGAACGCACGTGTAGCTATGCCTGAAGTAACACCCTCTAAGCCAGGGTCACAATTTAAGCAGTTTGCAGAGGACTTTAAGTATGCCCTTTACCAGCATGGTGTCGACAATTATCTTAATATTAAAGTTAAATCTGCTACTCGTAACTTGATTGTTCGTAAGCGTGGTTATTTAAAACTTCGCTTTGATCCTACTCTCGGACAATATGGCGAAATCGTAGTTGAAAGTATTGACCCAGAAAACATTGTTATTGACCGTTATGCTCGTTTTCAGGACAATCCAAAAGCTATATATCACAAGCAAAGTTGTACTGTTGAAGAACTTATAGCGAAATTCCCAGATAAAGAAGATGATATAAATAAATGCCTTAGCATTAAGCGTGGTACTCAATCTCAGCTTACTCGTAGAGTTGATTATTATGAAGTATGGTTTACTTATGTAGACAAAGATAAGAAAAAACAAGAGGGTCTTGCCTGGTTTATGCCAATAGGTCAATTAATACTTGGTAAAATGCGAAACCCAAACTGGGTATATTCTGACGGTGCTAATAATGACTTGCACAATAATATTACTAACCTGCCTATCAAGCCATTTATTCCATTTAACTATTTAAACACGGGTAAAAGTTACGTTGATGAAACAAGTCTATTTGACCAAGCAAAACCAATGCAAGACCTTATTAACAAGCGTGGTCGCCAAATTTGGGAAAACGCTGATTATGTCAATGGCCGTGTAATTGCCGATAGTCGTGTAATGAGCGAAGAAGATGCCTCTAAGTTCCTCAATAAAAATCCAAAGACTATTATGCTTGTGGACGGCTCTAAAGGCTCAGGTTCAATTAATAACGATTTAACTGTTGTTCAGCCTCAGATGTTACCTGGCTACGTCATAGATACTTTATATGACGCACGTAATGAGTTAGACCAAATCTTCGGTACCCCTAATATTTTCCGTGGTCAGCAACAACAGGGTGCAAATACTCTTGGTGAGAATATGCTTATTAAACAGCAAGCTGGAGCTTTACAAGATGATATTGCTGGTGCAGTAGATCAAGCTATGGGTCAATACTACAAGTATCTTGCTCAAATGATGAAAGTATATTACACAGAAGAACACTGGGTACAAATTAAAGGCCCTGACGGTACTTATGACTTTGTAGTGCTTACTTCAGACAACATAGACACTGGAGTTAAAATCAGTGTACAGTCAGGCTCTACGCTACCACAAGACAAAGATCAGCTTCGAGCAGCTGCACTTGAGCTTGCAAAGCTTGGCCCTGACCGAATAGATAATCTTACCTTATTTGAAATGCTTGGGATTCCAGACCCAGCAGAAATTGCAGAGCGTGTTCAAAAAGCTAATACTGACCCAGCTGGCTACCTTGCTGACATCGAGAAAGAAGAATTTAGTCGTGATGCCAATATGGATATTGCGCTTCTTATTGATAATAAACCACCTGAAGAACGTGATGAATATGACCCAGGATACCTAAACTACATGAATCAATACATTGCTAGTAATAAGTTTGCAAAACTACCACTAGATGCACAGCAACGTATTACTGATTTCTTAAAAGGAGTATTAGAAATAACTACTCGTACTGCCAATATTCAATCAGAATCATCTAACAGTTCTATGGATCAGCAAATGCAAGACGGTGGCGGTATGGCAGGTATGATGGCTGGACAACCACCAATGCTTCCACAAGCTGGCACACCTCCTCAACCAGCAGCATCAGCACCTATGCCACAAGCATTACCACCAGCCCCTGGTCTGTGATATAATATAGCCATAAATTAAGGAGCCAGTATGGATGATAATAACGTTATTGCACCAATTATAGATGCACCCGTTGTAGATGCACCAGCGGTAAAAGAAGCACCTGTTATTCAGGCTGATACTAATGTACCTGTTGGATTAATGATAGATAACAATACGGGAGAACCAAATGTTCAAGAAGAAGAAAAACCAGCTGAAGAATCAGTCATATCAAGTAACGATAACGCAACCCCAGCATCAGACGCACCAGTTCAAGCTGTTGTTGAAGAAACAGCCCCTGTTTTTGAACCAACCACTCAATTAGTAGACCCAGGCGAGTTTGTACCTAACAATTATTCATTTGATATAAAATTAGCTGACGGCACAACTGTTACAATTAATACCCCAGAAGATATTGAGAACCTTGGCTCAGATGTAGAATTTGCAAGTGCTGCCGACCTTATTAAGACACAGGCTAACTATTCTAGAATGATGTCTGGTATAGAATCTGATAAAAAAGTTTATGATGCCGAAAAATCTGCCTACGATAACGAACAGGCAACCGTTCAACGACAAGAGGAGTTTATCTCTGGTATTGAATCTGGTATGGGCTACCTTGAATCAAATGGTTCACTCCCACCAGTACCTAAGCAATATGAAAACGCAGACTGGTCAGACCCAGAAGTTGCCAAGCAACCAGGTGTTAAAGAACGTGTCGCTATCATTGAATATATGAGTACAGAGAACGCTAAGCGAGCAAGAGCAGGTGTACCACCGATTGCTTCTGTGTTAGATGCTCACAATGCTATGCAACTAGCTAGCTTACAACAAGCTAATACCGTTAAAGCAGACGCAGCAAAAGCTGCAACTAAAGCTCGTGGTTCAATGGTTGGTGGAGAAAGTTCACAGAGTCAGGGAGCCACCAATATACCAGATAATATGATAGTAGGATCAGGTGGTAATATTCGTGATATTACCTATAGAACATAATTGCATTATTAAAACAAATACTGTAATATACAAATAGAGGAAGCCCCAGCAATGGGGCTTTTCTATATATAAGGTAAAGTAAGGAGATAAAATGGGCGCAACAGCTTTTCAGGATAGGTTAAATAACCTAACCCTAGAAGAAATCGTACCTAAGGTAGTAGACACGGTTAACCGTTCTAGCCTTATCAACATGTGGGTCGTTAGCAATCCAAAGCCATGGAATGGCCGTCAGATTCAACAACCTATTTTTATTAACAACTCAAGCCAAGGTAAAAGTTTCCGTGGTGCAGATACGTTTGATACAAACGTAGACATGAACACAGTAAACCTCACTTGGTACGCAACAGGTTTTGGTCAACCAGTTGTAGACAGCCTCGTAGAACGTGGCGCAAACTCAGGCTCAGCTGGAATCATTGAGATTCAACAAGCTAGCTACGAGTACGCACAGAACTCAATGAGCAATGCTCTTGGTTCTATCTACTACGGCACAGGTACTGGCGATAACTTTGATGGTTTAAACCTCATCGTTGATGACAGCACTAGCACAAGTGCATACGGTGGTCTTTCACGAAGCACCTATGGTACTTATATCAATGGTTATGTATCAGCAGCATCAAGTGGTGTTTTGAGCTTAGATCTTATGGATGCAGCGGATGACGCTTCAACTGTTTCTGGTCTACAAAGCGAAACCTCAGCAGCTGTTATAACTACTAAAACTGCTTGGACTTTGTATGCTTCTCTATTAGAGCCTACTAAGCAAGCTATGTACCAAACCATGGGTTATCCAACAGCTAGCTTAACGCTACCTGGTGAAGCAACTCGTGACGGCGCACAAGGACATGGTGGATTTACTGGTGTAGATTATCGTGGTAAAACTGTTTTCCGTGATGACAAAGCTCCTAGCGGTACTATGTACTTTATTAATCCATCGTACATGGAATTCCGTAGCCTTAGCATCCCTAGCCTAAAAACTGTTGCTACTGCTAACCAAGTCACTGAGGGTGTATACGACAAGGTTAAGCCAAGTGCTTTTCAATTCCGAGATTACATGCAACCTGTTAATCAGCTTGCTGAAATCGGCATCTTTGTTGTCTACGGTAACTTGATTCACCGAAATCCTGTGCGTAATGCAAAAATAACTGGTATAACAACCGTTTAATTTAAGGAATATAGGAGAATATATATGATTTCCGCACAAATTCAGCTAACCGACCAAGACGCACGTACAGTTTCATCTGCTCGTGGTAATGCTCGTGTTGGCCAAACAGCTTCAACAAATGATGGTCGTGTTTTTACTTACGCACAAGCTGGTGCAGTTGCACTAGCTCCAGGTAAGATTTCAATCACACCAGCTATCGTTGCTAACCACCAAGGTATGATCCCAGCAGCTACGGCTGCTGGTGCAACTACAGTTACGGTAGCATTAGGTGCCACTGCTGCAACAGCTGACCAGTACGCTGATGGCTACTTAACTGTTATTGTTACTCCAGGTGTTGGCGTATCTTACAAGATTCTTGGTAACACAGCAGCCGCTTCAAGCGCAAACTGTACCTTTACTCTTGTAGAACCAATTTCAGTAGCTTTGACTACTACATCTCGTGTTTCTGTAACAGCTCATCCTAATAGCGCACTTATTGTTGCTCCTGGTGATTCAGCTGCTTACCAAAGCATTGGTGTAAACAGCGTAAATGTGCCTATAAGCAATTATGGTTGGTTTCAAACTCGTGGATACTGTTCAGTTTTATCTGCTGGTATTATCTCTAAAGGTGCAAACGCAATCGTATCAGCTTCTGTAGCTGGTGCAGCAACTATTAACTTAGCTGCAAGCGTCACCCAAGTAGTTGGTTATGCCCCAGAAGCAACTGTCGACACTCAGTATCAACCATTGTTCTTAATGGTACTTTAAGGAGATTACTCATGGCCTTAAAACTAGAACAGTTTAAACAGGTAGTAAAGTTTAAAGGTGTACAAACCCAAAAAACTATTGCTCTACGACCAGAAACCGCAGTAACCGCAGGTGGCGATCCCACCGCAGCGCTTACGCTTGGTGCTGGACTTGTAGGTATATACGTTGGCTCTGGTGCGCCTAGTATTACGGCAGTTCAGGGAAGTATGTACTTTCGTACTGATGGCTCAAGCGCTTCAACTCGTTTGTATATCAATACAACTGGTTCAACTACTTGGACAGCAGTTACTACCGCAGCTTAATCTACTAAACAGATTACAATTATCCCCCAGCAATGGGGGCTTTTTGTTTTTAAAGATAATAGTATATAATACTAACATGACAAAAGAATGGCTTGAGGAGCGCAAGGCAGATATAGAGAAAGCATACGCAGATGCTGGTGTTGAAATAGATAAGTTAAACGTAAAGCGTTCGGAACTAAGAGGCGCTTTTTCTTTTATATCTGAGGCGTTAATTAAGTTAGATGAAGTGCAAATAATACCACCAAAGGTGGCTAAAGGAGCTAGAAATGGAAGAAAATAAATCATTAGTGGACACGTTCACCGAGTATGACATAGTAGAGGTATTTAACCCTCTTAGCGTAGATTTTGAAGCTAAAGTAGCTTCTAGTGTAGTTAACCCTAACGCTGGTGTAGATAAGACTATAGATAGACTTGGACTTCGTAACGCAAGCCATCCATCGCAGAGCCATGTTGTTAATAAAGTAGTTATACCATCTGGTCAAAGCAAGAAAATGCCAGGACACGTAGCTCGTGTAGTAGTAACTCAATTAGTCAATGAAATTATGCAACAACAAGGTGCGGTCAAACAAATGGGTGACAAAGCGCTTAGAATACCTTTTGAAAAAATGGTTATTATAGACAGCGCTAAGTTCCAACAAAGTGAAGATATTATCACGGCTGAGGAGCGATTCCAACGCCAATTAGATGAATTAAATAAAACCACGGAAATCGAGGTTACTAAAGATGAGCAGCCGTTCACAGCCCAAAGAACTGAAACTGTCGAAAAACCAGCTAGCGGAGCTGGAACAGATCAAAGCCAAGCTACAACACGCAAAAAGTGAGCTAGGTAAGTATGATATAAAGAAACAGCGAGCAGAGGAATCTCTAGCTATCTTTATTAAAGATATTGATGCTAAAAAGCATAAGGTTGAAAAAGAGTTTAACAAATTAAAAAATGATTACGAGTTAGACATTTTAACTTATCCTGATGTGCTTCAGGGATTACATGAGCAAAAAGAAGCTGTCATGCAATCTATAGCCGATGCTATTGGTGAGCTTAAAGTTATCCAAAGTAATGTGGAATTACAAACTGAGGTACTTGAAAAAATAGAGAAACAGAAAAAACTCGCCTTTGAAAGCGTAAAAGATGCTGATAACGTTCTCATAGATATAGAAGAAGAAATAGATGATAAAAGAAATGAATTACAAGAAGTTTGTTTACAGCTTAATAAAGGTACTAAACAATTTAATGCCCTTAAAGAAGAAATATCTAAAGCGGAACTAGAACTTACTGATTTACGATCCGACTTACAAACCCGTAAAAACTCTATAGAAGATGATATGAAAATAACTATTCAAAAGAGTACCGATGTTGTCAATAGACTTATAGAGTTAGAAAAACGTGAAGCTAAAATGAACTCAGATATAAATGCTCGTATAAAAGCAGTAGAGTTGCGTGAGCAAGTCATGGCTCGCAGGGAAGCTAAAATATCTGGCTTAGAGCAAAAGGCTCAAGAGTATGCCAAATTTATGAAATTATAGTATAATAGTTACAGAAACTTACCCCATTTAAGGCATTTTTATTTTATGGCTATAACAGATAATCAACGAGAAACAATTTATGCAGAAGATAAGATTACTAGTCAAGCGTTTGCTCTTAAAGGTGATAGCGCTACTGGTTCACTATTAGTTTTATCAACTACTTCGTCAAGCGATACAACAACTACAGGTTCTATTACAGCTTCTTTACAATCTGTTACATTTGCAGTAAATGCACAATCAACTGTAGGTATACAAGTATCTGGTACTTTCTCTGGCACTATTTTAATTAAAGGTTCTGTAGATGGCTCTACATACACACCAACAACCGCTACTAACTTATCTACTGGTAATCTGACATCTAGTATAACTTCATCGTTTACAGGTCAAGTTAATGTTGCAGGTTTTGTATCTTTCCAGCTTACGAGTGTTTCTTGGACTTCGGGAACAGCAAATATATCTTTAAGAGCTTCAACTGGAATATCTAATATAATGTTAGACAATCCACTTCCTGTAGGGACTAATTCAATTGGTAACGTAGGACTTAAT
>Ga0114964_10002680_pt1 | contig 12349 bp, 17 predicted proteins | sample C_131016_MF_Meta_FD_92638 | JGI IMG/M metagenome (GOLD analysis project Ga0114964, IMG submission 92638) | Freshwater microbial communities from Lake Croche, Canada to study carbon cycling - C_131016_MF_MetaG | ecosystem: Environmental > Aquatic > Freshwater > Lake | place: Lake Croche, Canada... | reverse complement strand
AGTAGTTACTTTTGGGCTTACCACAATACCTTTAAGGCGCGTACGCCCCGCTACAAAAGAACCTGCGGCACTTAAATGCGCCGCTTTAACGTCAGTTTGCATCATAATTAATCTCCTGTTATGTGGGAGCCGAAGCCCCCAAGATTAATTAAGCAGAGGCTGGAACTTGCGTACCGTCTGAGTTTTTCACAACATACGTCATAGTCAAGACACCAGCACCAGATGTGGCAGTGACGTTGGCCTGTGTAAACGTGATTATTGCGTCTGTCGTACCTACGTTGTTACACAGCACAGCGCCAGCGGCGTTGTTATTGCCAAGCAAAATATTTACAATGCCTGTTGCTGTAAATACGCTTCCGTTTGCAGCTGTATTGATTGCAACAGCGTTAGCAAAAAGTGCGTATGTAGGGGTGGTGGTTGCGTATGCAACAGTGGTGTTAAACACAGCGGTCAGAATCTGTGAACCCGCTGGAATCGTAAAAGCAACCGTAGCTGCCGTAACGTCCGTGTACAAAATGGCTTTGGACTGCGATACGACAGTTGCGCCAGTATTGCGAATCGTACCAGCGGTAGAGCCAGTTGTGTCTTTAACAGTGCCTAATAACCAAGGACCAAGGTGCGTTGCTAAACCCATAATAATATCTCCATGCGTTATGGTGTATCAATCTGCATGAGGTCAGCCGGACCTGTTTGATACACCGAAATTTCCGGTTAGTTAAATATACACCAAAAGAAAAGGGAGCACAAGGCTCCCTTCTCAGTCTTGCTTAGGACGAACCGGGTGAACCGAACATTCCTAATGGGTCAGACCAGCCGAAGCTATAACGCTCGCGGGATTTGTAACGGACGTTGCCGGTATCAAAGTCACCATCCATGCTGTTAGCAAGGGGGGTACGAATGAAATGCTTTAGACCGTTAGGTACATCAGTAGTCAAATACCAACCGTTTGTGTCAGTCAAGTAATGGTTAACTGTGTAGCCTTCTGGGATTGAACCGTTGTTCTTCAACGCGTTGATGTCGTTGTCAGTAGTACCAACACGGAGGCTGGTTTCTAACAAACGAGTAGCAACGAACATTAAGTTTGGCGGAACAATCAATTTGCGTGGCTTAGCTGCAATCAACAGTCCGCGCTCATCTGTCCAACCAGCGATTTGAATAACGGCGTTTTCCAACGATGTTTCATTCAAGTCAGCGGCTGTAGCTGGGCGATTACTGTTAGTGCCACCACCAGTCAAAGGATGAGCAGTGCTGAACAAAGAAACTCCGTCGCCACCGAGATAGCTAGAGGAGAAACCGTTGTTAATGATAGCAGCAGCTTTTACCTGTTTGGTGTAAGCCATAGCACGAGCCAGACCCTTGGTGTAACGAGCAGACAGTGAGTCATACAAGTTATCTTCTACAGCTTCTTCCGTTATGGAGAAGCCAAGAGCGATGGTTTCGTGGTTGTAGCGAGCCGTAAACGCTTCTTGTGCATTGTCATAAGCGATGGCAGAACCCTCGTTTTTGACTGGTGCGGCAGAGAAGCCAGACAGCTTGGTCTCTTCTTCAAAGCTACGCTCAGAAGTCTCTGTTTCGTAAATCTCTTTGTGCTCTTCGCCGTAGCGTGCATACTCAAGACCGAACAAAGCATTAAGACCCGGAAGGAGTTCCTTCAGTAGTTGTGCGCGGGAAATAGCCATTTTATGTTACTCCTTATGCAACAGCTGTACCAGCATAGTATTTGTGTAAACCGAAATTGATTTTCACTAGTACTTCTGGATATTGGTTAAAGACAATAGTTGAAGCTGCGCCAAATGCTACTAGCGGTGCTGCATTAAGCACAACCGTTGTAGAGTTTGTTACAGAAGCAACATACGAACCGCTGGCAATGTACTGACCATTTGCTGCAATGGAGCCAACGTCAGAGCCAACCACTGGCGTAAACGTAAGAGCCGAAGCAAGGGTAACAGTAGCGGTAGAGATACTAGTGTAAACACCCGTACCTTGTGCCACCATAGAGTCAGGAACCAACCCAATAACACGAATCGGCAGGGCCGCAGTAAGTGCTAGGGAAGTATCTGCCAAAACAGCGTTAGCTGAATTACCTGTTGAGGTGCTACCTGAGTTGTTAACTGCTGCTAAGTTTTGACCGATCATGGCGCGAGCGCCAGAAGTCACCACTGTAGTACCAGAAACCATCACAGCTTTAAACACTGTATCAGGATCATCACAGACAATAGCCACCGCATCGCCAGCAAGCGTAGACGCAGGCCAGTATTGCGAAAAGGTTTTTTGTCCGTTCAAGGGGTTGGTGTACGAACATCCGAGGAAAACCCCCATCAATGTACCAACAACACCTGTTGTAACGCTTATGCGTTGTAAATCCCCACGAACCAACGTTACAAAATCACCATAAAAGATGTTTGTAGCATAGCCGTAGGTGATAGGTAGTTCACGGGTTGACCCCGCAAATACCTGACCGCCAATCAAGTTGACTGGTCGTAGCCCGTAAGGGGCATTAACCACTGGATAAGCCATTTAAGACTCCTTTAAAAATTATTTAGAACCAGAACCAAACCCGCTACCTCTACTTGTTGTTGACTTGTGCTCAGCAAAAAGGGGCATGCGCGGGTCACTATTTCGCATGAAGTTATTGTCTACCGAAGTCATCTGGTTTTGTGCTTGCTCATCGTAATACTCTTTCATAGCAGTGACGCGTTCAGTAAGGTTCTTGCAGAGCATGAGCCCACCTATTTCGACGTTGCCTGTAGCAGCATTACCTTCTAGCATCAATTCCGGATGATCCACTGCTTTTACCGGTTCCCAATGGTCCCGCATCATTTTTGACACGTTAGTCGGGAGCGCTTGTCCATTTATATGCGTCGCAATCCAGCGAAACGTATAGCCGGGTACAGGCGTTGGTTCTGGCAGTGAACTCGATGGTCTGTAGACCATTCGAGCGGTTTTTTCGCGTGTCAATGTGTCACGAGGGGTACGGTTTTCAGCCATTTTGATTCTCCAATTTCAATACTTGTTCAGCATACTGCTTAGGGGTTAATTTGAATTTTTGTGCTAACGCCAACTGGGTTTTCGTTAACTCAATCTTTCTTTTACCTGTCGAACGAGTCGCAGGCGCAACCACAGAGGCAGGTTTCTTCGGAGATTCACCGGACCTTGGCCTGTCTTCGTTACCACCGAAAACTTCAGGGAACTTCGACTTCACGCGAGCATCAATTTGCTCGAAATATTCATCAGATCGCGGGTCCATACCCGAATTGACTAGTTTTTGATGCAGCCCTAGTGAGTAGCTGGTAACTTCTTCGAACCCATCTGCACCGAACCACTGGTTTTTGGCTTGCCAGCGCAAGGTTTTTTCGTCCGGTTGAGTACGTTGGGGTTCTCGATAACCCGTTTGTACATCAGAATTTTCATCTTGTAAAGGGGTTGGACGAAAATTTTTCGTATTTTCCAATTTCATCTTGGCGTCTAGCAACGCTTCCTGTGCGGCAAGGATGGCATCGGAGTCAAAAGCCTCCTGTGCTACCTTGTACTCACGGCGTGCTTTGTCCAACTCCGCTTCGGCAGCGGTTTTAGCCATCTGCGTGTACTGTTCGGAACCCTCGCTATAAGATTGGCGCAGCTTTTTGTTTTCATCCAACAGGCGTTGTGCAAGAGTCTCGAGTTCTTGTTTTTCCCGCAAAGTAGCTTCTTTGGCTCTGCGTTCGTCGTGACGAGCGTGTGTTAACTCCTTAATACGCTTTTGCGCACCTTGGGTGTACTGCTCAATCTCTTCGTCCGTAGGGTCTTCAACCTCCCTGTCCAATGGTCTACGACCACGGTCTTGTTCGGGGGTGTCGTCGATGATCGAGACTTCAACATCTTCGTCGTCAGGAGTAACGATCTCAATGTCTACTGTTTTATCCTCAATCTCGTCAGGGAACCTAAATTGTTCTCCAGCCATATCTGCTCCTTTAAGCGCGGGTTACACCGCGAGGGTCTTGCACAACACATTCCACCATGTCATCGTTGATGACGCGGAACTCTTTTCCAAATATCTTGAATCGCGTACCGGAGTACGTACGTACTAAGACGAAGTCACCTTCTTTGCACCACGCGCCCGAGGGGAACTTGGTTTTATCTTTGTACGCGTCTGACCCTACACGCATGACAAACAACACCGTAGTGGCGTGTTCTTCTTGGCGCAAAGTCATTGCATCTCGAACTAAGTCGAGTGAGGTTCCCGCTAACTTCTCGTCCACGGGAGGGACGATGCACAGGATTTTGTAGCCTGTCGGGATGGGTAATGCAGAGGCTTTTGCTTCCTCTGAGTCGGGAGCATCCAATTGTTGGATGGAGGGGGGCAGGAGTGTTTCACTCATCTGATTCGTCAACTTTCTTTGCAAGGTCGAGTAGATAACCCTCTGCGATGGCTAGACCATGAATCACCCCACAGAGTTTTTGATATTGGTCGAACGTCTGGCAAGAACCTGCGGCTAGGTCATCTGCGTAGTTGTTCATATCGGTACGTATTTTTTCGCGCAATACGCGTGCGAAGTCTTCGATCATTTGTTAGGGTTTTCCTTTAGTTGGTTGCGTGCTAACTCAGCACGGATGGCAGCTTGCTCACGCTGGTGTTCTAGGTTCTGACGATGGACCTGTTGTTTGTGCGTCAGATTTTGACCGTGTTGTTGCGCTGCCATAACAGACCTAGCCTGCATAGCCGCGAGTTCTTGTTGCGAACGCATAGCGGTAACCTGTGGATCTTCGCCTTGAGATGCCCTATTTCTGTCCGCTTTGTCGGCGGCGTCGATCATGAGTTTCTTTTCTTCCAACTTAAGTTTGTCCGCTTGGGCGGCGGCATCGACCATAAGTTTTTTCTGTTTAATAGCCAACTCGCCTTGTTTAATCTGCAACTCTTGCTGTTGCATCTGTATCACAGGGTCTTGCGCTTGTTGCTGGGCTTGCTGTTGTGCAGCTTGTCCTTGGTTTTGCTGAAGCACTTGCTGGGCGGCTTGCGCCATCATGCCCGACAAAGCCACCTCAATCTCTGGCGGTAACTTCTCGTCTTCTGGAGGCAACGGCATACCCAACTGTTGTTCAATCTTTTGGCGGTAGCCATAGCCAACATGTTCTGCAACGTGCGCCATCATGGCGGCTTGTAACTGTGGCGCACGCGGGTTTTGTCCAACCAACTGCATGATGATGGGGTCCTGCATTGCAGACATGTGCACCTTAATATGTGACTCGTGGTCTTGGTACATGAATGCTTTAACCGGCTCACCTTTAAGAACCGCCATGTTCTCTGACACAGGGTCTTTTGGTTTTTGGTCGTCTGGCAACGGAATCAGTTTGTCTGGGTTTTTAATGCCCAGAACTTCAAGCATCCTGCGGTGTAGTTGCGGCAAGTCGTAGATGTCTGGAGCCATCTGCGCCATCTGAATGACCGCTTGGTATTGGACGACACGCTGGGACATCGTGGCCGCATTTGGGTCGCTCACAGGAATAATGTCTACGTTCTCGTAGTCCTCATGGCGGGCAGAACGGCTACCTTTTTCGGGGTCAAAGTTGTATTCTGGTTCTGCGTTGTCACGGATGATGACTGACAACAACCCCAACTCTTGCTTGAATGAATAGTGCAGACGGGCTTGTACCGCCGTCATCACCTTTAGCTGGCGCTCCAAGAGAGCAAGTGTTGTACCCACAGGCGCTTGAGCAGACATATCGGACACGTTCATGTCCGCAGTAGCCGCAAAGCGACGCCCTTCTTCTACGATCTTGTCAAGCAGTGCAGCCAGAACTGCACTTGGTTCTTTGTACGGCAGAGGGAGAATGTTCTCCCGCAGTGCGCCTGAGCCAATGTCTACGTCGCGGAATTCACCGGGGGCGATTGGGGTGTCATCTCCTTTGATTCGCAGACCACGCGATTTAAGTCCTCCGGGGAGGTTCGATAAAGTGCCAGCGTCAACCAACTGGCGCATGATGCTCGTTGCTGATTTAGCAAATCCACCGATGAGATGGAAGAGTCCGAAGCCGTAGGCTCCAAAGCCGGGGATGTACTGGTAGTGGACGAAGTGCTGGCGCTTGAGTCTGTACTCATCATCTTCCTTCCAGTTGCGGCGTATTGACAGGATATCGTTTGAGCCTTTTATTAGGGTAACTACGTATGGTAATGCTATGCCGGTTTCTTCGCCGTCATCATCTTTATCCTCAAACCCTTCTAAATCCAAGTCCACATGGCACTCATATAGCACATAACGCTCGTCGTTTAAGTCAGAAAACCCTGTCTCTTTGTCTTTAGCTTTCTTGATGTCGTCTTGCGACGCCTTCATTGGGTCTGGCAACTCGATGTCGCGGTAGAACCCCGCCTGTTGTAATTTAAGAATCTCGTTCTTTGTCTTACGCATGACGTGCGTCACGCGATAACAAGTGTCCATGTCCGTTGCACCATATGGCAAGATGATGTCTTCTGCTGGCACAAACATAGATACTTGACGCCCGATGTTGGGGTCTTCGTACACCTTCTTAAACGCGGAACCCGTAGCAGGCAGACTCCACAACATACGTTCTTGTTCTGGACGGAACTCCTTCATGACCTCAGTCAACTGGTAGTTCATGTCTTCCTCGACACGCTGCGCAGCTTCTTTCTTTTGCGGAGTTTCTTTACCAATAATTTTTGTACGCACGGGTCCCTGCGCTGGGAACATCTCCGTGATTGTCTCGCTCTGGAAGCGTACCACGGCTTCTGTGATCATTGGGTGGAACACGCCTGATGCGCCATTCCACGGCTCCGTTCTCTCCTCGTATTGAAGGCCAAGTAACTTGAGACCCTGCGTATATGCTTTCTCCCAGTCCTTGCGTGAGTTCTTGTCGTTCTCAATATCTTCAACCAAATCACCAACAAACGACTCCATTGCGCTATCGTCCATGTCTTCAGCTAAGTTGGCATTGAAGTCTTCGCCGTCGTCTTCACCGGGTTTGATGCTGATGTCTAAATCACCGGCATGGATGTTGACTTCTTCTGGATCAACAATCTCAATCTCAAACTCGTCCGGTTGTTCCTGCGCCAAGTCATCAATCCCTTGGGGTTGTTGGTACAGCGCTTTGTCGATATTGGTTGCCATGTTGGTCCTCAGTAGTAAGCGTGCTGCCTACGTTTAAAAATTATTGGTTCGTCTTTCTCATCGCTGTCGAGCGATATGAACCCGCCTTGTCTGAACCGCATCAGTGCTTGGGACGTAGTATCTACGAAGTCATCGTGCTCGCCTACTGGGAACGACGCAACTTCTTCGATCACCTCACGCGCCCAACGTGTATCTGGCGCCCACACCATGCCTGACGCAAAAAGGTCTGCAATCGCATTCAATCGTACCATCTTGTCATTGCCACGGCTAGGGTTTGTCTCCCACGCAGGTATGCCCATCGCCCGAAACTCTTGTATTAGTGGCGCGCCAGCAGATTTCTTCTCCACAATGAACGCATCAGGCTCCCACTCCTTGTAGTGTTTGAGCGCAACAGCCTTTAACTCTGGGAATGTCATCCTGTCTTTAAACGCATCGAGCAAAATAATCTGTGCTCGGCTACCTTCTTCTTCGTTATAGAACACACCCCATGTTGTGCAAGCCGAGTAATCCGAATTCGTTTTGACTTCGTGAGCAGTATCCCAAGACTGGATGACGTAATCACAGGTTGGAGGGTCTTCTGACTCCCAAATTCTCCACATTTTGCGAGAAATGACCGCACTGTTGTCCGAAGTGGGCTGCTGCATGTACTGCGCGTTCCAATACCTTGGGTCAATACTGGCCTTGGTAGCCTTTAGGGCTGGAAGTGCCCACTGCTCAGGCCACAATGACTTCTCGTTGTCCGTACCCTCGTTCAATATGGCCGGCAACTCCACAATTTCCCACGGAACAGACTCAGGATTCTTCGTTTGGTAGTCCAGCAGGCGTCCCGTGAGGTCTAGAAGAGACCAACGGGTCATGATGACGATGATCGCACCCCCCGGCATCAGACGTTGCAAGGGTCCCGTTTGAAACCAAGACCATGCCGTGTCAAACGCTAGACGGGAGTTTACTTTAACGTCTTGTTCCGAATGCGGGTCATCAATAACGAATAAGTCAGCGCCGCGCCCAGCAAGCGCTCCGCCGACACCTGCCGCGTAGTACTGTCCACCGGCAGACGTAGACCACTTTCCGGCGGCTTTCTGGTCGTCAGCCACATGCGTTGAGGGGAAGATTTCACGATACTCCTCCGTGTCGATCAAGTTACGAACTCTGCGTCCAAAGTCTTCAGACAAACCTGCGGTGTGCGTACCCATGATGATCTTCTTATGGGGGTACTTACCTAAAAAGTATGCTGGGAACAGGTAACTGGAGAACTCCGACTTACCCATACGCGGTGCGATGTTGATAATTACACGCTTTTTATTGCCTGCAATTACATCCTCAAAGATTTTGGCTAGCTTCTTGTGCTGTGGTCCCACCTTAAAGCCCGGATACACATGCTTGGCAAAGTCTAATATATGGCCTCTGGCACCATACAGGGATGCCCGACGCTCACGCTCATCTAGCATATCCATCAACTCGATCTTCTCCTGCACCGACATCTTGGGCAAGGCTAGTTGAAGCGCTTTGGCTTCAGACTGCGTCAGGTTTAGGCTGCTGAAGTTCATCTTCTGTGCTTATGTCGGTTTTGTCGGGTGCGATTTCGGTTACGTCTTCAACGTCCACAACCCCCATAAACTTGTTTAGCTTTTCTTTAATCTTCTTGTCGATGTCTGAGTCCGACATGTCGGCCTTCTTGATCTCCACCCGTTCGGTGAACAAGGCAACTTCCGTGATCCGTCCCAGCATGTCTAGTGCTTTGAGCCGTACTCTGGCGTCTGGATGATTTGTCTCCTCCAGAATTTTTGCTACCGCCATACCGCGCAAGTGCTTGGCTTGTTCTACAAACTCCCAGTCGTATGCCGCCAGCATGGCAACCAGATGGCGTACTGCCTCTGGGGTCTTTATCTGGGTGAGTTGGTGTTTCGTTTCCGCAACAGGGGTGTTGGTGGAGAGCGCAGTAAATACTTTTTGCGCTGCCTTGGCGTTGGCTTCCTTGAGCGCTTTGTCATCGTCATCGACTCCCAGCTTCTCTAGCCACGCGGTTGTGTTGACTTGGGCATTCAGTATTTCTTGTGGCGACGATTTCTCCAAAGGCGGGGATGCCCTTGGCTTGTGCTCCATAACTGGAGGTTCGAAATCTACTAAGTGTTCGAGCATTTATCCCTAAAGGTTTGCGGGTTGCGTTCCCGATGGGTGTGAGTGTATACTAACTTCTGGTAAGTGTGCAAGCAGTTGTCAAGTCTTCGTGCACATTTGCTTCTCCTGATGGGATAACCATCCTTAGCCCCCTGTGGAAACACCGGGGGCTTTTTTTATGCTGTGTTGTCTAGAGTTAGACAAAGGATGGTTGGATTTTTTATAAAATTTGTGGGGGTAGTGATTAAGTATTACAGAAAATGAGATTGTGGTTACGAAACACTGTTCATAGGACGACGCAGTTCAGCCACTGTATAGGGTTGATGGGGGTAGGGTGGGTTCGACCAAAACGGACTTTCCCAAATTTATTTTCCCCTACCAATGTCAAACTGAAGGTGTTGGCTCAGAGAGGAGTCAGCAACTTCCGCCACACATCGTGGTTAACAACGGGGACAGATGTCCCCATTCTCTAGGAGATAGTTATGTCAGTTCAAAAGAATGTCAACGACATCAAAGCAGGTTCAGCATTAGTCGAACGCGGTTATGCGGGCATCAAGCAACACATTGGTCGCCGTCGTAATCGTGACGCGATTCGTGTTGAGTTACTGCCCTTCTTTGGTAAGTCGTATGGTGTTGCAATGGTTGCGGGCGAGGGCAAAGCCGAGGGCACTAAGGTGCTCGATAGCAGTGCTCCCGCATACGAAGCCTGTCGCAAGGCATTGTCACGCACGCTCGACGCTGTGCTTGGTGGTGTCCGCACAACAGCATCAGCCAAGCCAGAGTTCACACGCAAGCAACTCACAGAAGCCAAACGCTTCTTATCTTTATTCAAGAGTCTTGCTCTCGCCAAGCAAGCCTTAGAGCAACTCTAAGATTAATCACAACGGGGACAGATGTCCCTGTTCTTCCAAGCGGTGCAGGCGCGAGCCTTCGCCGCTGTTCTTTTCTTTGTCTACTCAGGAGATTCATCATGCTATATCACTACATTCGTCTCGTCACACTTCAAGACTATTGCTTCCGCACTAAGAAGCGCAAGTGGGCTAAAGCCCTCGGCATAGAACTCAAAGCCTTCCTCGCTGACAACCCAGACTTCAAGCGTTACTAAGCAGTCAACTCTGCAAGCCTAGCGTGCTAGGTTTGCGGGGCGATATTGCCCGTTAATCAGGAGTCATCATGACAATCATTCGCATAGGTCATGGCGCATACAACGGCACTAATGCCTTGCGCTACTGTTTCAGTAAAGCCCAAGCAGTCAGGGTTTTGTGCAATCGTGGACTGCCACGCGATAAGGCACGCTTAGCAATTAAAACCCTTAAAACCCACGCTTGCTTAGACATCAACTACGCAATCTGTGAACTTGCAGATATGACCGACATACTAAGCAACCCCGCCCTTAGAAAGCAATACGGCTACTACATGACGCCCCAAGAACTCAAGACATCTTGGAAGAACGCATCGGAATAAGCAAGCAACTCTCCAAGCCCATGCTCGTGGGCTTTGGGGGCAATCCTGCCCAACAGACTGCGACAGCAGGCTGTCATTACATCGGGGACAACTGTCCCCATTACTAGGAGAAGCATCATGTTCAAACTCGGACAACGCCTCAATCCCAACCTCGTGTTGGCATTGAACTACAACCTTAAGACCTTGCGTCTTACGCCCGCCGAACCCAAGACAGGCACAGCCTACGCTATGCCCCAAGACTGGAAGGCAATCAAGTCACAAACCCAACCACTAACCAAGTAAGGATTCCATATGTTTACTGCAAAAGAAGTTCTATTCATCGTCTTGATGTCGATGTTCTCCTTCTACGGAGCAATCGTCGCCACGCGTGGGCTCGATACCTTTGGCACGGGCTGGCTCTGGCTCATCATGCTGTGGGCATCAGGCGCAATCGTCGGTCTACTCATAGGCTACATCATCAACAACTGGGGTGATGACCATGCGTAACAACATCCTCTGGGCTATAGGCTCAGTCGCTTTCCAACTGGTAGTCATCTACCTTCTCTCAACCTTAACTAACTAGGAATCATCATGCGTAAATATCAACAACTCAAGACAGTAGCCAACATCCCTACACCCAAGGGCATACTCGTAGTCCAAGACTACTACCCAAGCAAGCCACACGACAAGAAGTGGCGTGAGTATGTTCTCCACTGTGCGGGCTTCATAGGTAGCAACGGTTTAGTATTCACAAGCGAAGACGCACGCAACAAATGGGTAGCCCAACAAGGCGTAAGCATGGTTCAACAACCGCTAGCATGGTGATTAATCTGGACAACTGTCCCCATTCATACTAAAGTTCCTACTATCCAGCACTATCCGTTATTTATCCGACTGGCTTCCAACTCAGACACTCCCTAACCCGCATAAACATTGGCATCCGCCAAAAAGTGTCCGTTATATATATCTATTTAATTTATTTATATATATATGGATGGGTATTTATATATGTGTATTTATTTTCTTTCATGTAAAGACTTACCTTTTAAGGCTTTGGTTTGTGCATTGGGAAAAACAGATATACACCACGGACACTTTACCCTCTAAGCGTGTGTTCATGCGGGCTACAGCGTGTCCAAGTTGGTAGCCATCGTGATAAATCGTGGATAGTTCAGGTTATAATTGTCTGACCTTGACTTTGAAAGAGATTAATCATGCGTTTACGCTACAGACATTACATGAAATTAACCGAAAACGAACTGCTAAACAAATTGCAGAAGAGAACCATGCATGATTCAGCGCGAGCAGAAATCATGCGTATCGTTGCCGAACAAAAACACACACAGCGTGTTGAGAGGGGGATTAATCACCAACACACACGAATGTGGGAAGAACTGATGAGCCCCTTGAAGTATGAACGCAAGATGATTGCGTCACTGCTGAAGTATCAGGGTGGGGTTGAGCGTGACCTTGCGTTGCGTGCTTATTTAAATCTCATCGACACGACGATAGGCAAGATGACATTGGCACAGCGTGCCCGTGAATACACGCCTTATCAGATAGCCCAAGCAGCAAACCGCCCTAACAAGGGCGTGCATTGGACTGACTGGGTTACCCCGACTAAGAAACTAGCAATCACTGCGCTCTTTGATGCCATACCGCACAAGGCTAAGGCTAAGAAGAAACTT
>Ga0114964_10002678_pt1 | contig 12349 bp, 10 predicted proteins | sample C_131016_MF_Meta_FD_92638 | JGI IMG/M metagenome (GOLD analysis project Ga0114964, IMG submission 92638) | Freshwater microbial communities from Lake Croche, Canada to study carbon cycling - C_131016_MF_MetaG | ecosystem: Environmental > Aquatic > Freshwater > Lake | place: Lake Croche, Canada... | reverse complement strand
GCTTTCGACTGGAGTGGAATTCTTCTCAAAGATCATATGGGTATCGGAAAAGGTCTCACTGCCGCAGCAGCGACAACATTTTCTATTGCAATGATTGTTAGCCGACTTATTGGCGATAAATTCTTTGAGATGTGGGGCCATGTGAAGACTGTCAGACGTGGCGGAATTTTCGGTGGGACTTTGTGGGGCTTGGGACTTCTCATTGGAATTCCCTTATCCCATTCGCATCAATTGCTAGGTTTAATTATTGTTTGTCTTGGTTTCGCAGCTGCTGGCTTTGGAATTGGACCATTCTTTCCAGCCTTTTATCTTGCCGCCGCATCCGTTCCGGGAATTGCGCCTTCAGTTGGTTTAGCACGTGTTGGAATCATTGCCTTCGGTGCTTATTTTGCTGGGCCAACGCTGATGGGTGGCATCGCTTCGGTGGCATCGCTACCAATAGCTTTTATCTTTCCTGTTGCGCTCTTCTTTATTGTGGCAAATCAAGCAAAGTACATCAAGGTGCGCGAGATTAATTAAAGCCAGGTTTGTGCAACAGTAAATGCCGAGATAGCAAAAAGTAAGTAAGCAAATGATGTGCGCAGAATCTTTGGATTGCTTCGATGTGCTTGGGATGATGCAATCTGAGCAACAACTATTGCTGCGGCACCAATAAAGATTGGGATATGCCACTGGACATCACTCCACTGCGAACGATGGCCAATAAATGCAGTCAGAGAGTTGAGGCAGATAATTAAGAGTGAAGTTCCCGCCGCCACTACTTGAGGAGTATTAAAGAAGAGAACCAAAACCGGAATTGCAAGGAAGCCGCCACCGATTCCAAATAAACCCGTGATAGATCCAATCAATAAAGACATCAAAATTAAGACTGATATCGGCATACGTTTATGTTCATCAAGTTTTGGTGGTCTAAGCATTGATGCTCCAGCAAGTATGAGCACCGCAGCAAATCCAGTTGTGATAAATGCATCAGGTAATTTGCCGGCAATTGATGAGAAACCAAGGTTGGTAATCAGGCCAATTCCCCAAATGACAAAAGCATCACGAAAGAGAATTTGGTTTTTGCGCGCTTTAGGAATTACTCCAGAAGCTGCTGCGAGAAAAACAACAGCTAGGGCTGCAGTGGTTGCTTGCTTCGGTTCAAATCCAAAGCCGTAGATAAGAATCGGTACCGAGAGCATGGCTCCACCGGCGCCCACAAAACCTAGAACTGCTCCAATAAAAGAGCCGGCAATCAGGGCTCCAAAGATTTCCATGGATTTATCATCTCAGGAAAAGCAGAACGCCCCCCGATTAATCGAGAGGCGTTCTGAGTGAACTTTTGATTACTTGTTGAAGAAAGAGATATTTCCTACGTGTGGACCGAAGTCTGTGACGTGTCCGCTTGCAATAAGTGCAAAGAGGATGAGTGCTGCTCCCGCAAGTGCAAGATCCTTATTGAAAGCGATCATTTCATTCTGCTTTGCTGTTGCATCTGTCTCTTTCCAGTAGTTATGGAAGATGACTGCTGCAAGTACAAGTGTGATTGCGAGCAAGAGAGCGCCTAGGTCAACCCAGATGCCGGCAACGATGTAGAGGCCGCCTAGAAGGAAGAAGAGACCTGATGCAAGAACGCCAAGCTTTGCAGCTGGAAGCTTCTTGTACTTTGCATAACCTGTCATCGCTTCAAGCTTTGCGAAGTGAGCGATACCTGATGTTACGAAGATGAAGGCGAAGAGGATTCGGCCGATAACGAGAATTGCGTTCAATTATTTCTCCTAAGAGTGAGGGGTATGTACTTCACTAATAGTAGTTGAAATTTCAACTATCTCTAGCCACGCCACGCCTAGGCTGGGATCCATTTGAGCGTGGCTCTATGTGCCATTTGCCCTTGTCAGACCTCTCGACTATTTTTCGAACATCTGTTCGAATATCCACAGGTACCAGGGGAAGTAGCAAAAAATGGCAGCAGAAGTAGTAAGGCCTCACGAGGTCGTATCCGATGGCGGTCTGACACCTATCGAATTCACCTTTAAGGGGCGACGTTTTCGTATTCATGCAGTCTTGTCACGATGGTGCGAGGCCGGCGGATGGTGGAATCGCATTAGCGATGGAAAGTTTCGTCCCGATGATCAAGCACGCGCACTCTGGACTGTAGAGGCAGCACCTATTGGCGCATTAACAACATTTGAACTCGAACGCGATGAGACAACCGGTCAATGGATTATCAGGTCTCTCTAAGTGAGTTTTATCCATCTACGTACAGCAAGTGCGTACTCACTTAAATACGGAACAACGCAGCCACGCGATTTAGTGGCACGCGCATCCGAATTTGAGATGCCTGCACTAGCGCTTACAGATCGCGATGGGTTAGCTGGCGCAATTCGTTTTACCAAAGCATGTGTATCTCACGGCATTGCACCGATTATCGGAATCAACCTTCCTATTTATATCGGCGATACATCGGGTGTATTACCGCGCATCACACTCTTGGCACATGGCGATGGGGGATGGTCCAGCTTGGTGCGTTTAATGACAGGTATACATATGAATACCGACAATCGAAAGCCGGTACTGACCCGCGAACTTCTGGAAAAATTTAGCCAGTACACATCGAATCTGCATGTACTGCATGGCCCTGAATCACCAGTATCGCAAGCAATTGCTACACATCGCTTTGATGCAGCCCTAGATATCTTTAATCAGACTCGCGATCTCTTCGCAGATCACGCCATCGAATGCGTATCTCATTTAGTAGCCGGCAATGGCCCGCGCTCTACAGCCCATGCTGCCCGCAGCCTTATCTTTGCTCGTGATAACGATATTGATGCAGTAATTACCAATGCTGTTCGCATGCGCGATCGATCTGATGGTCCAGTTGCCGATATCTTAGATTGCGCTCGCCAGTTGGTTCCTCTACATCCACGCAACGTCGAACGTCGCAACGCTGAAGGCTATTTAAAGAGCAGTGATGAAATGGCTTCTTTGGCTTCTGAAATTGCACAAGCAGCGGGCGAACGCACACCACGTTTACTTTTAAAGACAACTCGTCAATGGGCTGAACGCGCAGTCTTATCACCACATCGCGATATCGGGTTAGGTGCAATCCATCTTCCTGAAGCCCACGTTGTTGGTGCTGATTCACCGGCTGCAATGCGCACCTTACTGCGCACTCGTTCTGAAGCCGGAATCAACTGGCGCTATAACGATGGTGCAACAATTGCAAAGGCACGTGCACGTCTTGATGACGAACTCGCAACAGTTGCAACGCTGGGATACGAGTCATACTTTCTTACCGTTGCAGATATCACCGATATGGCGCGTGCTGCCGATATCCGTGTTGCAGCTCGTGGCAGCGGCGCAGGTTCATTAATCTGTCACTTACTCGGAATTTCTGGCGTTGATCCGATGCAACATGGATTACTCATGGAGCGCTTCTGCTCGCCTCTTCGCCGCGCACTTCCTGATATCGATATCGATGTTGAATCTGCAAGACGGCTTGAAATCTATGAGATGGTCTTTAAACGTTATGGGGCGCAAGATTGGAGTAAACCCGGTGCGCTATCGCGATGTGCAACTGTTGCAATGGTCGACACATATCGGGCACGTAATGCAATCCGCGATGCAGGCGCCGCACTTGGCATGCCTGCAATGGAGATTGATTTACTGGCAAAATCAATGCCCCATATCCGCGCCGGAAATATTGAAGCAGCCCTTGCCTCTTTGCCAGAGCTAAAGAATATGAATACATCAGCGCCGCTAACTCGCGCAACGATTGCGCTAGCTGCCCGCCTTGATGGCCTGCCTCGACATCTTGCAATGCATCCATGTGCGATGGTCCTATCGGATGCAGCTTTTCTTGACCGTGCACCTGTGCAATTAAATGCTGGCGGTTTTCCTATGGTCGAATTTGATAAAGATGATGTTGAAGATATCGGTTTACTTAAACTCGATATCTTGGGCGTGCGAATGCAATCCACTATTGCACATGCGATACATGAAATTAAACGTATTGATAAGACAGAGATTGATATTGATGCAGTACCACTTGATGATGGCGATACCTATAACCTCATTCAGTCAACGCGCACATTAGGTATCTTTCAAGTAGAAAGCCCGGGACAACGCGAACTCGTGGGCAAACTTGAACCGCGAACATTTAGCGATTTAATTATCGATATCTCACTCTTTCGGCCAGGGCCTGTGAAGAGCGACATGATTCGCCCATTTCTTGATGCAAGACATGGGTGGACACCGGCGCAGATCATCCATCCTGATTTACTGCCGATTTTGTCTGAAACCGAAGGTGTTGTTGTCTTTCATGAGCAAGTTATCTCAATCATTTCGGTGATGACTGGAATCTCACTTGCTGCAGCTGATGAAAAACGTAGAGCGCTGGGGGATCGGGCTGGCCAACAAGAAGTCTGCGATTGGTTCTTTCCTGCTGCAACTGAACGTGGCTACGAATTAAAAGTGATTACTGAAATTTGGGATGTGCTGCGCGCATTTGCTTCTTTTGGTTTCTGTAAAGCCCATGCTGCAGCTTTTGCACTGCCTACTTATCAATCTGCATGGCTCAAGACACATCACCCTGCCGCATTTATGGCTGGTGTATTAACGCATGACCCTGGCATGTATCCCAAGCGATTAATGCTCGATGAAGCGCGCCAGATGGGAGTAGGTATTGCTTCCCTCGATATCAATAAGTCATCTGCCGATTATCACGTTGAACGAACACTCGATGGCGATGCAATTCGTATCGCCTTCTCTACAGTTGCTGGAATTTCTGAGAAAGAGATTGCATCCATTATTACCGGTCAGCCTTATATCGATCTCGCCGATTTTTATCGCAGATCTGGCGCATCAACACCGGTGATTGAAAATCTTATTCTGACCGGTGCATTTGATTCGATCCATACCAACCAACGCGACCTCCTGATGCACTTTACTGATTTGCAGAAATCACCAGTAGCTCACTTACCTGGTTCGCAACTCACCTTTGGCTTTCCTGCACCAGAGCTTGAAAGCAGTGGCCTTAAGCCAATGAACTCTGCAGAAAAAGTACGCAGTGAAGTTGAGAAGTTAGGAATGGATGTCACCGAACATATGCTCAGTTTCTATGCACCATTTCTTAATGCAATCGGGGCAGTGAAGTCATCTGATCTACTTGATCTGCGTTCACAATCATCAGTACTTGTAGCAGGAGTCAAAGTCGCTCTACAAACGCCACCTGTACGTTCGGGTCGTCGCGTCATCTTTTTAACACTCGATGATGGATATGGATGTAGCGATTCAACTTTCTTTCCTGATGCACAAGTTGATCATGCATCTACCTTGTATTCCACATCGCTGCTCTTGGTACGCGGACAGACCCGTCGCACAGGTGCGCGCGGAATATCAATACGGGCTACTGCTGTCTGGGACCTGCGCCTTGCTTATGAAAGATGGCGCAGACAACAAGATAGTGTGGCGATATGAGCGAAGAGCTGCAGCAAGCAACAATCTTGCATGTAGATATGGATGCCTTCTATGCATCTGTCGCCGAGCTTGATAATCCGCAATATAAAGGTAAAGCACTTGTTGTAGGAGCCGGAGTACGCGGCGTTGTTCTGTCAGCAAATTACGAAGCTCGCAAATTCGGTATCCGTGCTGCAATGCCAGTAGGGCGAGCCAAACGAATGGCACCACATGCAATCTTTATTGCTCCCGAGCACCACCGCTATGCAGAAATCTCAGAGCGAATCATGCAGATATTTCATTCCTACACCCCTTTGGTCGAACCGATTTCGTTAGATGAAGCATTTCTTGATGTCACAGGTTCTAAAAAACTATTTGGAGATGGTCGTCAAATTGCGACAAAGATTCGAGCAGAAGTCGAGAAGGCAGAGGGCATCACGTGCTCTGTCGGTATTGCGCAATCAAAGTTCATCGCAAAGCTTGCATCACAACATTGCAAACCAAATGGAATGCTTGAAATCAAATCAGATCGTATTCTCGAATTTCTTCACCCGCTGCCAGTTCGTGCAATTTGGGGAGTGGGACCGAAGACTGCTGAATCACTTGATCGCCTTGGACTCCACACCGTTGCAGATATCGCCAATACTCCGCGAGCCACACTGATTCGCGCATTGGGCGATGCAACAGGTGAATCACTCTATGAACTTGCATGGGGTCGCGATTACCGCGATGTTGTGCCGGATGAACCTGAAAAAAGTATCGGCAATGAAGAAACTTTTGCTCGCGATATCGATAGCCCCGAAGAAATCCTGGCTGAATTTCTGCGCATGACCGAGAAAGCAACGGAGCGACTTAGAATGCGAAATCTTTTTGCAAAGACAATTAGCATCAAGATTAAGTTTGCAGATTTCTCATCTATTACTCGCTCAAAGACTGTGCCACTTGGTATCGATGGCACACATGAAACCTATGAAATCGTGAAGAATTTATATCTTGCCTTGCGCAATGACGGTGCTCGCATTCGATTGGTCGGGGTATCCCTCAGCAACCTCGGGGAAGATTCACCGGTTCAACTTGAACTGGGTGCTCGCGAGCGCGGATGGCGAGATGCCGATACCGCTATAGATAAGGCGAAGGCTAGATTTGGGCGGGCGAGCGTGCGCCCCGGGCGGCTTATCAAGGACGATGACGCCGAGTAGCGTAAGAAAAAGAAGTGTTCTACAGTGTCTTTATGTCACTCTCTGACCGCGAACGCCGCCTCTTAGCTGAGATGGAAGAGGCGCTTGCAACTGATGACCCACGTTTGCAATCTGCGCTAGCGGGCTCGACCATGACTCCGACCAAGCCACGGTTACTCCTTGGCGCCGGCCTGATCTTCCTTGGAATCGTCGTTATCTTCGCTGGTCTTATCGCTAAGCAGACACCCATCGGGGTAGTCGGATTTCTCTTCGCGCTAGTGGGCTTACTTATGCTTATCCGCTCCGTTAGCGCTCCCGCTGCAATGGGCGCTACCCGCAGTAAGGGCGCTCGCAAGTCACTTTCAGCACGGTTAGAAGAGCGTTGGGATCGCCGTAACTTCTCCTAAAAAGCTCCGCCTCATATAAGCCCTGGCCACTGGTCGGGGCTTTTTTCTTCTCCAAAAGCGCCTGACTTGAGGCCTAACAAGGGTGGGGAGCGGTGGGGCGATGAAGGGAAAAGAATGGCAGAAAGTGGTGTAAAAAGGGGGAAAGTGGTGTAAAGTGGGGAATTGAGCGGGATTTCACGCTCAGATCGCTCCTTGGGGAAGGTGGTGAAGTAGATGTTTCTCGGCACTCACGAACCACGCCTTGATGAAAAAGGACGTCTGATTCTTCCCGCCAAATTCCGTGAAGAACTTTCCACCGGATTAGTTATTACAAAAGGACAAGAGCGATGCCTCTATGTCTTTCCAGCTTCTGAATTTGCAACGATTACTGAAACGTTGCGACAAGCACCTGTTACAGCAAAGAGCGCTCGCGATTACCAGCGCGTGATGTTTGCAGGTGCGCACGATGAAATTCCTGATCGCCAAGGTCGCGTGACTATTCCACAAGGACTTCGCACATATGCGGGCCTCGAAAAAGAGTGCGTCGTTATTGGTGCAAATACTCGCGTTGAAATTTGGGATAGCGCTGCATGGAATGAATACCTCGCTGATCGCGAAAAGAGTTTTGCTGATGTTTCTGAAGAAGTTTTTCCGGGACTTTTTTAAAACATCAGCAAAAAATATTTAACACGGCACGTACAACTGAATAGGTACAAGTTAATAGCAAGAGAAAAACTACATAGAGCGCTCATTTGTGGCCACCGCCGACCTCTCCTTACCAGTTGGGCCGGCAGCGACGTCCCTTCCCCGGCGTCGCTATCGCAATAGATCCGTCGGCCGGCGGTGACCAGAGATGAGCACTCAAGACACATCACACGTTAAGAACGGGGGAGTAGATGCAACATATATCTGTAATGCGCGATCGCTGCGTTGAACTACTTGCACCCGCAATTCTTGCAACTGAAAATCCTGTTGTAGTCGATGGAACACTTGGTCTCGGAGGACATACAGAAGCTCTTCTTCAGCGTTTTGAAAATCTTACAGTTATTGGAATTGACCGCGATGAGATTGCGTTAGAACGGGCAAGTAAGAGATTGGCCCCATTTGGTAATCGTGTAAAGACTGCTCATTGTGTCTTTGATGAAATTTCAAGCGTTGTTGAAAGTTTTGGATTTACACATATTAATGGCGCTCTCTTCGATCTTGGAGTATCTTCGATTCAACTTGATGAGTCAGGGCGAGGATTTTCTTACTCACAGGATGCACCACTTGATATGCGTATGGATCGCAGTAAAGGCATCACAGCATCAGAGATTCTCAATACCTACGAGCCTGGAAAATTGGTTCATATCTTGCGCGCGTATGGTGAGGAAAAGTTTGCAACTCGCATCGTTGAAAATATCGTCAAGGCGCGTGCAAAGGCTCCTCTGAATTCAACAACTGAACTTGCGACGCTGGTCAAAGAGAGCATCCCTGCTGCGACTCGTCGTACGGGCGGAAATCCAGCGAAGAGAACTTTCCAGGCACTTCGCATTGAGGCCAATGATGAATTAGGGGCAATTACTCGCGCACTACCTGATGCACTTGAGCTGTTAATGGTCGGCGGACGTCTTGTTGTGATGTCCTTTCAGTCACTTGAAGATCGCATAGTAAAAGAAATCTTTGCGCACGCTTCAACTTCAAAGAGTCCACGTAATCTGCCAGTTGAGCTACCTGAATATGCAGCAAAGTTTTCACTGGTCTTTCGCTCAAGTGAAACTCCAACTGCCCAAGAACTTGAAAGTAATCCTCGTTCTGCATCTGTTCGCCTTCGTGCAATCGAGAGGGTGGCTGCCTAATGTCGTTAGCAACTGCGCGCGCTTTACTGCCAGCACTTAATCCCGCAAAGAAAGGGAAGCCGGTTGGAGAGCGCACAGCTGAAATTATTCTTGGCCTCTTTCCTGATATGACAAGTGGTGCAAGAGCCACTCATAAGTATTTTGCAAAATTCTTGACAATTGTCAGCCTTCTTGGATTTTTAGCACTTCTTGGAATTAATACACTTCTTGCTCAAGATGCATTCACGCTCTCTAATTTAAAGCTTGAAGCAAAGACAGTTGCAGATCAGAGAGATGCGATTAATCGCTCAATTGATTCACATGCTGCTCCTGAAAAGTTAGCAGCTGCCGCAATTGCATTGGGAATGCGTCCATCTGAGACTCCAGTCTTCTTAGATCTCACAACTCCAGCAGATACCGGAGTCACGCATGGGTAACCTTCTCCTTGCAAAATCTCGAATTGGAATTGTTGTTACAGTAATTTTTGGAATCTTCCTCATCTTTGCATGTCAATTGATTCGCGTTCAAGTTATTCAAGCTAGTTCATACCAAGCAAAAGCTGCTAATGAAATGCAATCAACTCGCGTTATTCCAGCACCTCGCGGTGAAATTACCGATGTTAATGGAATCTCATTTGCACGTAGCGTTTCAGCAATCAACATTGTTGTTGATCAAACTCAGATAACAGATCCTGCACGTGTTGCAGCCTTCGTATCGCCAATTCTTGGACTACCGGCCGCTGATATTCAAAATAGTATTACCGGCACAAAGAAATATTCAATAGTTCTAAAAGATGCCCGTCCTGCTACATGGGAAAAACTTACTCAGGCACTTTATGACTACAACAAAACTCTTTCCATTAAGGATCTAGATAAGCGCATTATCGGCTTCTTCCCAGAACGCGCATTTATTCGCGAATATCCATCTGGTTCTCTAATTTCTTCACTCATCGGATTTGTGCGTCAAGATGGAATTGGTGCCTCCGGACTTGAGTCAGGACTCAATTCAGAGATCACAGGTACAGATGGCCGTTACTCCTATGCGCGTGGATATGGAGCCGAGATTCCTGGGTCGCAGCAAGAGTTGGTTGCTGCCAAAGCTGGTACAAATATTCGACTTACTATTAATCGTGATGTGCAGTGGGTTGCAGCAGAGGCGATCGCGAAAGCGGTGAAGGATTCAGGCGCCTCTAGCGGAACAGTAATTGTGATGGATCCAAAGACAGGGCAGATAGTTGCACATGCAACTGCTCCAACATTTGATCCTAATGATACGAAGAACGTCGCACTATCTTTGATGCGAAACCCTTCTGTGCAAGATGTCTACGAGCCAGGGTCTACAGGCAAAGTAATGACTATGGCCGCAGCCATTGAAGAAAAAACTATTACACCTGAAACAGTTTTCACCGTCCCATACATGATTAAGCGCGCGGGTTCGACATTTCATGATCACGAACATCATGCAACTCAACATCTCACAACATCAGGAATTCTTGCAGTCTCAAGTAACACCGGAACTATTCAAGTCGGCGAAACGCTCAGTCATGACACTCTATATAAATATCTGACTCTCTTTGGAATTGGCTCAAAGACAGGATCTGGCCTACCGGGTGAATCAGCAGGTCTATTGCGGCCAGTATCTGACTGGTCTGGCACAACTGCGCCAACAGTTGCATTTGGTCAGGGATATTCGGTAACTGCAATGCAAGCAACAAGTGTCTTTGCAACGATTGCAAATAACGGGATTCGAGTTTCTCCCACTGTAATTTCAGGCACAAGTGATGCGTCAGGACATTTCACTCCTGCAGCTAATCGCACGACAACACGAGTTATTAGTGAAGATACTGCTACAAAACTTAGAATCATGATGGAGAGCGTGGTCTCTGCTCAAGGCACAGCGCCAAGTGCTGCGATTCCTGGATATCGAGTTGCTGGTAAAACTGGTACTGCGATGCGCTATGACCAGAACACCGGACGTTATAGCGGCTACACAGCATCCTTTATCGGCTTTGCTCCGGCAGATGCACCACGTTATGTCATTAGCGTAACTTTGCAGGATCCAAAGAATGGACATTATGGTGGAGCTCTCGGCGGCCCAGTATTTAAAAAGGTAATGACCTTTGTTCTTCAATCAGAGCATGTTGCGCCAACTGGCACACAAGTTCTGCCTGTTGCACTGACACAATCTGAACTCACACATGCGCGTACAACGCAGGTAAGCGTGTCAAAGCAATGATTCGCCCCGTCGCAGATTTCTCAATTGCACTCAAGGAAGTCGCACAACTCATCGGCGCAGAGCTAAAAAATGAATCAAATGTAATCATCACGGGTATCACTCAGAGCGATGCAGAAGTTGAACCTGGCGATATCTTTCTTGCAATTCCTGGAAGCAAAGTCCACGGTGCAAATTTTATTCACTCTGCAAATGAACGCGGCGCAGTTGCTATCGTTACTGATCTAGAAGGTTCGAAGAAGTCTCATGACCTCCCCACATTAGTCGTTGCAGATGTCCGCAGAGCAGGTGCGTTGATAGCTTCATCACTCTATGCATCACCGACTCGTGATTTGGCATCAATTGCAATCACCGGAACGAATGGCAAAACAACTGTCACAACGTTGCTCTACCAAATATTTGAAAGTGCAGGCCGGGATACAGGTTTGATTGGAACTGTCGAAACTCGTATTGGCGCCGAAGTTCTGAAGAGTTCGCGCACAACACCAGAAGCAGCGGATTTACAAGCTTTGGTAGCGGTCATGCGTGAGCGCCACATGAGACATCTAGTCATGGAAGTTTCAAGTCATGCAATCGCACTCAAGCGTGTTCAAGGTTCACACTTTGCAATGGCCGGCTTCACTAACCTCTCGCAAGATCACTTAGATTTCCACGGTGATATGGAGAGTTACTACGCAACCAAGTCTCAACTCTTTACACATGAATACGCAGATTGCGCAGTCATCAATATCGATAATAGTTATGGTTCTCGACTTGCTGGCGAATGCCAGATCCCAGTTATTTCACTTTCCAGGTCATCGACTGCCGCACAATGGCATTTCACTCAGATTCACCATGGTGCATCAGGTTCTGAAATCAGCATTCGTGGCGCCGGTGGAATTTTGATTGAAAGTAAAACTCAGCTCATCGGCGGATATAACTTAGATAATCTTCTGATGGCAGTTGCAATCGCTCACGAAAGTGGCATCGATTCAACGGAACTAGCAACTATCATCCCAACGCTTTCTGGCGCACCAGGAAGGCTAGATCCAGTACATATTGGTCAGAGTTTCAAGGCGCTGGTTGATTATGCGCACTCACCTGACGCTGTTGAAAATGTTCTGAGAGCTGCGCGGGAATTTACCGATGGCAAAATTATCGCTGTGCTTGGGTGTGGTGGGGACCGAGATTCTTCAAAGCGGAGCTTGATGGGCGCTGCACTTGCACAAGGCTGCGATATCGCAGTATTTACAAGTGATAATCCACGTAGCGAGAATCCACAAACAATTTTGAAAGAGATGATTCACGGAATTTCAGTGAG
>Ga0114964_10002677_pt1 | contig 12351 bp, 14 predicted proteins | sample C_131016_MF_Meta_FD_92638 | JGI IMG/M metagenome (GOLD analysis project Ga0114964, IMG submission 92638) | Freshwater microbial communities from Lake Croche, Canada to study carbon cycling - C_131016_MF_MetaG | ecosystem: Environmental > Aquatic > Freshwater > Lake | place: Lake Croche, Canada... | reverse complement strand
GGCGACCAGGTGGGCGAGTCCCGGGTGACAACACGCTCGATCGTGTCACCGGCATTCAACGACCATTCGAAGGCACGGTCGCACAGCAGCTGGATGAGCGCTTCCTGGCGGTTCTCGGCCAGCAGCTGTCCCAGGACCCGGCCCACCGGCGGACCCCACTGCGGCTCAGCGAGCCGTTTGACGATGGTCCGGTCGATAACCTGCTGGATGTCCTCGTCGTTGAGCAACTCCACCCCGACCCGCAGCACCGTGGACGCCTCGCTCGCGACCCGGGCGGCGTGCTCGGGCTCGGAGAGCCACTTGCCCAGCCGGCTGGCCACCTCGACGTCGCGCAGCTTGGTCTCGATCACATCCGGCGACAGGAAGTTTTCCCGCACGAAGGAACCCAGCCCCTCGCCAAGCTGGTCTTTCTTGCGCTTGATGATGGCCGTGTGCGGGATCTTCAGACCCAGCGGATGCCGGAAGAGTGCGGTGACGGCAAACCAGTCGGCCAGCGCGCCGACCATGCCGGCCTCGGCCGCGGCACCCACGTAGCCGAGCCAGTCCGGGCCGCCCCGGGCTGTGCCCCAACGGCAGGCCAGGAAGATCACCGTGGCTCCGAGCAGGAAGCCCAGCGCCACCGCCTTCATCTGACGCAGGCTGCGCAGCCGTTCGGCGTCGGCCTCGGGATCCGCCCCGGCGAAGGATTCAGCAAAAGAGGTACCGGTCTGCGCCGGAACGTCCGGAAGGCGATGATTGACGGCCACGACACCATCATCCACGGCCGACGGTCGTGCGTCAGGCGACCCTGGACCGTGTGCCCGTAGACTCCCGGTTGGAGATGGTATGGACCCGACGATCGTGATTCAGAACACCGGCCCCCGAGTGGTCAAGACAGACGGGCGCAAGCGCCGCTGGCACCAGCACAAGGTGGAGCGGCGCACCGAACTTGTCGATGGTGCTCTAGATGCCATTCGCCGTCATGGCCGCGATATCAGCATGGACGAGGTGGCCGCCGATATCGGTGTGTCCAAGACTGTCCTCTACCGGTACTTCGTCGACAAGAACGACCTGACCACAGCCGTCATGATGCGGTTCGCACAGACCACGCTGATCCCCAACCTGGCCGCCGCGCTGTCCACCGACCTCGACGGTTACGACCTGACCCACGAAATCATCCGGGTCTACGTCGAGACCGTCGCGGCCGAGCCCGAACCCTACCGATTCGTGATGGCGAACGGCTCAGCAAGCAAGAACAAGGTCATCGCTGATTCCGAGCAGATCATTGCCCGGATGCTGGCCCTGGTATTGCGTCAACGGATGCAGATGGTCGGCATGGACACCCACGGGGTGGAGCCCTGGGCGTTCATGATCGTCGGCGGCGTGCAGTTGGCCACGCACTCCTGGATGTCGCACCCACGGATCAGTACCGAGGAGCTCATCGGCTATCTGACGATGATGTGCTGGAGTTCGCTGTGCGGCATCGTCGAAGCGGGCGGATCGCTGGCGAAGTTCACGTCCGACCCACACCCATCCCCGATCGTGCCGTCGGTATTGCCGCCCACCCCCGGGGGGTAATCCCCTAGTCTTCGGCTATGCCTGATCAGACGTCGACCGACCTTCCTTCGCAGTGGACTCACGAGCCCCACAAGATTCTGCGCTTCCGAAACGGCGACAAGATCGCCGATATCGACACCGACGCCAGCCCCGGTTTCACCGGTAACCGCGCCGCCGCGTCCGAGATACAGGCCGAACGCAACGAGCACCTGGCCGGACTGCAGGAGCTGCTTTATGCCGACGGCAAGGGTGGCAACAACCGATCGCTGCTCCTGGTCCTGCAGGGGATGGACACCGCGGGCAAAGGCAGCATCGTGAAGAACGTGTTGAGCGGCACCAACCCGATGGGGATTCGCTACACCGGATTCGGGCCGCCCACCGAGGAAGAACGGGCGCACCACTTCCTGTGGCGGATCAATAACGCGCTGCCGCCGGCCGGCCACATCGGGGTGTTCGACCGCTCGCACTATGAGGACGTGCTCGTCGTGCGGGTTCATGATCTGGTGCCGAGGGACGTTTGGGAAGGCCGCTACGAGGAGATCAACACCTTCGAGAAAGAACTCGTCGAGTCGGGCACCACGGTGATCAAGGTGGCGATGTTCGTCTCGCTCGACGAGCAGAAACGCCGACTGGCCGAGCGGCTCGAACGACCCGACCGGTACTGGAAGTACAACCCGCGCGATCTCGACGAGCGCACGCTATGGCCCGCCTACCAGGAGGCCTATCAGGCGGTGCTGGATCGGACCTCCACGGATATTGCGCCGTGGTACGTGGTGCCGTGCGACAAGAAGTGGTACAGCCAATTGGCCGTCACCGAACTTCTCATCGAGGCGCTCACGGATATGAAGATGACCTGGCCGCCCGCAACCTTCGACGTCGAGGCGGAGAAGAAGAAGCTGGCTGGCGCCTGATCAGCCCTTCACCAGGGTGAACTGGCCGATGTTGGTGATGCCCCGCCGGAAGAAGTCGGCGCACCCGGTGAGGTACTTCATATAACGGTCGTAGATCTCCGGTGAGGTGATCGCGATCGCCTCCTCACGAGTGGCGGCTAGGTTCTCCGCCCACATATCGAGGGTGCGCGCATAGTGCTGCTGCAGTAGGTGGGTGCGCTCCAGGGTGAAGCCGGACTGCTCGGCCAGCACTTCGATATCCTCCACAGCCGGCAATCGGCCACCCGGGAAGATCTCCTGGCCGATGAAACGCATGAACTTGAGATCACTGATGGTGAGCTTGATTCCGTTGTCGCGGAAGAACTTCTGGGTATGCGCCAGGATGGTGTGCAGCAGCATCCGCCCATCAGCAGGCAGCAGGTCGTAGGCGCGTTGAAAGAACACCGGGTAGCGCTCAACCTTGAACGCCTCGAAGGCGCCGATACTGACGATGCGATCGACGGGCTGGTTGAACTCCTCCCAACCCTGCAAACGCACCTCGATCGATCGGCTGGTGTCCAGCTTGGCAAGACGCTGCCGGGCGAACTCCGACTGCTCCTTGCTCAGCGTGATGCCAATAACGTTCACGTCGAATTTCTGCACGGCCCGTTCCATCGCGCCACCCCAGCCACAACCGACGTCGAGCAGGGTCATCCCGGGCTCAAGGTTCAGCTTGCCCAGGGCGAGATCGAACTTGGCGTTCTGGGACTCCTCCAGGGTCATATCGTCGCGCTCGTAGTAGCCGCAGGTGTAACCCATGGTCGGGCCGAGCCACAACGCGAAGAAGTCGTTGGAAATGTCGTAGATCGACTGTGACTCGTCGTAGTAGGGAGTCAAATCCGATTCGACGCCTGACATCAATTACCCTTCACAATCCCGATCCGGCCTGACGATCCCTCAGTCTAGTTCAGTACTCGTAGAATCCCCGACCCGACTTCTTGCCCAGTCGGCCCGCTTCGACCATACGAAGCAGCAGGGGCGGCGGGGCGTACTGCGAATCCTTGAACTCCTCGTACATCTTGTCGGCGATGAGCTTGATGGTGTCCAAGCCGATGAGGTCCGATAACCGCAACGGTCCCATCGGATGGGAAAGGCCCGCTACGACGGCTTTGTCGACGTCGCCCACGGTGGCGAACCCGGCCTCCACCATCCGAATGGCCGCCAGCAGGTAGGGCACCAGCAGGGCGTTGACGACGAAGCCGGAGCGGTCCGAACAACGCACCACCTGCTTACCGAGCACCGACGCGGCGAACTGCTCAGTGCGAGCGGCCGCAGCCTCGTCGGTGACCAGCGTTGTCACCAACTCCACCAGCGGCAGCACCGGCACCGGGTTGAAGAAATGCAGACCCAGCACGCGGCCGGGGTTCTTGGTGGCCGCGCCGAGCTTCATGATCGGGATGCTCGAGGTGTTCGACGCGAGCACCGCGTCGGGGTCGGTGATGATGTCGTCGAGCTGGCTGAAGATTCCGGCTTTGACGTTCTCGTCCTCGACCACCGCCTCGATCACCAGTTGGCGGTCGGCCAAGTCGGCCAGGGAGGTGGTGAACCGCAACTTGTCAGCCGCGCTGTCACGTTCGCGCTCGGTGATCTTTCCGGCGCTGACCCCGCGCTCCAGCGACGTGGAGATGCGATTTCGCCCGGCCGTCACTAGCGCCTCGGTGGTCTCGAAGACGACCACGTCCACGCCGGCCCGGGCACACACCTCGGCGATGCCCCCGCCCATCTGGCCGGCACCGATGACGCCGACGCGTTCGATGGCTGATTCAGTCACTTAATTCACTCCGGTCTGATTGCTGAGACTCTGGTGGAAATGCTCTGGTGGAACTGCTCTGGTGAAGCTCAAATCGGGAAGATCGACGCGACCGCTTTCGTCTCCTCGCCCACCACGTATGTGAGGGTTCTGACGGTGCGGTCGGTCAGTTCGGGTCCGAATTTGTCGGTGGACCCGGGCGGGTAGACGTGCGACAGGATCTCCAACCTATCGCCGTACGCGATGGGAGCGTCGTGCTCGATTGTCACCCGCAGCGGAACGTTGAGCAGTTCAGGATTGGGCTCGAGGAACTCCTCGACGACCTTCCAGTAGACCGAATTGTTGACATGGTCGAACAGGTCGATATCGCTGACCCGGATGGGAAAGTCCCGGATCTCGTCGGCGTCTGCGCGCGACCCAGCCTTGAGGTAGGCCTTCCAGCGCAGTCGGTCGACGTCCGTGGTGCGCAGCAGCGCCTCCATGAAGTCGTCGGCGATGCGGGCCGGACCCTGGGTCTCGCGATTGAAGTTGATCCAGAACCCCTCGGACTCAATCAGTCCACCCCTGCGGCCCTCGATCCGTACGCGCATCTCGCACCACCGGTTGGAGGCACCCGAGCACCACCGGCGCAATCGCAACGTGTCCTTGAACTCGATCGGGCTGATCATGTCCACCATCGTGCGGCGGACGATCCACAGCGGGTGGACGTCGTCGAACCCGCCCTCCCGCAGATGGTCCTGGCCCATGTCCTGGATGAGTCGGACCGCACCGTCGAGACGCAGCCGGCCCAGCCGATCGCTGTCCCCGGCCCGCAGCTGCCACTGCCGTTCGAATACGCCAGGGTGCCGATCGGGTACCGGCATCAACGCCTTGGCAAGACCGGTATCGGCCGTCGAGTAGTTGCCCATTCAGTCGATAGCCATCGAGTCGATAGCCCCAGTGTCGATAGCCGCAGAGTCGGTAGCCATTGGGGCGATCATGCCAAAACGCCTAGTTGATGCCAACAACCGCATCGGTACCCCATCCGGATGGCCAAGGTTTTCGGCGGTTCACCGGCGCGCATCCGTCCCGGCGGACGCCATGAACACTGCTGGCGCGCTCTCGCGGGCTGGATGCCGCCACCCAGGACAGGTCACGCGCTACAGGTAGGTCTCCCCGAGCACGATGACGGTGAAGACCGCTGGCGAGAATGCCAGACCGGCCAGGAATGCCGACCAGGTCAGCTCCCTGCGCTGATATCGCTGCCAGGCCAGGTATGCCATCGCGGCGGCGAAGAGCAGGAACAGTCCGGACACGACGAGCACTGCGGTGCCCCGGGACGCCGACCCCGTCGCCAACGAGATTCCGATCAGCCACAGTGCATGACCCAGCAGGACTCCGCCGATACCGGCGATCAGCGCCGGTCTCACCGGGTCCGCATCAGAAGTTGATCATGTGGCCGGCGAGGCCGTGGAAGCATTCCTGGAGAGCCTCGGACAGCGTCGGGTGGATGTGGACGTTGCGGGCCAGCTCACTGGCCGTCAGATCCCATTTCTGCGCCAGCGTCAGTTCCGGAATCAACTCCGAGACATCCGGTCCGATCAGGTGCGCGCCAAGCAGTTCTCCGTACTTGGCATCGGCGATCACCTTGACGAAGCCGGTCGGGTCGGCCAATCCATGCGCCTTGCCGTTGGCGCTGAACGGGAACTTGGCCACCTTCACGTCGTAGCCCTCGTCGCGCGCCTGCTGTTCGGTCAGCCCGAAGCTGGCGACCTGGGGCTGGCAGAACGTCGCCCTCGGCATCATCCGGTAGTCACCCAGCGTCATGGTCTCCGCGCCACCGATGGTCTCGGCGGCCACCACAGCCATCGCCTCGGCGACGTGGGCAAGCTGAAGCTTGGCGGTGACGTCGCCAATGGCGTAGATGTGCCCCACGTTGGTGCGCATGTAGTCGTCGATGGCGATGGCGCCTCGGTCGGTCAGCGCGACGCCGGCGGTCTCCAGCCCGTAGCCGGAGATGTTGGGTGCGAAGCCGATGGCCTGCATCACCTTGTCGGCCTTGAGTTCTTCGGTCACCCCGTCCTTGCTGACGACGACGGTGACTACGGATCCGTCATCGGTGATCGACTCCACCTTGGTTCCGGTGCGGATCTTCACGCCGAGTTTCTTGTACTGCTTCTCGATCTCCTTGGAGACCTCAATGTCCTCATTGGGCAGTGCGCGCGGCAGGAACTCGACGATGGTGACGTCGACGCCGTAGTTGGTCATCACGTAGGCGAACTCCATGCCGATCGCGCCGGCGCCGGCGATGATGATCGAGCGCGGGAGATCGCGGTCGAGGATCTGCTCCTCGTAGGTGACGACATTGGCCGACAGCGACGTGCCCGGGATGAGCCGGGTGCTGCTGCCGGTGGCGATAATCGCGTTGGCGAAGGTGACGGTCTCGGTACCGCCGTCGTTGAGATCGACGGTGAGGGTGTTGGCATCGGTGAACCGGCCGTAGCCGTTGATCTCGGTGATCTTGTTCTTCTTCATCAGGAAGTGCACGCCGGCCACGCGGCCGTCGGCGACCTTGCGGCTGCGGTCGAAGGCGGCGCCGAAGTCGAAACTCGCCTGCCCGCTGATGCCGAAGGTGGCGGCTTCCCTGGTGAAGATATGGGCCAGCTCGGCGTTGCGCAGCAGCGCTTTGGAGGGGATGCAGCCCACGTTGAGGCAGACTCCGCCCCAGTACTGGGGTTCGACGATGGCGGTGTTCAGGCCGAGTTGCGCGCAGCGGATCGCGGCGACGTATCCGCCGGGTCCGGCGCCGAGGACGACGACGTCATAGTGGGTCACGTCGCTACCCTAGCTAGCCGATCGCGGGGCGGGCGATCCATTCGAAGTAATAGGCGCCGTGGAGTATCGCGGCCGCCGCCGTCGACGCCAACGGTGCCGCCATCAGGACAATGGCCAGGGCCGTCACCCGGGGCCGGTTGGGCACCAGGGAGACCAGCAGGCTGGCCAGCATGCAGGCGACCAGATATCCCAGGATGCCAGCCACCGGCACGGTCTTGTCCAACGCGGAGTACCACCAGTGGTAGAGACCGAGCCCGGCCGCCGCCGACACCACCCACACGCCGATCAGGATCAGTGCGAACCTCCAGCGACTCACGAACTGATATGAACCGGGCACCACAACCGGTTGTGCGGGCACCGAACGCGGCACTACATCGACGGTGTCGACCGGTTCGCCGAACGCGGGTTCCGGTTCGCTGACTTCCTGCGGCGCAGGTTCTTCAGGCGGCAACTGCACAGACCCTTCGGCCCGCAACGGATTCGGATGCGGGCCGGTATCGAAGATCGGCGCCGGGTGCGGCTCGGTGTTGGGTGCCAAGGTGTTGGGTGTCAGGACGTCCTGGGCCCCGGTGGTGAACATCGGCGTCAGTTGGGACCCGGTGACGGGGTCCGCGGTGTCAGTCACCGGAGACCACCTGGATCAGCAACAGCACCGACAGCCAGCCCGGCGCCATCGCGAGCACGAATGCGCCCAGTGTGGTCACCCAACGCCGACCGGAGGACAGCACGAGGGCCAGTCCGATCACGCTCGGCACGCCGACGACCAAGGCCACGACGAGATCGGGGCGCACGGCCGAGTCGACCATCAGCTTGGCCACAACTGCGGCGATCTGACCGGAGACGCAGCCCACGAGTAACGCGCTTGTGAGCAGCCATGCCCGAGGCAGGGGTATCACGATTCCTGACCATACGGGCCGGTGAGCCGTCTACGGCTGAACAGCCTCGGCGTGCCGAGCAGGTATTTGGCAGGCGTCGACGCCGTCGGCCACCACCAGATCTGTCCGGGCCGGGGGCCTGGCACCACGCTCGTAGTCCGCACCGGTCAGCGGCGGGACCCCGGCAAGTGCGGCGAGCTCCGCGGCACTGAACGCGCGCCCGCGACTGAGGAAGCGCAGACCAACGGGTGCCTCAAGACTGAAGCCGCCGCCGCGACCCGGCACCACGTCGATCACCAACTGGGTGTGCTTCCAGGTCTCGAACTGCGGGCCGGAAATCCACACCGGGGTGCCCTCCAGTATGCCGAGAAGCACATCGCGGTCGCCGACGATGAACTCACCAATGGGATAGCACATCGGCGACGAACCATCGCAGCAGCCGCCCGACTGGTGGAACATCACCGGCCCATGCTGGTCCCGCAGACGGTGCAGCAGTTCGGCCGCAGCCGCGGTGATCAACGAGCGCGGCGGCGGGGTCGAGGCCGGATCCATCTGCGCCTCCTGCCGTGCGAGCATGTAACGCAGTTCACACTACCGCTCCTCGCACCACCGCTCCGACGATAATGGTGAGCATGGCCGACGACCCGTACCTGTGGCTGGAAGATATCGACGGCGATGCCGCTCTGGCCTGGGTGCGTGAGCGCAACGAGACCACCACCGCCGAATTCAGCGATCAGCGATTCGAGCAGATGCGCACGGAAGCCCTCGCGATCCTCGACACCGATACCCGAATCCCCTACGTGCGCCGCCGCGGCGAGTACCTCTACAACTTCTGGCGCGACGCGGCCAACCCGCGCGGTCTGTGGCGACGCACGACTCTGGCGAGCTATCGCGACCAGACCCCCGACTGGGACGTGATCATCGACGTCGACGAGTTGGCGCGCACCGACGCGGAGAACTGGGTGTGGGCCGGCGCCGACGTGATCGAGCCCGACCACACGCGGGCGTTGATCTCGCTGTCCCGGGGCGGGTCGGATGCTGCCGTGGTGCGCGAATTCGACATGACCGCAAGGGCTTTCGTACCTAATGGATTTTCACTCGACGAGGCGAAATCTCGAGTCTCGTGGTCCGACCACGACACCCTGCTGGTCGGAACCGACTTCGGCTCCGGGTCACTCACCGAGTCCGGCTATCCCCGGGTGGTGAAGCGCTGGCGGCGCGGCGAACCGCTGGCCGAGGCTCAGACGCTGTTCACCGGATCGCCGACGGATGTCACTGCCTCGGCCGGCGTGGACCGGACACCCGGCTACGAGCGCACCATGGTCTATCGCGCGGTCGACTTCTTCAACAGCGAGGTCTACCAATTGCGCTCCGGCGAACTAGTGCGGATCGATGCGCCGACCGACGCCGGCATCTCCGTCCATCGCGACTGGCTGCTGATCGAGTTGCGCAGCGAGTGGTCCACCGGTTCCGCGGTGTACCCGGCGGGTTCGCTACTTGCCGCGGACTACGAGAAGTTCCTCGATGGCACAGCCGAATTGAGCGTGGTCTTCACCCCCGATGCACGCACATGCCTGCATCAGTACGCATGGACGCGGGATCGGTTGGTGATGGTCACTCTCGCCGACGTGGCCAGCCGGGTCGAGATCGTCACACCCGGCACCTGGTCGCGGGAGCCGGTCCGGGGAGCCGGTGCTGCCGATGCCTTCTCCAACACCGTCATCGTCGCCACCGATGAACTTGGCGACGAGATCTTTTTGGATTCCAGCGGGTTTCTGACTCCGTCACGTCTTCTGCATGGCAGCGCGGGCGGCGAGCTGACCGAGATCAAGCGGGCACCGGCATTCTTCGACTCGTCGGGCCTTGAGGTGTCGCAGTACTTCGCCACCTCCGATGACGGCACAGCTGTGCCCTATTTCGTTGTTGGACAAAAGGATTCACAGAATCCCGGGCCGACGCTGCTGGGCGGCTACGGGGGTTTCGAGGTAGCCCAAACCCCCGGCTACGGTGGCGTGCTGGGGCGCTTGTGGCTGGCCGACGGCGGCACCTACGTGCTGGCCAACATTCGCGGCGGCGGGGAGTACGGACCGGGATGGCATACCCAGGCGATGCGGGAGGGTCGACACAAGGTCGCCGAGGACTTTGCCGCCGTCGCGCGCGATCTGGTGGCGCGTGGGATCAGCACCGTCGGGCAACTGGGCGCGCAGGGCGGCAGCAACGGCGGTCTGCTGATGGGCATCATGGCGACCAAGTACCCGGAGTTGTTCGGCGCCCTGGTCTGCCAGGTGCCACTGCTGGACATGAAGCGCTTCCACCTGTTACTCGCGGGCGCGTCGTGGGTGGCGGAGTACGGCGACCCCGACAACCCGGACGACTGGGCGTTCATCTCCGAGTACTCGCCGTATCAGAACATCAGTTCTGCCACGCCCTATCCCAGCATGCTGGTCACCACATCCACCCGGGACGACCGGGTGCACCCCGGGCATGCCCGCAAAATGACCGCCGCATTAGAGGAAGCCGGACAACCGGTCTGGTACTACGAGAACATCGAGGGCGGCCATGCCGGCGCGGCCGATAACGCCCAGACCGCGTTCAAGTCCGCGTTGAGTTTCTCGTTCCTGTGGCGGACGCTGTCGAAGTCGACGCCGGGCTAGACGCGTCGAAGCAGCACGATCCCGACGACCAACGCCAGCATCAGAAACGCCGGCACGGACTTCATCAGCGGATCCTTGACTTTCACGTGCATCGCCAGCGCCCCGATCATCAGTGCCGCGACGACCAGTGCCGCCGGCACCACCACCTGTGGTACCCAGATCCCGATGATCAGCAGCACCGCGGCCACGATCTTGGCTCCGCCGACCGCGTAGAAGCACCACTCGGGCAGACCGTAGGTGACGAACTCTTCTCTCAGCGTCTGGGCTGAACCGCCACGAAATCCGGTCGCCGAACGGGGACGGACAAGCCACACATTGAGGAGTCCAAGTCCGGCGATGACTTGGAGAATCGTGGATACTGCTGAGGATGACATCTGATGCCTTCGCTGTAGGGTTGCATCCGATGAACGACAAATCCACCGACTGATGACTTCATGAATACTCTCTATCAAATCCTGAAGCCACTGTCGGCCGTACTCTTTCTTTATTACGGCGCAGCCGTACTGTTTTCCAACGCGATGGTGACCGAGTTCGAACAATTCGGACTACCCAACTTCCGCAAACTCACCGGCGTCCTCGAACTGCTCGGTGCTGCCGGGCTCATCGCCGGCTACTTCATACCGCCACTGGTGATTGTCGCGTCCGGTGGCTTGGCGCTGCTGATGGCCCTCGGCCTGGCAGTCCGATTTCGATCCAGGTCGACTCTGCCGGACTCCCTGGCGGCCCTGGCAATGTTGCTGATAAATCTGTTCATCTGTGCCTACGCGCTGGGGCTGTTCTCCTAGCCCTGTTTGGCTCGCCCGTCACTCGGCGATATGACGCCCCGGTGCCCCAATTGCGTTGCTGCTCAGCGCTATCTCGGCTCGTTCCAGGCCTGTTCACGGACGCGGATTGAGTCGGTGCCGCGTCCAAAAAACCGTAATCGCTGCACGGGGCGAAGCGACTGCCCTAGAGTCGTTTCATGACGCTCTGGGACCGGTTTTTGGGCAGGCCCGCAACGCCTGCGCACCAAAACCGACATGACTACCGCATGCTGCCCGTGTCCGGAACGTGGACGCGCACTATCGTCGGGAGTCCTGCTTACGCCGACACACTCAACGCGCTGCCACTGGGTCCAGTCCAGGTGACTCTGCGCCTACAGCAGCGAGGCGCAGATACGCACGCGGTGGCCGCCTACGTCGCCGAGCAACAGGTGGGGTGGCTGGCAACCCAGCGGAGCCTCATCGAATCGCGTCTCGCGAGCGGTTTCCTGTGGCGCGACTCGACCGTGACCTGGATGAACCAATTGGACGACGCGGGCATCCGGCCCACGCTTCAAGGCTTGTTACGCGTCACGCGCGATGACGCAGAAAAACGCCTGACCAACATCGAATTTCCGGGTCGACGCGATCCCAATCTGTCGGTCATCGCCAAGCGACTGATCGCAGCAAAACCGAACCGCGGGTGAGCCGATTCGCCCGGCGATGCCGCGATAGCCAGAAAGACTCCGGTTGCGGCGCCTAGTCGTCAGCGGTGGCGCGGCCCACAATTAGCGGATCGGGTTCGCCGACGATGTCATGGTCCTTGTTGTCGTAGTCGAACTTGCTGAGCACGTGGCGCATGGCGTTGACGCGGGCCCGTTTCTTGTCATTGCTCTTAATGACGGTCCACGGCGCGACCTCGGTGTCGGTCCAGGTGAACATGTCTTCCTTGGCTGCGGTGTAGGCATCCCACTTGTCCAGCGAGGCCAGGTCCGTGGGCGAGAGCTTCCACTGCCGGACCGGATCAACGTGGCGGATGGTGAAGCGGGTGCG
>Ga0114964_10002668_pt1 | contig 12371 bp, 10 predicted proteins | sample C_131016_MF_Meta_FD_92638 | JGI IMG/M metagenome (GOLD analysis project Ga0114964, IMG submission 92638) | Freshwater microbial communities from Lake Croche, Canada to study carbon cycling - C_131016_MF_MetaG | ecosystem: Environmental > Aquatic > Freshwater > Lake | place: Lake Croche, Canada... | reverse complement strand
GCCGATGTTCGCTGGGTATCGTGCAACATTTTCTCAACCCAAGATCACGCGCCCGCTGCAGTTGCCGTGGGTCCAACCGGAACTGTCGATGCACCTAATCGTGTTCCAGTATTTGCCTGGAAGGGCGAAACTCTCGAAGAGTACTGGTGGTGCACCGAGCAGGCGCTGTTGTGGCCAACTCACGGCGGTCCGAATATGATCCTCGATGACGGTGGCGACGCGACCATGCTTGTTCATAAGGGTGCTGAATATGAAGCAGCTGGGTACGTTCCAGATCCTGCTGGCGCAGACTCAGAAGAATTTGGTGTTGTACTAACACTCCTGCAGCGCTCGCTGAAGGAAGATGCATCACGTTGGACAAACGTTGGCGCTCAGATTCAAGGCGTAACTGAAGAAACCACAACTGGAGTCCATCGCCTGTATGAAATGCACAAAGAAGGCGTGCTGAAATTCCCAGCTATCAATGTCAACGACTCTGTCACCAAGAGCAAGTTTGATAACAAGTACGGAACACGTCACAGCTTGATTGATGGAATCAACCGCGCAACCGACACCTTGATTGGTGGCAAGGTTGCTGTAGTCGCAGGTTATGGCGATGTCGGTAAGGGTTCCGCTGAATCATTGCGTGGTCAGGGTGCACGTGTAATCATTTCGGAAATCGATCCGATCTGTGCGCTTCAGGCAGCCATGGATGGTTACCAGGTTCTGCCGATTGAAGACACTCTGTCGTATGCAGACATTTTCATCACAGCCACTGGCAACAAAGACGTCATCACGGTCGAACACATGAACCAGATGAAGCATCAGGCAATTGTCGGCAACATTGGTCACTTTGACAATGAAATCGACATTGCTGGTCTTGGTCAGTTCCCTGGAATTGTCCGCCGCACGATCAAGCCTCAGGTTGATGAATGGGTGTTCCCAGACGGTCACTCAATCATCATGCTGAGTGAAGGTCGTTTGCTCAATCTCGGAAACGCGACTGGCCACCCATCGTTCGTTATGAGTAACTCGTTCACAAACCAGGTTCTTGCCCAACTCGAACTCTTCACCAAGGGTGATGAGTATGAAATTGGCGTTCACGTGTTGCCCAAGTACCTTGATGAAAAGGTTGCCCGATTGCACCTTGAGGCACTTGGTGTGAAGTTGACCGAACTCAGCAAGACACAGGCCGACTACCTAGGTGTCAAGGTCGAGGGACCTTACAAGCCAGACCACTATCGTTACTAGATATGAGTCCTGATTCGACACACGAGCACGACGAGTTCGAGAATTCGTCGCACTCACAGCATGTGCCGAATCTCGACCAGTCAACGTACGTAGGTGTCCCGGAATTTCCTGGTGCACCGTGGGCGTATCGCCAGGCGCACGCACTTGGAACGCATTTGGTACTGCCAACGTGGGGTCTTGGTGACGTTGCCATAGCGCTTGTTGGCGCAATGGGCCTTGGTTTGGCTGTTGCATTGGCAATGATTAGCCGCCACATCGATGTTGAAAATGGCTGGGGTTTAATTGCTAGCTTTGTGTCGCCGTGGATTCTGCTGGCTGGTTGGCCGGTGTATTGCACCTACAAAAAGGGTAACGGTCCACGAATCGATTTGGGTCTGAACTCAAAGCGCGCACATCTACGACTGGGTGCACTTGCCGGCGTGGCATCACTGATCATCGGTGGCATCACCGCAACTTTGACACAACATTTCACAGGTCCGTTGTCATCAAATGCGGGCAATGCAGCGACAAACCAGCATGGCATTGTTCTTGTAGTGTTCTGTCTCTTTGCACTATTTGGTGCACCAATTGTCGAAGAGCTAGCGTTCCGCGGTTTGCTGTTTGGCGCGCTCAGTAAGGCGCATCTCAACCAATGGCTCGTGCTGCTGATTTCCTCAGCGCTCTTCTCGCTTTATCATTTCGAACCGCAACGAATTTTAATTCTCTTTGCAATCGGTTTAGTTGTCGGCGAAGTTCGCCGGCGTACCGGGAGTACCACTGCGGCTATGGTGACGCACTTCGTTAACAACGCCCCAGGAGTCCTTGCCCTGTTGTTCGCACCAGTGCTGCACCATTTTCACTAAGTGGTTGTATTGACCACCGCAGACTAGGCTTGGCATAGTGAGCGCACCTCGTATTGGAGTCATTGGCGGGGGTCAACTTGCCCGAATGATGCAACCAGTTGCAATCAATCTTGGTATCGAACTGCGGGTACTTTCAGCAACATCCACTGACAGCGCTGCACAAGTTATCCCGGATACTGTCGTTGGCAGCCACCACGACTGGGATGCGATTGAAGCCTTTGCGCAAGGCTGTGATGTGGTCACGTTTGATCATGAACATGTGCCAACCGAATTTTTGGAACGACTCATCAATCAAGGCATTGCGGTACGCCCTGGTCCACATGCCCTGCAATTTGCCCAAGACAAAATTTTAATGCGCGAGGCGCTCACGAAAGCTGGCGTACCATGCCCGCAATGGAAAGTAATTGAGGGCGACACCGACCTTGTCGAGTTTGGCGAAACTGTTGGTTGGCCATTTGTTCTCAAAACTGCCCGCGGTGGATATGACGGTAAGGGTGTGTGGGTTGTTGACGACATTGCTGAGGCACAATCACTCTCAGCTGAAATTCACAATGCTGGAATTCGTGTGTTGGCCGAAGAACTTGTACCTTTTGTGCGCGAACTTGCTGCGCAGGTTGCCCGCAGTCCACAAGGACAGTGCGTTGCTTACCCAATTGTTCAGTCAACTCAAACCAACGGAATCTGTCACGAAGTAATTTCACCGTGCCCAGATCTTTCTGATGAACGAGCCACCCAGGCCCAAGAGATGGCATTGCGCATTGCTGCTGAACTTGATGTCACCGGCATGCTCGCAGTTGAACTTTTTGATACAGGTTCAGAAATTCTGGTTAATGAACTTGCAATGCGTCCGCATAATTCAGGGCACTGGAGTATGGATGGTGCGGTCACAAGTCAGTTCGAAAATCATTTGCGAGCCGTCTTAGATTGGCCGCTTGGTTCACCAGCAGCAACATCACCAGTGACAGTCATGGTGAATCTGTTGGGCAAGGATCTTGATGATTTGCACAGCGCATTTCGCCATGTGATGGCGCGCGACCCTGGTATCAAAGTGCATCTGTACGGTAAAAGCGTTAAGCCTGGTCGCAAAATTGGTCATGTGAATGTTTCAGGCGAGAATAGAACCGACCTGACTGCACGCGCCTGGCATGCGGCTGATTACCTCTCGGGAGTCATTGATGAGTAGCGCACTTGTTGGAATCGTCATGGGTAGTGACTCAGATTGGTCAACTATGCAGGCTGCTGCAGATGTTCTGCAGGAACTGGGCATTGATACTGATACGTCGGTAGTTTCCGCACATCGCATGCCCGAAGACATGGTCGAGTATGCCAAGCAAGCCGCTGATAAGGGCATGCGCGTCATCATTGCTGGCGCAGGCGGCGCAGCGCACTTGCCAGGCATGGTCGCCTCATTAACGGTCCTACCAGTTATCGGCGTACCCGTGGCACTCCAGCATCTCGAGGGGCTTGACTCGTTGCTATCAATCGTGCAGATGCCTGCCGGAGTTCCGGTAGCAACTGTTGGTATTGGTAATTCACGCAATGCGGGATTATTAGCGGCGCGCATTATTGCCAGTGGCACTGATGACATTGCCCGAACAATGGCTACGAAACTAATTGAATTTCAAGTTGAGTTACGCGAGCAAGCAATCAACAAAGGTGACGCGCTTAAAGCGCAACTGGCGAACCTGGCTTCCCAAGATAAATAATCTGCCATCCTGCACCCGACCAGGCATCACGATCAAGCACGTTACGTCCATCGATCACAATGCGTTGATTGACCATCGATCCAATAACCGAAGGATCTAGTTCGCGATATTCGGTCCACTCGGTTAGGTGCAGCACCAAATCAGCGTTACTCAACGCGACAAGCACGTCATCGTCGGTTGCTAGGAGTGGCTTAAGAGCGCGAACATTATGCAATGCCTCAGGGTCATGCACTGTGACGTGTGCACCAAGTTCGGCCAATGTTGCGGCAATGTCGAGTGCTGGTGAGTCGCGCACATCGTCACTGTCTGGTTTAAATGCGGCACCGAGAACTGTGATGTTCTTTCCGGAGACATTTCCACCGAGTGCATCTGTTGCTAAATCAACTACGCGACTACGCCGACTCTTGTTAATCGCGTCCACGTTTGTGAGGAATGCGAACTGATCTGCAAGTCCAAGTTCGGTTGCGCGTGCCTGAAGAGCTCGAATGTCTTTGGGTAGGCAACCGCCACCAAAGCCAACTCCTGCGTTCAGGAACCGTCGACCAATGCGCGTATCGTGCCCAATTGCATCGGCCAGTGTTGACACGTCCGCCCCAACGACGTCGGCAAGATCTGCGAATGCGTTGATGAAAGAAATCTTGGTTGCTAAAAATGCATTTGCAGCAACTTTTACAAGTTCTGCAGTGGGGTAATCCGTGATGACAAGAGGCGTACCGCCTTCAAGTGACGTTTCATAAACATCTTTGAGCGCATCTACATCAGAATCATGTTGAATGCCCAGCACAATGCGGTCAGGGTGCAGGGTGTCCTTAATTGCAAAACCTTCACGAAGGAACTCTGGATTCCACGCCAAGTGCACTGACTGCCCAGCGGGCGCGAGACTCACGATTTTGTCAGCAACGCTTTGGGCAGTTCCAACTGGAACTGTTGACTTGCCGACTACTAAACAAGGTGCGCTTAACAATGGTGCTAACAATTCAATTGCGCCAAAAACTTGCGACATGTCCGCAGCGTTCGAACCTTGAAGCTGGGGTGTGCCCACGCACAGGAAGTGAATGTCTGCATTGTCAGCCACATGCTGCCACGACGTTGTGAAAGCCAGACGTCCTGAATCGAGTTGTTCAACCAGCATCTGGGCTAGTCCGGGCTCATGGAATGGAATGACACCGTTGTGCAAAGAGGCGATCTTGTCTTCGTCAATGTCCAAGGCAACTACGGAATGCCCAACACTGGCCATACAGACTGCATGGGTTAAACCAAGGTATCCAGTACCAATAACGGAGAGACGCGCCACATGGCAACGATACCTTGCCCGCTAACAATGCCACCCGCTAACGTCATCATGTGACCCAATGGCCAGACGTCGGTGTAATCATGCCCGTGCTGAACGAGGAAAACTACCTCGAGTCAGCAGTATCAGCCATCCTCGAACAGGGTTATCCAGGCAAACTCCACGTGGTGTTAGCTATTGGACCTTCGTCAGATCGCACCCAATTAGTGGCCGACAGTATCGCCGCTAAGGATTCTCGAGTCACAACTGTTCCAAATCCAACGGGTCGCACACCTGAAGGGTTAAACCTTGCAATCGCAGCGACGGCCGAAGAAATTATTGTTCGTGTTGACGCACATTGCGAGTTGTCGCCTGACTACATCGCAACCGCAATTGAAACTCTGGAACGCACAGGTGCAGACAATGTCGGTGGGATTATGGGCGCGGTCGGTGTGACTCCTTTCGAGAAAGCCGTTGCCGCGGCAATGACCAGCCCGCTCGGAGTTGGCGCAGCCGCATTCCACACAGGCGGCCAAGAAGGTCCAGCTGAAACGGTTTATCTTGGTGTTTTTCGAAGAAGCGCATTGCATCGAGTCGGGGGATACGACCCAGCTTTTACGCGCGCACAGGACTGGGAAATGAATTTTAGGATTCGTCATTCAGGTGGACTGGTCTGGTTCAATCCAAAGTTACTTGTCACGTATCGTCCGCGACCATCCATGAGAAAATTAGCTAAGCAGTATTTCCAATACGGATCCTGGCGGCACGAAGTAATGCGTCGCCATCCAGAAACTCGTAAAGGTAAATCTGCGCTTCGGTATTTTGCGCCGCCAGTTGCAGTCCTCGGTGTCGTTGGTGGAACTGCGCTCGGACTTCTTGGCAGTGCGCTGCAAGCATTCCCGTTGACATTCTGGGGCTTCCTGGCACCTTTGGGTTACATACTTCTCACGCTGGGTTCATCAGTCACATTGATCAAGCGCGCAGGTCGCGGCGCAGCATGGGTGCCGATCGCACTTGCCACGATGCAGATGTCGTGGGGCGTAGGTTTCTTAACGAGCACGAACAAAAAAACTACGAAGTAGTTACTTCTTCACTCGATTGTTACCCTCGGTACAGCTGTATGTTCCAGGGCTGATGACTCCACTCTCGCTCGGCAATGGAGCCGGTGTAGGATCTGCAGCAGCCTTTGTGGACTTTGGTGACGCCGTACTTGACGCTGATACCGTTGGTGTTGCAGTGACAGGCGGCCATGGCTTATCGGCGATGATAGCGTCAAAAAGTTCTTGAGACTTGGCATTAAAACCGACGTTGCCCTTGCCTACGTAATCAAAAGGAACGGTCACAAACTTAATGTTTTCTGGTGAAATACCTGACATAGAAAGTGCAAAATTTTCAAGCGCTGGAACACTTGCCAAGTCCTCACTAGTCGTCATGGCACTAGTAATTGCGCCAAGCACCTTGTACATAGTGGCTGGATTCTTGAGCATGCCCGATGTGAGAATGCTGCGCACCATTGAAGATAAGAACTCTTGTTGACGCTTAATGCGACCGATGTCGCTTCCATCCCCAAGTGATTCACGGGCACGAACAAATGCAAGAGCTTGCTTACCCGTAATTGTGCTGTAGCCGGCAGGAAGATTTAGCCCACTGCCGCCGATGCCCTTACGAACTGGATCATAAACCGGTGAGGTCAAACACACTTCAACGCCGCCAACTGCGTCGACAACTTGCTTGAAGCCGTTAAAGTCCAGCACCATAAATTTGTTAATGGGAACACCGGTGACAGATTCAATTGTTTTGATTGTGCAGATTGGGCCAGCTTCAGAAAATGCTGCATTAAATTTTGCACTCCACACGCCGTACTGGTTTCCCTTTGAATCAGTGCAAGGCGGAAGTTTCACATACGTATCACGCGGGATCGAAATGATGGTGGCTGCTTTGCGACCTTTGTAAATGTGAACGATGAGCGTGGTGTCCGAACGTGCGCCAGAAACTTTTCCGTAACCGGTATTGCCAGTGCCAGAGCGTGAGTCTGAACCCATAATCAAAATATTTGTAGCCGTAGTGTCAGTTACTTTGACACTCTTTGCCTTATCAACGTGCTTCAGATCGCCGGTGCTGATGGTCTTAATGTGCTTACCAAGATTGTTGATGGCGTATGAAGCGCCACCGCCAGCAGTTGTGCCAATCAGGAGCATCACTGCCGTGGTTGCAGTGAGCCGGCGCATCCAGGGGTGCTTTGGTCCGGTGCGGACTCGGTGTTTTCCTTGCAATGACAACTTCGTGGCTCCTGGCGCATTGATTGGCGTATAAAGATGTTACGTCAGATTTCTGGGGTGCCTAGACCACAGGTTTAGCAAAATCACATAAAAATGGGCTTTTTTGGTGTGTGACAGAAGTGATTCATGTGACTTTGCGGGGTAGATTTGAAGCATGCTTCCCTACAGCGCACTAAAAAAGGTCAGCCTTGGCCTGATTTTTGCGACCTTTTTGGGGGCCGTGGGATTCGCGACGCCTACCAGCGCAGTCATCAAAAAGAACTCCCCAGTTCGCGACCAAGAGATGCTTATCACTGCGCCGAAGTCGCAGGTTCGACTAGTTGACGGCAGCTACCAACTGGAACTTGTGAACATGACGCAGACCCAGCCGTTCTCGCTAGTAGGCCTGACCTGGGATGGGGAACTGACACCAAAAGCGTTTTTCCAAGTGCGCGTGCGGGAAAACTCAGCATGGACTGCATGGACGCTAATGTCAGACAGCCCGGATCACGATGCAGACCCAACATCTGCCGAGGCACTCAGTGCACGAAGTGGAACCGATCCGCTGCTCACCGGCGAAGCAACAGGAATTGAAGTCCGGTTACGAAGCGCTTCACAAGAATTACCACGTGACTTACGTGTCTCGTTGATTAATTCACAGGTCAGCACTTCTGATCGAGCGCTCATGGCAATTCAACATAATGCAGTTGCAACTACAAGCAGTGTTGTCATTTCACCAACTGGTGCGGTTGTTGCAAAGCCACGAATTATTTCGCGTGCCGAATGGGGTGCGGATGAAACATGGCGCGACGCGCACTTGAAGTACGGCACCAAAATTATTGCAGGCTTTATTCATCACACTGCAGGTGTTGCTGAATACACACCTGAAGAATCACCGGGGATTGTGCGGGGGCTGTATTACTACTACACGCACACCAAGGGTTATGCAGACATCGCCTATAACTATTTTGTCGATAAGTACGGGACGATTTACGAAGGTCGTGCTAATTGCAATCTTGGTGCAATTTGTAGTGACAACTCACCACCAGTCATTGGTGCGCATACTGCAGGTATGAATCTGAATACCTTTGCAGTATCGGTCATGGGTAATTTTGAAACCACACCTATTTCTGCGCAGGAAGCTGAAGCAATCTCATCATCAGTTGCGCAAGTCATGGCGTGGAAGATTGCGCCGTTTGGTCTTGACCCAAATGCGATTGCACGGGTGCCATCTACTGATGTTTCAGGATTATCGAAGTACAAGAGTGGGCAGATTGCATCTACACCAGTGATATCAGCACATCGCGACGTTGGTTTGACTGCCTGCCCTGGTAAGTACCTGTATCCATATGTTCCGGGAATTCGTGAAAAAATCTCCAGTCTGCTAATCCCAGTGCTACAAAAAGTCGATATTTCACCAACATTGGTTGACAGCTCCTCAGCTGCGCCCGTGAGTGTCGGAGTCAATTTACCGGCCAACTCAACATGGACGGTAGACGTCGTTAACGAAGAAGACGGGACTCTGGTATTCACAGATTCTGCGCTGCAAACAGCAGCAGGTCGATTGAATTTCACCTGGAACCGCACCGACAATGATGGCAATGTTGTTCCCGTTGGCACGTACGCAGTCGTCATTTCGGCGAATATCGGAGCGGTTGACTTGCCACCGAGATCATCGCTCGTCACCGTTAGTGAAAAGCCGCATCCAGTCAATGAAATCACGTTCATTCGGCGCGATGCTAAGCGCACAGTTGTTGGCTGGTCGCCAAATAATGAAGAAAGTCTTCCACTTGCTTTCAAGGCGTACCGTTATTCGCAAGATGGTGGCAAGACGTGGACTCCATGGAAGCGAACAATTCGCGACGCTGACTACTTTGTAGGGATTGCCTGGAAGAAGGGTGTGAAGTACACCGTCCAAGTTCGCCTACGCAATGCCTTGGGTTACTCCGCAATTGTCGAACGCACCTATAAGCCACGTCGATAGTTTGACTATGTGGTCTGAGTTTCAAAAGTTTGCCCGCACACGTAGTAACAATCCCTTCGTTACTTGGCTAGGCGATGCTGGGCGCATTGAACTTTCTGGTGCAACATATATGAATGCGATCAGTAAGGCAGCAAACATGTTGGTAGACGGCCTTGAATGTGACGAAGACTCTACTGTCGATGTTCGTTTGGGTAACCACTGGCAATCGTCGGTGTGGATGGGCGCGCTTTTAGCAAATGGATTGTCAATGTCACAAGATGCTGATGTCATTTTGTGGAATCTGCACTACGACGGAGGACAAGATCCGACATCAGAGAACTCGATCTACATTTGTCGCGACCCGTATGGAATGGCGGACCCAGATGTACCAGTCGGCGCAGAAAATGGTTCATTGTTGGTTCGCGGATTTGGCGATCATTTTTCACCACGTTGGCCATTGAGTTTGGCTGCACAAGAACTGACACTCGATGGCCAGCTTGGAACGTATGCCCAGTTGATGTCCACTGCCGCAGACTTCGCACAACCTTTCGGAATCGTGCCAGGAATGCGTTATGCCGTTATCGGAGAACATTCGAGTAAAGATCGATTGCTTTTACATTGCGCACTGCCTTTGTTATTGGGCTGCTCCGTTGTTCTCGTAGATCGGCCGGTCACAGATGAAGTCACTAGGGCATTGAATTCAGAAAAAGTTACGCACATCGTTCAACCAAACTCCTAGTCCTCAAGCAGGTATGGCAGAGTGAGACCGTGCGCGAAGCGATTCTGTTAGTTGGCGGTCAAGGTACACGTCTGCGTCCACTCACAATCTCGACACCCAAACCGATGCTTCCAGTTGCAGGGCATCCTTGCACCGAACATCAAATTGCACGCGCACGTGAAGCCGGTATCACTCGAATCATTTTGGGAACGTCATATCGCGCCGAAGTTTTCGAAAGCTATTTTGGTGATGGATCCGAATTCGGCGTGGAATTGGTTTATGCCGTCGAAGATGAGCCGTTAGGAACAGGTGGCGCAATTCGCAATGCCGCTAGGTATCTACAAAGTGGCCCGGATGAACCAATTGTTATTTTCAATGGGGATGTACTTACCGGTGTGGACCTAGGCGGCCTGGTTACTAAGTGGACAAATGCGCGCGCCGATGTCGCTCTGTACTTAACACGAGTCGACGATCCACGTGCATACGGACTAGTACCGACAGATCCGTCTGGTCGCGTTCTGGAATTTTTGGAAAAACCAACTACACCTGAAGAAATTGTGACTGACCAAATCAACGCGGGTTGTTACGTGTTCAAGCGCAGTGTCATTGACCGCATTCCAGCAGGTCGTCCAGTCTCGGTGGAGCGTGAAACATTTCCTGAGCTGTTGGATACTAATGCAGTTGTTATTGGTGTTGTGGACGACGGGTATTGGCTCGACCTCGGGACTCCGTTGGCTTTCGCCCAAGGCTCTGCTGATTTAGTTTTGGGAAATGCACCGTCGCCACTGATTGGCAATCGTGCTGGACAACTCATCGCACATGAGACCGCAATCATCGGAGATGGAACTCTGCTTTCCGGTGGCACGCACGTGGGCGCGGGTGCGCACGTTGCTCCGACCGCGACAGTTGTTGCGAGTGTGATTTTCCCTGGTGCCCAAGTCGCCGACGGCGCTCACATCGTGAACAGCATTGTTGGCATCGATGCGCACATTGGTGCTGGCGCCACTTTGACTGGTGTGGTTATCGCTGACGGAGCCATCGTTGAAGCTGGTGTGGAACTTACCGAAGGTGCGCGAATGTTTCCAGATGGGGTTATCCGATTTTCGTCGGATAAAAGTTAATCCTTCGACTTACCTTTTTCATCAAGGTCGGCTAGATATTTTTCAAGTTGCGCAGCCAATTCGTCGCCACTGACAATGTTTCCGGTTTCATCGGAGGTGAGTTCGCGACGCGAGGCCATCACATTGTCGTGCTGTTCCTCAAGTGAAGCGACAACTTCACGGTTTTCATCGACTGCCAAAATCTGCCGATTAACATCGTCGTCCATGGCCACTGCTGCGTTGCGGAGATCATCGCGTGGAATCATCAATCCTGTGCTGAGTGCGATTTGGTCAATCAAAGCAAGGGCAGCTTTCGGATATTCACCGTTAGCCAAGTAGTGCGGTACATGTGCAGCAAAGCCCATGGCAGGCATTTTGTTCTTCGCTAATTCGATTTCGATGAGCGCAGACATGCTGCCTGGAATTTCCACTTGACCAACCCACGGTTGATTTATGCCAAGCAAATCGGGATCACTTGAGTGCGCTGTGACTTCAACTGGTCGCGTGTGTGGTGCTGGCCAGGGAATTGCATGAACTCCAACAGTCATACGTACGCCAAATTCGCGAATGATTTCTAAAATACTTCGCACCACGCTTTGCCAACCCAGATCAGGTTCGATGCCATGCAGAAGCAGAAATATTTGTCCATCGCCATCGGTCACTTCACTGAGTGTCAGGTGCGGCATGTCCATTGATTCATAATGATCTGAATCAAAGATGGTACGTGGGCGACGACCGCGGTAGTCATAAAGTTCATCGACGTGGAAGTAAGCAACTGGGCGGTTCGGCAAAGTACTTAACATGTGTTTGATTGCAAGACGACCGCCACCGCCAGCATCCATGAAACCGGTCAGGCCGTGAATCAAAACTCCGCCTGATGCCACGCCTTCATCCATTGAGTCGGCAGGTGGCACAACTACTGTGTACAGGTCGCGTGCTGGATACATGGTCATACTCCTTTTCGCTAAATGTTTGCTTAGTCCCTATTCTTAACCATTTTTAGTCAATTCACATTCCCACTATGCACAGTGGGAAAATTTCAGTCGTTTACCTGCTCAGTCAGGTTCACTTTGGTGTTCAAAATATCGAGTTGTGCCTTGAGTTCATCGAACCATCCTGCAGCCATTAGTCCATTGCGAACCCGCTCATTGAGCCCACCAGGTGTTTGATGCTTTGCTGGCAACGAAGCTAACTCGGAATTGTCTTTGCTTAATCCGACAGCAGAAAGTCCCGATAAGAGGTGGCGAATGTAGATCGAGGCAGTTTCGTTATCAACGCCTTGCG
>Ga0114964_10002667_pt1 | contig 12375 bp, 9 predicted proteins | sample C_131016_MF_Meta_FD_92638 | JGI IMG/M metagenome (GOLD analysis project Ga0114964, IMG submission 92638) | Freshwater microbial communities from Lake Croche, Canada to study carbon cycling - C_131016_MF_MetaG | ecosystem: Environmental > Aquatic > Freshwater > Lake | place: Lake Croche, Canada... | reverse complement strand
CCCGTGCTGGTGATGACCATCTGCTGCGTGCCGCTGGTCCTGAACTGTAGGGGCAGTGCGTTCTGCGTGCCTATGACCAGTGCGCTGCCGTTGAAGCTGATGTTGCCACCACCCGTGCCTATGCCAACGTTGCCACCAAAAGCTGTATTGCCCAAGATGTCCGTGACCATGGCGATGTTGCCAGCGCTGGGATTGACTATGTTGACTACCTTGAGAGTGCTCATTACGCGGATCCGGCTAGTGTGCTGGATATTTAGCTGGGGTTACTCACCACTATCCAGGACTTGTCTGCTTCATTCCAGACGTACAGATCCCCATCACTGGGATAAGGTATGGGCGGATCCCAGCAGCAGGTTTCTTCGTTGAGACGCCATGAAGGATATGGTTGCGGCGGTATGAACGCATCTCTGATGCGATCGTAGGTATATCCAATGCCTGCAAAGTTCTTGCGCAAAGGTGTGCCACCTTGTAAATGCACGCCGCCTCGAGTGTTATAGCTGGTTTGTATCCACTCACCTGGACTGCTGTCCACGAAGGTGTCAAAGAATTCCGATTCGGCAACCATGATATTGATCACCATGTCGTTCAATACCTTGGCAAAATGGCTCATGCTGTGAACGTGCTCCCTGATAAGAAAGTGTGATATGTATATCCACCAGATGAAGATACCGTGCCACCAGATCCGCGCTGTGCACCAGGATAGCGCACTATCACTATGCCAGTTCCGCCGTTGCCAGCTGGACCAGTATCACGAGTGCCGCCGCCTCCGCCGCCAGTGTTAACATTGCCATTGGCAGCTGCAGTCCCAGGGGTGTTAGTACCGCCTGTGCCACCGCCACCCACACCACCTGTGCCTCCAACTGCACCAGCCCCGCCATTGTTACCGCACCCACCGCCACCCCCAGCATAATAGGTACCATTGAACCATTGCTTTCCTGGGCCGCCTGCTCCGCCAGTACCCCCATTGGTCGCGGTACCTGGCAGGCCAGCGCTGCTCGCTCCGCCTCCGCCGCCACCAGACCAATTTGTGAATGTACCAACACCGCCGATGAAACCCTGTCCTGCTGTGCCAGCTCCGGGTGCATAGAGCGCAGTTGACGAGTTACCAGATCCGCCACCGCCTGATCCACCGCTGTTGGCCGGACCTGCTGAGTAGCTGGATCCGTATCCGCCTCCCAGAGCAGAAGACACTGTGCCAAGCGAGCTTGTGCCGCCATTGGAGCCAACCGCAGCGCCGCTGGCTGCTGCACTGCCTGCTCCGCCTATGGTCACTGTATAACCAGTACCTGGTGTGACGTTTGCTGCACCAGCCACATATCCGCCTGCGCCGCCGCCGCCGCCGACTTGGAAACCACCACCACCGCCGCCGCCGACCACGAGATATTCTATGCTGTAGACAGCAGCATAGGTATACCAATTACTGTTCTGATATGCCTCTACCACTGAATATGTTGAATTGTACCTCATCATGCCGTTGATGGGCGAAGCAGGGCGCTGATCAGCGGTACCAATCGGTAAGATCACTGCATCTGTGCGCTGGCTCATGTCAAGCGCTGACAATGGTATCGTGCTACCAATGCCAAGATTGCCCGTGCTGGTAATCCTCATCAGTTCAGTAGCACCGCCAGCTGTGTTGAATGTGAGTGCACCTCCTGTGCCAACAGATATGTTGGCCGTGCTGGTAGTGTAGAAGTATAGACCAGTGCTGCTGGCAATGGTGTTGGTATCGCCAATGGCCAGTGCTGTGTTGTTGCTGCCAAAGTGTCGCACCGTTAGCTTGCTAGCAGTGAGGTTGGTGGTGGTGCCTATGAGCACGTTGCCCTGCTGGTCCACTCGCATGGCTTCAGCGCCGTTGACGGTGAATCCCATCACTGCGGTGTTGGGCCAGTAGATGCCAGCTGTGTTGGTGCCTATGCCGATGCTGGGATTGGTAGTGCTGCCCTGCGGATTCGTGATGCCAGCGCTGCCTGATAGTGTTAGTGTCATTGTTTACCTACCTTGGCTTCTAATGCCTCAACTTTAGCCGTGAGCTCCTGTATAGCAGCTACCAAGCGTGGTATTATCTTGCTATAATCAGCGACCTGATAGCTTGGTTTGCCATCGGCATCTACTGCATCTGGATCACCTATCACTGCAAGTGGTACCAGCTGTTGTAGCTCATGTGCTAGGAACCCTTCACCTGGACTGCTATCTGCTTTCCAATTAAATTTAACAGGATTCAAACCGTTAATGATAGATAGTGATCCGTCTAAAGCTGATATGTTGGTCTTTAACCTCGCATCAGAGCTAGCACTGTAGCTAACACTACTGCTGACCGTGAAATAAATGCCGCCGCCCGTAAATGCTCCAGTGCTGTCTATGAATCTTATGGCAGCGCCTGACTGATTTGCTACTGTGTTCTTGATATTCAGTCCTTGTTGTACCTGCCCGTTGAACCAAAGCTCCGCTGTGGCAGATAATGTTAAACTAGTAGTGGCCATCAATATGTTACCAGCGCTGGTGATGCGCATGCGTTCAGCATTGCTTGTAGCAAACTGTAGGTTAGCAGCATCCTGTAGCTGAATAGCAGCATCTCCGCTGGCAGAGGTCTGTGCGATCAGTAACCCGTTCCCAGTGCTGTAGATAACCCTGAGCTGTCCAGCGCCCGTGCTGTCTGCTATGACCACACGAGTACTGCCTGACTGTGTTGTGGTATTGACCAGTAAGGCTCCGGCGGTGTTGATTCGCAAGCGTTCTCCGTCTACTGATGAAAACACATATCCTGTTGCACCTGTCTGGCTGCCATAAAATGTGAACAAACCATTGCTTACATTACGACCAATATCATAATAATAGGCTCCGCCGCCGTCACCTATCCTCAGCTGATAGGTGGTGCCGCTCTGTTCGATGTCTAATAATCTCTGTGGACTGGTAGAATTAATACCTACGTTGCCTGTGCTGTTGATAGTGATTACTTGAGTGGTGTTGGTAGCAAATGCCAGCGTGTTTGCAGATGGCGTGAACAGACCTACGCTGGGTGCCGTGCCAGTGCCAGCCAGAGCGATGTTGCTGAGGAAAGTTGGTGAAGTGATGTTGGCCAGCGTGTCGTTGACGTTGGGCAAGGTAAGCGTGTTGTTCTGTGCTGCAGTGTTTGCCACCAGCTGCACGTATCCACTGCTGTCTCCCAGTAGCTTGAGAGTGCTCATGTTATACTATGCTCCATGTGCTACCACTGCTGACAGTGACTGTTATGCCGTTGTTGATGGCCACTGGACCAAACGTGCCGGCATTGCTGCCCACAGGCACGGTGTAGTTGGTGGTCACAGTGTTGCCGTTCTGCCAGAAGATCTGATCGCCACCGCCGCCCTGCGCACCACCCAGCTGACCCCAGCTGCTGCCATTGTAGCCTTCAAACAGGCTGTAGCTGCTGTTGTAGCGCAACACACCTGCGGTAGGTGAACCAGGTCGCTGTGCGGTGGTACCCACGGGAACCAGCATGGCATCAGTGCCGTTGATCACCAGCTTGAACGCTGCTGTGCTGGTGCTGATGCCCAGGTTACCGTTGGCATCCCAGTATGGACCGCCGGTGCTCAGCTTGGTAGGCGTCACAGATCCGTCGTTGGGTACGGCTATGCCAGTGGCATAGGTGTTGACCATGATCTCAATGTTGCTGTTAAGCGGTGGTGCACCACTGGTGAAGGTGATGTTAGTGCCGCTCCAGGTATAGGTGTTCTTGCGCTGGTACACGCCTGATATGTACACGTTGGTGTCTAACGTGCTGGTGGCTGAGTAGTTGCCCGTGGCAAACACAGTCTGTGAACCGTTGCCAGTGTAGTCAAACACAGATATGGCGCTGGTCACTGAGCTGAGGCTGCTGCCGTCTGAGAACACCAAGCTGCCACCCAGCGACATGTTGCCGGTCTGTATGTTGCCCGCATTGATGTACTGCACCGTGGTCACGTTGCCAGCGAACACAGCAACGTTGACGTTGCTGGTGCTAGATGTACTCAGCGCTAGGTTAGCGAGGTTATATGCGATTGAAGTTGCCATGCAGCATATTTAGCTGGTGGCCAGCTGGGGGTGCTAGGCTAGTTTGGTCTTGAGCTCAGCTATCTTATTCATAGAGTACGTTCAAGGTACCTTGGTTAAATGTGGCTGTCCCAGCAACGGTCGTCAAATTGACACGATCAGGAGCACCGGACACAGTCACAGTGCCAGCGCCAGTGAAGTTTGCACCTCCTGTGAAATAGAATTGCCAAACTGCTGTCCAGATAGTGGCACTCAAATAAGAAATTATTATTGAACCATGCAGTCCACTCGATGCTGCTTGCGAAACACCTAGACCGAACCCAGTGGTCACCACACCCGTTGATGCCGCATTGTTCAGTTGGTAGGCCTGTGAAGTGTAACCAGTGTTTTGCACGCTACCACTGCCAATCTGGATCTGCATCACGCCAGTGTTGTTGATCGAAACGTTTTGGAAGTTCACAGTGATGCGTCTTACAGTGGATGGTATGCCTGTGAACAATATTGCTGTGCCTGATGTGGTGGCAACAGCTGTTAGTGCTGTTATGCCACCTTGTCCAGTCAGCTGCACTGTGCCCGAGGCTGCTGGGAACGTGATGGTGTTGGTACCTGCTGCAGCCGGCGCTGCCAGATTGATCACACCTGACGTGCTGCCGTACAGCGAGATGTTGCCACCAGCTATGGCCAACATGGTACCAGCGGTCACGCTGGTGGTGTTGATGCCCACGTTGCCCAAGCTGGTGATGCGCATGCGCTCTGTGTCAATGGTGCCAAATATCAGAGGCCCGCTGTTGGTATAGATAAGCGAATTGCTGTTGTTCTGGAAGCGCAGAGCGCCAGCCTGCGCTGCTACTATGGTTGCTATTTCGCTATTGCCTGCAGCAGTGCTGCCATACTGCAGCAATGCAGTACCAGTATATGTGGGTGTTGACCAATAATTTGATACCTGCGCTTCTATGGTAGCTGCGCCACCAATGGTGGCAGCTCTTGATACCAATCGATTACCGTCACCGTATGATTCGAATTGGTTGGCTGGTATAGTAGTCCCAATACCAACGCTGCCACCATTCTCCTGGAAAGTGATATTCCTGCCGGCTACGCCCTGTTCTATGCTTTGGAAGGTCAACCGGCGGTTGGTTGCAGTTGGATCAGTGATCAAGCTTATGCTACCTTGCAATGAGCTAGCATCCGAATCGTTGCTGTGTATCTGCAGTGTGCCTTGTCCACCACTAGGTGACACATTCTTAGCCACAGTACCAATGATAGTAGCATTGGTGCTGATGCCGGCCAAGTTGCTGCTACCCTGGGTATAGATCAGCAACCTGCTGGTGAAATTGGCTGTACCAACAACGTCTAACGCAGCTGCTGGTATGCTACTACCAATGCCAACCTGTCCACTGCTGTTTATGACCATGCGCTGCGTGCTGTTGGTAGCAAATCCCAGCTGGTTAGTGTTGGGACTGAAAATGCCAACCGTGGGCAATCCTGAGCCAGTCACGCTGACGTTGTCAGCTATGACTGCGCTGCTGATGTTGATGGGCGTGTTGCCCTGTACCATGCCGCCAAAGAGAAAGTCTGTCATGGCAATATTTACCCTGGGTTTGGCTCAGCGAGCACGGGCGGTGTGAAATGGATTCTCGGCGAAGGCTGCGTAGATTATGCTGTTAGTGCTGCCATTTATGGTAGTTGAAGTGTTCCTGATGCTCATGCCATTGGACAGCGCATCTATCTGCCACGTTTGGTTGCTGGCTTCTGCTGCACTGCTGTCTGCTAACAGAGAGTAGGGCACAAACTGATTGACCGTGTCTCTGCTGGTATCAAGCATGACCCAGTCTGCTGATATGCTAGTGTTCTTGAACATGATCCAGCGCGGTCTGAAGCCAAGATACACGAATGGCCCAGGATTGGCTCCTGTGCCACTATAGCTTCCAAATGCGCTGAAACCTGTGATCGGTGTCCAGCAGTATGCCACGTGTTGACCACCACCGGCTGTTTGGTTGGTATCCATAGCAGCACCTGTGCCAACAGAGAACACAGTAGTCGATGGTACAGCTGTAAAGCCTTGCGTGTCAGCAGATATGGCATTTGGAGAGTTCAACAGCAACTGTTGGTTAGCTCCCACCGACACATGATACACAGCCCATGAGTTAGCAGCTTGCCGGTTCTTGATGATTATGAACGAGGGTGAGGCACCGAGTCCATGTCCTATGGTACCTGCTGCACCAGTGCCGGTATAGGTTAGGATGCCGAATCCAGCTGTAGAGTTCACGCTGGTAGTTGACGTGATTGTACCGTTGGTGTTAGTCGACGTTACACCGCCGCCGGCTCGCCATTGATAGGCTATATAACTTCCAACGTTTGAATTGGTGTCATATCCCGAGGAATTGGCACCGAGGCTGAATCCGTTTGCGTTGAAGGCAGTGACGCCGTCAGTGGTCGTTGCTTCAGTGTTAGTTAGAGAGCTTGAAACCTGCTTGTTAACACCCCTTACAGAATCAACCATTGGCCAATTGCTAACACCACCGCGATACTTGGCCCACAGTAAATCAGGTTGGAATGTGGTTCCGGCTGTGTTGTTGTTGCCGTTGCTTACCGTAAGTGAGGTTTGATTGCCAGTGTACAGAGTGCTTGCGAAATAGCTGGCACCATTAGGCACGGTGCTTGCTGTTAGATTATATGTGTTTAGTCGGTTGTATCCGCTAGGCGGCGAGTACACGAACGGCTGTTGTCCAAAGTTGATGCTGCCTGATTCACCGCTAGCATAGCTATCCCATAGAGCATAATGCGGTGTGGTCGTATCCAATCCGGTGATGGTTCCTACTAGCGTATTGTTCTTGTAGAGCGAGACCGTGCCAGCCGTCATATCCAAGGCAAGTCCAAGAACATCGTTGGTAGCAAACGTAGTGCCTACAACACCCAGATCAGTGTTGTAGCGATAGGCGTGAGAATTACCGTTCCAGTTGGCGATCAGAGTATTAGTATATGTTCCAGTGGTCAGGGTGCTCTTGGCGACACCAACGTTGAGGTTAGTCGATGCGCTCAGTGAGGTAACAGTTATCTCCCAGTAAAATTTGCCACTTGGCACAGCAATACTTGACAGCACTGCTACATCACCGTTACCGGACTTGGTGAACGTGAGATTGCTGTTTGAGAAAGTGGTAGCGCTAGTGATCAGTGGGTTCATGGTGGCATAATTTGCCACGGTTGAACTTGCGTTCACAGGGCTGTCAGTCATGGCGTCATAGGTAGTGCCCGCGGTGAGGCTGAAGTTGTTGACGGTCCAGTTATTGCCATTGCCTGAGTTGTCATTGCCCAGCGTGGTGGTGCTGGTAGTATTGCTGAAGTTTAGATAGTAACCATTGGTACCGTAGGTACCCGTGTACTTGATTGGTTGCCATATGCCATTCACATCATAGGCGCCAAAGCTGCTGGCTGTGAGGATCTGACCATCGATGAAGTTGAATTCTGCTAGATAGAAATCGCCGTATGACGTGCCTGTGTCGTAGTTGATTCCTATCCTGTGGTTGATGCTGCTGTTGATGATGCTGTTCTGTCCAAGGCTTGCAGTGGTGCCGGTGTTGTTGGTTGCCAACACGCCGTTGACATAGTACTTCTGCCTCAGAGCAGCTGTGGCATTGTTGCTGTCCCAGACCATCACGATGTGATACCAAGCAGCATAATCACGAAGCACTGCTGTTGAACCATTATCATACACGTTTGCAGTCTGTATCACCGCACGCTGCCAATACAGGGTTGATCCGAGGCTCATGCGTTCGGTGGCCGTTCCGTTACCCTGACCACTGCCTGCTGCAAAGAAGCTGGTGTTGGAGGTGCTGCCTGACTTGACCCAGAAGCTCATGGTCCAGGCAGTAGTCGAACCAGAAACCCCCGGCGTCCTATTGAGGTTGGTGCTAGCGCCGGCACGGAATCTCAGGCTGTTGTTGATGTTGAAAGGTCCAGCTGCTGTAGGCCACTTGCTGGCCTGCAGGTAATAGGCCTGCTCAGCTGCGGAGAACACGCCATATGCCGAGGTCAAGCTGGTGGTGTTGTTCAGTCCAAGGATGCCACCGTTGAGCCTGGATCTGGTCATCAGCTGATGATCTCGTAGCTGGTGGTAGCTACCAAGTTGGTTGTGGCGCTGGCATTGCTGCTCACGTAGTCACCTTCTTCCAGATATACTGGCGCGTCCTTGCCCCAGGCTACCAACGCTGTACCAGCCGGCACACTTACGTTGGCTATGAGTGGGTACACAGTACCGCTGCTCTTGGTTAGGTACACGTTGCTGTTGATGTTGGTGCTGCCGTTGTTGGCTATGTTCCAGTAGTTGAGCTTGACCAGCGTGTTGCTGCCTGTGGAATTTATGACCACGTTGCTGGCTGCGCCTGTGGTCAGCACCAATCCCGTGCTCTTGGCAGTGACGTTGCTGGCGTTCAATAGATTAGGTGCTGTCATGTCATGTCCTCAGAAAATCTGCCCCCAGTAGTAGTTCATGGCTCGCTGATTGGTGGTCTGTGCTCCGCCTGTGTAGTAGACCGTGCCAGTGGCCAACAGGTTAGCTACTCTAACATTGGCTGCGAAATAGCTGGCGCTGGTACCTGTGCTGTAGACGTTGCCCGAAACCGTAAGGTTGCCACCCGTGTTCCAGCTTGGTCCGCCTGTGCTCAGTTTAGCAGGTGTAACTGATCCGTCGTTGGGCACGGCTATGGGCATGTTGTAGGTGCTGAGCTGCACTTCGATGTTGGCACCGTTTGGTGGTGCTTGGTTGAAGGTAAGGGTGGTACCAGTCCACGAATATTGGTTCTTGCGCTGATAGACGCCGCCGATGTATACCCAGGTGTTGTTGACCGTGGTAGCAGAATAGTTGCCAGTACTGAAGTTGGTAGTCACACCATCGCCAGTATAGTCAAATATGCTCATGCTGCTGGCGCTGCCGCTAAGGCTGCTGCCATCACTGAACAGCACGCTGTTGGCCACGGTGACGTTGGCTGCGTTTAGATACTGACCCACAGCCACGTTGGCCGTGAATCCGCTCACAGCTGTGTTGCTGTTGCTGGTGTTGACTGCTACGTTGGCTAAGTTGAATGCGTTGCTGACCATGTTACCGATATTTATCGGCGCGCCAGCAGGGCTGCGATGTCAGCGGCTATGATCTCTATGAGGTAGATTAGGTCGCTCATGTGTTATAGCTCCGCATTGGCTGTGTAATGAATCCAATTTGTCACATTGCCAATAGAAGCTTGACCTGGATGGGCAAATCCATTTGTACTTAATTGGCTTGGTGCACCAGATGGAGTGACATTGTTAGTTTGTGTAGTAGGAGAACCTGTTGATAATTTACTTGCATTACCTGCGCCATCCCAATAAGATATGCTTGGCGTAGTTCTCATTGATACTCTGAATGGAATAGAACCTGGTCCTGGTGTAGAACCGTTCAACGCAACGCCAAATGCGTATAATCCAACAGTGGTTGCTGTACCTGGTACTGTTCCTAAATCATAGGACATTTGGTAATATCTTTGGCAGTCTATCAGTGTCTGATCAAACAACTTGCGCTCAAAAGGAGTAGCTACGCTGCCTATCTCCAGCTGCACACCTGTGAGATAGAAGGTATTGCCGTTGGTGGCAAACCAGTTCACGTTGTTGGTTGAACCGCTCTGCGAACCAGACACCCAGGTATTTGGTGTACCACTAGCGCTGCTTATCAGCGAGAATCGCACGGCCATGCCCTGCCTGTAGTCAGTGTACCATGTGCCCAGTGCAGTGCCAGGTATGGTAAGCGTGACATACTGCCATGTGTTAGACGCATTTATAGTATAGGTAGCATTGTAGGAATAGTCATAGGTGCTGGTCTGTATGCTCACGCTGTAGGTGCCGGTGAGATTGCTGTATACCCAGAAGCTGACCGTGAACGCCTTGGCGCTGCTGGTACCCAGGGCAAAATCAGCCAAGTTGTAACCTTCTATGTTCTGCTGTATGAATCCATAGCCAGGTGTGCCAGAGCTGGTCACAGTGACATAGAAACTGTTGTTGAATCCAGCAGGTGCGTTGCTGTTTTGTTGCGCTGATACCGTGGCACCGGCTGCGTTCTGGAAATAGAATCTATCAGTGATGTAGTATACACCGTTGGTGAGACCGGTCTGTATGTTGGTGCTGACTCGCTGTGCTATCTGCATGGCCCCATTGATTATGCGATTGCGCAAGAAGCTGGATCCCATGATCACCGTGCCGGTTACATTGACATTGCCCTGCACATCCAGCGTTTGCTGCGGCGTGGTTGAGCCTATGCCTACGTTACCCGTGCTGCTGATGCGCATGCGTTCAGTGTATGTCTCGCCGCCCACAGCTCCAGTATATGAACCAAGAACCAATCCACCACCGTTGATACCATAGACATTGCCACCACCAGCTGATCCGCCCGACCATTGCGTGCCACCAGCATTGGTAGTGTAACCAGCTACCACCATGCTGACGTTGCCTCCAGATGGCACTGTAGCCGTGTTGAACATCACGTTGCCATTGCTGTTCATGCGCAGGCCATTGGCAGCGATGTTGTTCCATGGTGCTATGACCAAGTTACCAGAATTAGCATTGGCATTTGAACTGAAGATTATGGCAGCATCCCCCTGCTGCACTAACCCGTTGTTGTTGCCTTGGCTCATGTTAGGACTGAACTGTAGGCTGCCGTTGCGGAAACTGGACGTGTTGTTGAATCCAGTGAGCACGATGCCATCAGTGCCCTGAGACTGTGTGGTTATCTGAAGTATGTTAGTGGGGTTAGTGGCATTGATACCAACCTGACCGCTGCTGTTTATGGTTATACGAGCAGCGCCGGCACTGTTATCATAGGCCTGGAAATCAGTACCGCTTATTCTCCAAGACCTAGTGTCTGTTGTGTTTTGGAAAATCACGCCGGCAATGCCAGCTGCGGCACTGTTGCGAGTATAGATATAATTCGTACCAGCAGATTCAACGTGCAGCTTACCAACTGGCAAAGTGGTTCCGATGCCAACGCTACCACCAAGGTAACTGGTGCTGGCACCAGTGCTCCACACGTTGCCTGCGATCACCACGTTGCCGGTGCCGTCCACGCTGAACTCAGTGTTGCCAGTGGTGGTGTTGCTGTACACCAACAGGTTATCAGTGGTGCTCTGCACTGTGAGAGCGTAGTTGCTTAGCCCATATGCGGGTGAGTTGGCCATGTGAGTTCCTGTTCAGCTGGTGATATTTATGGCTGCATTAAAGCTCTGCATCAGCTGCTGCATGTATGATCCATGGCTGGCTGGCGGCCAGCAGTATGCCCGTGTTGTCTATGGTGAGACCATCTGCATTCTGGAATATGGCGCGTGCGTTGGCGCTGTATGATCCATTACCGTCGTTGGTCCACTGACCGTTGGTGGCGCCGCTGGCTGCGGGAGAGTACAAGGTTATGGTGCTGGGAGTTGCTCGCATGCTGACCGGAAATCTCCAGGTCACGCCTGGTTCTATCTGTGAGCTAGCGTTGATGGTCCTTGCCGTACCGCGTAGCGCACCAGCTGTGAGCAGATTGTTGCCTGGTATCTGAGTAAGAGCGAAGGTCTTGCAGTAATAACGCTGGCATAAACCCACTTCTACCCCAAACTGCCTGCGTTCGAACACAGTAGCTGTGCTGCCAACTTCGAACTGCACTCCTGTGATGTACCAGGTTGCGCCAGATGTGCCAACCACTGATACTGCGCCAGTAGCAGAAAAATAATTGGCCGCCGCCCAAGCTCCTGCAGTGCCGCTGTATGTAGAACCAACACCCAACCCAAAATAAATTCTTAAACCAACACCATTGGTTGTTAACCAAGTTCCAGTTGTATCGCCGGGAATGGCAACAGAAATTGAAGTCCACGTGTTTGCTGAACTAATAGAATAAGTAAACGGATAAGAACGGTTGAAAGCGCTATTTGATACGCAACCACCAAAAGTTCCAGTTAAAGAAGAATATACTTGAAACGAAAGTACAATAGTTTTTGCGCTTGAAGTTCCCCAAGCCCAATCCGCCATATTATACCCTTCAATGTTTTGGGCGACGTTAAAAGCGTCCCCCGCTACAATGCTATAAGCAGAAGAAGATGTGGTTAGTAAGGAATTGCTAAAACCCGCTGGAGCAACAGAAGATTGTTGCGCCGTTAATTTTGAGGATTGCGTAACTTGATAATACCAACGGTCAACAGAATACTGACCATTTGTCGGCGTAACACTTGCACCCGCATTACGTTGATCTATCCTCATGTCGCCATTGATGATACGGTTGCGGAAACCTGTGTAGCCAACGGTGGTCTGCAGGCTGCCATCAGCAAAGGCATGACCATAACCTACGCCAGTTACGCTCACGTTGCCTATGCT
>Ga0114964_10002663_pt1 | contig 12379 bp, 13 predicted proteins | sample C_131016_MF_Meta_FD_92638 | JGI IMG/M metagenome (GOLD analysis project Ga0114964, IMG submission 92638) | Freshwater microbial communities from Lake Croche, Canada to study carbon cycling - C_131016_MF_MetaG | ecosystem: Environmental > Aquatic > Freshwater > Lake | place: Lake Croche, Canada... | reverse complement strand
AAGACGGTTGCGGTGACGGGTGTGGTCCTGGCTGGTGCCGATGCGGCCAATTACAGGCTGGCGTCTGCTACCAGCGCTACCACGGCAAGCATCACGCGCCTGCAGCAGGTGACGTGGGTAGGCGGCAGCGCGGGTAGCTGGTTTGACCCCGCCAACTGGGCCGGTGGCGCAATGCCCGACCTCAGCAACGTGGCCAGTGTGAACATTCCAGCCGGTGTGACTGTCAGTTTTGACAACGCACCTGTGTCGCCTGCCCAGGCCGGTGCGGTGACCATCGAAGCTTTGGGCAGTGCCGGAAACTTGTCGATGGCTGCAGGTGTGCTCAACGTGGGAGCCGGTGGCATAACGCTCAGCGCCTTGACGCAGTCCGGCGGCGCTTTGTCCACCAGCGGATCGCTGGCAGTGGCCAGCCTGACACAGACCGCAGGGACACTTGCTGCGGGCCGTCTCAGCACCACGGTAGGCTTTAGTCAGATGGGCATGGGCCGAATGGACATTTCAGGTCCCGTGCACATTGAAGCCACGGTAGCGCCAGTGGTGCTGGGCAACCTGAGTGTGGCGGGTGAGCTGTTGGTGACGAGCTCGGCGGGCGCCATCATGCAATCGGCGGGCAGCGCTTTGTCGGTGGGCGGGGACGTGCGGGTGAGCGCCAGTCAGAACGGCAGTGCGGCCAATGTATTGCTGGGCAACGCGGGCAATTCCTTGCGCGCAGACGTCACGGCCACCGGTGCGGATGTGCAGCTGTACACGAGCGGGACGCTCCGTGCCCAAGTCAGCGCGTCGGGCGATGCCGCCTTGGGCAGCGCGGGTGCCTTGCTGATTCGACGTAGCACGGCCCGTAACCTGACCCTGACTAGCGGCGGCGCAACCGACCTCGACACCGTCACTGTTGTGGGTGACTTGCAAGTCAGCACGGGCAACGCCGACATTACACAGTCCGGCCCTGTGGTGGTGCGGGGCTCCACCCAATTGGATGCAGGAACAGGCAATATTCGCTTGCCGGATGCGGGCAACGACTTTGGCGGTACGGTAAAAGTGACGGCAGCAAGCAGCACGGTCACGGGCACGATAGCCACGCCCGAGCGCATGGATGCGCCCACTTTTGTGGTGTTACCAAAGCTGGTGCAGCAACATCCGCCCTATCAGGTGACATTGGTGAAGTCACCCGATGCGGTGGACGGCGGAGTGGCTCATATCGAACTGGCCGATACCGTGGGTGTCGCGCAGATACCGTTGCCCAAAGCCTTGCAAAATTGGATTGCGGCGGCGGGCGCCGAGCTCAGGCTCGAAGACGCCGATGCCATTGCACTCAAAGGCGTCAGCCTGACCGAAGACGGCGCATTCTTGCGTTTGGCGGCGTCTGCCAATGGCCGCTTTCCGTCGCAGGTGGTGATGCGCGGTCCCCGGGGCCAAATGGTGTTGCGCATCGTCAAGACGCTGTGAGCGCCTGGCCGACTATTTTTATTATTTTTGGAGTTATTCATGCGGTTTTTATCGAATTTTTTAGTGTGTGCACTGGGTTGCGCTGTGTCTTTGTCTTTTTTCGGCGCGGCCCATGCCGCTGATACGTCCTTGGCCGTGGTCAATGGCGTCGCCATTGCCGCGCGCGTACTGGAGCGCAACGTCGCTGCCAACTTGGCACAGGGCCAGAAAGACACGCCAGAGCTGCGCGCCGCACTCAAACAAGAGCTGATTGCGCGGGAGTTGATGACCCAAGAGGCTCAAAAACGAGGGCTCGACAAGCTGCCAACTACACAAGAGGCATTGCTGGATATGCGTCAAAACTTGTTGATTGAGTTGGTGCTGAATGACGAGTTCAACAAAATTCCGGTCACGCAAACAGAACTGAAGGACGAATACGATCGTCAAGTCAAGTTGCTGAAGGCGGGGGATCTGAACCAGTACCAGATTTCAATGATCGTGGTCGAGTCAGAAGCTGATGCACGCGCCGTGCTGGCAGCTTCGCGCGCAGGCCAGGCCTTTGACGCGCTGGCCAAGTCCCGATCCATCGATCCCAGCAAAGACCAGGGAGGTGCCTTAGGCTGGGTTTTGCCTGACCAGATCGCCCCCCCCATCTCAAACGTTGTGGTGAACTTAGCGCCAGGCGCGGTATCCGTGGCCCCCATTCAGATGGGCCGCATGTGGCATCTGGTCAAGCTAGACGCCAAACGCCCCTTTCAGGTTCCTGGTTTTGAGGAAAGCAAAAACCTGCTGCAAAACGCTGTGGTGCAGACCCGCCGCAGCGCCTTGCTCAAAACCCTGCTGGACGCTGCTGTGTTGAAGTAGATGCGCTCTTTTGGAGAACAGGTCCCCACGACTTGCGCTGTTTGCATGGAAACCAGCGACGGCGAAAGCGCAAATAACGATTTGTTGAAAGCTGAAGCGCTGATTTGATGGCGCTACCTCAGTAATCAACTATTGAAACGCGGAAGCTAGATTGAAGCTAGATTCTTCGGCGCTTACTTCGCCATTACCAAAGACCGTATCGGGCCGCAGCCCAACGCGTGAAATGTCAAGGACACACACCACCAGTCAGAACGCTATTTTCAGATGCCCTACTAACCCATCAGGTTTGATGGACGTGCAAATCGTGCTTAAAGGTTCAAATTACGAGATTGCAATGCGTGAGATTTATGGGGGTATTGCTGTCACTGAAAAACATTGAAAAATTCAATGCTTTTCGATTTGGCTCCTCAACCTGGGCTCGAACCAGGGACCTACGGATTACCCACAGCAAAGGCGTATCGCCTTCCACATTTGAAGTAACAGATTTACCGTTTACTTTGAAATTGACACTCATAAGTAGACTCCAACGAAGGTTTTGTAATAAAAAACCGAAGTATTAGATCCAACTTTTGATGGTTAGATACTAGGGTTTGTACCAGGGTCGATCTTTTATGCCTAATCGGCACTATTTGACGTGTACTCTTTGCGATAGGCACTGGGAGACCTTTGTGTCCAGCGCTTGAAACTGCGGCTGAAATTAGCATCATCTAAAAATCCGAGCTTGCTCGCAATGACTCCTATCGGCAAAGAAGTGTTGCTCAGGTACCAACAAGCCAATTCTCCCTTTGCCTCATCAAGCAGCGCTTGATAGGTCAGCCCCTCTGTTACCAGCCTACGTATTAGCGTTCGAGGCGACATAGCAAAGTGTGCAGCTGACTGCTTAAGAGTGGGCCACTGCTGGTTTACATCTGGCAACATAGCTCTTAAGCGGGCGGAGATATTGCCATCGAGAGCTGCTAGCTCCTCTTCGCAGCCCCGGCATGCAATCGCGTACAACTTGGGATCACCGGTGTGGCTAGCCCGTTCCGAGATATGCGCTGGCACCCTTAAAGTGGTGCGCTGACACTGACTTCGCACTTGCATAGGAATCTGCATATCCGTGGCATTTTCCCAGCTGGTTTCTATGATCATTTCCGCGGCCGCAGCGCTCACCAAGCGTGTTTCCCCATCTCGCTGTTGTGCTGCATCAAAGCTGCCAGCGAAAGCCTGCTAGTTGGCCTTGATACCGGCCGCGCTCACGAGTTTGCTGGTGGCCTCGGTTTCAACGCGGATGAAATTGTCAAAAGCCGCCGACGTCATGGGCATGGGCGTGGCGCCGATTACATCGAGCCGGTTTTTGAACTCTTTGTTGTTCAAGATTTTGACCACCTCGGTATGCAGGTGGTCGATGATGGCTTTAGGCGTTGCCGAAGGCGCCATCATGCCGACCCAGAAGGTGTACTCCGAGCCGGGGAAACCCGCCTCTGCGGTGGTAGGCACATTGGGCAGGTCGTCCGAGCGGGTGGGTGTGCCGACCGCCAAAGCCTGCAATCTGCCGTCTTTGACCAGTGGCAGCGCGGATACGATAGGTGCAAAAAACCAATCTATGCGGCCGCCTATGGTGTCGGTCAGGGCCTCGGGTGTGCCTCGGTAGGGAATATGCGTCGGGGCGATGCCCGCAGCCAGGCGGAATTTTTCGCCGTTGATATGAGTGGCCGAGCCATTGCCGGCCGAGCCGTAGTTAAACGAATCGGGCTTGGCCTTGACCTTGGCGACCAAGTCTTTCACATCTTTGTAGCCCTTGGTGGGCGATACCACCAACACATTGGGCAGGCTGGCCAAAGTAGTGACACCGGACAGGTCTTTGAGCGTGTCATAAGGCAGATTGGGGTAGAGCGAAGGGTTAACCACATGGCCGGAGGAATGCACCAGCAGGGTATAGCCATCGGGCGTGGACTTGGCGACCATATTCGCCGCTACCGTGCCACCGGCGCCCGGTTTGTTTTCCACCACCACGGACTGGCCCAGCGCGGCAGACAGACGCTCGCCCACAGCCCGGGCGATGATGTCGGTACCGCTGCCAGCGGTAAACGGGACGATCAGTCTGATGCTTTGTTTGGGCCAGTCGGATTGGGCCTGGGCGGTACTTGCGAGTGCGGCGATGGCCAGCAGGCTGAGGGTGGTGAACAAGCGGCGTGTAGTCATGGTGGCAAGCTCCTTTTTGTTGTGATACAGGTGGGTGATTCAGGTCGACGGAGTGGCGGGCGGATAGGGCATGGCCAACAATATGCTGGCGGGCCTGGCGCTGCGGTTAATCAGTTGGCGTTTTTCGCCGGGCGCAAAACAAGCCGAGTCGTGGCGGCCAAGCACCGCTTCGGAGGTGATGCCATCACGCTCGCTGACTAGGGTCACTTCGCCTTCTAAGACCACATAGTGTTTTTCCAGTGGTGACGGGTCAAGGCCGGTGTGGCCGCCCGGCGCAATTACGGACACGCCCATCCACAGGGCTTGCGAAGGGCCAGCCTCGTGCCCTTGCAAGCGCAGGCACTGCATATCGAAATGGCGCGGCGCGGTATAGGGCGGGGCCTGGTCAAAGCGAGTGATGTTCATGGGGGATGCGGTAATTTAGGGAGTTAAGACCATGCGTGCGCTGGCACCGGCAAACACGGCGCGGTAAGCGTCCATGGCCTGGTCCAGACCGAATACGTTTTCCGCTTCCACCGGGTACGGTTGCAAGCTGCCGTCTTCGAACCCCACGCGCAAGGTGTTCAGCCTTTCACACGCCGCCACGCAGCCCAGCACCAAGGTGTCTATGCCGACAAAGGTATGCACATTGCGGTAAAAGCGGAACACATCAAAGGGCACGGTGTCCCCCTTGCTGCCGATGATAAAAATTTGCGATGCGTACTTGGCCATGACGGCGTTGCCCAGCGCCCAATAAACTTTGTTGACAGTGTTAAATACCAGGTCCGCGCCACGCCCCTGCGTCAGGTCCATGACCGCTACCGTGGCATCGACTTGGCTGGCATTGACCACCTCCACCGGCCCGCTGGCAAAGCCTTCCAGCCGGTCACTGCGCTGCACCGCGATCACGCGCGCACCCGCGCGGCTAGCAATTTGCACCGCTGCCTGGCCCACTTTGCCATTGGCACCCAGCACTGCCACGGTCTGCCCGCGCTGCACACCGCCTACGCGGGCAAAGCCTTCGCAGGCGGTGACAAAAGGCACACCCAGCGCACCGGCTTGCTGCATAGAAAGGCCTGCAGGTATGGGAATCGCCGCCTCTTGCGGCAGCCGCAGATAGCGCGCATGGCTTCCGTCGCGGGTGATGCCGATGTCGCCACCTGAACCCCACACAGATTGCCCTATGAGGCTGCTGGGGCCATCGACAATTTCACCGGCAAAATCGCGCCCCGGCGTGCGTGGAAACACGGCTTGCGGCATAAAGCCTAACGTGGCTTTGACGTCGCTGGGGTTCACACCGGCAGCATGTACCCGAACCAAAATTTCGTCCGGCGCCAGGGCGGGTGGCGATTGCTTGCTTAAGTCCAGCACCAGTGTGTCCATGCCCGAAGCCTGGGCCTGCACGCGCAGCGCGTGGCCTGTCATTGCAATGTCGCTCATGCGCCCGCCAGTTGCAGCATGTGCCGCATGTCGAGGGAGGAGGCCACGCTGCCACCCATTTGCCGAATGATGTGTACCGCCTTGGCTACCAACTCTGCATTGCTTTTAGCCAGCACCCCTTTGTCCAGAAAAATATTGTCTTCCATGCCCACGCGCACATGGCCGCTAAACAACCAGCTTTGCGCCACCATGGGGAACTCGCTGCGGCCAATACCAAAAGCCGACCACACTGCGCCGGGCGGCAACAGGTTTCGCGCATAGAGCAAAGTTTCGGGCGTGGCGGCAAAGCCGTATTTCACGCCCAGCACAAAAGTCCACAAGCCCGGCCCTTTCAGCGTCCCGTCGGCGATCAGGTCACGCGCCAGGTGCAGGTCGCCGGAGTCAAAAATCTCCAGCTCCGGCATCACACCGGCGGCGCGTATCACGGCCGCCATGCGCCGCACATTGCGCGGGGTATTGATCACCACATCGGGCCCGCTGTTCATGGTGTTGAGGTCCAGCGAACAAATGTCGGGCCGTATCAGCGCGATGTGTTCCACCCGCTTTTCCGGCGGTAGCAAGGTGGTGCCCGGCGCGTACTGCTTGGGGTCTTCTGCGTCCGGCACAAAGCGCCCGCCCGGGCCCGTGGTCAGGTTGATGACCAGCAAGGTATTGCGTTTGCGGATGCGATCTACCACGTCGCGGTACAAATCTACTTCCATGGACGGTCTGCCGGTGGCCGGGTCGCGCACATGGATGTGTACGGCGGCGGCACCCGCTTCACCCGCAGCCAGGCATTCGTCGGCAATCTGCTCGGGTGTAATCGGCAGGTGCGGCGTTTGCTCGGGCTTGGTCAGGTTGCCGGTGACGGCGCAGGTGATCAGCGTTTTGTTTTCAAACATCTCACAAACTCCTTCCGCCATCGACCACAAAGCGCGTACCGGTGGCAAAACGCATGGTAGTAGCACAGGCTTCGATGGCGCTTGCCACGTCTTCCACTACGCCCACGCGTTGCAAAGGCATAGTTGCGGCAGTCTTGGCATTGAAGTCTGCGCCGCGCCCCGGCACAAAACTGGAATCCACCACGCCTGGCGAAACGCTCAGCACCCGCACTTGCGGCGCAAGCGCTTTGCCCAGCGACTTGGTCAGCACATCGACACCGGCTTTGGCCGCCACATAAGCCAAGTTGCTACCGGCGCCGGTAAAACCGGCGATGGACGAGACGTTGACGATGAGCCCATCGCCGCTGGCTTTGAGCAACGGTGCAAACGCGCGCACGCTAGCAAACATGCCGCGCAAATTACTTTGCACGATGGCATCAAACAAATCGTCATCCAGCGCCTCCAAGTCGGCTGCGGGCACGGCCTTGGTAAAGCCAGCGCTGTTCACCAAAATGTCGCAGCGCCCGGCGCGCGCTAACACTTGGGCGGCGGCTTCGCGCAGCGATGCGCTGTCGGTCACCGAGGCGCACAGGGCTATATGCCAGCCTGGCTGTGAAGCGCCCGGCAATTGGTCTAGCTTCTTTTGCACGTCTTCGGTGCCGCTGCGGTCTAGCGAGACGATGCGTGCGCCTAGCTTGGCCAGGCGCATGGCGGTGGCAAAGCCGATAGCGCCTTTGCCGCCGGTGATTACGGCGACACGGTTGTGCAGCGAGTGCAGGGGTTCAAAGCTCATGGATGGGGCTGCCTGGTTAGGGAATCGGGGGGGCGGGAAACACGGTGTCGCCTTCTTTCAGCACCAGGTCAAAGTCCAGCCGGAAGGCGGACGGCGCGCCATGGGGCTGGCGGGCAAAGCGGCCCACCAGGCTGTCGGCGACAGAAAAAGTCACATCGGTGGCAAGGCGCTCGTCGTCATCGGCAAATACTTGGGTTACCAGCACTTTGTAGCCGGGCTTGGACACCATGAAATGCAGATGCGCGGGCCGGTAGGGGTGGCGATTTTGCGCCTTGAGCAGCACGCCGCAAGGGCCATCGACTGGCACCGGGTAGCCTGCGGGGCGAACCGAAAAAAAATGGAAAGCGCCAGTAGCGTCGGTGCGGAACTGGCCGCGCAAATTCATATCGGGCTGCTGCGGATCCTGGTTTTCATAGAGGCCCACAGGCGAGGCTTGCCAGACATCGACCACCGCATCGGCCAGCGACTGGCCCGCTGAGTTGCGCACCGTGCCCTGGACGTGCAGGCTTTGGCTGGCATCTTGCGCTTCCTGGCCGCGCGCAATGTTGGCGCCCAGGGGCATGGCAGGAGACTGCGCGCGCCAAAAGGGGCCGAGCAGTGCGGCGTCGGTGTGGTGATGGCGGCTGCCGTCAGGCTGGTCGTTTTGCAGGTTGATCAGGCTGGACGCACCCAGGATGTCAGAGAGCAATATCACCTCGTTCTTGGCCGGGCCCGTGGACTGGCCCAGCGCCACCAGAAAATCGCAGGCCTGCTCAAATTCGGTCTGATTAGGCTGCACTTCGCGGATGAAGGCGTGGACATGGGCGATCAGGCTGTGGCTGATTTGGCGCAGACGCCGATCGGGCACGCGGGCCATGACCTCTTGCACCTTGCCGGTGATGTTGTGCACGTTGACAAAGTCCATTCGGGCGGGCTCCAGGGTAGTTATCAATTCATTCTAGTTTGGCGGGGTCCTCGGCATCCTTTCTCTGCGTCGCGCAATTGCCTGCGCCACGCCGCCTAATCCGCAGCGCCGCCAGAGGTATTATTTGTTGGGCGTGGAAACCCATGATGTTAATTACAACGAAGGAGACTGTATGCGCAGTACACGACGCACCCTGTTGCAGGGCCTTGCGGCAAGTTCATGGATGCTGGCCGCGCCGGGTTTGCTGCACGCCCAAAGCGCGCCCGCCAAGACCGCCGTGGCCCTGATCAGCTTCGGCGGTGGCTTTAATTTGCCAGTGTGGGCAGCTCAAGAGCAGGGCTTTTTCGCGGCTCAGGGGCTGGAGGTGCAACACACGATTACCGTGGACTCCAAACAAGTCTTCAGCGGCATGATGGAAGGCAAATATCAGGTGGCCATTACAGCGCTGGATAACATCGTGGCTTACCAAGAGGGTGAGGGCGAAGTGAAGTTTGATCCGCCGTCGGACTTTTTTGGCTTTATGGGTTCGGACGACGGATTCCTGAGCTTGGTGGCTGTGCCCGACGTCAAAACCATTGCCGACTTGCGTGGCAAAACCGTTTCGGTGGACGCTATGAACAACGGCTTTAGCTTTGCCATGCGCGACATGATGCGCCGGGGTGGCGTGGCAGAGGCTGATGTGCAATGGGCCCGCGCTGGTGGCACCGACCGGCGCTTTGCCGCGCTGATGGAAGGCCAGCATGCCGCGACCATGCTGCGCGCGCCCTTTGATATTCAAGCCAAAAATCGGGGCTTTAATGTGCTGGCCACTACGCGCCAAACCATCGGGGCTTATCTGGGCATCGTGGGCGCTGCGCGCCGCAGCTGGGCGCAGCAAAACCCGCAAGCGGTCATTGGCTTCATCCGCGCCTATCGGGATGCGATCGCCTGGCTAAAGAGCCCCGCCAACCGCCCAGCCGCCCAAGCGCTGCTAATGCGCAAAGTACCCGCCATGAGCGAAGCCGTAGCCGCCCAGTCCTGCACCATGTTGCTAGACGCGCAAACCGGCTTTTTCTCAGACGTGGGCCTGGACGAAAAAGCCGTGCAATCGGTCTTGGATTTGCGCAGCAAACTCGGCGAAAGTAGGCGCGCTTTGACGGACCAGAGCAAGTATGTGGATCGGGCTTATTGGAAAGCGGCTATGGGCGGTAATGGCTAAAGGTCCGATAAGAACTAACATCAATTACCAAAATTTACTGAACCAAACTGATAGGCATGTCAGTTGGTGCCCGAGGCAGTCCAAGCCTATGAATCAACGCTTCTTAGGCCAGGTCAGTCCGTGTCGGAAATGGTTGCGTTGCTGAACCGGCGTTATGGTTATTCGCCAATAGACGCCTATATGTTGTGCAGTGTATGCGCGGACTTGCGAATCAGCTCCATTGTCGATGAGCCAAACTGGGTCGTATCCTTTTATTTTCCCAGAGTGGTTCTGGAGTGAGCATATCTGCGTGAGCCCACGCATTGGGCACAGTTCAAATCGAAGCGCCGACCGAGGACCGAGGAGTCCTCGCCCGTGCAACAAACGTTTAATAGACTCGGTTTAAAGGGGAGCAAAGAGTCAGCAAATGACTCTGAGGATGACAATATTGAACTCCAAAACAGAAAAAACATTGAAAAATTCAATGCTTTTAGAGTTGGCTCCTCAACCTGGGCTCGAACCAGGGACCTACGGATTTTCAATCTCCTGTCTGATGGCTACGAACCGTGATCGGTTTCAACGATTGGTGCCAGCGAGGGCGGCAGTGCCTAATCGGCCCGGCGCAAGCTAGCGGTCAAGCTGCACCGCAAGGGGTTACTGCTTAGTGCACATCGGGGCCATCCTCGGCAACAAGAGCGTGAGTACGACCAATCGACTTGTCTTGCAAGGCCCCGTGAGGCTTGCTGACATCATGGCGAAGGCTATTTAATCAGTTAAAATTGATCGTTGATCGTTGATCGGATAACAGGTAACATACAGACAATGGCCATTCAATCTTTCGCGTGCGCCGATACACAAGAGCTGTTCACCACCGGACGCAATCCTCGGTTTGGCAACATCAAAAAAGTCGCTGAACGAAAGTTGGTCCAGCTGGATGCAGCGCCATCATTGAACTTCATGCGGGTACCGCCAGGCAACGACCTCAAGGAGTACGACGGCGCATGGCACATTAGGATCAACGGGCAATGGCGACTGACTTTCAAATGGGGACCGAGTGGTCCATTTGACGTTGTGATTGAAGACCCACACTGACTGACGTAAAGGAACATCATGTTCAAAAATGGAATGCGCCCCGTTCACCCTGGGGAAATCTTGCTTGAGGACTACATCAAGCCGATGGAGATCAGCGTCCGAGCGCTGTCGCTGGCCCTGCACGTCCCTTACTCTCGCCTCCGCGAAATCGTGGACGGCAAACGCGGCGTGTCGGCAGATACGGCGCTGCGCCTGGAGCGGTACTTTGGTAGCGAAGCCCAAGGCTGGCTTGCCCTGCAGGCCGCTTATGACCTACGCATTGCCGAGAAGCAGAGTGCCAAGCTCATCACGCGTGAAATCGAGCCACTTGGGATGGCTGCATGACGCGTAACGAGTGCAGCCAGCGGTATGTTGATCTTGACCGTCAAATTCTTCATTCGATTTTTTCTGCTGCTTTATGATCGTGTACATGAACACAGGACTTCGCGATAACGCAAAAAACGAAAGACTAAAGGTGGCCCTGCCACTGGAGTAGTTGACGAAAACGCCCCGCGCCTGCGTCATTTTTAAGATAGCGCCCACCCCCCGGAGGAGAATCAATTTACGGGATGTGTTCCGGTTTCCGGTGGAGCGATATGCGGCGGATTTGATGCCTTCGCTGGCAGCATCGATAAATGCAGCAGTTGACTGAAACCGAACACGGTTTGACGCCACACAACCCAGATTGAAAAGTTAATGGAATCAACGATCTCCTATGGCTACCCCCACGCCAGTGCTCGAATCCAAACTGGGACAAATTGCAGCGAAAACAAATCGACCCCATATCGAGATAACGAGCAGGCTTTGGAGCAAGCGCAGTGGTTTGGCGATTATTACGCATCACTGCCAGCTTGGCAGCGTACGATCCTCAGGCTACTCAAAATCAAACCGCCCAAAAACTTCCCAACGGCGCATACCTTGCGCGGGGTGGTAACTATGACAGCGAGTGCTGCAGGCCTACAAGTGGGGAAACGTCAAATTCGCATTTGCCAATGTATTTGAGGGGAAACCCTTATGTCTTATCGTTACTATTTGCACCAAAACCGAGATCACCCCGACTAGTAGAAATTAGGCTAGGCGAGCATCGCGTTGGCTGGTGCTGGTTGAACGTGAATGGGGGCGGCCTTGAACCGTTCCTCTGCCTGATGCACGTCATACGCGCTTTGCTCTGCAAGCCATAGTCGTGCCTCGCCGCCGCGATCGACACCCAGCCACGCTTCAATACGCAGGGCCATTTCAGGGGAAATAGCGGCGCGACCGTTGAGCAAACGCGACAGCGCCACGCGGGATACATCCAATTGCTTTGCCGCTTCGGTCACATTCAGACCCAGCGCTGGCAGTACGTCATCGCGCAGTGTCAAGCCGGGGTGAGGAGGGTTAAACATACGTGCCATGGCAAATCTCCTAGTGGTAGTCCTGATAGTCAACCAACACAGCGTCGGTGCCTTCAAATGTGAAAGTCATCCTCCAGTTAGGCTAAATGTGCCCATCCCCCGAAATTCGGACACTTTGTAAAGTTGCACTGATGCAAGTTCCATAAACTGGACCCAAATCTCACTGGGTCCGTCGCTGAGGGTGGTGATTTCCTTCCAGTGCGCCCGTCGAGTTAGCACAGAGCAGGAGGGGGGAAGTCACGTTAGGCGATTTGTCTGATTGCTTTAAGCTATCAACCGTGTGATAACTTT